>Ga0326726_10005810_pt1 | contig 11146 bp, 12 predicted proteins | sample MHFenrmetagenome_2_FD_207603 | JGI IMG/M metagenome (GOLD analysis project Ga0326726, IMG submission 207603) | Lab enriched peat soil microbial communities from Michigan Hollow, Ithaca, NY, United States - MHF15MN | ecosystem: Environmental > Terrestrial > Soil > Wetlands > Peat | place: USA...
CTTGTGAGGACGATAAGGATAAGCAGCAGTCGAGCGAAGACGGCGTTAGCCAGATGGAGTGCGCTCTCCTTCGATTCCTTGGTGAGTGTCTCGGTGAAAACGGGGATGAATGCCGCTGACATGGAGCCTTCGGCCAAAAGCTCGCGCAGAAGGTTCGGGATCCGGTAGGCCACGTAGAAGGCGTCCGCGGCCAGGCCCGTTCCGAAGGCCCAGGACATGACCATGTCGCGAACGTATCCCATGACGCGGGAGGCGAGCGTGGCGGAACCGACGATCCCGGCTGCTTTTGCGACCTTTACGTTCTCAGACATCCTTGTTCACCTCGTGACCCCGTAAATAAGCGGTAACTGTATCAGAAACCCGCGGGCAAGAAAAGGTTTTTTTTCTTGACACCCGGCGGTCCTTTATGTTAAAAGGTTAGTCTGTTTTTAACTCCCAAGGAGGCGCGCAGTGGCAATACACAAGTCCGTTATCAAAAGGCAGAAGCAGGCCGAAAAGAAGCATGAGATCAATAAATCCGTAAAATCAGCTCTCAAGACCATTGCAAAGAAGGTGGAGCAGGCCGTTGAGGCCAAGAACGCGACCGCTGCCAAGGAGACCCTGGTCAAGGCCATGAAGGCCTACGACAAGGCCGCTTCCAAAGGCGTCCTTCACAAGAGCACCGCTTCCCGCAAGATCTCGCGCCTTTCGATCAGGGTGGGCAAGATCGGCGCAGTGTAATATCCGGTTATTGATATTGTCAACCCCGTGGCGCCTTCAGAAGAAGGCGCCTTATTTTTGCTTTCCCGCATTCCGCATATTTTAGCTGCCGCACAGCTTCAAAATCATCCGTTCCAAAACCAGTTTTCCTGAGAGCCCGCTCGACTTGAGCATTTTGTCCGTTGACAGCATCACATCAAAGGCTCCGCGCAGTTCGTCCAGGCTGAAACTCCTCATCTGCGCCTTGAACTGGGCGGTCTGGTGAAATATTACGGGGGGCCTGAGCTTCTTCATGATCTCATCGGGCCCCGTGCCGGCGGCCTCCATGGCCTTGGCCTGTAGAAGTCTGCGGAAATTCCATGCGATCGAACCGAGCAGGCCCACCGGCTGCTCCCCTTCCTGGATCAGACGGGAAAGAATGAGGAAGGCCTTTTCCGTGTTCTTTGACCCGAGGGCTGCCGCAAGGTCAAAGGACGTGTACTCCCGGAAGTCCCCGACAACCGTTTTAACGTCCTCGAACGTGATGCTCTTCTTCTCTTTTATGGAGATCTCCACCTTTTCAAGCTCGTTGCCGATCTTCTGCAGATCGTTGCCGATGGTCTGCCAGAGATACTGCGCCGCGTCACGCTGCAGGGACAGGCCCCGCGACCTGGCCCACCCCTCGATCCAGGCAACGATCTCGCGGTCCAGGAGCGGATAGAACCGCGTAACCGCACCGTGGGCTTCCACTGCGGCCGTGACGGATTTTTTGTCATACTTTCCCTGGTTCGAGACCATCACCAGGCAGGTGCTCGGCGACGGGTCGTTGAGATAAGGCACCAGTTCCTCGAGGTCGGCGGCCTTGAGCGCATCAAAATCCCTGGCGACCACAAGCCGTTTCTCGGACATGAATGGCAGGGTCTGGCAAAGGTTCACAAGCTCCGAGGCCGGAGTATCGCGGCAATAGAGCGCATTGAAGTTGAAATCCCTGGCGCCGGGGTCGACGACCCTCTTGATGATGAGGTCGAGCGCCTCCTGGATCAGAAACTCTTCTTCGCCATAAAAGAGATAGAGGGGCAGGATCTTTCCCTGCTTGAGACTTGATATGAGTTCGGCGTACTTGAGCATATCGCGAGGCCAAGGTGAAATTCGAAATACGAAGTGTTAAATGCTAAACAAATTGAAAACCTCAAAATCTTAATGAATGAAACAAGCAGACCCTCGGCATGGGTACTTCGAAATTATTTCGGAATTAGAGATTCGCATTTCGCGCTTGATCTTAAAATCCTTCCAGCACCCTGCTCCGCAGCGTCCAGGCGATATCCTGGCTCGCCTGTTTGATGGCCGCATCCTTCGCGACCCTCGTGGCCGTGATATCTGCTCTACCCGTCGCGAAGAAAACGGTATAATCGGATATGAAGTTGGACTGGATCCCCCTTTCCTGCCAGAGGACCTTCTTCGACCTCAGGTCCTCCAGGCTTGCATCCACCACCAGGTGAACCCGGTACTGCTGCACATAGGACTGGGCGTTGTAGGAGAGCGGGATCACCTCATATTTTACGACCTTGCCGCGGAGCGCAAGTTCCGCCTCGTCGGGGTTCAAGACCTTCAGCCTGCCGTCGGTCAGGAATTCCTCCACCACTGCCTGCGTCACTTCAACATCCACATAGGGCTCGTTCGTGGCATTAAAGAACACGGGGACTGAGATGGTGCGTACGCCCTCCGGCACGATCCCCCCCCTGCCGGAAATATGATAGCCGCAGGAGGATACGAGCAGGACCAATACCAGGGAAATAATGAGTCTGACGCTTTTATTTCGCATTTTTTCCGCCTGTGCCCAGCGTTGACGAGCGTGCACCCAGCGCTTATGAGTGTTTACGCGAATGCAGGGCGTGTTCACGCGAGTGCAGGATACACTCCGTTTATGCCCGCGCCATCGCACGAGTAGGGTACATTCCGAATTGACTTACACCACCACATTCACCAGCTTGCCCTGGACCACGATGACCTTCTTTGGGGTCTTTCCATTCGTGAATTCCATCACCTTGGAGTCCGTGAGGGCAGCGGTCTCGATGTCCTTATCAGAGGCGCCGGCGGGAAGCGTGAGCTTGCTTCTCACCTTGCCGTTCACCTGCACGACGACGGTGAGCTCCGACGCGACGATCGCTTCGGGATCGTACTTCGGCCAGGACGCGTTCGCGATGCTCTCCCTGTTGCCGAGCGATGCCCATAGCTCCTCGGCGAAGTGCGGCGCAAAAGGAGCGATCAGCAGCATGAGCGCGTCCATCGCCGACCGCAGCACCGGCCCATGCTTGTCAGGGCTGAACCCGTTCGACGTGTAATCGTACATCTCATTCACCATCTCCATGAGCGCCGAGATCGCGGTATTGAAGTGGAACTCGCGTTCGATGTCCTCGGTCACTTTCTTGATCGTGAGGTGGGTCTTGCGAAAGAGCTTGTCCCCCCGCGCTTCGGTCCCCGCGGGCTTGATATTGTTGACCGCCTCGCTGTGCTTGTACACGATCGCCCAGACGCGGTGCAGGAACCGGTACGCGCCGTCCACGCCCTGGTCGCTCCAGTCAAGGTCGCGTTCCGGCGGCGCAGCAAAGAGCGAAAAGAGCCGCGCCGTGTCAGCGCCGTACTTCGTGAGGATAAAATCCGGATCCACCACGTTGCCCTTGGACTTGCTCATCTTGGCGCCGTCCTTGATCACCATGCCCTGCGTGAGCAAATTCTTAAACGGTTCATCACCATCAAAAAGCCCCAGGTCGCGGATCACCTTGGTAAAAAATCTCGCATACAGCAGATGGAGCACTGCGTGCTCGATGCCGCCGATGTACTGGTCGACGCTCATCCAGTAGCCTGCCGCCTTTTTATCGAAGGGCGCTTTGGTCTCTTTCGGGGAGCAGTAGCGGAGGAAGTACCACGACGAGTCCACGAAGGTGTCCATGGTGTCCGTCTCGCGCCACGCTTTGCCGCGACACTTCGGACAGGTCGTCTCCCGGAAGGACCCGGACTCTGCCAGGGGCGAGCGGCCCTTGCCCGTGAGCTCGACATCGACCGGAAGACGAACTGGCAGCTCTGTTTCGGGCACCGGCACCGTACCGCACTTGTCACAGTAGACGATCGGGATCGGCGTGCCCCAGTAGCGCTGGCGCGAGATTCCCCAGTCGCGGAGCCGCCAGTTCACGGTGCGCTTGCCGAGCTTGTGCTGTTCTATATGGTCCGCAATCTTTTCCTTTGCAACGGTATTCATGATCCCGTCGAACATGCCGGAGTCCGCCATGACACCGTCCTCGACGTAAGCTTGCTTCATGGTCCCGGCAATGAGGTTCTTTTCGGGGTTCTGAATGACGACGCGGACCGGCAAGCCGTACTTCTTCGCGAACTCGAAGTCGCGCTGGTCATGGGCTGGCACGGACATGATCGCGCCCGTTCCATATTCCATGAGAACGAAGTTGCCGACCCAGACCGGCACCTTTTCATTGTTCAGCGGGTTAACGGCATAGGCGCCGGTGAAGACGCCTTCTTTCTCCTGTTTCTCGTCGGTGCGCGACGCTTTGTCCTCGCGCATAACGCGCTGGCAGAACGTGCGAACCGCATCGGCCTGCGGTTTTCCCTTGATAAGGGCTTCGAGCATGGGGTGCTCGGGCGCGATGCTCATGAAGGTCACCCCGAAGAGCGTGTCCTGTCGTGTAGTAAAGATCGTGAGTTTCTCGCCGGTGCCTTCGACCGGAAAGTCCACTTCCACGCCGACGGATTTGCCGATCCAGTTCCGCTGCATCGTGAGCACGCGCTCCGGCCAGCCCGTAAGCTTGTCAATGGACGAGAGGAGCTCATCGGCGTAATCTGTGATCTTGAAAAACCACTGATCAAGCTCCTTGTGCTGCACCACGGAACTGCAGCGCCAGCAGAGACCGTCCTCCACCTGCTCGTTCGCGAGCACGGTATTGCAGGACGGGCACCAGTTCACGTACGAAAGTTTCTTGTACGCCAGACCGCGCTCGTACATCTTGATGAAGAACCATTGGTTCCAGCGGTAATACTCTTCGAGGCAGGTGGTCACCTCGCGGTCCCAGTCGTAGGACAGGCCGAGTCGTTTGAGCTGCTTGTCGCGCATGAAGGCGATGTTCTCGAGGGTCCACTTGGCGGGATGGATGCCATGCTTGATCGCCGCGTTTTCTGCCGGCAGGCCGAAAGAATCCCATCCCATGGGATGGAGCACGTTGAAACCGCGCATCCGCTTATAGCGCGAGATCACGTCGCCGATGGCGTAATTACGGACATGGCCCATGTGGATCCTGCCCGACGGGTATGGGAACATTTCGAGACAGTAGTATTTCGGCTTCGAAGCGTCTTCCGTTACCTGAAAGGTCTTCTGCTCCGCCCAATGGCGCTGCCAGCGCTCTTCAACCTTATTAAAATCGTATCGTTCGTCCAAAACAATTCCTCCAAAGACCCGGGGCGACCGACGAGGCATGTTGTCGCCGAGACAGGCCCATGCAAAAACCCTTAATGCTTGACGCGCCCCTTGATGAACTGCTCGATCAGAATGATGAATTTCATATCGAGATTTACAAATCGAACGCCACAGTGGAATCTCTCCACAGACGAAAGCTTGATCATGCGTATGACCTCGGCCTCCGCCACGATCTCCCTCCGGCCGAGTTGAAACGTGCACGTCATTCGGTCGCCTTTCTTCAGCAACCGGTCGGATTCGAGGAGCATGCCGGAGATGCTGATGTTATGCGACACGCCGAGAAAGGTTGAATTCTTCTCCTGCCCCTTCACGGAAACGTGCAGAAGCGTCCGCATGTCCTGACGCTGGGGGGCCAGGAGCAATTCGGACACTTTCCAGGAAAGCTGGGCAGGGTCCAGCGGCTTCGGGAGCACGACGTTGGCGTGCGCGTCCCGACATCGTGCGAGTGAAACTTCGGTGCCCTCACAGATCAGGATGATCGACACGTTTTTCAGTCCCGCATCATTGCGGATCCTGGAGCAGAGCTCGACGCCGCCCATGAGCGGCAACTCCGCATCCGTGATGATTATGTCAGCCTTATGGACGCCGTGCAGATTCAGGATCTCTTCGGAGGTGCGGGCCGGATACGTCGTGATATTGCTCCGTTGAAAGATCGTACCGTGACTGCCGATGGCGTGCATGATGCTGCGGTCGATTATTATTTTTTTCATATGGTGAAGCCCCGACGGATCCGGGGGCCCCACGTGCCCTTCCGCGCAGCTGTCTGGTATCGATACTGTGCGGCTTGAACAACCGGGTTATCCCGCTATTGTGCAAACCACATTCGGCAATGCGAAATCCGCACTCAATATCATCACTCCCTGATCCACCCCGGATAGGCGTCAGCCCTGCGCGCTTCCTCGGGGAGGTCGGATTCGAGAGCGCGCCGCGTTTTTGCCATATCCTTTTCGAGCTTCACCTTCTTTTTTTCAAGGCTTGATCGGGATTTTTTCTTTTTGCCGCCAATTTTCTTCGGCTTCTGGTCCTGGGCATCCAGTTGCTTTACGACCAGATCGTACTCGTCTTGCTGGTCGCGAAGCTTCAAACGAAGATTGGCGGCCTTCTTGTGCCAGTATTCCTCGCCCTTGCCGTACTTGTCCTTGTGTTCCCTGACCGTTGCCGGCGATTTACCCATCGCTGCCGGTTGCTCGCCTACGCTCACGCGGCTCTCATCGGGCTTGACCGCCGTCGCGCTGCTCCGGTACTCCTGCGGTATCTGTTTCAGGTCATTGGTGAAGAACTCCTTGCCCTCTTTGTCTACATACCGGTAAAAATCGGCCCAGGCAGGGGATGCGGAAAACAAGAGAATGCACAATGCAGAAACAGTCAATATTCGCATGGCGGCCTCCACGAGTGATATGAAGGTAAAAAATAACACAATTACCGGGGCTTCGCAAGGTTTTTTCTTGAACTCTCGCGCATAAGCGTGATATAGTGCCTTTACTACAAACTCGAAGTACGAAATTCCAATCCTCAAACAATATCGAAACAGCTAAATTCAAACGATACTGAACTTTGATGGTTGAGATTGCTTAGAGTTTTGATATGAGAAGTTAGGAATTGTAGCTAAAATCATGCCTAAACCAGTCGTAGCCATAGTGGGCCGGCCGAACGTCGGCAAATCGACCCTGTTCAATCGGATCATCGGAAGAAATTTCGCAATCGTCGAGGACACTCCCGGTGTGACAAGGGACCGCAACTACACCGAGGCCGAGTGGGAAGGCAAGCGTTTTCTGCTTGTGGACACCGGCGGGTTCGAGCCTGAGACCGAAGACCCCATGTACTCAAAAATGCGGGAGCAGACCACGCTCGCCGTGGAAGAGGCGGATTTCATCATCTTCCTTATGGACGGCAAGCAGGGCCTCCTCCCGGCGGACATCGAGGTGTCGCAGCGGCTTCGCGCTTCCGGCAAACCCGTGATCTACGCGGTGAACAAGGTCGATGGTGAAAAACACGAAGGTTTCATCCCCGACTTCTACCGTCTCGGCACCGATACCCTCTTTCCTGTGTCGGCCCAGCACGGGCAGGGATTCTCAGAACTCATGGACGAGCTCGGGCGCGTGCTTCCCGAGACGTCCCGGGAAGAGGATGAGAAAGAACTTGCCGATGTCCCGAGAATAGCCATCATCGGACGACCGAACGTGGGCAAGTCGTCCTTTGTGAACGCGCTCATCGGCGAGGACCGCATGATCGTCAGTCCCGTGGCAGGCACGACGAGGGACGCCGTGGACAGCCTGTATCAGTACTACGGCAGAAAGTATGTCCTCGTTGACACCGCGGGAATCCGGAGCCGCGGCAGGATCAGCCAGGGAATCGAAAAGTACAGCGTGATGCGGGCCATGAAAAGCTTAAACCGTGCCGACGTGGCGCTCGTGCTGATCGACGCTTCGGAAGGCATCACCGAGCAGGATGAACGGATCGTGGGGCTCGCCCACGAGGAAGGCAAAGGGATCATTCTCGTGCTCAATAAGTGGGACCTGGTGCCGGACAAGGAGCAGGCGTACAAGCGGTTCATTGCCGACGTTCAACAGCGGCTCAAATTCGTCGATTATGCTTCGGTGATCACTCTTTCTGCCCAGACCCGCCAGCGGATCACGAAGGTCTTCGAGGAGATCGACAAGGTGATCGAAGAGCGTGAAAAGCGAGTGCCCACTGCCGAGCTCAACAGGGTCTTTGAAAAACTCGCTGCCCGCCATGAACCGCCGCTCTACCGGGCCCGGCGCGTGAAATACTACTATATTACACAGGTCGCAATCAAGCCGCCCACCTTCGTAGTTTTTGTAAACTACCCGGACGGCGTCCATTTCTCCTATATACGCTACATTGAGAATAATCTGCGCGAGGCGTTCGGGTTCCGTGGCACACCCGTTAGAATTTTCGCCAAGAGGCGGAGAGAAGAGGCCGCGAAGAGGGAAAAAAAACCCGGGCGCTTGTGATAAAGACCGGGGCGACTCGATGCAAGGAATTCAATAAACACGCAAAAAAAGGTTGACAATCCGGTTCACTAGGGAGTATTATTGCAACAGATTGTAGAGAAATAGAGAGTGTAACGTGAGTTTTTGTTAATTGCCAGGCTGCAAAAACTACATCGCGTAGATTTGCGGCTATTTTTTTTTGTACAATTGGTACAGAAGGGAATTTTCACACTTCAGAAGGAGGAGTAACAAAATGTCGAACGGTTCGGTAAAGTGGTTCAATGACGCAAAGGGCTATGGTTTCATCACCAGCGACGAGGGGAGCGATGTATTCGTCCACTTCTCAGCGATCCAGGGAGACGGCTTCCGGTCGCTCGCGGAGGGAGATTCGGTAAGCTTCGACATCGAGAAGGGGCCGAAAGGTCTTCAGGCGGTTAACGTCGTAAAACAGTAAGCAATCCTGCGAGGAGCAGGGGCCTTCCATTGCGGGCAAAGCGGGAGCAACAAACTCGGAGGAGGAGTAACATGGCCAAGAAACTGTACGTAGGCAATCTGTCGTACCAAATGACGGAAGACGGGCTCAAAGATATCTTTTCACCGATCGGAGAGGTGTTGTCTGCGAAGATCATAACCGACGCCGCGACCGGGCGCTCAAAAGGGTTCGGCTTCGTTGAAATGTCGTCTGATGAGGATGCAGACAAGGCGATTGCTGAGCTCAACGGCACCACCGTTCAGGATCGTGCGCTGAATGTGAGCGAGGCAAGACCGCAAACCGAGCGGGGCGGACGGGGCGGCAGGCCCGGCGGTGGCGGAGGCGGCAGAGGCGGCCAGCGGGGATTCGACCGGGGCGGCGGAAGCGGAAAAGGTCGGAATAATTGGAGATAAGAGTTGACGGGAACATCGAAAAAGCCATAAGGCTTCTCAAGCGGAAAATGCAGACCGACGGCCTTTTCAGGGAGCTGAAGAACCGTCGTTTTTATGAGAAACCCTCGATAAAGAAGAAACGGAAGAGGATAGAAGCACAGAAACGGAAGCTGAAAAGCCTGAGGAACAGCAGGCGGGACAGGGCGTAACGTCTCGTACGAGCTGACTACTTCACCTTTTTTCTTTTCTTTTCCATCTTTACATCGACCATCGTGAGATCATGGAGACTTTTCTCCAGATTTTCCTTGGCAAGGGTCAGAGCCTCCTTCTCCCTCGTCAAAAGATCTATCTTTTTCCCCAGGCCCGTGTTGTCTTTGGCCAGGCCGTCTCTCTCTTTGAGGAGTGCGGCCTTTTCCTTGAGCAGATCGTCCTTATCATTCAGGAGCTCGTCAACCTTTCCCGTGAGGCGGTCCTTCTCGGTGAGAAGCAGGTCCCGTTCTTTGGCGACCGCTTCGCCATCGGCGTGAGCATTCTGCAGCTCCTTTGTCAGGGCCTCCACTTTCCCCGTTAGCGTATCGACCTCCTTCAGGAGCTCATTCGTCCTCGTCTGTTCAAAGCTCCTGAGGACGTCATGCCAGCTCCGTGCCTCGCCGGCGAGTGCGCCCGATGGGTACCGGACCAGAAATTCCTCGAATTCCCGGGCAGCACTGCTGTAATCCTTGTCCGGATTCCCATAGTATACGAGAAGATACGCTGCGTTAAACTGCGCCTGCTCGGCGCGGCGCTGATTAGAGAGGTCTTCAGCAAGCTCGCGGTATGAGGCACGCGCCTCACGGTATTTTCCCTGTTCGGAGGCGGTCTCCGCGTCCCGGAATTTTTTTTCGCCTTCTCCTCCTGTCAGTCCCTGCATCAGGGGTGCGCAACCTGTGAGCATGAGAACAAGCGCCAGGGTCAGGAGGCACATCGCGAGGCAGTCCCATCCCTTTTCTCCCCTTATCTCAAGATACCGGCGTTCTCCGTTCATCCTGTTCTCCTCTTATCCACCACATAAATGCTCCCGGTGATCGTCTTGGCATAATCCTTGAGTTTGGCTGCAATCTCGGAGGTCTCGAGCGGGTTCGAAAGCTTATGCTGCTCATTGGTCACAATCGCTATGGAGACGGTCATGAGCGGAAACCGCATAGCGTCGCCATACCGGGTCTTGCCAAAGATGAACCCGTTCTCCCGGTCCTGATCGACGATCATGAGTCTGGAGGGCCCGGTCATGAACCGGAATTTTATCATTTTTAAGATTAACAAACCATCATGGCATTGTCAATTATAATATGGAAACTGCAGAAGTAAAAAAGAACGCGGGAATAACAGAGGCGCTCCAGCGCGGTTTCCCCGTCTCAACTGAATATTGCAGAGAGGAACAACGCGGGCATCAGAAGGCGTCAATAGTAACAGTGTGGGTGTGCTCTTTATATATATCCACTGCCCGCTTACACCCTCACCTCTGTAAAGGTGATCATATCCGACAGGACCATGGCCAGCCATGCCATGATCTGTACAGCGACGGGCAGGACTAGGCACGAGAGCGCAGCCATGGCGGCCCGTTTCTTCGAGGTCTGCTGTTCCGGCAGGGCCGGTCCCCTGGCGGTGGTCATGGCATAGTTCAGGAGGAATGCGAGCGGCAGATAGGCGAGGACCCGGAGATAGAATTTCGTTTGGAGAATGACCAAAATGGCCACCAGCAGGACCACCTCAAGGAACGTGATGAAGGACGTCCTTTTTAAAGACAGCCTCCATAACTTTTTCGACAGCGCGTACTTTACGAGCAGTGTAACACAGACGCCTGTCACGAACATGGTCGAGACGAATACGAACGTGCAGAAGCATCCTACCTCGATGGCACAGGCAGACGGCGGGAACGTCAGGAGCCCCGCCATAAAGACAATCATGAAAAAAGAAAGAGTATGCTCCCTGCCGGGACTCTCGTGAACATTTGTCATAGAGACCTCCCCTGAAAACGGCGAACCTCCGGTCTTCACCGGGCAGACCAGTGGAACTCACAATGTATCTCCGAAGCCCTCCCTGCGCCTCATTGATCATCTAGGGTCTGGAGCAACCGCCATCCACAGGAATATTAAAGAGTGCGCTTCCTCTTGTCAAAGAAAATCGCAACAAA
>Ga0326726_10005811_pt1 | contig 11146 bp, 7 predicted proteins | sample MHFenrmetagenome_2_FD_207603 | JGI IMG/M metagenome (GOLD analysis project Ga0326726, IMG submission 207603) | Lab enriched peat soil microbial communities from Michigan Hollow, Ithaca, NY, United States - MHF15MN | ecosystem: Environmental > Terrestrial > Soil > Wetlands > Peat | place: USA...
GAGCGGCGCAGCGCTCTTGCGGGCCGCGGCGTTGTCGCCCGGCGACGTGAACGCGCGCGACGACACACTGAGCGTGGCGGTCGATCTCTCGCGCGCGGCGAGCGCGGTGTTCGTGTCGACGTCACCGGACTTCGACGCGCGGTACGCACTCGCCGTGCTGCGCGGATCGCTCGGCATTCCGTCGCGCGGTTTCTTCAGAGTGGCGCCCGGCGAATGGCGGTCCGATGGCTCGCTCGCGGCGGCGTCGGAGGCGGACGTGCGTCAGGCGCTGCACGACGCGCCCGTGGCGATCATCCACGGCGACACGGCGATCTTCGGACCGCCGCGCGCGGCCGCGGCCGGGCCGTTGGCACTCGTCGTCACGACCGGAACCGAAGGCGAATGGTATCCGTCAGCGGCGCCGCTCTCGCCGCTGGCGCCCGCTCTCGCGGGTGTCGTGTGGGACAGCTTGCCGCCGGTCGGCTTGTCGGCGACGGTGCCGAAGGGCACCTGGGTCGGCGTCGAGGCTCGGCGCGGACGCGGTGACGAGCGCAAGCCCGTCGTCATGGGCATGGAGGAGCCCCGGCGCGTCGCAGTGATCGCGGCGTCGGGGCTCTGGCGCTGGAAGTTCCGCGGCGGAGTGTCCGGCGACGCCTTCACCGCGCTCTGGGGGAGCGTCTTCGATTGGCTCGCGGCCGAGCGCGCCGACCATCGCGCCGCCGTGCCGGATGAGCGCGTCGTGCGCGCGGGCGATCCCGTGCGCTGGCGGCGGGGATCGGTCGCCGATTCGGTCGTCACGGTGGTCGTGCAACGCCGTGGTGCGCCCCGCGTCGATACGCTGGCGCTCCGCTTCCCGCCCGGTGTCACCGTGGTGGAGACACGAGCGCTCGAGGCCGGCGTCTACGACGTGACGACGCGCGGCGGGTCGTCGCTCCTGCCGGTGAATCCGTCGCGCGAATGGCTCCCGCGCGCGCCGACCATCGCCGGGAACGATCGCACGCGCGGTACGTTGTCCGCCGACGCGGCGCCCCGCATTCGCGGCGCCGGCTGGCCCTACGCGCTGGCGATATTGCTGGTGTGCGCCGAGTGGATTCTGCGCCGCCGGCGCGGCATGCGTTGATCAGACCTGGATCATGAGACTCTTACGTAAGTCCGGAGACGTACCCAAACGCTCGCTCTGGCAGCGCATCAAAGACGTCGCGCTGATGGACGCCGGCGTGTTCGTTCGCGGCGGCGTGTCTACGGCGTCGCTCGAGAGCCTGGAGCAGCTGCTGCTCGAATCGGACTTCGGCGTGCCCGTCACCTTGCGGCTGGTCGACGAGGTCGAGCAACGCGCGAAGCGGGGCGGAGTGAAGTCGCAGGAGCAGTTCCTGGACGTTCTGGCGAGCGGCGTCGAGGGCGCCTTGCGCGCCGGCAATAGCGACCCCGGGCTGCGCCTGTCCACGGCCGCGCCCACCGTGATTCTCGTCGTCGGTGTGAACGGGGCGGGCAAGACCACGTTCATCGGCAAACTCGCCGAGCGCCTCCGCCGCGGCGGCAACAAGGTGATGCTCGCTGCCGGCGACACGTTTCGCGCCGGGGCGATCGATCAGCTGCGCGTCTGGGCGGATCGTACGGGATCGATGTTCGTGGGCGCGAAGGCGGGCGCCGATCCCGCAGCGGTCGCCTTCGACGCGATCGACGCGGCGGTCGCGCGCGGCGCGGACGTGCTGATCGTCGACACGGCCGGCCGCCTCCACACGAGCGACAGCCTGATGGAAGAGCTGCGGAAGGTCGCGCGCGTCGTCGCGAAGCGGCTGCCCGGCGCGCCGCACGAGACGCTGCTCGTCCTCGACGCCACGATCGGCCAGAACGCCGTGCAGCAGGCGAGGATCTTCGCCGGCGCGGTGCCGGTGTCGGGGCTCGTCGTCACGAAGCTGGACGGCACGGCGCGCGGCGGCGTCGTGATCGCCGTGCACGAGGCGATCGATGTGCCGGTCAAGTTCCTCGGCGTCGGCGAAGGGGCCGAGGACCTCGAGGCGTTCGACGCGGCGGCGTTTTCCCGGGAGCTGCTGAGCGGCGAGTGAGCGCGTCGACGGAGAGCGAGCGGCGCTCGGCCAAGCCGGGCAGCGGAGGGGCAGGGGCGCGCCGCCTCTACCTCGACACGCCCGTCACGTATCTCAAAGGAGTGGGCCCCGCGCGCGCCGACGCGCTGCGCCGGCTCGGCATCACGACCGCCGGCGATCTTCTGTACCACGTGCCGCACCGGTACGAGGACGCCAGCACAATCACGCCGATCAAGAGCCTCGAGCCCGGGATGCACGGCACGGTGGTCGGCACGGTGATCTCGAAAGGGGTGCTGCCGACGCGCAAGGGACTGCGGATCTTCCAGGCCGTGCTGCGCGACGACACCGGGATGATGGAAGTCTCATGGCCGGGCCAGCCGTTCCTCGACCGTACGATCGACAAGGGAGATGTGCTGCTCGTGAGCGGCAACGTGCGTTTCTTCCACGGCCGCCAGCTCCAGCCGCGCGAGTACGTCAACCTCGGCGACGACGAGCACGCGACGGCAAAGGGGCGGGTGCTGTCGGTCTATCCGGCCACGGAAGGGCTGTCGTTCAAGGTCATCCGGTCCATCATCGACGCCCACCTCGACGCGCTGCTGCCGCTCGTGTCGGAATACCTGCCGCCGAGCGTCGTCAAGGCGGCGGGCGTGCCGGCCATCGGCGACGCGCTGCGGATGATGCACCGTCCGTCGTCTCTCGCCGAAGCGATGCGAGGCCGGTCGCGGCTCGCGTTCGAGGAGCTGTTCTTCGTCCACCTGCTGCACCAGCGCGCGAAAGAACTGGCACGCGAGCACCGCGCCGGCATCCGATATGTCAACAAACGAAAGCTGACCACCGGGCTCCGCGAAGCATTGCCGTTTCAGCTCACGGGCGCGCAGGTGCGTGCGATCCGCGAAATCGTCGCCGACATGTGCAGCGACCGGCGGATGCACCGGCTCCTGCAAGGAGACGTCGGCAGCGGCAAAACGATCGTCGCGCTCTTCGCCGCGATGCTCGCCATCGAGAACGGGCGCCAGGCGGCGATCATGGTGCCGACCGAGCTGCTCGCCGAGCAGCACGCCGCTTCCATCGGGCGATTCCTCGCGCCGATCGGCGTCGAGCCGGTGTTGCTCACGGGAAGTCTCTCGGCGAAGCAGCGCAAGTCGATCGCTTCGCGCTTGGCGAGCGACGAGCCCGTGCTGGTGATCGGCACGCACGCGCTCGTGCAGGAAGCCACCGCTTTTTCGAAGCTCGGTTTCGCCGCAATCGACGAGCAGCACCGCTTCGGCGTCGAGCAGCGCAAGGCGCTGGGCGCAAAGGGCGAAGCGCCCGACGTGCTGCTCATGTCGGCGACGCCGATTCCGCGATCGCTCGCGCTCACCATGTACGGCGATCTCGATCTGAGCATCCTGGACGAGCGGCCGCCGGGGCGACGCCCGATCACCACCGCGTTGCGAAAAGAGTCGGCGCGCGCCCGCGTGTTGCAGTTCGTGGATCGTCAGCTGGAGGTGGGCCGCCAGGCGTACGTCGTCTATCCCGTCATCGAGGAGTCGGAGAAGACGGATCTCAAGGCGGCGACCACGATGTACGAGATGCTCGCCGCCGGTCCGTTCGCCGATCGATGCGTGGCGCTGCTGCACGGGCGCATCCCGAGCGACGAACGCGACGACGTCATGCGACGCTTCCGCGACGGCGCAATCGACCTCCTCGTCGCAACGACGGTGATCGAGGTCGGGATCGACGTGCCCAACGCGACCGTCATGCTCGTCGAGCACCCCGAGCGCTTCGGCCTCTCCCAACTCCATCAGCTGCGCGGACGCGTGGGGCGCGGCGCCGAGGAGTCGTATTGCATCCTGCTCGGCGACGTGAGTCCCGAGGTCGCCGAGCGGCTGCAGATCTTCGTGCACACGGAGGACGGATTCGAGATCGCGCGCGAGGATCTTCGGCTTCGAGGCATGGGCGATCTGTTCGGAGAGCGCCAGAGCGGCGTTCCGACGTTCCGCATCGCGGATCCATTTCGCGACGAAGCGCTCAGCGAGCGCGCGCGCGAGGCCGCGGCGGCAATTCTCGAACGGGACGCGGCGCTCGAGCGGCCGGAGCACGCGGGGCTGCGACGCGTGTTGGGCGACCGCTACGCGCGGTCGTTGGAGTTGTTCCGAGTCGGCTAGGCGCCGATCACCGCTTCGGTGGCGGCGGTTGCGCGAGCCGCCGGCGAATGCGCTCGAGCTCCGCGTTGGCCTTCGCGAGCTCGTCTTTCAGTCGCTTGATCTCGGCGTCCGACGACGTCGCCGTGCTCTCGGCCTGCGCCCTCGGCTCGATGCGGGCATCGGACAGTGCGCGCGCGATCGCCGCGGCGGCGCTCGCGTCCTTCGCTTGAGCGATGGCACTCGCCGCGAGGCGGTTGAGGGCGTCGAGCTGGCCGGCGACGCGGCGCAGCGTCGTGGCTTCGAGCACGTGTTCGCGCGGACGCGTGTCGGCCAGGTAAGCGTCCAGCAGCGCCATCGCGCCGGAGACCGACTCGGCGCGATTCGACGGGTCGAGCGCGTACATCGCGCGCCAGTATGACGCCTCCAGCGCTTCGTCGCTCGTCGGGTAGCGCGTCGCGAAGTTGGCGAGCGTGCTGTCGGCCGAGTCGAATTCTCCGCGCGCGGCCGAGCGCTGGGCGCGGGCGAGCACACCCGGCCAGCCTCGCACCGGCGCGGGCCCGATGACTCTCGCCACCGGAGCGCAGGCCAAGGCGAGCCCCCACGCGCCGGCGAGCACGATCCGCGACGTGCGGTGCGTCACAGAGTCGCGGCTTCGACGGCGACCGGTGTCACGCGCTGCGCGATCGAGCGACGCGCGGCGCGGACTGGCAGCCTGATCGTGAACGTCGTGCCGACTCCGAGCGTGCTTTCGCAGGAGATCGACCCTCCGTGTGCTTCGACGATCTCCTTTGCGATGGCAAGTCCCAAGCCGGTTCCGCCGGCGCGGGCGGCTCGCTGGTTGTCCGCCTGATAGAACTTTTCGAAGATGCGCGGGAGCTGCTCGGGCGGGATCCCGGCCCCCGTGTCCCTCACGCGCATGATCACGGCCCCGTCGTCGGGTTCGAGCGTGAGCGAGACGGCGCCGCCGTGGGGGGTGAACTTGAACGCGTTGGAGAGCAGATTGCCCACGACTTCATCGATCCGGTCGCCGTCCCAGTAGACCTCTCGCGGCAGTCCCTCGTCGCGCTCGATCCGGAAGTCGATCTCACGCTGTACGGCGAGCACGTGAAAGGACCGCTCGAGGTCCGCAAGCATGTCGCCGAGGTTCACCACGCGGAGCTCGAGCCGCCCGCCGCCGGCCTCGAAGCGGCTGATGTCGAGGAGTTGCTTCACGAGCCGGGCGAGGGTATTCGCCTGCGTCACCAGCGTGCGGTGCACCTCCGCGTGGCGCGGGTTCACGGGGCCGTACACGCCTTCCTCGAGCAGCTGCAGGTAGCCGAGCATCACGTTGATCGGCGTCTTGAGCTCGTGCGACGCGATCGACACGAATTCCGCTTTGAGCTTGTCCAGCTCCGAGAGCTGACGCGTCATCTCCGTGAAGCTCGCCGCGAGTTGGCCGAATTCATCCGATTTGTCGCGGACGGTTCCCAGACGGTACGTCAGGTCGCCGTCGGCGACGGCGCGCATGCCCGCGCGCAAATCCAGAATCGGTTCGCTGATCGACCGCGTGACATAGAACGCAAGGCCGGCCGCGACGATGAGAGCCAGCGCGAGCGCGATCGCCGAGCCGGACGCGAGGAACGTGATTCGCGTCGCCTCGTTTGACGCATCGAGTGAGGTACGGCTCTGCAGCTCGCGCTCGGCCATCTTCACCAACGAGTCGACGCGGCTCAGTGCGGGCACGAACGCCTTGGAGGAAAGCGAATCCGCAGTGGTCGTGTCGCCGGCGATGGCCGCGGTGAATTCGGAGGGCGCCACTCGGGCCATGCTGTCCACCGACGGCTCGATGTCACGAGCGTACTTCGGCAACTCGAACGTGCTCAGCGAATCCGTCAACGCGCCGACGCGCTTCAGCTCGCGGTCCATCGTCTCGCGGTTGTCGATCGTCGGCGCGAACAGCAAAGCCAGCTCCCCGCGGCGGAGGTCGTTGATCCCGTCGCGGAGACGGCCAATGAGCTGCGACGCGGCAAAGTCCCGGTCGCGAAGCACCTCGGCGTCGCGTTGTAGTTCGTGCAGGCTCCAGGTGGCGTAGACGAGCGGCCCGACGAGGATGAGGGAGATGAGGACCAGGCCCAGCCCGAGTCTCGAGCGAAGGGTCATTCGCGCGGCGCGGCGCCGACAGTCAGAGGGTCCACGGATAGAACAACGCAACGACCTGGGGCGCGGCGCCAGGGGTACCCCGAAATCGCAGGCACGTGTAGCGTTAAGCCTCCCGTCCGGGACGGGCCGGTTCGGCCCGCCCGCGTTCTTCGTACGTCTCCCGACATTCCATGGCCGATTCGGCGTCCGCCCCGCCAGCTCCGACTCCGCGCATCGCCGAGCTCAATCAATTCGTCGGCAAGACCGTGACGATCCGCGGATGGGTCACGCACGTCCGTTCGTCCGGAAAGGTGGCGTTCGCCGTGCTGCGCGACGGGACCGGAATCGTTCAAGCGGTATTCGTCAAGACGCAATTGCCACCCGACATATGGGAGCGGTTCAAGGAACTTACACTCGAAACGTCTGTCCATGTTTCGGGAGAGGTGCGCGCCGAGCCGCGCGCGCCCGGCGGGCACGAAATCGGCGTGACGAGTCTCACAATTTTTGGTCGGAGCCCACTCGACTATCCCGTCCAGCCGAAGGAACACGGAATCGATTTTCTGCTCGACCACCGGCACTTTTGGCTGCGCAGCAATCGTGTGCGCGCCATCTTTTCGATTCGTAACGAAATCGAGCAAGCGATCCACGACTTTTTCTACGAACGCGGGTTTCTGAGGATCGACACGCCGATTCTCACCGCGGCGATCGGCGAACGGAGCGGATTGTTCGAGACGAAGTACTTCGACGAGGGTACCGCGTACCTGGCGCAGACGGGTCAGTTGTACGGCGAAGCGGCAGCCGCGGCGTTCGGGCGCATCTACACGTTCGGCCCGACGTTCCGCGCCGAAAAATCGAAGACGCGCCGCCATCTCACCGAATTCTGGATGATCGAGCCGGAAGTCGCGTGGAACGACTCGGCCGACAACATGCGTCTGCAGGAAGATTTCGTCTCCTTCCTCGTGCGGCGATGTCTCGAGCGGCGAGCGGCCGAGTTGAAGGAACTCGAGCGCGACACGGCTCCGCTCGAGCGCGTGAAGCCACCGTTTCATCGCGTGGACTACGGCGACGCCGTGACGATTCTCCAAGGGAAGGGCAGTTCAATCGTGTGGGGCGACGATCTGGGCGCCGAAGACGAGGCGTTGCTCGTGGCCGACTACGACCGGCCGGTGTTCGTGATGAACTACCCCAAGGGCGCGAAGGCGTTCTATATGAAGGAGAACCCGGCCGATCCGCGTACCGTACTGTGCGACGACTGTCTAGCGCCGGAGGGCTATGGTGAGATCATCGGCGGATCGCAGCGTGAGGACGACCTCGACAAGCTCCTGCATCGCATTCACGAGGAAGGGCTCCCGGTCGACGCGTACGACTGGTATCTGGATCTGCGCCGCTACGGCACTTTCGTTCACTCGGGCTTCGGGCTCGGTCTCGAGCGAACCGTCGCGTGGATTTGTGGTCTGCAACACATCCGCGAAGTGATCGCGTTCCCGCGCATGATGCAGCGGCTGAAACCGTAGCCGCGGTGGCGCGCGATCGATCGCGCGGGATCGCGCGCTAGGGGGGCGTGGGGTGAAGCGTGAGTCGCAGCGCCTCGACGTTGTGGATGACGTCGTGAATGTCCGTGGCCGAGAGTGTGGCCGCTTTCGACTCGCGCTCGGCCCGCACCTCGACCTTCGAACCCTTCGGGACGTTGCACACGTGAAAGAACCCACGGCCGTCCACTCTCAGCTTCGAGAGCGGCTGGGGTCCCGTGCTCGCGATCAGCGCCACTTCGACCTGGGTACCAATCGCCGGAGAGCCGTCAGGAAGCAGCGCGCGTCCGACGATGATGCCCTGTCCAGCGGCCGGAGCGCGCTGCGAACAGAGCTGCACGGCGTACTCCTCGGCGGTCGGCGCCTCGAACGCGACCGACGTCGTCGAGTCGCGGACGGCCGTGAACGACACCTGCGTCTTGAGCACGATCTCGAGGGGCGCCAGGATCGTGTCGGCGACGGCCACGGAGTAAGGTCCCGGCACGAGATCGGTGATCGTGAATCGTCCGGCCGAATCGCTCACCGCGGCGTAATCGGTTCCCGCGAGCGTCACCAACTGGCCGCCGGTGGGAATGCGATCACGCGTGACGACGCCGGTGAGGGTGCCGAGCGGTGCCGTCCACGTTCGCCCATCCTCCCATCGCGCCCGCGCGACCTCGCCTCCGCTTTCGTGCATGTCGGTCGGTGACACGACGACGATGCCGATGCGCGACGACGCGGGCACGCCGATCGGTCGGATCGACCACCGGTCGATGATCGGTGTGCCGTCGGCCATGGTGTGGAACGACACGCGGCCGCCCGGCTCGTACTTCTCGAAGCGACGGTCGATGCCGACGTAGCGGAACACGATCTCGACGAGCGAGCGGCTCGTCGAGTCGATCCACACGGCGCCTTCGACGTCGACGCGGCCGCGCTTGTGCGTCGCCGACTCGAACGCGAGCCCCACCTGGTGAGGCCGCGCACGATCGGGGTCGGCGAGCTGAAAGCAGTAGCCGCGCGGGAACGCGTCGTCGAGCATGACGTCCGCGTCGGGTCCGTTGAACACGGCGACGTTCGCGCTGTCGTCGACGAACCCGCGCTCGATGAACTCGGCGGCCGGATGTGTGGCGACGAAGGGCCGTGCGCCCGAGCTCGAGTCGACATGAACGACCTGGCTCAGCGGCGTGAAGCCGTCCTGATTCATCTGCCGGTCGAAGTGCAGTCGTTTGATGACCGCTTTTTCCGTTTCGCGCGCCACCACCGCGGCGAGCAACGCCGAGCGGGCTTGGTCCCAAAGCGCAAACGCCGCCGCGCGGTCGTCGCGCCGCGGACAGTTGGGCGAATCCGTCACCTGTACCGGATCGAGCAGCGTGGGGATCATCCGCATCGTGAGGTCGAGCGAGACCACACCGTCCGTCGGCGTGGGGAGCGTGACATCGCGCGGACGAAATCCAATGCGCCGCAGTTGCAGGCGGTGAGCGCCACCCGGCAGTTGCACGCGAAACTCGCCGCGCTCGTTCGTGAGGTTGCGAACGAGCGCCTTTCCAGTCGAATCCGAGAGAATCAAGACGACTGTCGAAATCGGCTGGCGCGATGCGCTGTCGCGTACGGTCCCGCGCAGTTCTTGCGCGCTCGCCGCCGGCGCCGACACACACACCGCGCCCAGCAACGCCGCGGCGGCCATCGCGCCTCGACACGCGGGTGGGAGGGAGAGGCGCATCGCCTGAAACACTCCGCTGCGGCGTGACAAAGGTCAAGCCGAGCGCCATGAGAACGAACTACGCCTTGGGCTCGCCCCGCTTCACTTCGTCCCAGAGGGCGTCGAGCTCGCCGAGCGTCGCTTGGCCGACGACGAGGCCTCGTTCCGCGGCAAGCCCTTCCACCGCGGCGAATCGTCGCGCGAATTTCACATTCGCCGCGTCGAGCGCGAGCGCGGGATGGACGTCGGCTTTGCGGCACAGGTTGACGACGGCGAACAGCAGATCGCCAAGCTCGGCCTCGAGGCGCTCGCGACTGGGCGCATCGCCGCGCGTAGACGCGAGCTCCGCGCGAACCTCACCGAGCTCCTCATCGACCTTCTCGAGTGGGCCGTCGACGTTCGGCCAATCGAACCCGACACCGGCGGCGCGATCCTGCAACCGAAACGCGCGGTGCAGAGCGGGAAGGTCGGCCGGCAGGCCGTCCACGATGCTCGCGCGCCGCGACGCTTTCATCTGTTCCCACGGCTGCTTCACGCCATCGCCGTACAGATGAGGATGTCGCGCCTTCATTTTCGCGATGAACGTGTCGGCGACGTCGTGCATCGTGAACGCGCCGCGTTCCTCCGCGAGAACCGAATGAAACAGGACCTGGAGCAGCAGGTCGCCGAGCTCCTCGCGGAGCTTCGCGTCATCGCCGCCGCGGATGGCGTCGTCGACCTCGTAGGCTTCCTCGATCAGATATGGCCGCAGCGACTCGTGCGTCTGCGCCGCGTCCCAGTCGCAGCGGGCACGAAGATCGCGCATGAGAGACAACGTATCTTCAAGCGACGGTTTCACTTGCATAGCCTCCACGGGTCCGGTATACTACCCGCCCTCTGAACGACCGGTCAATGCACGATTTGAACGCGCGCGCCTGGGTCGACGTCGACCTCGGCGCGCTGTTGCGAAACGGAGCCGCATACGCGGCGCGCGCCGGCGTGCCGCTGCTCCCCATGGTAAAAGCCGACGCCTATGGATTGGGCGCGGTGCCGGTCACGCGAGCGCTCGAGCGTCTCGACCCGTGGGGGCTGGGCGTCGCAACGATCGAAGAAGGTGAAGAGCTGCGCGGCGCCGGCGTGACCCGGCCGATCGTCGTGTTCACGCCGCTTCTGATCGAGGATCTCGACGCGGCGGCGCGCGCGCGTTTGACGCCGACCCTCGGCGCACGAGATGCGATCTTGCGTTGGCGCGCGACGGGGGGCGGGTTGCCGTGGCAGCTCGCCATCGATACTGGAATGAGTCGCGCCGGGATTCAATGGAACGAGCTCGACTCGATCCTGGATGTTGTGGCGGCATCGCCGCCGGAGGGTGCGTTCACGCACTTTCACTCCGCCGACACCGGCGATGAGTCTCGCGCGAAGCAGGAAGAACGGTTCAGGCGCGCGATCGCGAAGCTCCCCCCCCCGGTGCGCCCGAAGATGCTCCACGCCGAGAACAGCGCGGCAGTCGAGCGGCGGGGCAAATCGCCGTGGAGCGTCGCGCGACCGGGAATTTTTCTGTACGGCGTGGGCGTCAACGAGAGCGGCCTCACGCCGCAGCCGGTGGCGTCGGTTCGCGCGCGCGTCGTGGACCTGCGTGACATCGATGACGGCGAGACGGTGAGCTACGGAGCCACGTTCCGAGCAAATGGC
>Ga0326726_10005812_pt1 | contig 11145 bp, 11 predicted proteins | sample MHFenrmetagenome_2_FD_207603 | JGI IMG/M metagenome (GOLD analysis project Ga0326726, IMG submission 207603) | Lab enriched peat soil microbial communities from Michigan Hollow, Ithaca, NY, United States - MHF15MN | ecosystem: Environmental > Terrestrial > Soil > Wetlands > Peat | place: USA...
TGTACCGGCTTTCGAGCCGCGGCAAGGGCATGACCGTATCGTAGCCGGCCACCCGCAATACCGGCGCCAGCAGAGAAGTCAGTCCCTGTTCGGCGAGGCGCGCGGCAATCTCGGCGCCAAAGCCAGCCGTCAACGGCGCTTCGTGAACTATGACGCACCGTCCCGTCTTCTCGACCGAGGCAAGAATCGTCTTCATGTCCAGCGGCTTCAGGGTGGCCACGTCGATAACCGTCGTCTCTACCCCATCGGCGGCCAACGCATCGGCCGCTGCGAGGACATCGCGGGTCATCGCGCCCCACGTGACAAAGGTGAGATCTCGACCCTCGCGCAGGGTAAAGCAGGCATCGAGGGGCGCCGCAGCGCCATCGTCGATGACGTCCTCTTTGAAGGCACGGTAGAGCCGCGTCGGCTCAAGGAAGACCACAGGATCGGGATCGCGGATGGCGGCCAGCAACAGCCCATAGGCCGCCGATGGCGAAGACGGAATCACGACCCTCAGGCCGGGCACATGCGCGAACATCGTTTCGGGACTTTCGGAATGGTGCTCCGGCGCATGTACGCCGCCGCCGCAGGGGCTGCGCAGCACCATCGGACAGGTCAGGCGTCCGCGCGTTCGGTTCCGCAGGCGCGACGCGTGATTGACGATCTGATCGAGGGTCGGGTAGATGAAGCCCGAGAACTGGATTTCGGCCACGGGCCGGAATCCCTCCGCTGCAAGCCCGACAGACATTCCGGCGATGAGCAATTCCGCCAACGGAGTGTCGATGACGCGCGACCGACCGAAGCGCTGCAGCAGCCCTTCCGTCGCGCGGAAGACACCACCGTTGACACCGACGTCCTCACCCAGCACAAGCACCCGCTCGTCTGCCGCCATTTCGTGCGCGATCGCAAGATTGATGGCTTGAACGAGCGTGAGCTCAGGCATGCTCGTCAACCTCGGCGGCCGCCTCTTGTCGCTGTGCGGCATACTCCGCAGGCAGCTGGGCGTAGAGATGATCGAACATCGTGGCTGGCAGCTGCGGCTGAATCGCCAGGTACGCTTCGGCAGCCGCATTGACCTCCGCGGCACTATCGATAAGCAGCCGCTCCTCGTCGGCTTTGCTCCACGCGCCCTTGTCCGTCAGGTATCTTCTCAGTCGCGCGATCGGCTCCAGCTCCCAATGACGGCTGACTTCGGAGTCGTCACGATACCGGCGGGCATCATCGACGGTCGTGTGATCGGCGAGGCGATAGGTGATGGCTTCGATCAGGGTAGAGCCACCGCCACTTCGTGCCGTTTCAATGGCCCTTCGCGCCGCATCTGCGACAGCGATCACATCGTTGCCATCGACTTGCTCGCCGGGAATGCCGGCGCCGACGGCTTTCTGTGCCAAGCTGACCGCTCCAGTCTGCGCCGATCGCGGTACGGATATCGCCCATTGGTTGTTGGCGACGACGAACACGGCCGGCAGCTGCATCGCCCCGGCAAGATTGATCGCCTCGTAGAAATCACCCTTGGACGTGCCGCCGTCGCCGAGGCAGCAGACCGCGACGCGGCGCTCACTTCTGAGCTTCATTGCCAAGGCCACGCCGACGGCGTGGGGCGCCTGGCTGCTGACGGGCACGCAGATCGGGAAATCGCGCCGCGGTCCGGCAAAGTCGCTACCGCGCTCGTCGCCGCCCCAATAGAGCAGGATCTCCACAGGACTCACGCCGCGCCAGAGTTGCGCCGCCTGCTCCCGGTAGGAGGGCAACAGCACGTCATCCGGTTCCATGGCGCTGGCAAGGCCGACCCCGATCGCTTCCTGGCCGAGGCAGGGCGGATAGGTGCCGAGCCGGCCGGTGCGCTGTAAGGAGATCGCCTTGGCGTCAAACGTCCGCGTCAGAACCATGGCGCGATAGAGCGGCAGAAGCGCCGCCGGGTCACGCGCGAACGCCGGCATGGCCTCAGTAACACGACCTTCAGGGCCGAGGAACTGGCGGTACGGGATCTCGAATGATGCGATCATCCTCATGGCGATATGACCCTCTCCGCTAGAGACATTCTTTCGGACACCGCCAGACTCCGTATTGAGCCACATCAAGCATCCGCGCGACTGCAGCGAGGCCCGATTCGGGCGCGAACGCCGCCTCACGCGGCCGGCTGGTGCAGCGCAGCATAGAAGACGCGACATTCGGATTCTCGACCGCGAATGACTCGTCGACCTGCCAGCTCGCCTTGCTTCTCGGTTACGACCGTGCGCTGGGCCTCCGGCTCGGTGTCGGTGTGGAAGTAAATGACCACCCAATCGTTGATGCGGCCAAGCTCGTGGGCCCGTGCCGTGTTGGAAAAGAGCGCGGTAAACTGCCAGTGATTGCGCTCGGTATGGAGGATCGGCAGCCACGCTTTGCCTTCGGGGTTGAAGCGCTTGGGTGCAATTTTCGGTAGCGAGTCTTCCGCTGCCTTGGTTCGGTATTCTCGGTCAACGTCAAGCAGCGTTTCCACAGCGGGCTCGCGTACTGCATACCGGACCGCGGGGCGCACGCGGGCCAGCCTGTTGGCGAGCGCCGCCTGCAGCATGGAAGCACGGCGGCGCCCCACCCCGGGAACGCTTTCCAGACGGCCATCGTGCGCGGCGGCTTCCAGGGCCTCGAGGGTGTCGACATGCAGCGCGTCGTGGATGCGACGCGCCAGTTTCGGGCCTATGCCGGGAATCGAACAGAACAGCGTCTCCGGCTCTGCCGCCCCACGCAGCCGTTCGAGCTGCCCCCAACGGCCCGTGCGCACCATTTCAGCGATGGCCGCGGCCAAGGACGGCCCGATGCCCGGCAAGCCTTCGAGACCCTCGATGCCGTGTTTGCCGACGAAATCGGCGAGCTCTTCCGGAAGCCCGGCAATGGTATCGGCCGCACGACGATAAGCGCGAACCCTGAACGGGTTCGCCTGTTGCTCGGCCAGCAGGTCCGCGGCTTGGCGGAGGCGCTCCGCCACCTGCTCGTTGATGCTCGCGGCGTTCATCCGGCTGGATCTCTTGCTGGCATCGGGCGCGGTCGAACCTGAGTGTGCGACGCTCAGCGGGAATAGGTGCCCACAAGCTCGGTCGCGGCGATGACATGTGACCGGGCAGCGGTCTCGGCCTCCTTGCACTTGGCCCGTTCCTTGACCGCCAGCTGCTCGGTATCGAGCGCCAACAGCCGGAAATGGTAGTGGTGCGTGCCATGGCCGCGCGGCGGGCAAGGACCGCGGTAGCCGATTTCGCCGAAGTCGTTGACGGCTTGCCGCATGGCGCCGACCTGCGCGCTGCGGGCGACGCCCTCCTTCAGCTCCGCCGCCGTGGCCGGCATGTTGAAGATGCACCAGTGATGCCAGGTGCCGCCGGGCGCGTCGGGGTCGTCGCATAGCAGCAGAAAGCCACGCGTCGCCGGCGGCGCCCCGCTCCAGGCCAGCGGCGGCGACAGATCCTCGCCCTCGCAGCTGTGTCGCTTCGGAATCCGCTGCCCGTCCGAGAAGGCGGTGCTCGTCAATCGAAAGGTCATCTCCATCCTCCCGTCTGTATCGCCTTCAGGCCGCACATCGCCGCTGCCGGTCGTGAGCAACCTCGGCAATCGGCGCCCCCGCATCGCTGTCCCTGCCATAGACGTCCACTCGGAAATTGATGATGCCGGCCTCGTCGACCCAGGCCGTGTCGTAGACGACATGAAGAGCGATCGGCGCGGACAAGTGGACCTGCACCGTCTGGCCGGACGCGACCGCCTCTTGAATCCGTTGCGCCGGCCAGGCCGGGTCATCCTTCAGCAGATACCCGGCCAGATCGAGGGCACGGGCTACGCGCATGCATCCATGGCTGCGGAAGCGGTCCCAGCGCTCGAAGAGCTGCGGACTGTTCGTGTCGTGGAGGTAGACGTCGTAGGGGTTGAGAAACAGGAATTTGACCTTGCCGAGCGGATTCTTCGGTCCGGGATCTTGCCGGATCTGGCCATTCACCCAATGCATGTCATTGTGAAGCATGTAGTCCGGGTCGCGTCGAATCCCTGGCAACACTTCGAGTCGGGCTATCCGCGGCGGCACGACCCAATAGGGATTGAACTCGAGGCGGTCGATGACGCTGTCCAGTTGCGGCGTCGGCCAGCCGCGCCGCCCGACGATGGCGGCTCGCTCGAAGACCTGTCGTCCATGATCGACCAGCCGATAGCTGGCGGCCGCCGTGTTGACGACCACGTAGCGCTCTCCCCATTCCCAATGCTCGCGCTCGATCCGACGGAGATTGAGTTCCATGGTCGCAAGCCGCTCCGTCACCGGTACGTTGAGCGCAGCCAAGGTATTCACGCCGACGACGCCGTCGACTTCCAGGCCATGACGCCCCTGAAATCCCCGTACGGCCGCGTCGACGGCCGCATCGAAGCTCTCCGGCTGCGTCCCGACCTCCGGGAGATCGCCGGTCACGGCCAACCGCCGCCGCAGCAACGCCACTCTGGAGTCTTGGACGCCAAGCTCAAGCTTCGGTCCCGGCGGGACGCCGGTCCAGCCGCCATTGGCTTCGATCTCCCGATAGCGCTGGATGGCGTCGCGAAGCCGCCACAACGCCGCATCGGTCGGTAACAGATCCTGCAGTACCGGCAGGGGATCTTCGGCCTGCGCGACGGCGGGGCTGAGGCCAACCGTCTCTCCCCGTACCGGCAGCGCCAGGAGCAGAATCGCTGAGAACAAGACACGAAAGCGCACGCACACAATCCTTCGGTTGCGCAGAATCGCCGCCCCATGATTCGCGAGCGGCAATGAATCTAAGCTCCTGTATTCCTGTCGTGCCTTGATCCAGGTCAGCAGTCACTCCGCCGCCCTTGCAAGCCGCTTGACGCAGATCAACGCGCCGGGCGGGCCGAGGCCTAGCCTGCCGCCATGCCCTACCTGACAAATGCCGATCTCCCGCCTTCGCTGAGAAGGCGCCTTCCGGAGCATGCGCAAGACATCTACCGCAGCGCTTTCAACAATGCCTGGGACCGCTATGGCGACAGCAATCCCGAACGTCGCGAGGAAATCGCCCACCGCGTGGCCTGGAGCGCCGTGAAGAAGCGGTATCGCAAGGCCGACGGCGTCTGGATTCCGCGGACGGACTACGGCTTGTCGGCCTGACGACCATCGCGAGGGGTATCGGCCGTCGGCGCGAGCTCCCAGTTTCGCAGCAAGAGGAGCGAACAATTGCTCTTCTCGACAAGCAGGTCGAGGGTCACTTCGGGCAACAGTTTCGGCAGGGCATCCAGGATCAGCAGGTTCGGCGAGTTGGCCTGCAGCGCCTGCCATAGACTCGTCGGCTCCGACGGCCGCACGGGCAGGAATGCGGCGCTCGCGCCGAGCACACGCAATTGCCTGTTGACAGAAATCTCCTGCTGAGCGAGGGCAGACTCCGAGTCGCCAAGCACGAAGATGACCAGGCGTCTGCGATCACGCTCGGCCAGGCGGGCCGCGAGCACAATGGCGGCCGAGCTGCCGCCCTCTTCGTACAGGACGGCCACGGGCGCATCGGCCGGACTGTCGACTCTCGCCGCGAACAATACGGACCGCGCCGTTCGTGTCACGATGGCACGGCCGGTGCTGCCAAGCCGGGTCCTTGCACTGATCGGCCGCGCACCCTTGCCCACCGCAATAAGGTCGGCTCCCTGCGCGGCGGTCAACAACTCGGTGTCGACATGGCCGCGGCTGACGCGAAAACTCCATGGCAGATGAAATCTGTCAGCCATGGCGGCGAGATCGCGCCGCGCCGCCGCTGCCTTGGAGCGCAGCTCCCGCTCCGTCGTTGCGAGATCGAGGTCGCGACCGGAAAGCGACAGCACCGGAATCTCCCGGGAAAACGGCAATGCGGCGAGATTCAGCAGATCGATATCCTCGATGAACAGACCCATCAGCTCGGCGTCGAGCTGTCTGGCGAGTCCGGCCGCCGCCGCCAGCGCGGCCTGGCTCTCCCGCGAGGCATCGAGAGCGACGAGAATGCGGCGAAACCCGAAGAGGGTCGAAACGTCGCTCATGTATCGTGACTCCCCGCCGGCATCGCGCCGAACCGCCGACGGCGGTCGGCCAGGTCGATCAAGCGGTCCTCGACGAGCCGGTTGACCGTGCCCTCGGGGAACAACCCATTCGCCATCCGCTCGCCGGCGGCCACGCCGGTCAGGAGCTCGATGCCTTCGTCGATCGAGCGAATGGGATAGACATGGAAGCGGTCGGCCGCAGCCGCCTCGACCACGTCACGGCGCAGCATCAGATGCTGAACGTTGGCGGCCGGGATCAGGGCACCCTGCTCTCCCGTCAACCCGCGCGCGGCGCAACTGTCGAAGAAGCCTTCGACCTTCTCGTTGACTCCGCCAATGACCTGAACCTCGCCATGCTGGTTGACGGATCCCGTCACCGCGAATGACTGCTTGATCGGCAGATCGGCCAACGCCGACAGCAACGCATAGAGCTCGGCCGACGACGCGCTGTCGCCCTCGACCCCGCCATAGGATTGTTCGAACACAAGGCTGGCCCAGAGCGAAAGTGGCTGCTGGCTCGCATATCGTGCGGCCAGGAACGCGGACAGGATCATCACGCCCTTCGAGTGGATGGGTCCGCCGAGCTCGACCTGGCGTTCGATGTCTATCACCTCGCCGCGCCCGACCCGGACCTTGGCCGTGATGCGGCTGGGCTTGCCGAAGGTGATGGTGCCCAGGCTCATCACCGACAGGCCATTGACTTGACCAACCTTGGCGCCGGCCGTGTCGATGAGGACCAATCCACGCTGGATCATCTCCTGAGCGCGACTGGGAACGCGCTCACTGCGCCGGCGTTGCGCATCGATAGCCTGCTGCACGCAGCCGGCATCCACGACGTCGCGGCCGCCTTGGCCGGCCCAATAGTCGGCCTCCCGCAGAACGTCGGCCAATTGGCTGATGCGCATCGAGAGCTTGGTGGCATCGTCGGCCAGGCGCGCACCGTGCTCGATGGCCAGGCCCACCGCGCCGCTGTCGAGCGGCCGCAGCTTTTCACGCCGCGCGATCGTGGCAATCAACTGCGCGTAGGCCGTCGCCGTCTCGGAATTCCACAACAGGTCATCCTCGAAGTCGACCGCTACCTTGAACAATTCGTGAAATTCGAAGTCGAACTGTGACAACAGATAATATAGCCACCGGGCGCCGATCAGTACGACCTTGACGTCGAGAGGCACCGGCTGCGGTCTGAGGGTTACCGTCGTGACGAGGCTCAGCATCTGCCCCGGAGACTCGATGCAGATCTGCATGGCGCGGATCGCACGCTTGAGGGCGTCCCACGCGAACGGCTGTTGCAACAGCTTGTGTGCATCGACCAACAGGTAACCGCCATTGGCACGATGCAGGGCGCCGCCCCGGATGAGCCCGAAATCGGTCACGAGCGCCCCCATCTCGGCTAGGTGTTCGACGGCGCCTACCAGGTTCACGTATGTCGGACTGTCTTCATAGACGACAGGTGCACCGGCGATACCCGTGCTATCGACGATGACATTGACTCGGTAGCGGCGCAGGCGATCGGTATCGCTCGAGTGAGCGGAGGCGGCGTCGCCGCCCGTCGAGGGCGACTCCGCCGCATCAGCGCGGAAGATTTCGACGTGGTCGATCATATCGCGCTCGACGGCATCCAAGTAGCGGGTGACGTCTTCATATTCGCGATATTTCGCTCGCAATTCGTCTATGACATGCCCGACAGCCAGCATCGTGACTTCGCGGTTCAGTTGCTGCACCCGGCCCCGGTGCTCCTTGCCCCACTGCGGCAACTGTCGAATTGTCTGCTCCAGCTCCTCCTGAAGCTGCTCCATGTCCGCCTGGATCTGGCGTTGCTCTACCTCGGGCAGCTTTTCGAAATCGTCCGGGCCGACAACTGCGCCATTCCGCACGGGGGCCACGGCGAAGCCGACGGGGGTTCGAACGAGCACCAGACCTTTGGCCTTTCCGCGCACCTGCAGCTTCTCGAAGGCCGCTTCCTGCCGATTCTTGAACTCCTCATCGATTACCTGTCGCCTGTTGCGATAGTCCTCGCTTTCGAACAAGGCAGGGATCGCGGCCCGGAGATCGCGAACGAGCTCCTCCATGTCTGCGCGTAGCTTGACGGCCAGACCGGCCGGGAGACGCAACGCGATCGGTCGCTGTGGATCAGCGAAGTTATTGACGTAACAGAGATCCAGCGGCGGCGGAGCGCTGCCTGCCGCACGCGCGACGAACTCGCGCATCATCGCATGCTTGCCGCTGCCTGGTTCCCCAAGGGCGAAGAGATTGTAACCGGATCGCTTGATCCCGATTCCAAAACGCGCCGCCTCGATCGCCCGCGCCTGTCCGGGCAGTTCGCTCAGGTCCGGAAGCTCATCGGTCGTCCGGAAGGCCAGGAGGGAAGGGTCACACCGTCGATAGAGTGATTCAGGTCGTAAGCGTTCTACGGACATATGCACCTGTTCCAGTCTGTTACCTGCCACCGCGGCGGACTAGCGCTGCCGGCCGATGATCCCGGCGCGAGCATTCGACGCACAAGATCCGCCTCTAGACGGATGCGGAGGTGATATACCTGCTCCGACCAGAAGCCATAACGCTGGGATCATCAGCGAACCCGGCCACCCCCTGCGTCAGCCAGGTCTTGATCTAGCGCAATCCGTTGTTTGGGGCGACTACCCTATTATGATTTATGATTGTGTGGCGATCCGTTTCGCGGATCGAGTCGCCGGAGCGGTGGAGCGGACAATGCCAGCCGATGACAAACAGGACGACGTTCGTGCCTTACGAGACGAATTGGCAAAGCTCAGCGCCGATTTCGCAACCCTCGCCCGGGATCTGCGCAGCCTCGGGCTGGCAGCTGCGGGTACGGCCCAGCGTGCCGCCGACACCGAGGGCGAGCGCGTGAGGACGGCTATGGACGAAGCCATATCGGATCTTCGCCGGCACGGAGAGGAGACGTTGCGAGGCGCCAAAGCAAGCATTGAGCAAAAGCCGCTCTTCGCCGTTCTTATTGCGCTCGCGCTTGGCTTCATTCTCGGCCGGGCGCTCGGTCGCCGATAGGCGCGCCATGTCTATCCTGGATCTGCTGTTTTCAGCAGCGCGCTTGGCGGTGGCGGGGCAGGCCGCAAGCGCCGCAATGGCGCGCATCGTCGTGTCTTGCCTTCTCATCGTGATGTCTATCGTCCTGGCTCTGGCGGGCCTAGGATTCGGACTCTATGCAGCGTTCATCTCTCTCTGTCTGCTGACGTCGCCGGCAGCCGCCGCGGCGACCATCGGGATGGCGATGGCGGCGGCAGCAGCTGTTTCGGCTCTCTTGGCACTTCGCCGACCAACGAAGCGCAGATCAGGAGCATATAGCGCCGCGGCGGCGACCGAGGCGCTCGGCCAATGGGTGCGCGCAAATCCCGGCCAGGCGACAGCCGCGGCTCTGGCCATTGGATTCATTGTTGGGTCGCGACGCTGATGTTCGGCGCGACCCGCGAGCCGAGACCGCAGGAGAGCTGCTGCCGCCATGATCGGCCAACTGGCTGGCGTCCCCGCAGCGTCACGCACTCGCTGGTACAACGAGAACAGGGCTCGGTGCGTGGCGCATGACCTCCTCGGCCACACTGCCGAGCAGCATCCGTTGAACTCCACTGCGACCATGGCTGCCTATCACAATGAGGTCGGCCGGCCACCTCTTGGCAATTTCCACGATGCGCATGGCCGGATGCCCGCATTCCACATAGTCCTGGGTGGCTACTGGCAGCGCCAGTCGTTGATGCAAGCTGCGAAGCAGTCTCTCACCGTCCTGAATGGCTCGAGTGATCAATTCTTCTGTCGCCGCTGTGTCACCCGAGGTGTAGCCCGCAGGTATTGCAACGCTGTGGACCAGCGCCACCTGCGCACCGAGCAGGCTTGCGAATTCGGCACCGACCTGGGCGGCGTGCGCGGCTGCTCGCTCGCCATCGACTGCAATAAGGATTTTGCCGAAAGGCACAACCTGTCTCCTTGCGTCAACAATTCATCATGATTTCCAAAGCCCTGATTTGACGTATGTCAAAGCTCGGCTACCCCGACCCGGCCTAGTGCTGTCGGCAGAACCTGCCTTATGACAACCTTCGCGCTTATGGGATCGACCAGGAGCAAGGTGGCATCACATGGTCCGGAGGATTCTGGTGGCGTTCGACGGATCCGAGCCGGCCAACAAGGCACTCGATCTCGCAATCGACATGGCCAAAGCGTTCGGCGCCGAACTGCAAGCGATCCACGTCATCTCGAACAAGCCGCTGACGGACGGCGAGCGCCGCTTGGCCGAATCCGAGTATCAGGCCGACGTGCAACAGGCGCTCAAGGCTTCAGGCCTCCTCACCGACCCGGCGGTAACCCGGCAAACGTCGAGGGTCTCATGCAGACAAACCTCAACGTCGCTCTGGTCATCCGCACGGCGCTGGGACGCAAGATCCTGAGCCATGCGGAGGAAGATACCAAGCGCAAGGGAGCAAGATCGGTCGAGACCAAGCTTCAGGACAGCGACCCCCGCAATCATGATTGTCGATGCAGTCGACAAGGAAATGCCCGACGGTGGTCATGGGCAGCCGAGGCCTGGGTGGGATTCAGGGCCTCCTCATGGGTAGCGTGTCGCACAAGGTCAGCCATGCCGCGGCGTGCTCGGTCGTCATCGTCAAGTGATCGTTTTGGCACGGGGCAGATCCTTGATCAGAACGACCTTTACAGCTTTCGTCATAGCGACAGCGATCCTCGTCCCTCACTCTGCGCGCGCTCACCAAGCAAAGTCCCTCGTTCCTGCCTATGGCTGCGAGGGCGCGCCTGGCGACGCCATTCTCGTGCTGCCGGCCCCGGCAGGCTATTGGATGCGAATTGTCTGTACCGACAATGCTCATACGCTGGCGCCGATCCCGGGCGACGCCTGGCAGATCGTTCAGGATTCCCGCCCGCTGACGATTTCCGCTGCGCCGGGGGAAGGCGCGATGCAGGGCCGCCACAGCTCCTATTTCGTCGCTGCGGTGGACGAGCGCTTGAGCAAGGCCAACGCCGCCGCGGCCCAGGCGCGCTTTTCCGAGCGGGCGGGCTTTGAATTGCCGCAGGCGATCAGCGCCACCTACGCCGTCTATCTCACCAGCAACGGCGACGAAAGGGATGCCGTCTACGTGTTCCTCGACAAGAGCGGTCCGGTGGCTGGACTGGCCTGCCGCGCCACCT
>Ga0326726_10005813_pt1 | contig 11145 bp, 6 predicted proteins | sample MHFenrmetagenome_2_FD_207603 | JGI IMG/M metagenome (GOLD analysis project Ga0326726, IMG submission 207603) | Lab enriched peat soil microbial communities from Michigan Hollow, Ithaca, NY, United States - MHF15MN | ecosystem: Environmental > Terrestrial > Soil > Wetlands > Peat | place: USA...
CCTTATGTAATAGTGTTTACTTTTCTTTTTCTTTCTCTTTTTCCTTTTCTTTCTTTTTGTCGACGTGGTCTTTATAACGGTTCATGAATTTATCGACCCTTCCTGCGGTATCGACAAGCTTCATCTTGCCGGTATAGAAAGGATGTGATGTATTGGATATCTCAAGCTTGATGAGCGGATATTCGTTACCGTCTTCCCACTTTATATTTTCTTTTGACGGAGCAGTAGATTTGCCCAGAAAAGAATAACCGTTTGACATATCCTGAAATACAACTAACCTGTAATTTTCCGGATGTATTCCCTGTTTCATCGCTGTTTGTATTATTATTTTCTATTTCTAAGAATGCCTCTTATTAGGGACTGCAAAATTAATGAACAATCCTGAAAATACAAAATGAATTCACAAATTATTAGGTTCTCTCAACTTCTTCCTTTTTAATTTGCTGTCTCTCAGCCATTTCATCTTTGTACCGCATGAATTTCAGTTTATCATTTATCATATATCTGTAAGTGCAATGGGTTTTCATTTTTATTCCTCCGATCGATAGGTTGCTTGTCATCATTTTAGTGTTATAATCTCCGACCCATGACAATTCAAGCTCTTTTACCCAAGGTTTCTTGTGAAATACCTGATATAAGTGATAAAACATTGCAGCTTCAATTCCGGAATTTTGATGTGAGTGCATTACGCCTCCGACAACACCTCTTAATCTGGTCATTTCATGAGTCTTCTTATAATAAAGGAACTTAATCATATTCCAGATGTTCAATTTTCCATTGAGATGCCGAAGAATCTGGTTAAGGTCGGGCAGCAGGACCCAGAAACCGATAGGCTTATCATTCAAATAGATAAAAATAACTGTTTCCTCGTCAATTACAGGTTTTGCTCTTGTAAGCGATTCTTCAAGGATATCGGGGACAAGCGGGGTAAAATCATCTTTTAAATATGACCATGTCGAATTATATATTTCGCATATATCATTAATATATTTGCGAGCATTTTTAAATTCAAAATGACGGAACGAGTATCCCGGTCGTTTTGAGAGCCATTCTGCAACTTTCCATACGCGATCGGGAAATTTTGTTATTTCACCTTTTTCATTCCGGACTTCCCTGTGATATGAATATTGTTCGAAATAGTTTTTAAAGCCATACTCTTCGAAAAAATTCCTGTAATATCTCATGTTATATGGCATCCCATATCCCTGCTGCATAAAACCATCTATCAGAAGCCCCCAGTGATTGTCGTTTTCCCCGAAATTAATAGGTCCGTCCATTGCTTCAATACCGTTGAAAGCAAGCCATGTTTTTGCAGTATCGAAAAGAGTAAAGGCAGCTTCTTTGTCTTCAATTACCTCGAAAAAGCCCAGGCCTCCGGTTGACTGACTATTTGCTTTTGATCTCACATTATCAATAAATGCGGCAACACGTCCGATAGTCTTATTTTTATCATCCTTGAGAATCCATCGGATTGCTTTTCCGTGTTCAAATGAATGATTTTTTATCGGATCAAAAATGCTTTCAATTTCAGAATCGAGCGGACAAATCCAGAAAGGATCATCTTTGTATAACCGTTTTGGGAAATTAATGAATTCCCTGCGGTCATTTCGAGTTAAAACTTCAATGATCTGCATGTCATTAATTATCTGAAAAACAATTATATATCATTATCAAGTTAATTCGGTTTTTGCAAATATAATTAGTTTTTTTAACCTGCTGCCTGTGGCTGGTAGCCTGCAGCCTAATCAATGAATATCAATAATTTTATGGTCGATAAGAATGAAAAGAATTGAAGTAAGCACGGAATAAATTAAATATACTTTAAGAGGTATGTATTCAGATGGTTTTATTTTCATTCTGAACCATACATATCCTGTAAGGAAAATCTTATTTATTGAGTAAACAATAAAAGTGGCCAGGGCAACTCCGACAATGCCATATCCCCATTTAATCATCATGAGGCTCAGGGGAATATTTAAAGCAAGTTCAAGTAAAGCAGCAAAGAGAGTTATACGTGTCTTTTTTCGTCCGACAATTATTGTTTGAGGAAATACAAGTCGTGGAATTATAAGAAGTGAATAGACAAGGAATATACCGGCGCTTTTGTGAAACTCGGGATTAAAAAGTCGCGGATAAAACCATCTTGTAAAGAGCATTATCACCATTGTAATTGGGAAAAGGAGGTGCATTAGTTTTTTAGATTTCAGCTTGATTTTTTCAAGCGATTCTTTCATCATTGAACGGGTTGAAAACTCAGGAAGCATCGCATTGCTTAACCCGTTTGCCAGTAGAAGTACAAGCGGGAACTCTTTTGCTCCATAACGAAACCATGCAAAAATTCCGGGATCGCGATAAACTGCTGAGACAATTGCTGCATCAGTATACTGAGCTGATCCACTGATTAGTGTGGTTAAAATTAACGGCGTTCCCAGGTAAAGATGCTCTTTCATGAATTCCCAGGATACCTTCATCTCTGCGTATCTCCTTAATAATACCAGCAGCCAGATCCATCTTACAACCGTAATAGCCAGCAATCCATAAATCGACCAGATTATATCTTTTCCAGAAATAATAGGTGCAATAATAAGAACAAGCTGAGCGATGAATGTATATATCCCATACTGAAGAATACGATATGACCTGTTGTTAAGAAGGTAGATATATTCGATCAGGCATACGGGACTACTAAGCAGAATATAGAGAAGGAGTAAGTTAATATATGGAACATTACCTGTAAAATGAAATACTGAAAAATTATTTTTTATGGAATGCCCTAATCCGAAAAAAAGGAGGCTGAAGAAGCACAACAGAAGAAATGCGTTGAATATTTCCGGTGATTTATCGGAATGGTTCTCTCCCATTTTCCTGAAAGTTTTATTCCTATGATAAAGAGGCAGAAGGGATTGGATTATTCCTGTAACCCAGAAGAAACTTAATAAACCGGCTATAAAAAGGAACATCTCCCATGATCCGATTTCTGCTCGGCTAAGATGACTTTTAGTAAATACTATGCTGATAATCAGGAAGATAGTAAATCGCATCAGTTGATAAATCTGAAGCCCTGATATATTATCAATGAATTTAATCCGTCTCAATACTTACCTGACTTGGTTCATTTTTTATAAAACCGAACAAATATAGTAATAGAACTTAGTGGGAGAAAATAAAATCAAAATTTTGTGAATAAAAATTTTGGCGTATTTTTGCATTCCTGAAACGGTGGATGTAGTTCAGTTGGTTAGAACGTCGGATTGTGGTTCCGAAAGTCGTGGGTTCGAATCCCATCTTCCACCCAAAAAGAAAAGGCTGTCCCGCCGTGGCGGGAAGGGTTTTGTTTTTTCAATGCGTTGAAAGCTTGCTTTCATAAGCAGAATGAAAAAACAAAGACCGTAATGAGCGAAGCGAATGAAAGGCCTTTTCTTTTTGGTGATCTCCTTCAGGGATCGCTGGAGGAGCGGAGCGACAACAGCAATCCCCGGGGAGTACATGTACTCACCCCCTCAATCCCCCTCTCTGCTTCGCAACTACTCTTTATACACAACTTAAAAAATTTACTGAAAAGTATATTCTAAATGCGATAGGGAGATTCCTCATTCATCCTCCTTCGTCGGATTCATTCGGAATGACAGGATCTTTTTTTGAGTGAGGGGAAGAAGTGGCGATTCGCAGAGGATTTCTGATCCAGAACATACAACCAATGGCGAATCGCCACTTCTTCCCCTAATATTCCATTAACACCCTGTCATTCCGAACGAAGTGAGGAATCTCCCTCTTTATCAACACATTGCAATAAGAATTAAGATGTAATTCGGAATAAGTCCAACGAAGTAGAATTTCCATCATCAATTAGAAAATTCGTCAGCATACATGTGTATAAAGAGTAGTAGCCTTAAGGGGAGGAGCTGGAGGTGGGGTTAAGGATCGAAGCGAAAATGGCAATCTAAAATATTTCGAGAATTTTCAAAAAACATGAAAACTTCATATTAACTTTAAAAAAATAAAATAAATCAGTATCTTGTGAACTCTAAAACTAAAACTAAATCTTATGAAGAAACTATTTCTGTTGATTATCTTGTTTGTGTTTACTGGTGCCTCAGCACTTCTGGCACAAACAAAAGTCATTACAGGTACGGTTACCTCTGCGGTTGAAGGGGAAGGTTCTATGCCCGGAGTTACTGTTAAGGCTAAGGGCACAACTATTGGTGCTATAACTGATGCTGATGGTAAGTATAGCCTTACAGTTCCTGCAAACACTACTACATTAGTTTTTTCTTACATAGGAATGAAAACTCAGGAGGTAGAGATAGCAGGTCGTTCTGTAATTGATGGTATTATGGAAGCTGATGTCTTTGGACTTGATGAAGTTGTTGTTACATCAATCGGGATAACCCGTGAAAGAAGAGAACTTGGTTATAACATTCAGAGCGTTAATACTAATGTTTTAAGCAGTGCACCAAATGCCGATGTTGTCAATTCCCTTGCAGGAAGAACATCGGGTGTTCAGATCATAAGCTCTGCCGGTGATGCCGGAGCTGCTACCTATATGATTATCCGCGGCGCACACTCTATTACCGGAAACAATGAGCCGTTGTTTGTTGTAAATGGGATGCCGATAATTTCCGGCGGTGAAAACACTGGTGTCGGAGGTGTTACAACATCAAGCCGTTCTATCGATTTGAACCCTGAAGACATCGAATCGATAAGTGTTCTTAAAGGCGGTGCCGCAACTGCACTGTATGGTCTACGGGCTGCCAACGGTGCACTGATCATTACTACCAAGAGCGGAAAGAACCTGAATATGAGAAAAATTGAATTTCATACTTCTGTCGGCTTTGACAAGGTCTCACAGTTGCCTGAACTTCAAAAGATATATGCCCAGGGGATGGACGGTGTCTGGATCGGCGGCAATGCCGCTTCATTCGGCCCAAAAATCGCTGACCTGGAATATGACGGAGATGCAACTTATATATGGGATCCGAATGGCAGGCTGGTCGCTAAAGGAACTGGTAACGGCAAACCTGCTGTAGCTTATAATCCCTATGAATTTTTCCAGACAGGTGTTTCATATAACAACCGTTTAAGCATTAGTAACGGGAATGATCTTGGAAGTTACTACTTCTCACTGTCCAATCTTACCCAGAACGGTATAATCCCGAATAACAAATTCGGAAGAACGACATTCCGCCTGAATGCAACATCTAAATTATCCAAGAATGTATCTGTCGGAGCTGATTTCGCATATACAAATTCAACTGCTACACAGATCCAGAAAGGTTCAAACGTATCAGGTATTATGCTGGGGCTGCTCAGAACCGCCAGTACATTCGATAACAGCGCTGGATATATTTTCCCTGACGGTACACAGCGCAACTATCGCAACGGCGGCGGATATGACAACCCATACTGGGTGGCAAACATGATTTCATATGATGAAAACATAAATCGTTTTACAGGAAACGCAAATTTGAATGTACGTTTTACTGACTACCTTAACTTAACTTACACAGGTGGTGTCGACTGGTTTAACAGAAGATATACCGATAAATTTGCAATTAATTCAAGAGGATTCCCCGCAGGTTATTACGATGAATATATGAATTACCAGGGAATCATAAATTCAGACCTGTTGCTGAATTTCGATAAAAACCTGGGTGCCAATTTCAATCTCAAGGTTACTCTCGGCAATAACCTCTATTCCACATACGGAAAGTATTTGTATGGTGATGCTAACGGACTCCAGATCATGGATTTCTATCAGTTGTCAAATTCACCGACCAATACAGTAAGCGCCGGAATCAGTAACTACCGGACAGCAGCACTGTTTGGCGATGTACGTGTTGCATTCAGAAACTTGTTATACTTAGGAATTACAGGCCGTAATGAGTGGTCAACAACTATGCCTGAGGCAAACCTTTCAGCTTTCTATCCTTCAGTCAGCCTCGGATTTGTATTTACAGAGCTTGGAGCACTGAAAGGCAATAATATCCTGTCATATGGTAAACTTAGAGCATCCGCTGCACGAACAGCCAACATTGCTAGTCCCTATAATACCTCTAATTATTACGTTAAGGCTGGATCAGGTGATGGCTGGACAAATGGTGTTCATTTTCCTTACATGGGGCAGACCGGATTTTCCCTCAGTTCAGGGCTCGGCAACCCTGATCTGAAGCATGAAACAATGGATTCATGGGAAGTTGGATTGGAACTTCATTTCTTAAAGAACAGGCTTAGCCTGGATGCAACATACTTTAATAATTTGAATAAAGATCTTTTAATGTCTGTTCCGATCGCTGCTTCATCAGGTTTTACTTCAATATACCTGAATGCTGCAAGGATGGAATCCAAAGGTGTTGAATTGAGCCTGACGGCCATACCGGTAAATACTAAGCATTTCACGTGGGAGATACTAGCCAACTTTACTAAATTAAAAAATACCGTACTTAAGCTTGCTCCCGGCGTTGACAACCTGTTCCTGGGCGGATTTACAGTTCCTCAGGTGCGCGCTGTTGCAGGCATGGAATACGGAAGTATATTTGGCCTCGACTGGTTCAAGGATAAAAATGGCAATATCCTTGTAAATGATGACCCCACTGACAATTATCGCGACGGATACCCATGGACAAATTCTGGTATTATGGTTCCAATAGGAAACACAAGTCCTGACTGGACTGCAAACATTACCAATACTGTTTCATACAGGGGCATAAAATTATCATTCATGTGGGATATCAAAATGGGCGGAATGATGTACAATGGCACAGCCCATGCAATGAATTATTTCGGTACACCAAAACGTACTCAGTACCGTGAAGTATACTACACTCCGGAGGGAACAATTGATTTTGAGAAAACTCCTGCTGAAAACATAGTTGTCTTTGACGGCGTTTATGGTCACCTTGATGCTGACGGAAACCCGGTAGGTTCCGGTGTAAAGAACGTCACACCTGTAGTTCTGGATCAGGCATGGTTCCGCGGAAACGGAAGCAACTTTGGTGGCGGTCCTGATGCGGCTGCAATGGAAGATGCCAGCTGGCTGAGACTCAGGGATATATCCCTGAGTTATGATCTTCCCATAAAGAAAACTTTCCTGAGAGACGCACAGATCTACGTCAGCGGCAAAAACCTGTTGCTGTTTACACCATATTCCGGAATTGATCCTGAAACGAACCTTCAGGGTGCAATAAACGGTCAGGGAATGGATTACTTTAATAACCCGGGGACCAAGACATATATGGTTGGTTTGAAAGTAACCTTTTAATTAACCTCTAATTTTTTATGAATCATGAAAAAGTACATTAAGAATATATTAAAAATAGCAGGAGTATTACTGGTTTCTTTCTTATTGCTTCCCTCGTGCGAGAAGTGGATTGATACCAGTATGAATGTTGATCCCGATTCTCCTGCTGATGTGCCTATGAACCTGATGCTTCCGCCCATTGAACAGGCATTCGGCTACAATATGGCAGGAAATGATCTTGTCCGTACAACCAACATCTGGATGCAGCAATTTGATGGTGTCGACCGTCAGTCATATACCGAAGCCCGTTATCAACTGCTGCCGGGAGACGTAAATAATATCTGGAGCTCTTTTTATACTTCGATATTTATGAATGCAAAGGTCATGATAAATAAAGCTGAGAAGACCGAAGGAAAAGAATCTCCCCATAATGCAGGTGTTGCAAAAGTGCTCATTGCCACAACCCTGGGAATAACGACTGACCTGTTTGGCGATATGCCCTTCAGTGAAGCATTCAGGGGCAATGAAAACATCCTGACCCCGAAGTTCGACACTCAGGAAGAACTTTATGATACACTTCAGGCTATCCTTGATGCAGCCATTGCTGATTTCAACAACACAACCAATAAGGTCAGCGTAGGCGGTGATGTGATTTATGGCGGAGATATAACCAAATGGGAAAAAGCTGCATACTCAATTAAAGCCCGTCATGCGCTTCAGTTATCAGAAGTAAACGGCAATGCTGCCTATACAGCAGCATTGACTGCTGCTGCCAATGGCTTTACAAGCAACGACGATGATTTTATGGTTCCATGGAATGCAGATAATCATAATCCGATCTTCCAGTTCATGGAGCAACGTACCGATATAAGAATGGGTGCTGCTCTTATAGATCTGATGAAAGTCAATAACGATCCTCGTTTACCATTCTATGCTGCAAAAGACGGAGACGGTAATTATACAGGAAGTATAAGCGGCTCACAAAACGATCTGGCTTCCAAACCGGGAAGCTATGTCGCCGGGGCAACAGCACCTTCTGTTATTATGTCGTTTGCGGAGCTTAAATTTATTGAGGCTGAAGCAAATCTGAAGCTGGGACAAACCGTACCTGCCCAGGCTGCTTTTGAAGCCGCTGTGGCAGCATCAGTTCTTAAAGTTACCGGTAATGCCAATACAGCCTGGCTGGATGCAAACATAAATGGAGTTACTGTAACCCCTGAACTCATTATGTCTCAAAAATATATTGCCACATTCGGAACCAATCAAGCATACGCAGATTACAGAAGAACCGGATTGCCTGTTATGACCTTGCCGATAGGAGCAGTATTGGCAGCTATGCCAACAAGGTATCCTTATGCACAGGAAGAGATTACATATAACGGAGACAATGTCCCGGATGTAACAATCAGTGATAAATTATGGTGGGATAAATAGACAAGTCCTTAATTAACCAGAAAAAATGCAAAACATGAAAAAGATATTTAAAATATTATTTATTTATCTGGCAGCAGGAGCACTGTTTTCTGCATGCAACGAAGAAACAAATTTTGATAAGCTGACCGAAGGACCGGATCCTAATGCCTCTTATTATCTGCAGTTCATCGATGCAGCACAATCATTTGAAACAGGTGTTACGGAAGCTGGCGGATTAAAAGAGGTTGAAACCACTGTTGCAGTAGTTTTAATGGGAATGCCTCAGAGCGAGCCTATTACTGTTAACCTTACTGTCGATCCTACTTCGACTATTAATGCCGACATGTACACTCTGTCTGCAACAAGCATCACAATTCCTGCAGGGAAAACATCTGGTTCCGTGGATTTGACAACCGTTGCAGCAAATATGCCGGTTGGCGAAACCTTAAAGCTGGTGCTGACCATGAATGCCGGGGAACATAATTCTCCAAACGCCACTGCAATAAAGCTGATTTATGATTTAAAGCGTATTGAGTTTTGCTCGCTTGCTGGTGGTATAGCTGACCTAGTTGGAACCTGGGCAGGTGATGATGCCGGTTACGCTGTTAGTGACATTACAGCAGCCGTCAATGGGACTGAACTTGAAGTATCAAATATTGGCGAAGCGTTTATAGCACACTTCTGGGGTGAAACCGTAATTTCAGGCGGTAGCTTCCTGATGACGGTAACAGGTAACGGGCTGGTAGATATACCAAGACAATACATTTTTACAACCACATATGGCGGAGATCCTTATGATTATGAGATTAAAGGTTCCGGGAAATGGGAGAATTGCGCTACAAATCCAAGGTTACTGTTTACATATGATATTTATTATCCCGGTGATGCTGACGGATTGGCTAAGCAATATGCAGGCTATCTTGGAGGTATACCGTACCTTACTGCTGATATTACCTTAAATGGGAAAAAATCAGAAACCAGCAGTAGAAAGGGTACGTTAAAGCTGGTCAGATAATACCTTACGGTATTTAAATACAATTGAAAAAAAGGGTGCTCAGAGAATTGGGCACCCTTTTTCATTTACTTGCTTTTTGAAAGGTTCTGTATTTTAAAAAGGCAGTCAGGCAGAGTGATATTAGAATAACGATTGTAATATAAACAAATCCCGGCACCGGTACTGAATCGCCCGATGCATACGAATGAAGCCCCGACAGGTAATAATTTACTCCGAAATAAGTCATTAAAACCGATGAGAAAGCGAAGAGTGAAAGAATATTAAACGTGTAGATATTTTTCATTCCGGGAATCATTCTGGAATGAATAACAAATGCATATACAATTATTGTAATCAGCGACCATGTTTCTTTCGGATCCCAGCCCCAGTACCTTCCCCACGACTCATTTGCCCAGACTGCTCCAAGAAATGTCCCAATTGTAAGGAAATATAACCCGAGAGTAAGAGTCCTGAAATTAATTACTGTAAGTTCATCCACTGTAATAGAAATCCTTTCCTTGTTTTTAGAATTTGTCAGCAATAAGAGAATCATGTTAATAATTCCAAGTATTGCCCCTAATCCAAGAAATCCATAGCTGCCCGTAATTACGGAAACATGCAGGGTAAGCCAGTATGATTTCAGCACAGGAACAAGGTTGGTTATTTCCGGATCCATAAAGCTGAGATGAGCTACCATAAGAGTCATTCCTGCAAGAACAGCAGTAGCGGAAAGAGCAAAATCAGACTTGCGGGCGAAAATAAATCCTGCAAGAAGGGTTACCCAGGAAATGAATATCATGGATTCGTATCCGTTGCTAAAAGGAGAATGACCTGCAATATACCATCGCAAAGCAAGTCCGAAAGTATGTAAGAGAAATCCTGCAAAAAGAAGCCAACCCAGTATCTTAATTAAGAATGATAATTTTTTGTTTCCTACTAAAACAATCAGAATCAGGATGATAAGCATAATCAATCCTGTTGCTGCATAAAATGGGAAAAGCTTCTCGAAGATGCCTAGTTTGTAATAAAGAATCTCTGCTTTTGTTTTCGATTCTGAAGGTAGATTGTATCCTGAGTACCTATTCTGATACCCGCTCAATGATTCCGAAATTTTCCTGACATTTGCTACATTATTTGTTTGAAGGGCATCGGCAAGGAGCGTGAAAATATTTTCTATGAAAAGTGAATCTTCCTTATTAACTGCTGCTTTAAGTGCAACTTCAGGCGATCCCCAGTCATGTGTCCCGTTTTTTAAAGGAAACATTTGCATGAATTCGCCTTTGTAGATCATGTAAACAATATTGACCTTTTCATCAATCTTCATCACTTCTTTATCCAGTTTATTTCTTTCACCGGGCGATTTAGCATAAGCTGCGGTTACATCTTTGGACAACTTATAATCTCCATCATTCAGGTTAACCAGATCAGAGAAAGAAGCAAGGTTGTCGTTTATTCCAAGCTTTATTCTAAGATCCTTGCTGGAGATCCTGATCAGAGGAAC
>Ga0326726_10005814_pt1 | contig 11143 bp, 6 predicted proteins | sample MHFenrmetagenome_2_FD_207603 | JGI IMG/M metagenome (GOLD analysis project Ga0326726, IMG submission 207603) | Lab enriched peat soil microbial communities from Michigan Hollow, Ithaca, NY, United States - MHF15MN | ecosystem: Environmental > Terrestrial > Soil > Wetlands > Peat | place: USA...
GTACCTCCGCGATCAGTTCTTCGACGAGAAGATGAACGGCGTGGACTGGAACGCGGTGCGCACGGTGTACGAGCCGCGCGTCGCCGGTTCGAAGACGCCGGATGAAATGCGCCGCCTCATCTCGATAATGCTCGGCGAGCTGAACGCGTCGCACATGGGCATCTCCGCGCCGCCCGCCGGCCCGACGTCCAGCGTCGGCCGGCTCGTCGTGGATTTCGATCGCGCGGAGTCCGAAGCCAACGGGCGGCTCAAGATCACCAACGTCATTGCGCTCGGCCCGGCGGCGATCGCCGGGATCAAGTCGGGCGAGTACATCCTGCAGGCCGACGGCAAGCCGGCAGGGGGGCGCGCGAATCTCGACGAGCTGCTCGATCACACGATCGGCAAGCGCATCACCGTATCGGTGGCGGCGTCGCCGACCGCGTCTCCCCGCGACGTCGTCGTCAAGCCGGTCGACCAGCAAACCGAGAAAGGGCTGCGCTATCGCGGCTGGGTGGAGCAGCGCCGGGAGTACGTCGCGAAGGCCAGCGGCGGACGGCTCGGCTACGTCCACATGGCAGACATGTCGGCGGGCGCGCTTTCGCAGCTGCACCTCGATCTCGACGCGGAGAATCACTCGCGCCAGGGCGTCGTCATCGATGTACGCAACAACAACGGCGGGTTCGTCAACGTGTACGCGATCGACGTCTTCGCGCGGCGCGGCTACTTCAACATGCTGTCGCGCGGGCTGCCGTCCGTGTCGTCGCGGACCGAGCTCGGGCAGCGCGCGCTCGAGCTGCCGACGATTCTCGTCACGAACCAGCACTCGCTGTCGGATGCCGAGGACTTCACTGAAGGCTACCGCACGCTGAAGCTGGGCAAAGTCGTGGGCGAGCCGACGGCGGGATGGATCATCTATACCGGCGGCGTGACGCTGATCGACGGATCGGCGCTGCGGATGCCCGGCACGAAAATCTTCGCGAGCGACGGCACGCCGATGGAAATGCACCCGCGGCCCGTGGACGTAGCGGTCACCCGGCCGGTGGGCGAGAGCTACACGGAGAAGGACGTCCAGCTCGACACGGCCGTCGCGGAGTTATTGAAACAGCTCGGCGCCAGCTCGACGAAGTCCACGGCGGGGCAACGGTGACGCAGGCGGGTCCTTTCGGACCCGCCTGATCGGCTGGGCGGACACCTGGTCCGCCTCTACTTGATCGCAACGCTGATCAGCTCGAACGGCTTCGTGTCGGCGTTCGCGTACGCGTGCGACACGTCTCGCGGGACGAACTGGACGAATCCCGGCTGGCGGACGCTGGTCGACTTGTCCGATCCGTTCACGATTTCCACCAGGCCCGCACTCATCTGAATCGTCAGCAGATCGTTGGGGTGCGTGTGCAGCGGTTCCCGGCTCTCGGGCGCGAACTTCACGAGCACCACGCGGACGACCTCGTTGTCGAGGATCGTCGTGCGCGTGACGCCGAGGGGCGCCGTGGTTGCAGGCGCGGCGGGCGCTTTGGCGCGCGTGGGCTTGATCGCGACGGCGATCAGATCCATCGCCTTCCTCGCGTTGTTCGATGCCGCGTGGGGCGCTTCGGCCGGAACGAAGAACACCTCGCCTGCGCGATCGCTCACCTTCACCAGATCGCCTTGTTTCACTGTGACCGTGCCGTCGGTGAGTTGCACGATGAGCAGCGGAAAAGCGTGCGTGTGCCGCTCCTCGGCGGCACCCGTCGCGAAATGCAGGCGCGTCACCGTGACGGTCGCGTTGTCGATGAGCTGCGTGCGATCGATTCCAGGCGTCGCCGGCGCCTGAAGGAGGACCGCTGCCGCGAACGCCGCGATCGCGCGCATCGTCATTTCACATCCATCGCGCGGAACGCGATGGCGAACAGCAGGAAGCCGATCGCGCCGCGCCAGTAGCCGACCGGCTCCAGCAGGAACGTCTGGTGCGTGAACGCCGTCGCCGTCCCGACGCAGAACGCCAGCGCCGCAAGTCCGATCAACAGCCAGCACAAATTTCGCATGTCATTCACCTGCCAAGTGGGCCGGGTCCTTTTGACCCGGAAGCGATCAGGCGGGTCCGAAAGGACCCGCCCTACGTACGGTTACCCAACTTACCCTGCGACGTGCGCGATCGTCTTTTGCACCAGGCGAAGGTACGCACTGATCGTCTTTTCCAAGTGTGGCCCTGGCGTGTCTTCTTCCTTGCAGTGCGACAGGCCGTTCGACGAGTACGCGAACATCATGACGACGGGCATGTGCGGCACCATTTCGGCCGCGTCATGCAGCGGACCCGACGGCAGCCGCGGGGCATCGCCGGTTTCCTCGCGGACGGCTTCCTCGCACAGGCGAAGCAGCGCCGGATCGAACGGCCGCGGGTTGATCCGCCACAGCTCGCGCCACTCGACCTTGACGTTGTTGTCACGTGCGGCCTTCTCCGACGCGTCGTGCGCGTCCTTGAGCATCGCCGCCAGGACGCCGGCATCGAGCGCGCGCTGATCGAGCGAAATCTCGCAGACGCCGGGCACCGCCGTCACGATCTTCGGTTCGACGTTGACGATGCCGACGGTGCAGACGACGCCGGCGCCGGGCTTCGAATGCCGTCTTGCGATCTCCCGGCAGGCGAGCGCGGTTTCGGCGGCGGCGAGAAAGGCGTCGCGCCGCATCGGAATCGGCGTCGATCCGGAGTGCGCGGCCTGGCCGGTGAAGCGGAGCATGTTGCGCTCGACGCCGAACGTGCCGAGCACCACGCCGGTCGACTTGTTCATCGATTCGAGGACCGGTCCCTGTTCGATGTGCAGCTCGAGGTACGCGCGCGCGTCGATCTTCTTCAGCTCGCCGTGCGCGTTCAGCATGCGATCGAGCTGGACGCCGTTCTCCGCGAGTGCGTCGACGAGCCGAGTGCCCTGACGATCTTTCAGCTCGCGGACCTCGTCGACCTTGAGGCTGCCGGCGGCGGCGGCGGATCCGAGGAGGCTGCGTCCGAACCGCGCGCCTTCTTCGTCGGCCCAGTCAACGAGCCTGAGCGTGACCGGCGGCGTCGTGCCCGCGTGCATGCGCAGCGCCTCGAGTCCGGCCATGACGCCGAGGCAGCCGTCGAGCCAGCCGCCGTTGGGCACCGAATCGAGATGGCTGCCGACGATCACGGTCTTCGAGGACGCGCCGGGAATGGTGACCCAGTTGTTGCCGGCGGAATCAGTCTCGATCGTCAAGCCGATCGTTTTGATCTTTCCCGCGAACCACTCGCGCGCCTGGCGCCACACCGGTCCCCAGGCCAGACGTTGCGCGCCGTCCGGCGTCGAGGTGAGCGCGGCCAGCTCGCGCAGATCCGCAATCACACGTTGAGGATTCATCGGGACGGATTATAAGACGACGATCAACGCAGAAACCGCGGAACGCGCAGAGAAAAGTGTGTACGTCTTCTTTCTGCGTGTTCTGCGAGTTTCTGCGTTGATCGTTGTGACAGTGGCGGTTATTCGTTTCGCAAGACGACGATCGGATCGATCGCCGCGGCGCGGCGGGCGGGGAGGAACGCGGCGAGGGCGGAGACCGCCATCATGACGGCGACGCCCATCGCGAGCAGACCCACGTCGGCAGGCGCGACGCCGACGAGCACGCTTCGCAGGACGCGCGCGGCGCCGAGCGCGGCCACGACGCCGATGGCGGCGCCGATGGACGCGAGGCGCAGGCCGTTGCCGAGGACGAGCGCGATCACGCGGGCGCCATCGGCGCCGAGCGCGAGGCGAATGCCGATCTCGCGCATTCTCGAGGAGACGGCGTACGACAGGACGCCGTACACGCCGATGGCCGCCAGGAGCAGCGCGGCCGCGGCGAACAGGGTTAGCAGCGCGGCGTTGAACCGGGGCCGGGCGATCGCGGCATCGATCCGATCATCGAGCATCAGGACGTCGTAAATCGGCAGCGCCTCGTCGACGGCGGCGACAGCCGATCTCAGCGCCGGCAGCATGGATTGCGGCGACGGCCCTCGCGTCCTGACGAGGATCATCGTGTCGGGATACGCGAACTGCAGATACGACGTGTAGAAGTCGGCGCGCGACGGGTTGTCCGGTTGATCGACGCCTTCGTACTTCACGTCGCCCACGACGCCGACGATTTCGACGGCGCGCTCGCGCGGGGAGAACGGTCCCGTCGTCGTGCCGAACCACACGCGCTTGCCGATCGGATTCTCGCCGGGCCAGAAGCGGCGCGCGCCGCTCTCGTTCACGACTGCGACGGACGGCGCCCCCGCGCGATCCGTGGGCGTGAGTGCCCGCCCGGACAGCAGCGGGATGCCGAGCGTCCGGAAGTAATCCGCCGAAACGTAATGGCGTCCGACGCCGGGCGCGTGGGCGGGATCGATCGGCGTATCCGGAAAGAACGCCACGCTGCGCGAGCAGCCGGTGAACGGCGTGCACCGGTTGACCGCGGCCGACTCGACGCCGGGCACCGCCTGAATCCGCGCGAGCAGCCGCTCGAGGATCGCCGGGCCGTCGGCCGGATAGTTGTAGCGCGACGTCGGCGGCCGCACCCAGAACGTGATCACATCGTCGGACGAGAATCCGACGCGGCGGTTCTGGATCCGCGCGAACGTTTCGATCAGCAAACCTGATCCGGTGAGCAGCAGAACCGCGAGCGCCGTCTCGACGACGACGAGCGTGCCGAGCGCGACCGACACGCGCCCGCCGCCGCGCTCGTCTTCCTTCAGCGCCGGAACCAGGTCAGGCCGAGACGCACTCAGCGCGGGCGCGAGCGCGAACAGCACCGTGGTCGTCACGGAAATCGCGACGGCGAAGAGCAGCACGCGATGGTCGGTGCCGAGCACGCCCGACGCGGCGATCGCGCCGTAGTCGTTGCGCGCGGTCGGCACGACGCCCGGCGCGGACTGCGCGATGATCCGCAATCCCCACACCGCGAGCAGCGTGCCGCACGCGCCGGCGGCGGCGGCCATCACGAGGCCCTCGGTAAGCAGCTGCCGGATGAGCCGGGCCCGGCTCGATCCCATCGCGAGCCTGACCGCGATTTCGCGGCGCCGCGCGCGCGCCCGCGCGAGGAGCAGGCTCGCCACGTTGACGCACGCGATCAGCAGGACGCAGGCCGCGGCGGCGAGCAAGATGAGCGCCGAATTGCGCACCGTCGCATCGACGCGTGCCTCGGCGACCGGCACCGCGATGGCGCTCCACGTCGTCGTGGGGGGCGAAGGCACGTCAGCGAAGCGGGCCCCTACCGCTGCGAGTTCGGCATTGGCCTGCGCGAGCGCGACGCCGTCCTTCAGACGCGCCAGCACGCTGATGAAGTGCTGCGGCGTCGTCAGGTATTCCGTGTACGCGAGCCGCGCCGACATCGCCGGGGAAATCCAGACGTCGGCCTTGCCGCTGAGGCCGGTGAAGCCGTCGGGCAGGATGCCGATGATCGTCACCGGCACGTCGTTGATGCGGCACGTCTGCCCGACGGTCGCCGGATCGGACGCGAATCGGCGGCGCCACAGACGCCCGCTCACGACGGCGACGGCCTGCGCACTGCGGCTCTCGTCGGCGGTGAATGCGCGTCCCGCGATCGGCGTCACGCGCATGGCGCGGAAATATTCGGGCGAGACGATCTCGCCGTCGATCTGCTCGGGCTCGCCGCGTCCGCTGATCGACAGCACGGGCGCGGTGACCGACGCGATCGCGTCGAACGAGAAGCCGGCGGCTTGCAACGCCTGGATATTCGGATACGACCAGCGGAGCTTTGCGAGTCCCTCGCGCGGAGTTATGCGCGTCTGGCTGATCATGACGAGCCGGTCGGGATCGGTGAACGGCGGCGGCCGCAGCAGCGCCGCGTCGACGACGCCGAACATGGTGGTCGTCGCGCCGATGCCGAGCGCGAGGGTCGCGATCGCGACGAGCGCCACCCCTCGCAAACTGGTCAGCGAGCGGACGGCGAGGCGCAGGTCGTGCGCGAACGTTTCCATTGCTTGTGACGACGCTCTTACCGCGGCGGATGTTAACATCCCCCGATGCGCAGAGCCCGTCTTCTCGTCCTGGCGATTGTGGCCATTGCCTGCAGCGCCGCGGTCGTCGCGCAAAGGCGGCCCCCGGTCGACATTCCCTCGAAAGTCCGCCCCATTGAGGCGCCGGCCAAGCCGCTGCCGTCCGAGGAGGAGTCGGCCGGCGTCACGCAGTTCTCGTTCTTCGCGTACGGGGACACGCGCAGCGCGTCCGGCCCGGACGGCGACGGGCAGATCCGGAATCCCGAGCACGTCAGGGTCGTGGACCTCGTGCTCTCCAGGGTGAAAGCGCTGAGCTCGACGCCGTTTCCCGCGCGTTTCGTCGTGCAGTCAGGCGACGCGGTGCTGCGCGGCGCGAGCGCGGACATGTGGAACGTCAGCTTCACGCCGATCATCAACCGGCTCACGAGCGCGGGCCTCCCGTATTTCTTCACGGTGGGCAATCACGACGTGACGGGCATGCCCGTCGGCGATCCGCAGCGCGAGGCCGGGCTCAGCAACACGCTCTCCGCCATCTCGAATCTGATTCCCGCGGAGGGATCGCCACGGCGCCTCAAGGACTATCCGACGTACGCGTTCGGGTACGGCAACGCGTTCTTCGTCCTTCTTGATTCAGACATCGCCTCCGATCCGCTCCAGTTCTCATGGGTACAGGATCAGATCGAGCATCTCGATCGCGCGCGCTATCCGCACATCGTGGTGGTGTTCCACCATCCGATCTATTCGTCGGGTCCGCACGGCGGAAAGAACGTCGAACCGGCGACGGTCGCGCTGCGCAATCTCTACATGCCGATGTTCCGCCGCAATCATGTCCGGCTGCTGATCACGGGCCACGATCATCTCTTCGATCACTTCGTGGAGTTGTACGAGGACAAAGGCGCCAGCTATCGCATGGATCAGATCGTCACGGGCGGTGGCGGCGCGCCGATCTACGTGTACGACAGCGAACCCAATCTCGACGCGTACCTCGCCGCCGGCAACGGGCAGCACGTGCGCGTCCAGCATCTGACGAAGCCCGGGACCAGGCCCGAGGACAACCCGCATCATTTCGTGGTCGTGCAGATCGACGGCGACAAACTGGCCGTGGAAGTCGTCGGCACGAGCGGTGCGTATCGCCCGTACAACGGCCGCTCACGCCTCGACCTGCAATGACACATAGGCCGGGTCCTTTCGGACCCGGCACAGTGTCGGACGTAGGCCGGGTCCTTCTGGACCCGGCTGATCGATCAGGCAGGTAGGCCGGGTCCTTTTGTTACCGGGCTGACCGATCAGGCGGGTCCAAGGACCCGCCCTACTGTCCAGCGGATGGATTCGATCAACTCCGCCATCGTCCACACATCCGATCCGCAGTAGGGATAGTTGCCTGGACTCACAACCAACGACGCGCGGACCGGATTCGCCACGATGTATCGCGCGACGGCCTTAGCGTCTTCGTCGGCGCGGAGCACGCGATCGTGGAATCCTTCCTGCCAGAGTGGTCGGCGGTACTCGAGTGCGAACGCCGCGCCTGAACGCTGCTTTGCCAGTTTCGAGAACCTTCGCAAGTCCGAGTTGGTACCTGTGCCTTCGACAAGCAGATGCGCGTGGTCCGGCATCAAGCAGTACGCAAGAATTGCGAACGTCCCGCGCGGTACGCCGGAATTGCATGAGCGTGTGCTCAACGGCGGTCGTCAGAACGAACGCCGCCTCGCGGTTTCTTGTGCAAAACGTCAGGAAATAGCGGTACGGTCCGACGTATGAGAAGCCAATGATGCGCGGCGGGCGTGACATCGGACGGCAGTGCTCGCAAGCGATGTACCGCGCCCTACGAGTCGTGTACGTAGGCCGGCTCCTTTTGGAGCCGGCGTGATCGGCGGGTCCAAAAGGACCCGCCCTACAAGTAGAATCTCGCTCAGGCGGGTCCAGAAGGACCCGGTCTACGTACTTGAGGGACCTGCCATGCGAAAGACCGTCTTCCTCATCTCCGCGGTACTGCTTTCCGCCGCGGTGCTTCATCACACGCACGATCTCACGCGAGCGATTGCGCAGTCAGCATCGAACACCGTCATCAATCCGAACGCCTATCAGGATCTGCGCTGGCGCAACATCGGGCCGACGCGCGGCGGACGATCGACCGCGGCGGCTGGCGTGCGCACGCAGCCCAACGTTTTCTACATGGGCGCGACGGGCGGCGGCGTGTGGAAGACGGAGAACTACGGCATCAGCTGGCTGCCGGTCACCGACGGCCAGATTCCCACGGGATCGATCGGCGCGATCGACGTGTCCGACTCGAACCCGAACGTCATCTACGTCGGCACGGGCAGCGAGGCGATTCGCTCGAACGTGATCCTCGGCCGCGGCGTGTACAAGTCGACCGACGCCGGACGCACGTGGCAGTACGCGGGCCTCAAGGAAGTCGGACAGATCGGCCAGCTCAAGGTGCATCCGAAGAATCCCGATGTCGCGTACGTCGCGGCGATCGGCAATCCGTTCGGCTGGGGTCCGGACCGCGGTGTCTACCGCACGAAGGACGGCGGCAAGTCGTGGCAGAAGGTGCTCTTCATCAACGAGCAGACCGGCGCCGTCTCGGTCGCGATCAACTGGCAGAATCCAAACGAGGTGTACGCCGGCGCGTGGCGCGGACAGCGCAAGCCGTGGACGATCATCAGCGGCGGCCCGGCGAGCGAAGGCGGCGTGTACAAGACGACGGACGGCGGCGATCACTGGACGCATCTGCCGAACGGCCTGCCCGACGATCTCGTCGGCAAGGTCTGGGTCGACGTGGCGCAGTCGAATCCGAAGGTCGTCTACGCGCAGGTCGAAGCGAAGGGCGCGAAGGGCGGCTTGTATCGCACGACGGACAGCGGCGCGAGCTGGACGCTGCAGAACAGCAGCCAGACGCTGCGCGCGCGGCCGTTCTACTTCAACAAGGTCTACGTCAACCCGAAGGACGACAACGACGTCTGGGTGACTGAGCTCAACTTCCACCATTCCACCGACGGCGGGCGCTCGTTCACCAACGTCAACACGCCGCACGGCGACAACCACATCGTCTGGTTCAATCCGGACAACCCGAAGATCTTCATCGAGACCAACGACGGCGGCGCCAACATCACGCAGGACGGCGGGCGCAGCTGGTCCAGCATCAACAACCAGCCGACGGCAGAGATGTACATGGTCGATGCCGACGAGCAGTTTCCCTACCTGATATATGGTCCGCAGCAGGACACCGGGAAGAACCTGACGGTCCCGAGCCTGCCGCCGACAGCGTGGGGCCCGGACGATCCGATGCAGCTGTGGTATCCGGCGCCCGGATGCGAGAGCGGCCAGGTGCGCCCGATTCCGTCGGGGAAAATCGTCTACGGCGACTGCAAGGGCGAGTTCGGTCGGATGAACGTCGAGACCGGCCAGGAGCAGAACTACTGGATCAACCCGCAGCAGCGCTACGGGAAGAATCCGAAGGACATGAAGTTCCGCTTCGTGCGGCAGTCGCCGATCGAAGTCGATCCGCACGATCCGAAGATCGTCTATCACGGCTCGCAGTTCGTGCATAAGTCGATCGACGGCGGGATCCACTGGACGAAGTTCAGCCCCGACGTGACGGCGAACGGCCCCGAGGGTCAGGTGACGTCGGGTGAGCCGATCACGCGCGACATGACGGGCGAGGAAGTCTACGCGGCGCTGTACTCGATGCGCGCGTCGCGGCTCGAGCACGGCGTGTTCTGGAGCGGATCGAACGACGGTCCGGTGTGGATGACGCGCGACGATGGCAAGACGTGGAAGAACGTGACGCCGCCGATGCCGTCCGGCGGCCGCGTCCACACGATCGAAGATTCGCCGCACCGCAAGGGATCGGCGTACGTGTCGGTCTACCGGATGTACCTGAACGACTTCAAGCCGTACCTCTATTTAACGAACGACTACGGCGCGCATTGGACGCTGCTGACCGACGGCACCAACGGCATCCCGTCCGACGAGCCGATGCACGTCGTCCGCGAGGATCCCGAGCAGGAAGGATTGCTCTACGCAGGCACGCTGCAGGGCGCCTACGTGTCGTTCGATCAAGGGAAGCATTGGCAGACGCTGCAGCAGAATCTGCCGGCGACGCCCGTGACGGATTTCAAGGTCCACCACGGCGATCTGATCGCGTCGACGATGGGGCGGTCGTTCTGGATCATGGACGACATCTCACCGCTGCGTCAGCTGGCGGCGAGCGTGACGAAGCCGACGCGTTTGCGCCCGACCGATCAAGCCGGCGCCGCGCCCGCGCGCGACGTCGCGCAGGCCTTCAGGCCTGCCCCGGACGTCGTCCGCGCGTCGATGCAGGTTGTCCAGAAGGGGTCCGGCCTGCATACGGGTTCGCTCACGAACTCAGCGAAATTCGTGCCGCTGCATCCCGTCTATAAACCGTTCGACGGATCGAACGTGTTTCTCTTCACGCCGGCACCCGCCTATCGGATGCACTACAACGCCGCGGTCGGCCGTCCCGACATGCCGGAGTATCCACCGGCCGGCGCGCGGATCGATTACTTCCTCGCGGTGCCGTCGGGTGAGGTGAAGCTCGAGATTCTCGACGCGGCAGGCAAGACCATTCGCGAGTACTCGAGCACGTCGACCGGCGCGGCGCGGGGCGGACGCGGCGGTGGCCGTCGCGGCGGCGGATTGCCGTCGGCGCTGCCGATGAAGGTCGGCATGAATCGCTTCGTCTGGGATTTGCGGTATCCGGGGGGACCGGCGGGCGGCGGCGACGGCGAAGGCGGCGGCTTCAGCGGCGCGGGGCCGCTGGCGGCGCCGGGCACGTATCGCGCGAAGCTGACGGCCGGCGGCGTGACCAAGACCGAGTCGTTCACGGTGAAGATCGATCCGCGCATCGCCAAAGACGGGACGACCGTGACGGATCTGGTCGCGCAGACGACGTTCGCGCTGAAGGTCCGCGACCAGCTGGGCGAGGCCCGTCAGCTCCAGTCGCGCGTCCGCCAGGCTCTGGATCAGCGACAAGGCGACGCGGCCAGACTGCAGAGCGTCTGGGAGCGTCTAACGACCAAGTCCGGGCCGTATGAAGATCAGATGTTCATCGACCAGGTGTCAAACGTGAACCGCGAGATCAACGAAGCCGACCAGAAGCTCGGCGCGAGCACGCTGGAGCGCTTCAACGAGCTGGTCAAGGAGTTTGCAGTGATCAAGGCGGAGGCGGACGCG
>Ga0326726_10005815_pt1 | contig 11142 bp, 12 predicted proteins | sample MHFenrmetagenome_2_FD_207603 | JGI IMG/M metagenome (GOLD analysis project Ga0326726, IMG submission 207603) | Lab enriched peat soil microbial communities from Michigan Hollow, Ithaca, NY, United States - MHF15MN | ecosystem: Environmental > Terrestrial > Soil > Wetlands > Peat | place: USA...
AGTGAAAATTCATCGGAAGACCTGCCGGAATATCCGGCTCATGGTGCAAATGCAGAGCAACCGCATTGTGGAAGTCCAGTGGCCGGCGGAGGACGGGACCATGTTCGTCGCAGGGATCAAGACCTCGGGAGATGACAGGCCGGGGCTCCTCAACGACGTGACGCATGCGATCTCGACGACGATGGACACCAACATCAGGAGTGTCAACATCGATTCCCACGACTCGTTCTTCGACGGTACGTTCATTCTCTATGTGAGAAACACGGAGCATCTCGAACACATCCTCGACAAGGTCCGCCGGGTGCGTGGGGTAAAACGGGCTGACCGGTTTGAGGAGTAAGTGATGCCGGCTGACCCCGGAAGAGTCATGGCGCTTGACTACGGAAAGCGCCGCATCGGAGTCGCCCTCAGCGATCCTCTGCGCATTATTGCCCGCGGAGCGGGGACGATTGAAAATTCTTCCGCTCTTTTCAACCGGCTTGCCGATCTTGTCCGGGGAGAGAACGTTGTCCTCGTGGTCGTGGGCATGCCTTACGCTCCTGATGGCGGTGTCGGATCGCAGGGAGAGGAAGTGCTGCGATTTATCGGGCAGTTGCGCGCAACGCTGGGGCTGCCGGTTGAAACGTGGGACGAAAGCCGGACTTCCGTGGATGCCGCCCGTGCCCTACGGGACGGCGGCATGAAACGAAAACAACGACGGCAGAAGGCGCGTGTTGACGAAATGGCTGCACGCATTCTGCTGCAGGAATTTCTGGAGAGTCTGCATCATCGACAATGAGCATGCAGGCGGGGATGTCGCGGGGACGTCCACCGCCACGACGTCACCTCTTGCCGCATCACCCCCAAACCGATTCAGGCGGTTGATTCGCTGGATGCGAAGGCATCCTGTGCTGACCGGCATCTGTCTCCTGCTCGGATACGTCATCATTGAACTTACGACGATTCCGTACTTCGGCATCTGGCGACTCCGGAGCGAAAACCCACCGGAGACGGCTCTGATGCGTCAGAGAATCGATGAGGCGAAGAGGGAAGGCGAACCTCTGAGACTTGCGCATGAATGGATCCCGCTGAACAGGATTCCCCGGCATGTCGTGGATGCCATCATCGTTGCGGAAGACGGAACGTTCTTCACCCACGGCGGTGTCGACTGGTTTGAGGTCCAGGAATCCGTCCGCAAGGACTTCGAGAAAGGACGGGTAGTCCGTGGGGCGAGCACGATCACGCAACAGCTCGCGAAGAACCTGTTCCTCTCCACGTCGAAAGACCCCATTCGGAAACTGAAAGAGCTGCTGATCGCTCTCTTGATGGAGCAGGCGCTCACGAAGCAGCGCATTCTCGAACTCTATCTAAACGAAATCGAATGGGGGCGCGGGATCTTTGGGATCGAAGCGGCGTCGGAGACGTATTTTGGCAGAAGTGCCGCATCGCTCTCGCTCGATGAGGCGGCCCGTCTTGCTGCGGTTATCCCGAGCCCGCTTGTCCACCGGCCCGATACGGAGTCCCGGTATGTCACGAGGAGGAAAATGATTGTTCTCGGACGGATGGCGGCACGGAAGATGCTCGCAGGCGAGCAGCGTCCGGATTCCGGAATCGAACTGGAAAACCCGATTGATCAGATTCCGGAATTCTCACCAGCGCCGCTTCCGGATTCCGTGAACACGGGCGACGATACTACGGAGATTGAAGATGAGGGAACGAATGGATTATAAGGACGTCAATCGGTTGATCGACCAGGGAGAAGGGTTCGAGGTCGAATTCAAGCGAAAGGTTTCAACTCCGGAAAAGATCGCGCGGGCGCTGATTGCATTTGCCAATACGCGCGGCGGCCACATTCTTTTTGGAGTGGACGACGATGGAAGCATCGTCGGGGTCGAGAGCGAAAAAAGCGAAGTGGATCTGATACGACAAGCCGGATCTGAATTCTGCGTTCCTGTCATCGAGCCCGACATCGACATCGTGCCCATTGACGGCAAGGATGTGATTGTCGCCTACGTGGAAGAGAGCCCGGAAAAGCCGCACTTCTTCTCAGGCGACAGCACCCGTCACGCCGACAATGAGAATGAGACGAAGGTGTTCATCCGCGTCAACGATAAGACGATGATGGCCAGCAAGGAAGTCGTGAAGATTCTCCGCGATGAAAGGCCGGATGCACCGCCGATGAACATCGAAATCGGCGAAAGTGAAAAACGTCTCTTCAGCTACCTCGATGAGCATGAACGGATTACTGCGAAGGAATTCAGTTCCCTTGTGAATATTTCGGAACAACGGGCTTCACGGATTCTCGTATCACTTGTTCGCGCCGGGGTCGTCAGAATCCATACCTTCGAAAAGAGCGACTTCTTCACCCTGGCATACGATGTGTTCAAGTGACTTCACCCGCTCCGCAGAATTCTCGCGAAATCGAATATCGCCACGCCGTATGCGACAGCCACGTTGAGAGACTGCTTCATGCCGTACATCGGAATCTCGACTGCCATGTCGGCCTCTGCAATAACCTCCTGTGACACGCCGGTGAGCTCATTCCCAAGGACCAGGCAAAGCGGAAAATCCTTCTTCTGGAGGCTGTAGGTGGGGATGCTTTCGGTTGTATGCTCCAGGACGCAGATTTTCATCCCTTCCGCCTTTGCGGCATGTACTGCATCAAGGCAGTGATGGACATGCGACCACGGGACCGTTGCCACCGCACCGAGGGCGGTTTTCTCAATCTCCTTCCGCGGAGGTGCCGGGGTAAATCCGCAAAGGTACAGGTGACGGATGAATGCTCCGTCGGAGGTCCGGAAAATCGAGCCGACGTTGTACAGGCTCCGGACATTGTCCAGGAGGGCGGTCACAGGTAGGCGTTCGGGCTGTGCCTGCCCGTTGTGCGCTCGGCGGAGCGAGGTTAACTCCTCGTGGGTGAGCTTTCTCATCGCACTGACCGCTTCAGGATGACTCAGGAGGCGGGACTACGTATGTCGCGGTTTGGCCCTATACTCCTTGCACCGCGGCCAAGGCCGGCCCCCTTTTTTTGCCTGAATTTTCACAATATACGATTCCGGCATGGCTTCGCCAACTGTTGCGGGGGGAAAAGGAAAACCGTATATTTACAATCCATCTTTGCGCGGACGATTGAGTTCCAGAAAGCTGGTAATTGCCATCGACGGACCCGCAGCGTCCGGGAAGAGCACGACGGCACGGCTCGCCGCGGAGAAGCTGGGGTATCTTCACGTGGATACCGGCGCCATGTATCGCGCCGTGACGCTCAAGGTGTTGCGGGCGGGGATCGATCCGCGTGATGAGACTGCAGTCAGTTGGCTGATCGGGACGACCGACATCCGATTGACGAAAACGGGGAAGACGCTGCGCGTTTCGCTGGACGGTGAGGATGTCACCGAAGAGATCCGGTCGCAGGAAGTGACTCGCGCCGTGAGCATTGTGAGCACGTACCGCAGCGTGCGAACGCTCATGGTCCGTGAGCAGCGAAGACTGGGAGCTGACGGGGGGATCGTCCTCGAGGGACGCGATGTCGGAACTGTGGTGTTTCCGGGTGCGGATCTCAAGATCTTTCTCATTGCAGGAATCGAGGCGCGTGCCCGGCGGCGTCAGGAGGAGCTTGCAGGCGGCCTGCCGGCGCCGGACCTTCAGAAGCTGATGGCGGAGCTGCGCGAGCGCGACAGGATTGACTCCACGCGCGTGGAGAGTCCGCTCAGGAAGGCCGAAGATGCGATCGAAGTGGATACGACCGATCTGACGATCGATCAGCAGGTTTCCATCATCGTAGAGGCGGCGCGGGATATCATGAAGAGGAGAAGAGGCGCGTGACAGTTACAGTTGATCCGCATGCCGGCTTTTGCTGGGGTGTTGTGCGGACGATCGACATAGCGGAAGAGGAGCTGAAGGAAACGAAGAGTCTCTATTCCCTCGGGCCGATTATTCACAACCCCGTGGAAATAGAACGACTCAGAGAGGAGGGCCTTCAGCCGATCACCCACGACGATCTCGAACAGCTGCGCGGCAAATCGGTGCTCATCCGCGCTCATGGCGAACCCCCGTCGACGTATCAGGCGGCACGGCGGGCCGGCGTCACTATCATCGATGCAACGTGTCCCGTCGTGACGAAAGTTCAGGAACGTATCAGAAAATTCTACGACCAGGGGTACCAGATCGTCATCTTCGGCAAGCGTGAGCACGCCGAGGTGATCGGCCTGGTCGGGCAGACAAACAACGAAGCAGTAGTCATCGCTTCGGTTGAAGAGGCTGCGAGAGTCGACGTCGCACGCAAGACCGTTCTCTTCTCGCAAACGACGATGGACAAGGAGACGTTCGCGAAAATTGCTGACGCGCTCCGGACTCGGGTCAGGGAATTTGTTGTCGGAACGTTTGAGGAGACTGCTGCCGACTTTCATGCCAAGGATACTATTTGCGGTCAGGTGTCCGGACGCGACAAGAAATTGCGCGAATTTGCGCAACGCAACGATGTGATGGTGTTTGTGGCGGGGAAGAATTCGTCGAACGGCAAAGTGTTGTATGAGATCTGCCGCCAGGCCAATCCGCGTACGCATTTTGTCGAGCATGCCCGCGAGCTCGATCCGGCATGGTTCCACGGAGCGGCGACAGTCGGAGTGAGCGGGGCAACATCGACACCGCAATGGCTGATGGAGGCGGTGAAGCAAGGGGTGGAGCGACTGACACAGGCAAAGGAACCAGAGAGCGCTACAGAGTTTAGCCGTCATCACTAATTCACACTCACACATAAATGAACAGGCAGTTTCTCCATGGTTCTGCGGATGGCGTCGGTCGATGACGGCGGCGTACACTCCAGGCCAGGGGGAAGGTAAGGTCCGGTCGAACACCGGGCCGGTATGTCACACAACAGGAGGTTGAATGGCTGACAATGTCCACACAGCGAAGGAAGTCGTGAAGTCCATGAGTGGTCTCACCCGCCGCATGGCGATGGAGGACCAGGAGTATAACGAATCCGAACGCAATGACCTCATGAAGATGTATGAGGGAACCCTCGGCAAGATCTCCGAAGGAGAAATCGTCAGGGGGAGAGTGGTCAACATAGGCGAAACAGACGTCGCGGTTGACATCGGATTCAAGTCGGAAGGCACTGTTCCGCTCGGGGAATTCAAGAACAGGGATGAACTCAAGGTTGGCGACGAAATTGAAGTTTTCCTCGAGAGCGTCGAGAACAAGGACGGCCAGCTTGTCCTTTCGCGCAAGCGGGCTGACTTCATGCGAATCTGGGAACGTGTCACCAAGTCGTTTGAAACCGGAGAGGTGTTGCAGGGACGGTGCGTTCGCCGCATCAAGGGCGGGATCGTCGTCGATCTCCTCGGTATCGATGCGTTCCTTCCTGGCTCCCAGATCGATGTCCGGCCCGTCCGCGACTTCGATGCCTTTATCGGAAAAATAATGGACTTCAGGGTGGTGAAGATCAACCATCCTTCGGAAAATGTGGTGGTCAGCCATAAGATCCTCGTCGAAGAGGAAATGTCGGGTCAACGCAAGGCGATCATCGAAAGCCTCGAGAAGGGTCAGATTCTTGAAGGCACGGTAAAAGCCATCACCGACTTCGGCGTATTTGTGGATCTCGGCGGCGTGGATGGACTTGTCCACATCACCGACCTCTCGTGGGGCCGCATTAACCATCCCTCGGAGATCGTGAAGCTCGATCAGACGATTAACGTCGTCGTCCTCGACTTTGACCAGGAGAAGAAGAGAATATCCCTTGGCTACAAACAGTTGCAGCCTCACCCCTGGGAGAATATCCAGGATAAATATCCCGTCGGCACCAAGGTCGTGGGCAAGGTGGTTTCCCTTGCAGACTACGGCGCTTTTGTCGAAATAGAGAAGGGCATCGAAGGATTGATCCATATTTCCGAGATGAGCTGGACGCAGCACATCAAGCATCCCTCGCAGGTGGTGTCCATGGGTCAAATGGTGGATGCGATCATTCTCAGTCTCGACAAGGACGCAAAAAAGCTTTCGCTCGGCATCAAGCAGCTCGAGCCGGATCCGTGGCTTACACTCATGCAGAAGTATCCCGAGGGTTCGCGTCACAAGGGAATTGTGCGCAACCTGACCAACTTCGGCGTGTTTGTCGAGCTGGAGCAGGGCGTGGACGGGCTCGTCCATATCTCTGATCTCTCGTGGACGAAGAAAGTTCGCCACCCGGGAGAGATCGTCAAGAAGGGCGACGAGCTGGATGTGGTCGTGCTCAATGTGGATGTAGCACAGCGCCGGATCTCCCTGGGACACAAGCAGATCGAGGAAAACCCCTGGGACAAGTTCGGTGAACAGTACAAGGTGGGCACGGAGGTGGAAGGCAAGATCGTCCGTATCATCGAGAAGGGCGTCATTGTTGAACTGCCTCTTGGCGTCGATGGATTTGTCCCGGTGTCCCAGCTTGCGACGACGCAGGTGAAGAACATCGCGGAGAAGTTCAAGCAGGGCGATCCGCTTCCCTTAAAGGTCGTGGAATTCGACAAGGACACGAAGAAGATCGTTCTGTCCGCGGTCGAATTCCTGAAGGGGAAGGAATCCAAAGTGGTGGACGACTACATGGCCCAACACCGGCTTACGCCGGCAACAATCGGGGAAAGTGCCACCTTTACCGGCGGCGCCCCGTTGGGGGACACTTCAATTCCGACGGAGAACTAACACTCCAGAGGTTACATGCACTAGAGAGCTGCCCGGTCTCCGGGCAGCTCTTTTCATATCAGGACAATGCCAACAGTTGCGCTGACAACGCTCGGCTGCAAACTCAACTTCGCCGAGACTTCCACCATCGGGGAGCAGTTCCTCTCGCGGGGCTACTCCGTCGTGGAATTTGGCCGTGCCGCTGACGTTACTGTCATCAACACGTGCACGGTCACGGGGAATGCCGACCGGGAGTGCAGGCAGATCATCAGGCGCGCACGGAGATCTTCTCCCGATTCGGTCGTGATTGTCACCGGCTGCTACGCGCAACTCGAACCGGGTCAGGTGTCATCGATCGATGGGGTGGACTATGTCGTTGGCAACGGCGAGAAGTTCCGGTTCTTCGACCTCATCGGTCCGCTCGAGCGCCAGCTCTACCCGCACGTCTTTGTCTCGCCCGTCAACGGCGAAGACAACTTCGGACCGGCATCATCCTCAGATGCAGACGGGCGGACGCGGGCATTTCTCAAGGTCCAGGATGGTTGCGACTACCAGTGCAGCTTTTGCACGATCCCACTTGCCCGCGGGAGCAGCCGCAGTCAAACAATCGATGCCACGCTGCACCAGGCATGCGATCTAACACGGGCAGGCTACCGCGAGATTGTGCTCACAGGTGTCAACGTAGGTGACTATGGCCGGAAAGACGGAAAAAGCCTTCTCGGTCTCCTGAGGCAGATGGCTGCAATCGAAGGTCTCGGTCGCCTGCGAATCAGCTCTATTGAACCAAATCTCCTGAACGACGACATCATTGATTTCGTCGCCGGGAACTCAAAATTGTGCAAGCACTTTCACATCCCGCTTCAGAGCGGAAGCGACAAGGTCCTGCGGGAGATGCGTCGGCGCTACACAACTGCGCATTATGCGGGGAGAATTCATGCCATACTTGAACGAATCCCGACGTGTGGTATCGGGATCGACGTCATCGTTGGATTTCCCGGTGAGGGGGAAAAGGAGTTTGAAGAGACCTTTGAGTTCCTGGCAAATCTCGCGGCATCATACCTGCACGTCTTCACGTACTCCGAACGCCCGAGAACCTCGGCTGCTTCTCATCCCTCCGGCGTTCCCCATGAAGTCCGGGCCCGTCGCAGCGATCGACTGCGCGACCTGAGCAGGCGCATGAAGCAGACATTCTACCACAGCGCGATCGGATCAATCGTTCCGGTGCTGCTCGAGACCGATGATGGCAACGGATGGCGGACGGGGCTTACGGACAACTATATTCGGGTCGCGGTCCCGGCACATGAAGGCGTTGAAAATACCCTGGTTTGGGTGCGCGTGACAGGAATGCGTGATGATCACTGCACGGGCACCGTTGTGTCGAAGGAGCCTTCGTGAAGATCATAACGGTGGAGGCGGGAAGCATTGCGGCGGAGGTAGGCCTGAGACCGGGGGATGAGCTCCTGGAGATTAACGGCCGGCACGTTCTGGATCATATCGACTTCCGATTCCATGAAGAGGATTCCTCGCTCAGCCTGAAGGTGGCGCGAAATGGTGAGAGCACGATCTATGACATCGAAAAGGACGATGGCGAAAAGCTCGGTGTCGAATTCGAAGAAATGAAGGTCCTGTCATGCGGGAATGACTGTATCTTCTGTTTCGTAGATCAGAATCCTTCGGGTTTGCGCAAGCAGCTGTACTTCAGGGATGGCGACTACCGGCTGTCATTTATGTACGGGAACTACACGACGATGACCAACGCCGGCCCGGCGATTCTGCAACGCATCGTTGACCAGCGTCTCTCTCCGCAATACATCTCCGTTCATGTCACCGACTATGCCGTCCGTCAACGCCTGATGGGGCTCAAGAAGGACGATCGGATTCTGAACAAGATCCGGTTCCTCCATGACCATGGCATCGATATGCACACGCAGATCGTGCTCTGCCCCGGCATCAACGACGGATCCGTTCTGGAGAGAACAGTCGATGATATCTATGCCTTCCGCAAACATATCGTTTCTCTTGCGGTTGTTCCCGTGGGTCTGACGGATCATCGCTTCGGACTTGCCGCACTGCAGAAGGTCGATCGGGAGTACGCACATCGTCTGCTCTCGACGGTCGAAGGCTGGCAGCGGCGGTTCCGGAATGAGATTAAACGCGCGTTTGTCTATCCCTCGGACGAATTTTATCTCGTCGCGGAACGGGAGGTCCCACCGGCGCGATCGTACGACGGTTTTCCGCAGGTTGAGAACGGCGTTGGTCTGGTGAGGACTTTTCTCGAAGACTTTCGCCAGCAGTCACGCGGTTTTCCCCGTCAGGTGGAATCACGCCGACTGACGCTGGTGACGGCGGAACTTCCATCACCGATCATTGAGGGCCACGTGCATCCCGTCCTGAACCGCATCGGCGGACTTGACGTTCGTCTGGAGACCGTCCCGAATGTGCTCTACGGGAAGAGCGTCACGGTCGCTGGACTTCTGTCGGGGAAATGTCTATATTCACATCTGCAAGGAAAGGATAACGGTGACGGCATTCTGCTGCCACCGGATGTTCTGAATGCGGACGGGCTCTTCCTGGACGGTGAAACTCTCCCCCGCGTCCAAGAGAGACTGGGCGTTCCTGTGATGGTCTACGACGGCCAATGGGACGAGGTCTTCCGCTGGATCAACCTGATAGGGAGGAACAGCGACAGCCGGAATTTGGTACCGCCGTTAACGCCTGCATCATCGTTGATCCAAAACAACAAGACCTGACCATGCGATTGTTCACGTGGATTCTCGCGGGGACCGCCCTCCTTGCCCCTTCGTTGGCCGCAGGAAGTCTTCCGGGCGAGCGCCGCACACCTTCCGAAATCCGGCTGGAACTCATCACGAGCCTGCGCCCCGCTTTGACCGATACTCTGCCGGTGCCGTCTGAACAGGAGCCTTCTCCTGCAAAAAAGACCTCGGTGGGGCTGGCTGCAGTGTATTCCCTCCTGCTTCCGGGGATGGGAGAGGTGTATGCCGATAACTTCAGTTCGGGGAAGTATTTTCTTGCCGCGGAAGGAGTCTTGTGGCTCACCTATGCGGTTTTTCAGCTCAACGGCGACGCGTTGAGGGACGACTCGCGCCTCTTCTCTGTTGCGCATGCGGGGGTCATGACTGCCGGGAAGGATGATCAGTTCTTTGTGAATGTCGGCAACTTTACTTCCGTTGCCGATTACAACGATAAGAAGCTGCGGGACCGCGAACCGGAGAAGGTATATAACCCGGCACTCGGCTACGCCTGGCAATGGGATTCTGATGCCTCCCGTCTTGCATATCGCGATCAGCGCATCCGAAGCGAGACCATGTACAATGACAGAAAATTCATTGCTGCTGCAATCATTGTGAATCACGTTGCCAGTGCAATCAACGCGGCGCGCGCTGCGGTTGCAAAGAATGCGGCGCTTTCCGGGGCTCTTCAAAATCTCCGGTTCGGTGCCGGTACCATGGGAGGGCGGGGAGTCGTGTTCACAGTGACGAGAACTTTTTGATCGAACCGAGGATATGCGCGACATCAAGTTGTTGATTGAATACGATGGGACAAACTTTGTCGGGTGGCAGACCCAGGCGAATGGCAGGAGTGTGCAGGAGGAGATCACCAAGGTGCTCGATCAGATTCTGCAGGAGCCGATTAATCTGATCGGATCGGGGCGAACGGACGCGGGAGTCCATGCACGAGGTCAGGTGGCGAGCTTCAGGACGAACTCCCAGCTCGGCGTGGGATCGATCATGAGCGGCCTGAACGGCATCCTCCCGGAGGATATCTACATCCATGCCGTGGAGGAGGTGCCCGAAGGCTTCAATGCGCGCTACGACGCCCGTGAACGAGTCTATAAGTATTACATCTCCATGAAGCCGACCGCCATCGGGAGGCATTACCAGTGGTACGTTAAATATGATCTGAATCTGGTGTCGATGAACGCCGTTGCCGCGCAGATCATGGGAGACCATGATTTCGAGTCCTTCTGCAAGTACGATGCCGATGTCAAGGACTTTCGGTGCACGGTGACCACGTCAATCTGGAGGGCGACGCCGGGGTTATACCACTACGAAATCCGTGCGAATCGCTTCCTCCATGGAATGGTGCGCGCGCTCGTGGGGACGATGATCGACGTCGGACGCGGCTTCATTCCGGTTGCCTCGTTCAAGGACATCCTCGCGGCACGCGACAGGCGGAAGGCAGGCATGGCGGCTCCGCCACAGGGACTTTTTCTGGAAGAAGTTGTCTACTGACATCGTCCGCCCCACCACTTGCTGAGCCCGGCCGGGGCAGCAGTCGGAAGACGGACACTCCTCGAGGGTCATGAAACAGGTCACTCGCATTTTCAACAGGATTCTCGGAGCGGGCGATCCCTCCTCATCCCGGCCCGGCCTTTCCACAACCCGACTGCCCGGCGGCGGCACCGTCCGGGTGAAAGCCGACCACCCTGGTGCTGCGTACAAAAAGGGTGATCTCATCGGTTCCTCCTATCAGGTCCTCGGCGTCCTCGGTCTCGGC
>Ga0326726_10005816_pt1 | contig 11141 bp, 13 predicted proteins | sample MHFenrmetagenome_2_FD_207603 | JGI IMG/M metagenome (GOLD analysis project Ga0326726, IMG submission 207603) | Lab enriched peat soil microbial communities from Michigan Hollow, Ithaca, NY, United States - MHF15MN | ecosystem: Environmental > Terrestrial > Soil > Wetlands > Peat | place: USA...
TTGGGAAACAGGTTCATCCGCTCAGAATCTTCTTTCGACCATGCTCTACTTCGCTTCACTACCAACGCAAACCTCCTACTGAGCACTCGGACATTTGCGTTCGCAGTCGTTCCGCTACGGTGGGCATAGTACCCGAAAAGATCTTCAATTCACGCGTCATGAACCTATCTCCTATTTTTTTTTAAGAGTCATTTCATGAGCGTTAAAATCAAGAAAATAAGATTGGACAGGCTGTTGGTGGACAGAGATATCTGTCCGACGGGTGAAAGAGCGAGGGCGCTCATCATGTCAGGGGCGGTGCTCGTGGGAGATACCAGGATGGATAAGGCAGGCACCCTGGTTTCTCCGGATGCAGATGTAAGAATTGAAGGAGAAGATAATCCATACGTCAGCAGGGGGGGACTGAAACTAAAGGGCGCTCTCCAGGTATTTGACATCAATGCCAGGGATATGGTTGTTCTCGATGTCGGAGCTTCCACTGGTGGGTTTACGGACTGTCTTCTTCAGGAAGGGGCAAAAAAGGTCTATGCTGTCGATGTCGGATACGGCCAGTTGGCCTGGAAACTCAGGAAGGATGAAAGAGTAGTTTGCATTGAGCGGACGAATATCCGCTACTTTGACGGCACAGGGATTAAGGATGTCATCGATATGGCCACTGTAGACGCGTCCTTTATTTCTCTCAAACTTGTAATTCCTGCCGTAGTTAAGCTGACCAAAAAGAATGACGCGATTATCCTTGTCCTTGTTAAACCCCAATTTGAGGCGGGACGAGAGGAGATAGAAAAACACGGTGTGGTAAAAAATCCTGAGGTTCACAAAAAAGTAATAGAAGGGATAAAGGACTTCTGTGTGGGATTGGGGCTAACTGTTATCGGCGTCTGCGAATCCCCCCTTGTGGGACCTAAAGGTAACAGGGAGTTTTTTATCTATTTAAAAACTTAATGGGGTTATTGATAAGAGATATTTAAAATGATGCAAATAAAAGTAAGGTTCGACGAAACAGATGAGTGTTAAACTGGCAAGAACAGCAGGATTTTGCATGGGCGTCAGAAGGGCGGTTGATCTGGTTCTCGACATTGCCCAACACAAGGGAAAAGAAAATGTCTATACATATGGGCCCCTGATTCACAATCCCCAGACTATTGAGCTCCTCAGGACGAGAGGAATTATTCCCATAAGTCATATCGATGATATTGATGTTTCCAATAAAGGTTCCACTATCATAATCAGAGCCCATGGCATATCACCCGAAGAAAGAAAAAAAATCAAGGATAAGGGATTCAGAATCATCGATGCCACATGCCCTAAAGTGGCTCATGTCCAGGCTATCATTAAAAAGCACGTTTTGTTGGATTATACAGTTCTTATTGTTGGTGACAGGGAACATCCGGAGGTGAATGGTCTCTTGGGTTATGCCTACGGCAAAGGAATCGTTATAGGCAGCGCTGAAGAAATTGAAAAGCTTCCTTTCCTGGAAAAAGTTTGTGTTGTTGCTCAGACCACTCAGAGTATGGATGAGTTTATTGATATTGTAGACAGGATCAAGGCAAAATTTTCTGATACTGTTGTCTTTGATACCATTTGCGATTCTACAGAAAAAAGACAGGCGGAAGTGAAGCGTCTGGCCGAAGAAATGAATGCTATATTTATTGTTGGCGGCAGGAACAGTGCAAACACAAAAAGGCTGGTCAGAATTTCAGAGCTTCAGGGTAAACCGACATTTCATATTGAAACAGTAGATGAATTAAAAGAAATTCCCATAAGCCACTATGAAAAGATTGGTATATCAGCCGGAGCATCAACACCTAACTGGATTATCGACCGGGTTTTCGACAGCATTACCAGCTACCAGAGTGAAAAAAGTAAGAAGGTTAGAAAGATCTTCAAATTTTGGATGTTTACCGTTAAGACAGACATTTATTCCGCTGCTGGAGCCGGGTGTCTGTCACTTGTAAGTATGCTTTTGCAGAGACTTGATGTTAATGTTTTGAATATTATGATAACATCCCTCTATGTATACGCCATGCATGCCATCAATCGGCTTATAGACAGAAAAGCAAGTACCATCATCGGTTCATTCAGAGAAGAGTCATACCGAAAACATGAAAAGACTTATACATTTGTTGCCATAGTATCCATGATTCTTGCTTTGATGTGTTCCTTCATCTCAGGGATAAATGCCTTTATATTGCTTTTTCTGGTTTCAGTACTTGGTGTACTCTATAACACGAGAATACTGCCGGAGGACTGGCGCTTTAAAAGTCTAAAAGATTTCCCCGGTTCAAAGAACATATCGACCGCTATGGCATGGGCTGCGGTAGCGGCTTTGCTGCCTCAGGTTGAAATCAGTCTTGCTGTTACTCCCGGCATGGCGGTTGCGTTTCTTTTTACTTTTGGGATCGTATTTGTCTGCTCAGCAATGTCTGATACGCTGGACGTTCAGAGTGACAGATTAATAGGGAGAGAAACGATTCCTGTCCTCATCGGGAAAAAACGTACTCGGATTCTTTTAAAAGGGATACTCGTTTTACTATTCATTCTCCTCGTTATTTCCGGTTTCTTCAGGTGGACTTCTTCAGTTAGTTTCACCCTGTTGACGTGCATTTTTTTTGTATGGATTTATTTTAAACTTTATGATAGAAGGTCGGCGTTTTCGGGCGTGGTTCAGGGAGGTGTCCTTGAAACCACTTATATTATAGCAGGGTTAAGTTCCCTTGTGTGGCTCTATTTGACGAAGATGCCGGGTTGAGTTTAACCCAGGGAGTACCATAGTAATGAAAAGAACGTGTATACTTTCTTTAGTGGTGCTTCTGATCATTACATTTTTTGGTTGCGGCGGACTTCGCTATTCTCAGGTTACACCGGAAGCAAAGGACTATCATCCCAAAAGAGTCGGCGTATTTCCTGTTGATGTGGGAACATACGAAGAGGCGAGAGGGGTAATTGATGAAATCATCGCGAGTGTCCTTGTTGATAAAGGGTGGTTTGCCAACGTTGTCTCTGCCGATACAATAAGTAACCGGATTCAGACTAATGAGGAACTTCGGAAGGTTTATCTTGATTATATTTCCAAGCTTAAGTCGGTCAATTTTTCTGATCCTGAACTGATTAAGAAGATTGGCGAAATAACCGGAGTTGATGCCTTTTTAGTGGCCAATATAGACTACTGGAATTACACGAAGGTAAACGATAATGAGGTGGCCAAGGTAGACATCGGAATTAAGATGATTGATGCCGCTTCGGGTAAAATTCTCTGGAAAGCGGGTCATCAAGAAGTAGAAAGTTATATGCTTTTCAAGCCGAAACTTCCTGGTGTGGCAAAGGACCTTGTCAGAAGGATGATAAAAGAAATGCCCCATTGAGAGGGGAGCTTATAATTAAAGACTAAGGGCAGACTCTTTGTTCTTGCATCGTTAGCCTTTGATAGAGTTAAAAATGGAGGTCATATTATGAAAGAAAAAGTGCGCAGTGCCATAGAGCGTATCAGACCGAATCTTCAGGCTGACGGGGGAGATGTTGAGCTTGTTGATGTCAATGATGAAGGTATTGTCAAGGTAAAACTGCTGGGGGCCTGTCATGGCTGTCCCATGTCGCAAATGACCCTGAAAATGGGTATACAGAAATATCTGCAAAAAGAAGTTCCGGGAGTGAAAGAGGTTGTTTCCGTATCATAAATTTAAAAAGGAAGTTCTTTTAAAATAAAAAAGGGCGGCTTAGAGCTTCTTCACAAGGCCGATAAAAAAAAGATAAGGAGAAGATAAAATGGCGTACGTAATAACAGATGAATGCATTGCTTGTGGTGCATGTGAAAGTGAATGTCCGGCTGAGGCAATCAGCGAGGGAGAGGAGAAATATGTCATTGATCCCAAACTATGTACTGACTGCGGAACCTGTGCTGATCAATGTCCTGTGGAAGCTATCGTACCGGGAGAAGATAAATAGAATCACACCCAGCAATTAAGACCCAAAAAGGGGAAAACATCCACCTTGGCTAGGGAGGGTGTTTTCCCCTCTTCTGTTTTACTGAGGTTCGGCCAAACCTGGCGCAAAGAAGAATATTCAGCGATTCGTCGGAATAGTGCCAAAATCCTGTATTCTAAACAAATCCATATCATTAAATTATTTTTTATGTATTATAGTTTATTTCGCATTGAGACACCATAACGGGGATTCTAATGGAAATGGGACGATTTATTTCCTTTGAAGGTATCGAGGGTTGTGGAAAAACCACCCAGATTAAACTTGCTGGAGAATATCTGAAACAAAGTCACATCCCTTTTCTAAATACTGAAGAGCCGGGAGGAACTCCTGTCGGAAGAAGGATCAGAGAAATTCTTTTAAACAAAGGACCCGGTGAGGATATTTCTAAAGAAACAGAGCTTCTTCTTTTTTCCGCGGCCAGGGCCCAGCATGTTAAGGGTGTGATAGTTCCGGCACTGAAGAAGGGAACGGTAGTCTTATGTGACCGGTTTTATGATGCTACGATTGCCTACCAGGGTTACGGCAGGGGGTTAGATGTCAATTTTATCAGGGTTCTTAATGAGTTTTCCTCATCTAATCTAAAACCCGGCTTAACGCTTCTCTTTGATCTGCCGGTTGAGGTAGGTTTGAAAAGGGCCATGCGTAGAATATCCCGTATGAAAGAGGGTTCGGCGGAAGATCGGTTTGAAAGAGAGGATTTGGAATTTCATAGAAGGGTTAGAGAAGGGTATCTTTTCCTGGCAAGGCAGGATAAAAAACGGTTCAGGATCATCGACGGTGCAAGAGATATAGAAACTATCCATCGAGAAGTATGTGTCCATCTTTCGAAATTTGTAGACAAGAAACTCGGATCAATAAATCCTAAATCCTAAACAAAATCCAAATCCAAATCTTTAAACCTTTATCTCTTGCTAAAGGCAGGAGTAAATGTAAAGGTAATCGTAGTAACATATCGTGCCCAAGGCAGATGAATTAAGAGTCAGGATTTGTTTCAAATATAGATACTCTGATTTTAAAATTTTTAATTATATGTCTTACAAAGATATTTATGGTCATGAAAAACAGATAAGTGTCCTTCAAACCGCGATGACAAGAGATCGTATCCCCCATGCATATCTCTTTTACGGTATGGGAGGTATCGGAAAGAGGACAGTGGCAGAGGTCTTTGCTAAGGCCATGAATTGCAAAAGTGGGAGAGACAGCCTTGATGCATGCGATGCGTGTGCATCATGTTTAAAGATAGACCGTGGGAATCATCCTGACGTCATTACGATCAAAGCTGAAGGGCAATTTATAAGAGTTAAAGAGATCAGAGAACTCCAGGAGCAGATGAAGTTCAGGCCGTTTGAAGGGGAAAGGCGGATCTTTATCATCTTAGATGCTGACAAAATGAATATCGTTTCAGCAAATGCCCTCTTGAAGACACTTGAAGAGCCATCGGCATCGAATATATTGATATTGATCACATCACGCCCTCATCTGCTTCCTGTGACTATTCTATCCCGGTGCCAGCATTTGAGGTTTAATCCTCTAAGACAGGAAACTATAGCCTCATACATACAGGAAAAATTATCAATGGACCACAGATCCGCTTATGTGATTTCTTTGTCATCAAACGGGAGCATCGGAAAAGCGTTGGCTTTGAAGGATGATTCCTACCTGATAATGAGGGAAGTAATCCTTGATATAATGTCAAAAATCAAGGCTAAAGACCCTCTCAGGCTGTTATACGTTGCAAATGATTTTGGTCAGGAAAGACAAGAAATTATGGAAAGGCTCAGTATCTTAATGATGGGATACAGAGACGTGCTGGTTTATAAAGAAACCGGTGAAACTGATCGTGTTATCAATCAGGATCACATGGACATTATAAAATCATTTGCTGAGAGTATATCAGGGCGGGATATTCTGAATAGCATAAAGGCGGTGGAGCGGGCTTTCCATGCTATAAATCAGAACGCCAATAAACAATTGACTTTGGAGACGATGATGTTTAAACTTAGCAGGTATTGTGAATGATTGAATATTTTGTCATTTACGAGAGCGTCGGAAAAGGAGTGAGTCAATCTGAAAAATATTGTCGGGATAAAGTTTAGAAAAGATGGAAAGATATACAACTTTGATGCCTCTGGTCTCCAGTTGGGGAAGAACGATCAGGTAATTGCCAATACTGAAAACGGTATGTCTTTAGGTACGGTTATTACTGATGTGAAACCTGTGCCGATCTATCAACTGCCGGTCAACCTTAAAAACGTCATTCGTAAAGCTACAGAGGAAGATTTGACTGTCAGACAGGAGAATGAAATACTGGAACAGGAGTCCCGTCAATTCTGCCTGGAGAAAATCAGAGAACGTAATCTTCCCATGAAACTGATTGATGTCGAATGTCTTTTTGATAAGAGTCAGATCATATTCTATTTTACAGCGGAAAACCGTGTAGATTTCAGGGAGCTTATTAAGGATCTTGTCCAGCGGTTCAAGATAAGGATTGAATTGAGACAGATTGGCGCCCGGCATGAGGCGAGGATGATAAAAGGTTTGGGAATTTGCGGCAGAGAAGTATGCTGTGCTAATTTGATTCCTAATCTTGACCGGGTTTCTGTCAAGATGGCCAAAGAACAGAGTGTGTCTTTAAATCCGGAAAAGATTTCAGGGCTATGCGGCAGGTTAATGTGTTGTCTGGCCTTTGAGTTTGACGGTTACCAGGATATGAAAAAAAACGTTCCAAAGTGTGGAAAGACTATAAACACTGCTGAAGGACGTGGCAAGATCATAAGGCAAAATATACTTAAGGGTGAAGTAGTCGTAGAGCTGGAGGGCGGTAAGGAAATTACAGTCAAAATAGAAAACTTATAAGTGTAATATATTCTCTGCATATGTTGACATCCGTATAAAAGAGGAATATCAGTGGAAAACACATATTTTATTACAACGCCGATATATTATGTTAATGCCTCACCCCATATAGGGCATGCCTATACCACCATTGTTGCCGACGTTTTGGCCAGGTACCATCGCTTGTCCGGATACAAGACATTTTTTCTAACGGGTACGGATGAGCATGGTGACAAGATCGCGGAGGCGGCCGAAAAAGCCAATACAACGCCTAAAGACTATGCAGATCGTATCAGTGCCCAGTTCAGAGGCCTGTGGCCGGCGCTCGCTATAACCAATGATTATTTTATCAGGACTACCGATCCCAATCACATAGAAACAGTTAGATTCATCATGCAGAAAGTCTATGATGCCGGGGATATCTACTTTGGAAAATATGAGGGATACTACTGTGTCGGCTGTGAGAGATTCTATATGGAGAAAGAACTGGTGAATGGGCTCTGCCCTGATCATCAAGTAGCTCCAGAGTATCGGGAAGAGAGCAATTACTTCTTCAGAATGAGCAAATATCAGAACTGGCTGATTGAATATATCAAAGAACATCCTGATTTTATCAGGCCGGAACGTTATAGAAACGAGGTTCTTGCTTTTTTGAGAGAGCCTTTGGAAGATTTATGCATATCAAGACCGAAGAGCAGGTTGAACTGGGGTATAACAATCCCGTTTGATGAAGAATATGTAACCTACGTCTGGTTTGATGCCCTCATCAACTATGTTACAGGATTGGGTTATCCAGACGGTGAAAACTTTCGGACATTCTGGCCCAGTGCCGAGCACCTCATCGCGAAGGATATCCTCAAGCCGCATGGCATTTACTGGCCCACCATGCTGAAGTCAGCCGGCATTGAACCGTACCGGCATCTGAACGTCCATGGCTACTGGGTTGTTGACCAGAGCAAAATGTCCAAAAGCCTGGGCAATGTGGTCAAGCCCCTGGACCTGAAGGATAAATACGGCCTTGATCCCTTCCGCTATTTTCTTCTTCGGGAAATGGTTTTCGGCCTTGATTCCAGCTTCAGCGAAGAGAGTTTTGTCCAGAGGATAAACTCCGATCTGGCCAACGATCTCGGCAATCTGGTGAGCAGAACCATGACCATGGCTGCAAAATACTGTGCCGGGAAGGTTCCGGAAGCCCGCACACCATTTGAAGAAGACAGGCTGCTTATAGAGGCGGCAGGTAGAGCCGTTGCTGACGTGGAGCGCTGCTTTGATGATCTCGCTCTTCATAAGGCATTGATCGCCACCTGGGATTTTATAAATGTGACGAATAAATATATCGTGGAACAGGAGCCGTGGAGACTTTCGCAAGATGCGGCAAATAGAACCAGACTGGAAGCGGTCGTCTACAATCTTCTGGAATCGCTCCGGATCATTGCCATCCTGATTTCGCCTTTCATGCCCGGCTCAGCACAGAAAATCTTGGAGCAACTGGGAATTATCGGCGGGGACGGGCAGGGATTTGACAGTATCCGCCGCTGGGGGGTACTCACTCCCGGTAATAGTCTGAAAAGAGCAGACGCGCTCTTTCCGAGGGTTAAATACGAAAAAGAAAAGGAAAAACCGGAAATGAAGGATTATGTGATTCAGCCTGTAAAACCGTTTATCGATTATGAGGATTTTGAAAAGGTGGACCTTCGTGTTGCAAAGATCATGGCGGCGGAACCTGTACCCAAATCCAGCAAACTACTGAAGTTGAAGATCGATATGGGTGAAGAAAGAACTATCGTAGCCGGTATAGCAAAGGATTGCAAACCGGAGGATCTCATCGGCAAAAAAATTGTCATTGTGGCAAATTTAAAACCGACGAAGTTAATGGGTGTGGAATCCCAGGGTATGCTCCTTGCGGCCGAAACGGAAGAGGGTCTAACGCTCCTTTCTTTTAATAAAGATCCCATTACGGGGGCAAAAATCAGATAAGCATGGTTATTAACTCGGTGTTTCAGTACTTCATTATGCTTCATTTCACGGATGGATTTCCCTCATGAATAAAAAACCAGATCCGGAAGATATAGCCGGTGGGCAGGCACTTATAGAAGGCGTCATGATGCGGCATGGGAACAAGATCGCAGCAGCCGTCAGAAAGCCTGACAAAGATATAGCCATTCAGGAGCGATATTATATCCCACTCACAAAGAGGTATAAATTTCTGGGATTGGCGTTCGTTCGCGGATCGGTTACTTTGTTTGAAATGATGATAATCGGGATGAAGTGCCTTTTATTTTCCGCTGAACTGGCCCTTACGGAAGATGAAAAGAAGCCGCAAAAATGGGAGATGACCGTTTCTGTAATAATCAGTTTGGGAACAGCACTATTTTTTTTCATCGTCGTGCCTGCCTACTGCTTTTCATTGTTGAAAAATGCTGTGTCAAACACATTTCTTTTGAATATTATGGAGGGTTTCATTCGCCTCGGGATTTTCCTGTGTTTTTTAGGTGCCACACTGTTGATGGAAGATATGAGACGTGTATTCATGTATCATGGGGCGGAACATAAAACGGTATTCGCCTGGGAAAGCGGTCAAGACTTGACCGTGGAAAATATCAAGAAATACTCTACCCGGCATCCGCGTTGCGGGACGAGTTTTGTCCTGGTGGTCATGATTACCGCAATTCTGGTATTTTCACTCCTAGGACGGCCTGATTTCATTCATAGAGTATTTTATAAATTGATGCTTCTTCCCGTTATTGCCGGGATTTCATATGAAATTATCCGGTTTACCGGAAAATACAGGAACTGGAGATCGGTACAAATCCTTAGTTGGCCGGGATTGCTGCTGCAAAAAATTACCACTAGGGAACCAACCGACGATCAGATTGAAATAGCAATCGCAGCGATGAAAAAAGTTATTTAGGTGCAGGGATGATGGTACAGCTTCTGAAAATGCATTTTTTCCTTCTTGTCATTTTGTTATTTTCTATTACAGCAGCAACTGTCCAGGCAGACGACTCCCTGCATGAAAAGATGTGGTATGAACTTAAAGGAAAAATTCTTCTTCAAAGACTTCCAGGTAGGGGAGAATTCATTGAATCTCAACGCGATGCTGACGTGAAGGAACCTAAATTTCCTTTGCAGGTTGTCAGTGATGGCTATAGAATGTCGAGTGTCTTTGAGAATTTAATGGACAATTACATAGTAGAATGGGTCTGGAGGGTGGCTTTAAAAAACAAGACGATGAAAGAAATTATTTTCTCTATCGAATACAGGCTTCATGACAAAGATTCATTTCTGTTGGCATCCAGCCAGGAGCAGTTTAAGAAAATAGCTCCCGGTGAGACTTTAACAATAGAGAAGAAGGATCAGTTGCCTTACGATAAGGCCAGGCTGGTCACGGCCAGGACACTGGATATCCAGCTTCAGAAATAATCATGCAAGTATCAGAATTCAAGATTTGGCTTTATGTCATCCTGTAATATTTTAGATTAGAATTCCATGGCGGGGGTGTTTATGGAGCAAGAGAGAAGAAAGCGTATGCGTGTCCGCATCCATGTTGATGTTAGTGTTTTACTTAAGGGGGAAGTGATACGGCTGCGGACTCTCAATATCAGCCTGACCGGGATTCTCTGCACCTCTGATCCCCTCTTTCGAAAGGATGACCCCTGTAAGGTTATCATTACTTTGAATAAGGATTTCCCAATTACGATTGATTCTAAGATATTGAGGGTCGGGAAAAAGGAAACGGCTATCAGTTTTATCTCGATGGACGAGGAAAGCTTTTCTCACCTGAGGAAGCTGATGCAATTCAATATTGGGGATGCTGATCGAATCGATGGAGAACTCCGGTATCCTGCTTTTTGACTAAGCATAATGTTTGGTAATGTCTGGTAAAAATGTTAAAGATGAAAAGGAAAAATTGAGAAACCCTCAAAATATGTTGATGTCCCGGTAAAATATTTTTATAATACAAAAGATATATTATTTAATGTTTAGTGACAAGCTATACTCAGGATGCGGAATGGATATATGGGCATCTGACGTTACCCTTGTGAAAGATATAAGAACAGTCTTTAAATGATGACAGCGTTTGGATTGGGTAAGGCAGCGTCTCACGTTTTCCTAGGAAGAGAAATCCACCTTCGTCGATACTATCTGCGACCTTCAAAAAGACAAGTGTCCTGTTTTTTTCCTGATAATAAGTAAGCAGACTGTTTCTCAAAAAAATGATTTGAAACTTTCCCGCGGGGGGTGCCTGTCTCATTAGATCATGTACTTGCCACACAATATTATCCTTTAAATAATCAACTACAAAGTAGTTCACTTTGTTCGCC
>Ga0326726_10005817_pt1 | contig 11141 bp, 8 predicted proteins | sample MHFenrmetagenome_2_FD_207603 | JGI IMG/M metagenome (GOLD analysis project Ga0326726, IMG submission 207603) | Lab enriched peat soil microbial communities from Michigan Hollow, Ithaca, NY, United States - MHF15MN | ecosystem: Environmental > Terrestrial > Soil > Wetlands > Peat | place: USA...
AGATCGATCCGGAATTCGCCATGGCCTACCGGATGATGTCCGTGGACTGCCGGAATCTCCGTTACTACGACCGGGAAGCCGAGTATATGCGCAAGGCCTTCGACCTCACCGACCGGCTGCCCGAGAACTGCCGGGAGCGGCACCTCATCCGGGCGGACTATTACGGCAGGTCCGAAGCGACTCAGGAATTGGCGATCGCGGAATTCAAGAAGGTCCTCGAAGACCACCCCTACGACCTCGTCGCCAACAACAACCTGGGGATCCTGTGCTTCGAGCTCGAGGACTACGAGGCCGCCGTGCGGTACGCGGATGTCCCCGTCCGGCAGGGAACGTCCGATCCGTTCCCTCATTACACGAAAGCCGTCTCTCTCCGGGCCTTGGGTCGGGACGGCGAGGCCCTCCGAGGGTTAGTGGCCTATCATGAAGACTACCCGGCCAACAGGCTGATCTACCAGACCCTGGTGTCCACGCTGCTCGATGCCGGCGATCTAAAAGGGGCCGCGGCCGCGCTCGACAAGGCCGTCTCCGTATTCCCCGACCCCTCTTGGTCCAGCTGGAGGGGCGCCCTGCTTTTCCTCACCGACGGGGCGGCGGCGGCGCGCGAGGAATTCCGAAAGCTCTTCCTCATGGAAGAAGCGCCGTGGCGTCTGGGGGCCCACCTGCGATTGGCGCTCGTCGCCCTCGCCTCCGGCCGCTACTCGGATGCCGAGAAGGAATGCCGGGACGGCGCCGAGCTCGCGGAGTCGATCGGCGAATCCATATGGTCCTCGGACATGCGCCGGCTGCTCGGTCAGACCCTCCTCGGAGAGGAGAAGCTCGACGTCGCGCTCATCGAGCTCCGAAGGGCCCTCGAGCATGCCGCCTCGGACGGCACGCGGCTCCGGACGGCCATATTTGCGCTGGGGCAGGCCTACGCCCGGGGGGGCGATCGGGCCGGCACCGAGGACATGACACGGCGGTTCCGGGCGGCCACAGGTTCGGGGACGGACCGGCGGCTGGCCAGGGATCTCGATTACTTCTTGGGCGTCCTGGAGCTCGAAAGGGGCAGGGCCCGCGAAGCGGTGGCCGCTTTGGAAAAGGCCGTGGCCCAGCTGCCGGCCGGCAAGGCCCCGGCGAGCTTCGATCCGATGTTGTGCTGTTACCTCGGCGAGGCCCGCGCCAAAGCGGTCGATCCCGCCGGCGCGGCGGCGATCTTTGACAAGATCGTGAAATCGAACAAGGACCGCCTATGGCTCGGCGATATCTTCCCCCTTGCCGTCTTCGGCCGTGCCAAGGCGGAGGACTCGCTGGGGCACCAGGCGGCGGCATTGGAGGGCTACCGGTCTTTCCTCGCCCTCTGGATCGATGCCGATCCCGGGCGGCCGCAGATCGCCGAAGCCCAGGCACGCCTCAAATCCCTATCGGCGTCATCCGAGCCGAACCGCTGACACTCTCCTCCATAAGACCCCGAATCGGAGGGACAAAAAAAGAGGGGGACCCGCCCCTCCGGGACAGGGGCGGGTCCGACGGGCTCCGCGTCGTTCCCCTCGCTACATTTCTAGAACACCAATCGTATTCCGAGGCGCCCGGAAATCGGAGCCATGAAGCTGTAGGGCATGCCAAAGCGGGGGTCGAGGACCGCGTCCGCGGCGGGGGCCCAGTCGCCGGAGATGAGCGCCGCGTCGCCGGGGGAGATGTTGTAGCGGTATTTCGTCGAGAAGATCCGTTGAGCCGTCCTGGCGTTGAAGATGTTGTCGATGTTGAGATTGAACCGCAGCCCGGTCCCGCGGCCGAGCTTCATCCCGTATTCGAGATAGGCGTTGGCGAAGAAGACAGCGGGGGTACGACCCAGGTTGCCCCTATTGAAGGGGAAGTAGCCGTCCGAATCGACATTCCATTCCTCGGTGACTGGCGTGCCGCTGAGGGCGTTGGCGACCAGACCGACGGTCAGTCCGAAGGGGAGGGCGTAGCTGCCATAGGCTTTGATGGAGTGCGTTCGGTCGGTCGGCAGGGGTCCGTCGATGGGATTGAGGGCCTTGTCGTAGGAGAGGTGCCACATGTCAAAGAAGCGTTCCCCGTTCGGGGAATTGCGGCCGTCCTCGTCGGAGCTGGCCAGGCCGCTGTAGTTGCCCGTCAGCCGGCTGAGCGTGTAGGAGACCCCGCCCTGCCAGTTGCGGCTGAAGCGCTTCTCGAGGGACAGGTTCATCGCGTAATAATCCCGTTTGGCCTTAGGGCAGTCGGGGGTCCCTGGCAGGAGCAGTCCGCTCTCCCGGCACTCCTCGAAGACGTTGTGCATGTAATCGCTGCCGGGATTACTGTAGTAGTACATTTCGATGGGAACGCCGATGTCCTCGATCGCCCAGAGGATCTTCTTATTGACCAGCCGCAGCGATAGGGACGCGTCTTCGGTGAGCTTCTTTTCGAAGCCGAGGGAGATCTCGCGCTGGGTGAAGGGTTTCATGTTCGGGTCGATCACATCGAAAAGGGGCGGCCGGAAGTCGAGGGTCCAGAGGAGGGTGCCGGGGAAGTTGCCGTTGACTCCGATCTGAGTGTAGTCCCAGTCGTCGAGTGTGTAATAGGCGCTCTTCCACTTCAGGCCTCCCAGGCCGTTGGCGCCCATGTTGAGCTTCATGACGTCCTGGAAGATCCCGAAGCTGCCGTAGATCTTGAAGTTGGAATCGCCGAAAACGTCATAGGCGAAGCCGAGCCGCGGCGCGAGCTTGTCGGCGAAGGAGAAATTGACCGGCCTCTTGATGCCGGCGAAGGCCGGGTCGGTCGTGTAGCTCGGCAGGTACTCCGCCTCGGCGCGGAGGCCTAGGTTGAGGGTCAGCTTGCGGGCGATGGTCCAGCTGTCCTGGAGATAGAGGGACCAGCTGTTCATATTGACCATGTAATCCTCCCCGTAGGGACCGGCGTCGGCGAAACCGCGCATGCCATAGTAGCCATAGGCGCCGCGGCCGTAGTTCACGCCGTAGGCGATGAGGTCCTGGTCCCAGCCCAGATAGACGACGGGCTGCTGCGCCTTGTCGTTCACGTTCTGGCTGCGGCGCATGAACTGGGCCCCGGCCTTGACGGCGTGCTCGCCGCCGAAGTTGAGGTAGTACGTGAAGTCGGAGTTCAGGCTCAGACGGCTGTCCATCCGCTGCTGGAGCCCCATGACGTTGGTCCGGGGGAAGTTCTGCCACCCGGCGGGGTGCCTGAGCTCGGCCGGGATCTCGGGGAACATATCGTTCGAAACGAAGGCATAGGCGCCGGGCTGTTCCAGGCGGAAGGCATAGTAGGGGGTCGAGGGCAGCGGCGCGATCCGGCCGTTCTGGTTGTTGAAGAAATAGCCGCCCCGGACGCTGAGAAGGGCGTTGTTGCTGAGGGTCAGGTCCGCATAGGCGGTCGCCGAGTAATTCGGATAGGAGTAGCCAAGGTTGTTGTAGTCGCCCGAGGCATTGGAGAGGGCGGCATAGGTCTGATCGGACGGGTAGACCATGGGATCGCTGCCGCCCTTGTACTTAAAGAGGTTCATGACGAAGCTGGCGCCGGTACGGAGGTTCCTTAGGGGCTGGGAGGACAGTTTGAACGAGGCGTTCCAGGTCTTTTCGGTCCTATCGTAGGCGTTGACGCCTGTGCCGCCCTGGATGGCCATGTCCATGGCCCGGTTCCGCATGAAGAAGCTGGGCGTCAAGGCCCCGAAGAACCAGAGCCGGTCCTTGAGGATGTAGCCGCCGAGAAGGAACCCGCCTTCGTAGGCGTTCTCCTTGTCCTTGCCGACGTATTGCTCGTAGGGATAGTAGCGGGCCTGCGTCTCGTCGCTTAGGTCGAGGGACAGCCGGTCGCGCCGCTGGCCTTCCAGCGCCGTCCCCGAGTAGTAGCCGACGACCTCGCCGTGGAAGCTGTTGCCGCCCGACCGGGTGATGACGTTGACGACGCCGCCGACCGATCCGCCGTATTCGGCGTTGTAGCCGGAGGCCTTGAACTGGACCTCCTCGGCGAAATCGAAGACCACATTCTGCTTACGGGTCCCGCCCATCAGGTCCGACGTGTCCGTGCCATCGACGAAGAACACATTCTCTGCCCCCGAGGCGCCGTCGACCGAGATGCCGTCGAGGAGGTCGTCCTCGCTTTGGACGCCGGGCAGGATGGTCACCAGCGAATCGAAGCTCCGTCCCTTGGGCAGCGCGGTAAAGGCCTGGGCCGTGAGGACTTGCCCTCTGGCCGTGCTCTTGACATCGATGAGAGGAGCCTTGCCGATGACGACGACTTCTTCCTGGATGGCGCTGAGCTTCATCGAGATGTCAACGACCAGGGACTGTTCGACGCCGAGGACGATGTCGTTGCGGACGACCGCTCTGAAGCCTTGGAGGCTGAAGGCGATGGTGTAAGTCCCCGGGGGAAGGGCCAAGAGGCGATACGCGCCGTTGGTATCGGATACGGTCGCCGCCGTTCCCACGAGCCGGAGGCTCTTGGCCTCCACGGCCACGCCGGGGAGCGGCGCCCCCTGGTCGTCCACGATCGTGCCTATGATCCTTCCGGCCGTCGGAGCCTGAGCGGAGAGGACCCCGGCCAGGAGAAGCACGGCGATCGATGCCAAGCCGAACGATTTGAGAGTTTTCATGGTTTCTCCTTGTCCCGGACCGAACCCCCTGCGGGGGCGGCCGGGCCGTTCTCTCGTTCCGCGCACCGGGTTTTCGGTCCGGTGCGCTGTGATGTCCTTGCCTGGAGCGAGCCTCCGCGCGTCGCGGCGGGGTTAGGCCAGAGGCCTCGCGAGGAACACGGCGAGATCACTCCCCCTGTGATACTGTTCTTTAAGTAGATTCCGCGGGTTTCCGTCACCTCCTGTTCGCAGTAAAGGATCAGAGCGTCCATGGTCGTTCCAGTTGTTCGTCTCACGCTACGAAGATAAGCCGGGCGCAGCCGGTGTAAATGGGCAAACCGGCTCATTCCCCCATATGAGCGGGATTTCTCATGGTCCCGAAATCGGGGACACAATACCTATTCCCCATTTGGCGGACTCGATGTCTGATGTATCAGGGCACGACGGGAGAGGGATTTGGGGAGATGGGAATTGGGGAATTGGTATTGTGTCCCCGATTTATTAGAATAGGGGCTTGGACAGACGGAATAAGGAGGCTCCCATGAGATACGATATCGGCGCGGCGCTCGTGATCTTCGCCCTCGCGGCGGCTTGCGCGAAGCCGGCTAGGGCGCCGGAGGGGATCCTGTTCAAGGACGATCTCGCTTTCCTCAAAGCGCACACGAAGGTCATTGTGCTCGGCGGCGCCGTCGGCCAGGCCCAGGTCGCCGTCAATCCCGACCTCCAGGGACGGGTCATGACCAGCACGGCCGGGGGGCCGGAGGGACTGAGCTTCGGCTGGATCAACCGGGAGCTTCTTTCGTCCGGCATCAACAACCCGCACATCAATGCCTTCGGCGGGGAAGACCGCTTCTGGCTGGGCCCGGAAGGCGGTCAGTTCTCGATCTTCTTCAAGAAGGGCGATCCGTTCGATCTCGACCACTGGTTTACGCCGCCGGCCATCAACGAGGGCTCTTTCGACGTTGCGTCCCAGGACGCGGACCGCGTCCATTTCCGCAAGATGATCCACCTCGTGAACTATTCGGGGACGGCGTTCGACCTCGAGGTCAACCGTCAGGTCAGCTTGCTCGGATCCGCTGAGGTCGCTGCTCTCGGCGTGCCCGTCCCGGCGGGCGTCAAAATGGTCGCCTATGCCTCTGACAATGCCATCACCAATGTCGGCGCGAACGCCTGGACCAAGGAGACGGGACTTCTCTCGATCTGGATCCTGGGGATGTTCAATCCCTCGCCCGCGACGACGATCGTCATCCCGTTCAAGAACGGACCGGGGCCCGAGCTCGGCCCGGCCGTCAACGACGCCTATTTCGGCAAGGTGCCGGCCGACCGCCTCGTCGTCAAGGAGAGCGAGGGCGTCCTCTTCTTCAGCGGCGACGGAAAGTACCGGAGCAAGATCGGCATCTCGCCCAAGCGCGTCAAACCCTTCGCCGGGAGCTATGACGCCGCGAACAAGGTCCTGACGCTCGTCCACCTGACCGTTCCCGAAGGGGCGGCCGATTACGTCAACTCGATGTGGGAGATCCAGGAAAAACCCTTCGCCGGGGACGTCGTCAACAGCTACAACGACGGGCCGGCGTCACCGGGCGCCAAGCCGCTCGGGCCATTCTACGAGCTCGAAACGTCGTCGCCGGCCGCGGCCCTCGGCCCCGGCGGAACGCTCGTCCACGTCCACGCAACCATGCACTTCCGGGGACCGGAAAAGGCTCTCGACGAGATCGCCCGCAAGACGCTCGGCGTCGGCCTCGATGAGATCGAGAAAGCCTTCAGATAAGGGGACAGGTCCGGCCGCTCAGACCGCGACGCTCCTGAGGAACTCGGCGCACAGCTCTGGATACGTGACGTTGATATAGATGCCTGTGCCGATCTCGAATCCCGCCGGCGTCGTCAGCTTCGGGATGATCACCATGTACCAGTGGAAGTACTTGTCCTTCTCGTCGCCGACCGTCGCCGAGCGGATGATGAAGTTGTAGTCCGGATCGGCCAGGCCCTTGGAGACCTTGGCCAGGATCATTTTCATGGAGGCCGCGAAATCGGAGGCTTCCCGGCCGCCGATATCCCCGAAGGAGGCTTGGTGGATCTTCGGCATGATGCGGATCTCGAACGGCGTCCGGGAGGCGTACGGGGCATAGGCCACGAAGAACTCTGTTTCGGCGATGATCCGTTCGCCCATCCGCACCTCTTCGGCGAGCATCTCGCAATAGATGCACTGCCCGTGCGAATCGAAATAGCGGACCGCCTGTTCGATAGGATTCCGGACATGGGGCGGCACGATCGGCGTCGCGATCAGCTGAGAATGGGGATGCTCCAACGACGTCCCGGCCCGGAGGCCGTGGTTGCGGAACAGGGTGATAAAGCAGATCTTGTCTTTGCAAGCGGCACTCAGATAACGAAGCTTGTAGACCCCGACGACGTCTTCGACGGCCTGGCGGTCCATGGCGGCCAGGGTCATATCGTGCCGCGGCGTCTCGATGATGACCTCGGCGATGCCGTATCCTGTCGCCTTCAGGAACCGGCCGTGCGGTTCGGCCTTGAACGGGACGTCGGGCTGGAGAGCCGCGAATTTGTTCGGCACGACGCGGACCTGCCACCGCCCGTCCCGCTCGAGCGTTTCCAACGGGGGCGGCGTCTGCCCTTCGTTCCCAGGGCAGAAAGGGCACTTGGGGCTGAACTCCGGTAGTGGCGGCTTCTCGACGGCCGACTTGACGAAATCCTCCGGCCGTTTCGCCCGCTCCGTGGCGATGACGACCCACTCGTGGGTCAGCATGTTCTGTCGGAATTCCGGCATCGTCCACCTCCCTCGGCCGCATGATGACACTTTCCGGGCGGCGGCGCAATCGGACCATTTCGGTGGCGTCTCGGAGGGTCTTTACTGCCCGCGGCGTTCCTCGAACACGGTGGAGATGGGTACAAAAGGATCAGAGTTGACGTCGCCTTGACAAATATGTATCTTCTTTGTATATACATTTTCGAGGTATCATGAAAACAAGCGTTCAAAAGTGGGGCAACAGCCTGGCCGTTCGCATCCCCAAGTCCTTCGCCGAAGATCTCGGCTTCAGGGACAATTCGTCCGTCGACATGTCCTTGGAGGAAGGTGCGATCGTCATCAAACCCGACAGGGCTGGGGATTGGAGCCTCGACGCGCTCCTGTCCGAGGTGACCGATGAGAACATCCATTCTGCCTGGGAAGCGGAAGGTGGGGAGTTCCAAAAGGAAGAAGTCGACGGGGGCGAGTCGTGAAGCAGGTCTTTGACGTCCCCGAGCGCGGCGATGTCGTCCGGGTCAGTTTCCCGTCGCAGGACGGCCGTGGACGGGCGTCAACTCGCCCCGCCGTCGTGCTGTCCCCCCAAGCCTACAACGCGCGTGTCGGATCGGCCATCGTCTGCCCGATAACGGCCCTCGTCAGCGGTTACCCTTTCGAAGTCGCCGTCCCGCCCGACCTTCCCGTCGCAGGCGTCATTTTGGCGGACCAGGCCATGAGCCTCGATTGGCGCGCGCACCGGACGGAAAGGATCTGTTCTCTGCCCTCCGGAGTCGTGGGGGAAGCCTTAGCGAAGCTTCGCGCTCTTCTGGGATAGGAGAAGTCGGCTTCGCTCCGGGGCAAGTTAAACATCGAGTTACCTGGCCGACAGGCCATTCGATCTGGCCCCTCGGCGAACATCGCGAGGACGCGTTCGATCTCCTCGATAGATTCTTGGGGCGGCCGAACAGGCTGTCAGCGGCCTCCGACATCGATTCGATCCTTTTTCTGGCGGCTCAAATCGGTGGGGATTGAGTCAAAGTAGGGCAAGTTGCGCAAAGCACCGCCGACCCCTTGACATCCGACCTCCCACGACCCATGGTGAGGCCAGTCTCGGGGACGACCATGAACCTTTCAACCGAGGGAGCCCGGTGACGGCAGCGGGGGGAAGGGGCTAGGTCCGCTTTCAAGGGGGGAGGGGGGAGGAAGAGACGCGAACTGCCCAGAGGTCCTGACGGGGGACCCCAAGCGTCTCTTCCTCCGCCGGTTTTTTTCGACATGCCGGAGCAACAGAGGCTTTTTTGCCCCTGGGCGACGCTGTACCAGTCCGCTAGTTTCCTTATCCAACTATCTGACCTTCGGGAATTGGCTTGGGCTGGTGGGGGGCCTATATATCCCCGTTAATTCGGAAATTGATATCGTGCCCCAGACTAAAGTCAATCTGGGGCTCAACACTAATTTCCGAGGCAGGCCTGATAGGGAAATTGGTGTTGTGTCCCCGATTTAGGGGCCGGCGAAGACGGCGTCGGCCTCGGGTGTATATTTCCCGTCAGAGCTGAAAAGGATAAGCGGGGGCATGAGCTCCGGCTCCCCTTCCGAGTGCCCCAGTTCGATCAGGAAAAGGTTCGGCGGCTCGGCCACTCGCGGGTGGACGAATCTCAGCCGGCGGACGGCCAGGCCGCTCTTCCCGGCAGCGGCCAAGAAATCGAGCCGCCGCTTCTCGTGATAGACGAAACACGCCCGGCCCCGGGGGGCAAGCCACTCCGCCGTCTTATTCAGGATCTCGCCGATGCCGCCGTGGAGCTCGTGCTTGGCCGCCGATCTCTCGGCCGAGGCGCCTAGGAAGCCGGTCGATCTCCGGATATAGGGGGGATTGGAAAAGACGAGATCGAATTTTCGACCCGGGTCGTACGTCCGCAGATCCGCGTGCACGATCTCGATCCTGTCGCCGAGCCCATTAAGCTCGACGTTGCGCTCGGCGAGACCGGCCAGCCCCGCCTGGATCTCGACCGCCGTGATCCGCTTGAAGGGCTTGACGCTCAGAAGGAGGGAGATGACGCCGTTCCCCGTTCCGATCTCGAGGGCCTCATCTCCCGCCTTCGTCCGGATGAAGTCGGCGACGAGCGGCGCGTCGACGGAGAACCGGTAGCCTTTCTTCGATTGAAGGATGCGTATCCGCCCGCGATAGAACGCGTCAAGGGTCTCGCCGTCACGCCGGGGCGTCGCCGGAGTCGTCATCCTCGCCGACCTCGGTCATGACCACGACCTTCTCGGGCTGGACCTGGGCATAGCCGCCCCGGATCGCGAACCTTTCCTCGCTCCCGGCCTCCTTGTAGATGAGCTTGCCCCTGCCCATGGCCACGAAGAGCGGCCGGTGCCCGGGGAGGACCCCGATCTGGCCCTCGAGACTCGGCAGGAAGACCGCTTCGACGTCGGCCTCGACGAGAAGACGCCGCGGGGTCACCACCTTTAAATGGATGGTCGCCGGCAGTCCGTCGCTCATTCCGCCCTCAGCTCTTCGGTCCGCTTGGCGACGTCGTCGATGCCGCCCATCATGTAGAAGGCCTGCTCGGGCTTGTCGTCGTGGAGGCCCTCGGTGATCTCCTTGAAGCCGCGCACGGTTTCCTCGATGGGGACGTATTTGCCCGGCCGGCCCGTGAACTCCTCGGCGACGTGGAAGGGCTGTGACAGGAAGCGCTGGATCTTGCGGGCCCGGGCCACGATAGTTTTGTCCTCGTCCGACAGCTCTTCAATGCCTAGGATAGCGATGATGTCCTGGAGGTCGCGGTATCGCTGCAGGATCTCCTTGACCTTGCGGGCCACGCCGTAGTGCTCCTCACCGACGATGGCCGGGTCGAGGATGCGGGAGAACGACGCCAGCGGGTCGACGGCCGGGTAGATGCCGATGTCGGTCAGCCCCCGCGACAGGTTCGTCGTCGCGTCGAGGTGGGAGAACGTCGTGGCCGGGGCCGGGTCGGTGAAGTCGTCGGCCGGGACGTAGATCGCCTGGACCGACGTGATCGAGCCCTTCTTCGTCGAGGTGATGCGCTCCTCGAGCTCGCCGAGTTCCGTCGCCAGGTTGGGCTGATAGCCGACGGCCGATGGCATCCGGCCGAGAAGGGCCGAAACCTCCGACCCGGCCTGGGTGAAGCGGAAGATATTGTCGATGAACAGCAGGATGTCCTGGCCCATCTCGTCGCGGAAGTACTCGGCGACCGAAAGCGCCGTCAGGCCGACCCGCAGGCGCGCGCCCGGCGGCTCGGTCATCTGGCCGTAGATGAGGGCCGTCTTGCTGATGACGCCCGAGCCTTTCATCTCGATCCACAGGTCGTTGCCCTCGCGCGTCCGCTCGCCGACGCCGGCGAAGACCGAGTAGCCGCCGTGCTTGAGGGCGACGTTGTGGATGAGCTCCTGGATGATGACCGTCTTGCCGACGCCCGCGCCGCCGAACAGGCCGATCTTGCCGCCCTTGAGGAAGGGCTGAATGAGGTCGATGACCTTGATGCCTGTCTCGAACATCTCGCGCTTGGTGCTCTGGTCTTCGAGGGTGGGCGGCACGCGGTGGATCGGGTAGCGCTTGGCGGTGACGATGGGGCCCATCTTGTCGACCGGCTCGCCGATGACGTTCATGACCCGGCCGAGCGTGCCCTCGCCCACGGGGACCTCGATCGGCCCGCCGAGGCTCTCGGCCTTCATGCCCCGCGACAGGCCTTCGGTCGGGTGCATGGAAACGCAGCGGACCCGGTCCTCGCCGATGTGCTGCTCGACCTCGACGATGATACAGAGAGGCTCGGCGACGTCGAAGCCCTCGCTCGTCACGCGAACGGCCGTATAGATCTCGGG
>Ga0326726_10005818_pt1 | contig 11140 bp, 8 predicted proteins | sample MHFenrmetagenome_2_FD_207603 | JGI IMG/M metagenome (GOLD analysis project Ga0326726, IMG submission 207603) | Lab enriched peat soil microbial communities from Michigan Hollow, Ithaca, NY, United States - MHF15MN | ecosystem: Environmental > Terrestrial > Soil > Wetlands > Peat | place: USA...
TTGTTCCTACGGATGTCCCTGTCAGTTCAATGCGCTGCCGACCAACGGCAACTGTTGGGCGGTCGTAGGCATCCAGATCGACCAGGGGCATCACGGCAGTACGCGACTCGATGGCCTGAGGACCGCGGGAATATACAAGTATCCGGGACCGATTCATCAGGGTAACGGCGCGGCCGTGCCCATCGTCGACAAACGTGCAAGCGAAGCGCAGCGCAACGCACTCCTGCGCATCATGAGCGGGCAGGACACCAAGCCTGGCGCCACGATGTTCCAGGTCTTCTTCTCGATGCTGTCGAAAGTCCATGATCCGGTATTCGCGGACATCGATTTCGCGGTGGACATAGAAAAGCGTCGCGCGCATCTGAAGGTAGCGGGCTATATTGAGCAGCGCGGCGAGCCAATCATCAATCCGATCACCGGCGCTGAGCACCGGATCCGCATCGAGCCCGTCGGTGGCTTTGAATTCAAGAAGGCCGAGATCGGACGCGGATGGACGAAGGCCAGCGGGCCGATTGCCTACGAGCTCGCCGATTCCTATGGCCAGTTCGCCGAGCTGCACCTCTGCCAGGACGGCATCATCAATTGACCGGCGATTCGGCGCTCTCCTTTGCGCTGAAGCGCGATCGCATGGTTGTGCTGGCCGCGCTCCTGGCGCTGGCGGCGCTCGCATGGGGCTACGTGATCTGGCTCGCATCGCAAATGACCTCGACGCCTGCGGTGGCGATGCCGGATATGGCGGGGATGGACATGCCGGGCATGGACACGATGGCACCCGCATTCGTGCCGTGGACGCTCGTGCACGGCGCGTTCATGTTTGCGATGTGGGCAGTCATGATGGTGGGCATGATGACGCCCTCCGTTGCCCCGATGGTGCTGATCTATATGCGGATTGCCGAGCAGAGCGCGGCTCGCGGCCGGCCGTTCGCGCCGGCCGGATGGTTCGCAGCCGGGTACCTTGCCGCATGGAGCCTTTTTGCCGGGCTCGCGACGCTCGCGCAATGGGGCCTCGAGACGCTCGCGCTCATCACGCCGATGATGACGGCCGCGAGCCGCGCCTTCGGGGGCGTGGTGCTGATCACGGCGGGCGTCTATCAGTGGATCCCCATAAAGAATGCTTGCCTCGCGCAATGTCGGGCACCACTGTCGTTCGTGCAACGGCACGGCGGCTTTCAGGCGAGCGCGGCGGGTTCGCTGCGACTGGGCTTGGTACATGGCATCTACTGCGTCGGCTGCTGCTGGGCGCTCATGGCGCTGCTGTTCGCCGGCGGCGTGATGAACCTCTTGTGGATCGCGGGGCTGATGATCTTCGTAATGCTGGAGAAGCTCATCCCCGGTGGGCGTTACTTCTCGCGCCTCGCTGGCGCGGCTGGCGTAGCCGTCGGCATCTGGATGATCGCGACATGAGCGTGCAAGAAATCACTGCCTGGTTACGCCTGGCTTGAGGCGTCACCGAGACTCATGCAGCCGATTCGCGTCCCCGATCGCAACGCCAGCCGCGCGTGGATCCAGTCCCTGAGACTGGCGTCGAGCGCCGTCGTCGGTCTCGCTCTTGCGGGATGCTACGTGCTGCAGGCTGCGCGCGGCCAGGCCGCGATCATGGCGAAGCGCGAACCAATCGATCGCGTCGTCGCTCGCGCAAAGACTCCGGCGCACGTGCGTGCACGCCTCGAGCAGGTCGTCGGCATCCGGGAATTCGCCACACGCGAGCTCGGGCTTCCGCGCAATGAGAGCTACACGACGTATGCCGACATCAATCGGCCGTACGTCGTCTGGAATGTATTCGCGGCCCCGGAGTTCTCCGTTGAACCGATGCAGTGGTGCTTTCCAATCGCCGGCTGTGTGCCTTACCGCGGATACTTTTCCGAAAGCTCGGCGCAGCGATTCGCAGCACGACTGCTACGGCAGGGCTACGACGTTCACGTCGGCGGTGCTACCGCGTACTCGACGCTCGGCCATTTCAACGATCCGGTGCTTAGCAGCATGGTCCGGCTTGACGACGTGCAGCTTGCCAGCATCATTTTCCACGAGCTTGCGCACCAGCGGTTCTACCTCGCGGGCGATGCGTCGTTCAACGAGGCCTTCGCCACGGCGGTCGAGGAGGAGGGCGTGCGCCGCTGGCTGCTCTCGGCGAAGCGTGACGCGGAACTCGAGCGCTTCACTGATCAGAGGCGTCACCTTGTGACGGTCAATATGGAGCTCGCGCGGACCCGGAGGAACTTGCGCGACATCTATGAGAATGGGGGCCGTCCGCGGTACGCGAGCGACACGCGGGCGGCCAAGGCGCGCGAATTTGCCGCACTTGCTGATCGACTGGGGGAGTTGTCCGCCGAGTGGAACGACGGGATCGATTACCGCGGCTGGTTCGCGCGTGACCTCAATAACGCGCGTCTCGCGTCGATAGCGACCTACTTCGACTGCGTGCCGGGCTTCGAGCGATTGCTCGCTGCGAGCGGTGGCGATCTCGCGGCCTTCTACGAGCGAGTGGGACAGCTTGCCAGACAGCCGATGGCCGAGCGTCGCGCCACACTTTGTGGCCTGGATAGCCCGCCTTAGCGCTCAGCGCACGACGATAAGGAGAGCGCGTCCCGCGCGGCGCACGTCGAGCCAGAGAGCTTGCGCGCCTTTTGCCTGTTCGCGCAGGTCCTTGACCTTGGCCACGCGCGCCCGGTTGACGGCAAGAATGAGATCGTTCGCGCGCAGGCCGGCCTGGGCCGCGAGGCTGGTTGGGTCGACGGACTTCACCAGCACCCCGCCGTCGGTGTCCGAGAACTCGGCTCCCGCGAGGCCGCGATGGATCTGGCCGACGTCGGCGCTCTGTGCCTCGGTGGACTCGGTGATCGTTGCCGTCACCTTGCGCGGCTTGGCGTCGCGCACCAGACTGATCTCGACCTGCTCGCCGGCCCGCAGCATGCCGATTGTGTTCTTGAGTTCGGCGGCACTCCTGATCGACTGGCCATTGACAGACGTGATGATGTCACCGGTCTTGATCCCAGCGGTCTCTGCTGTCGAACCCTCGAGGACCTGCGATACGACGGCGCCGTGCACGCCGGCCACGCCAAGGTTCTCGGCGTCGTCGGGCGTCATGGTGTAGATGTTGACCCCGAGAAGGCCGCGCTTGACCGACCCGTACTTCAGGAGCTGGTCGTATACCGTCTTCACCATGTTCACCGGGATGGCGAAGCCGATGCCGGTGTTGTCGCCCGTGCGAGACACGATCGCCGTGTTGATTCCCACCAGCTCGCCTCTGAGGTTCACGAGCGCGCCGCCCGAATTGCCCATGTTGATCGAGGCATCCGTTTGGATGAAATCCTCGAAGTTATCCGGATTGATGCCCGAGCGACCGAGCGCGCTCACTATGCCCGAGGTCACGGTGTGCTGCAGCCCGAACGGATTGCCGATGGCGATCACATAGTCGCCCACCTCGAGCTTGGCCGAGTCGCCGAGCGGGATATCGATTAGATTGCCTGGTTTCACCTGCAGTAGCGCAATGTCGGAGCGTTCGTCGCGGGCCTTCACCTGCGCAGGCACGGTTCGATCGTCTGCGAGGGTGACGGTGATGTCCGTGGCGCCCTCGACGACATGAGCGTTGGTGATGATGTAGCCGTTTTCGGCATCGATGATCACCCCGGAGCCGGCGCCGCGAAACGGGCGGGTATCGGGTTCGTCAAAGAATGGATTGCGTGGAGCCTCGGAGCGCACGGTGCCGGATACGGTTACAAAGACGACCGCGGGCGATACCTTCTTGATCATCGGCGAAAGCGATGGCAGCGGCGCTTCCAGGCCTTGCGGCGGCGGCGCGGCGTAAGCGAGGCCGCACGCCAGAATGAGTGTGAGCGCGGCTTGCGCGGCTGTGGTGCGTAGTCTCATAGCGGTATCCGTGGGCGGGGGCTGGCTACGCGTGGATTGTACGGCGAAGGTGAAGCGGCCGCGCGCGGGCCGTGTTATGCCCGCGCGCGGCGCCGCAATACTGACGCTTCAGGCGGCGTCCACCTTGATACGGCGGGGCTGTACGTGCTGTTGCTTCGGGATGCGCACTTCCAGCACGCCGTTCGAGTGCTTGGCCTGCACGCCATCCGTCGCTGCCGTGTCGGGCAGGCTGAAGCGGCGGAAGAACTGGCCGCTCACGCGCTCGACGCGCCGATAGCCGTCGCGCTCTTCGCGCGGCTCGACGCGGCGCTGGCCGCGGATCGTCAGAATTCCGTTTTCGAGGGTGACATCGATGTCCTTCGGCTCGACTCCGGGGACGTCGGCGTGGATCAGAAAGCCATTGGCCTCCTCCTTGATGTCGACTGCCGGGATCCAGTCGGTGGTTACTGCGGACGTGTCGTCGGCGGCAGCTGCGGACGTACCGAGCAGGCGATCGAGATCCTGCTGCAGGCGGCTGACGAAGCGCCAGGGCTCATAGCGAATGACGTTCATGGGTCTTGTCCTCCAAAAAATGTCGAGAGCAGGTCTTGCTCTCGTGCTGAACCCTAGCTAAGGGCGGGAAAGCGCATTTCAACGACGACACGAGCTCATGAATTTCGCGGTCCGGTGCATAAACTGTGCGCGGCCTGTGCACTTTCGGTGCACACAATATCTTGCGACGAGGCTTGACAAGGCGGTTTACGGCGCAGCGGGAGTGTAGTCAGACTATTTCTCAGTACAATTCTGTAAACTACTGATTACTCGATATATTTTTGACCCTATTTAAGGCGAAAAAATTCTTGACGAAATTGCGGCGCGGGGAATACGCTTGCGCCCCTGACACAAGATGTTGTGGTCGCGTTGCAGGCCGCCCGCATCGTGTCAGAGAAGCCGGCTCTCGAGTGCAGCTTGAGGGTTTTGTCTGGAAGCCGAATTGGTTCCGAGCCTTATAGAAAGAGTCGATGAACGCCCGGTTTGTGTGTGGACCTCGCGCTAACGTCGCTTGCCGCATGAAGCAGTCGAAGATCGAGCCAGAATTCGGACGACCGAAAATCCAGCTGAAGTGACGCGAGGAATGGACGCACCGCCCGGTTGGCGTCGTTCTTTTGGCAGTTCCTTTTTTGGGGAGTACCAGCAATAAAATGAACACGGTCGTCAAGCTCGATCCGCATGATGTTTCGAGCATTACTTATCAGGAAGCTTCGCTCGACATCTGGGACAAGAAATACCGCCTGTCGGCCAAGGACGGAACTCCCATCGACAAGTCGATGGACGACACCTACAAGCGCGTGGCACGCTCGCTCGCCGAAGTGGAGTGCGAGGAATTGCGCGAGCACTCCTACGAGCGATTCCTGTGGGCGCTGCGCAAGGGCGCCATTCCTGCGGGGCGCATCATCTCGAATGCCGGTGCGCTCGAGCACAAGCCGGCGACCTCGACCATCAACTGCACCGTGTCGGGCACGGTCCGCGATTCGATGGACGACATTCTCAACAAGGTGCACGAAGCCGGCCTCACGCTGAAGGCGGGCTGCGGCATCGGCTACGAATTCTCGACCCTGCGCCCGCGCGGGGCCTATGTATCGGGCGCAGGAGCGTACACTTCAGGGCCCCTGTCCTTCATGGATATCTACGACAAGATGTGCTTCACCGTGTCGTCGGCCGGCGGCCGCCGCGGCGCGCAGATGGGCACGTTCGAAATCGGCCACCCGGACGCGATGGAATTTATCCGCGCCAAGCGCGAGAACGGGCGCCTGCGCCAGTTCAACCTTTCGCTGCTCGTCACCGATGAATTCATGACAGCTGTGCGCGCGGATGCGGACTGGAAGCTCGCATTTCCGGCAAGCCGCAAGGAAGTCGAGCGGGACAGCGCAGATCTGGAAGATCCCGCCAAGTACGTATGGCGCGAATGGCCGTCGCACGACGGCTACGTCGTTAACGAACTGGGCCTGGTCGCCTGCAAGGTCTACAAGACGCTGCCGGCGCGGCGCATGTGGAACGTCATCATGACGTCGACCTATGATTTTGCCGAGCCCGGCTTCGTACTCATCGACCGCGTCAACGAGATGAACAACAACTGGTTCTGCGAAAACATCCGCGCTACCAACCCCTGCGGCGAACAGCCGCTGCCGCCGTACGGATCGTGTCTCCTCGGCTCCGTCAATCTGACGTCATTCGTGCTCGATCCCTTCACTGCGGAGGCGCGCTTCGACTGGGAAACCTATCGCGAGGTGGTGCGCGTTTTTACGCGCATGCTGGACAACGTCGTCGAGATCAATGGCCTGCCGCTCGAGCGCCAGCGCGAGGAGATCAAGCGCAAACGCCGGCACGGCATGGGTTTCCTCGGCCTCGGCTCGACGATCACGATGCTGGGAATGCGTTACGGCTCGAAGGAATCCGTTGCATTCACCGAGGACGTGACGCGCGAGATGGCCGTCGCGGGCTGGCAGTCGGCGCTCGAACTCGCACGCGAGAAGGGGCCGGCGCCGATCATGAACGAGGAGTTCAAGGTGACGGCGGAGATGCTGCGCAAGCGTCCCGAGATGGCGCGAGACGGCTGGCGCGTCGGCGCCAAGGTTCTTGGGCGCGTGCTGCACGCCCGCTACAGCCGCTACATGCAGCGGCTTGCAAATGTTGCTCCCGATCTCGTCGATGAGCTCGCCGAAGTCGGCGCGCGGTTCACGCACCACACATCGATCGCGCCGACCGGCACCATCTCGCTGTCGCTCGCCAACAATGCGTCGAATGGCATCGAGCCGTCCTTTGCGCACCACTATTTTCGCAACGTGATCCGTCCGGGCCGCAAGACCAAGGAGAAGATCGACGTGTTTTCCTTCGAGCTCCTGGCGTATCGCGAGCTCGTCAATCCGCGCGCCATGCCCGCGGCCACGAGCGGCGCCGAGAAGCTGCCCGACTGTTTCACGACAGCGGACGTGGTTACACCGCGCGAGCACGTCGATATCCAGGCGGCCGCGCAGAAGTGGGTCGACTCGTCCATCTCGAAAACGGCGAACGTGCCGACGGACTACAAGTACGAGGACTTCAAGACCATCTACATGTACGCCTACGAGCAGGGCCTGAAGGGCTGCACCACCTTCCGTTTCAACCCGGAAGCGTTCCAGGGCGTGCTGGTGAAGGAAGATGACCTTAAGAACACGACGTATCGATTTACGCTCGATGACGGAACGGAAATCGAGGCGAGGGGCGATCAGGAAATCGAGTACGACGGTGAAGTACACACCGCGGCGAACCTGTTCGATGCGATGAAAGAAGGCTACTACGGGAAATTCTGATGGGCGCGATCAAGATCGAGAGGAAGATCGTCAGGTACAAGGTGACGAAGCCGGAGGAGAAGCCGCGTGCCGAGGCGCGCGAGCCGCCAAAGGCCGAAGTCATCCGCATGCACGAGAAGCTCGAGCGTCCGGAGGTCCTGATCGGCTCGACGTACAAGATCAAGACGCCCGTGTCGGACCATGCCATGTACGTGACCATCAACGACATCGTGCTGAACGAGGGCACGGAGCACGAACAGCGCCGGCCGTTCGAGGTCTTCATCAACTCGAAGAATCTCGATCACTTCCAGTGGATCGTGGCGCTCACGCGCATCATCTCCGCGGTGTTTCGCAAGGGCGGCGACGTCACGTTCCTGGTCGATGAGCTGAAGGCGGTATTCGATCCGCGCGGCGGCTACTGGCAGGCCGGCGGCAAGTTCATGCCGTCGATCATTGCGGAACTTGGCTACGTCATCGAGCGGCACCTGCAGACGATTGGCCTCCTCGCGAAGCCGGTCATCGACGAGCATCGCCAGAAGCTCATCGACGAGAAGCGCGCGGAATTCGAAGCGCGCCGCAAGCAGACCGACGCTTTTGCAAAGTCTCACTACCCCGAAGGCGCGCAGCTTTGTGCGAAGTGCAGCACCGCCGCCGTCGTCATGATGGATGGCTGCATGACCTGCCTCGCCTGCGGCGATTCGAAGTGCGGCTGAAGGAACGCGCCAGCCAGGTAACCGGCCAATCGCTCATACGCGCGCCAACTCTGGGTTCCCCGCCCAGTTCCCGCCCTGTCGGGACCGGCACGCGACTCTCAAGGCAGCCTCCGGGCTGCCTTGTTTTTTTTATCTGGGGGGCTTGCATTCGCCGGACCTCGATCGGTATACAGGAGCCCCCTCGTCGACTTGCTGTGGACAACATGCTCGGATCAGGACCCGGCCGTCCGGTTCTTAGCCTCTGGCTTTGCATTCTGCTCGGTGCCGTGCTGCCTGCGCTCGCGCCGACAGCGGCCCGCGCCGACGGCGCTTTTGCGCGTCCGCCTGAGCTCGAGCCCGATATCAATTTCTGGACACGGATCTACACCAAGGTCACTACCAATGGCGGGTTGATTCACGACGACCGCTACCTTGAGATCGTGTACGAGGAAATCGAGTTCGAAGCGGGAGCGGGTTCGAGACAGCGGCAGAAAATCGTGGAAGACGCGCGCGACCGTTACGCACGCATCCTGCGGCGCCTGGTGTCGGTACCCGAAGGCAGCTGGACGACCGAGGACAAACGGGTACATGACCTCTGGCCCGCTGGTACGCCCAATCGCGAATTTTCCGCGGCCGCCGAGCGCGTGCGCTTTCAGCTTGGTCAGGCCGATCGCTTCCGCGAAGGGCTGGTGCGTTCGGGGGAATGGGAAGCGCATATCGCCGAGACGCTGGCGACGCTTGGATTGCCCAAGGAAATCGCGGCGCTGCCGCACGTCGAGTCCTCGTTCAACGCGGCGGCCTACTCCAAGGTCGGAGCCGCCGGCCTGTGGCAGTTCATGCGTTCGACGGGGCGGCGCTACATGCGCATCGACGCGGTCGTGGACGAGCGCATGGATCCGTTCAAGTCCACGGTCGGAGCCGCGCAACTGCTGCAGTACAACTACAACCTGCTAGGCAGCTGGCCACTCGCGATCACGGCTTACAACCACGGCGCGGAGGGCATGCGCCGCGCCAAGGCCATGATGGGCACCGACGACATCGTGACGATCGTGCGCCGCTATCAGAGCCGCACCTTCGGTTTTGCATCGCGCAATTTCTATGTCTGTTTCCTCGCCGCGCTCGAGCTCGATCGCAATCCCGAGAAGTACTTTGGCGCGCTCGAGCGTCGCGCACAGATTCGAAGTCACACGGTGACCCTGAGCCACTACATGCCGGTGAGCGCCATCGAAGCGGCTGCTGGCGTCGATCGTACGACGCTGCGCACGCTCAACCCGTCGCTCCTTGGTTCAGTGTGGAATGGTGCGCGCTTCGTGCCGCGAGGCTTCGATCTGCGCCTGCCGGACAGCGGCGTGCCGTTCGACGCTACTGCCGTGCTCGCACGTGTGCCGCCGCAGCAGCGCTATACGGTGCAGCGCGCCGATCCGACGTACCGCGTGCGCAAGGGCGAGACGCTCGCGACAATAGCGGGCGCACGCGGTACGACGGTCGAGGCGCTCGCGCGCCTCAATCGCATCGCTCAGAACCAGCCGCTGCAACGCGGCCAGGTGCTGCGCCTGCCGGAGCCGACGCCGGTCACGGTGGCCGCCGCGAGTGCACCGCCACCGCCGCCCGAAATGATGGAGGTGTATGTCGTGCGCCGCGGCGACGCACTGTCGGAAATCGCGCGCCGGGTCGGCGTCCCGGAGGCCGAACTGATGCGCCTGAACGGGTTGCGCGACCGCGATTACCTGTATGAGGGGCAGCAACTGCGGGTCGCGGCAGGCAGCTCTGCGCCGACACAGGCAACCGGCGTCGTGACGATCGCCCAGCTGCCGCCGCCGCCAGTCGTCGAAGATGTCGTAGCCGCGGAAACAGTGAGCGATGCGGAGGTCGCGCGGCAGCAGGCGGCGCAGCCGGTATCGGCGGCGCAGGCGACGGAATTTGGCGCTGCCCTGGTGCCCGGCGGCGAGTCGACCGCCTCCGCCGATCCGAGCGATTACTCGGTATCCGCGAATGACACGATCATCGTTCAGGGCGCCGAGACTCTCGGACACTATGCCGACTGGCTCGGGATTCGCGCCCAGCGTCTGCGCGACCTCAACAACATGCGCTACCGCAAGCCCGTGGTGATCGGCCACCGGCTCAGGCTCGACTTCAGCGTCGTCGATGCGGCCACCTTCGAGCAGCGACGACGGGGATACCAGCAGGCCCTGCAGGAAGCGTTCTTCGAGCAATTTCGCATCACTGGTTCCGAGGTGCACGTGATCAAGGCCGGCGAGTCGCTCTGGACCATCACGCAGCGGCGCGCCAATCTTCCGATCTGGCTGGTGCGGCAGTACAACCCCGATGTCGATTTCGGTGACGTCCGTCCGGGCACGCGCATCACGATTCCGCTGATTGCGCCGAGCGGGTCGGCGAGCGCGGGCCAATGAAACGGTTCCTGGCAGGCGGCGTTGTACTCACCTCGCTTGCAGCCTGCGCAACATTTCGGGCGTACGAAGGCCCTGCGCGCCCGTCTTCGCAGACGGCCACCATCCGCGGGGATGCCAAGCTGCGGGCGGAGATGCCGCTGGCACTAGTGATCCGCTCGGTGGATGGGCGCGAGGTCGACCTGCGATACAGCAGCGTGTCGGTGACCTTGGGCCATCACGTGTTGATCATCGACTGCCAGGTGGGCGGCGCCGCCGGCTCGACCAGTCGGCATCACGTCGAGCTTGATGCCGGCGGCGGCGAGTCATATCGCCTGCAGGCCGAGATGCAGCCGGGCAACGTCGGCTGTGGGCGTGTCTACCTCGAGCGATCCTGAGCGCGCTCAGCGCGCGCTCATGCCTTCGAGCAGTTGGTCGGCGAACATCGGCAGCGATTCGGTCGGTGCCTTCCACAAGATGAAGCTACGTGGCGCCCCCGCCTGCGTGGCGATCGCGAGAGCGAAGGTTGGTGCGTGCGCGATCGCGCGCACCTGATCGATCGTCAGCGGGAACACGAACTCATCGCTCCATTGGGCCGGCGGCGAATACAGGGGGGTGCCGACCGGCGGATCGACGCGCCGCGTGATCTCGAATCCGAGGCTCGTCGTGCCCAGATCGATCGTGATCGACGTGGGCTGCGGCACTTGCGGACGTTTGGCGTCGCTGCGACCCCAGAGGACGCTGATCCAGAGATAGTACGTGCGCGTCCCCATGCGGTTCGCCTCGGCAAGGCCCAGGTCCGCAAAACTGGCCGCGTCGATTCCCTGCTCTGGCAACGGAGCGAAGAATTCGAGTGGGCGGTCGAGCGTCGTAATGGTGATGCCCG
>Ga0326726_10005819_pt1 | contig 11140 bp, 10 predicted proteins | sample MHFenrmetagenome_2_FD_207603 | JGI IMG/M metagenome (GOLD analysis project Ga0326726, IMG submission 207603) | Lab enriched peat soil microbial communities from Michigan Hollow, Ithaca, NY, United States - MHF15MN | ecosystem: Environmental > Terrestrial > Soil > Wetlands > Peat | place: USA...
ACCCGGGGAACCTCCACTCCCTTTCCCATGGCGTGGACCTTTGAGGTCGTACCGCTGACAACCAAAAAGATCGCCAACAAAATAAAAGAGAGGTAACGTCTTGGCTTCATGATTCCGCTCCTTCCATCGATTCGTGAAACAACGGTCCTATCTTTTGAGCCTAAAAGATTTTTGCCGCCGAGGCAAGATATATCCGCAAAGCAGGGGCGCCCCTCCAAGGGCCGGGGTTGCGTTCAAGGGGAGGGAGTTCGGCTGGATAATGTCCCCAAAAGAAAAAGTGTATGGCCCGGGAAAAGAGGATTTTGCCACTCCCAGCCAATAAATTTTTTAAAAGCCCCTTTTGGGAATGAAAATTGCAGAAATTATGGGGTATAATAGGCTTTATTCTCGAAAAGAACGGAGACAGACCCCTATGGTTCGATATTTTCTTCTCCTGTTTTCGGTCGTATTTCTGGCCTGCGCCCTTCTACAGCTGAATCCCAAGCCCCTCCAGGCCATGGACCAGACTGGCTGTGAGAAAGACTGCCGGAAATGCCACACCATATCCAATGAAGAAATCAAGGAAATCCTCAAAAAATTGAAGGCCCCCGATGCAGAGATCGTAAAGGTTCAGGATAGCCCGCTGAAGGGCCTTTGGGAGATTTCGATCATCAACAGGGGAAGGCCGGGCTTGTTTTACGTGGATTTCTCCAAGGCCTTCGTAGTTTCGGGCTCGATCGTCGAGGTTAAAAGCGGCAAAAACAGGACCGTGGAGCAGTTGACCAAACTGCAGGAGAGTCGGAAAGTCGACTTCTCCAAGATCCCCCTGGACCAGGCTTTGGTCATGGGGGACCCGGTTGCTCCCAAGAAAGTCGCGGTTTTTACCGACCCGGACTGACCCTACTGCCTCACACTCCATCAGGAGATGGAGAAGGTTATCAAAGAGAATAAAGACATCGTTTTTTACATCCTCCTCTACCCTCTGAGTTTCCATAAGGACGCCTACTGGAAATCGAAAAGCATCATGTGCAACCGGTCCCTGAAGATGCTGGAAGACGCCTTCGCCAAGAAGGAAATCCCCAAGCTGGAATGCGATTCCAAAGAGATTGATTCCAACATTAAAGTCGCCGAAGCCTTGGGAATCACCGGAACCCCAGCTCTGGTCCTGCCCGACGGCCGGGTGCACACCGGGATGATGCCTGCCAGGCAGCTGATCGACTTCATCAACGGAATTCCCAAACCGGAGCCCAAAGCGAAATAATTTGACGCGGAGACACGAAGATGCGGAGAAAAAATCGTCTTTGGCTGGGCGTCCTCTTTTTCCCGCGCCTCCGCTTCTTCTTCTGGCCGGGTCTATCTAATACAAACGAAATAAATAATGTTAGGTCATTGCGAGCCCGAAGGGCGCGGCAATCTCATTCTTGATTGGGATTGCTTCGTCGCTTCGCTCCTCGCAATGACATGTTCGTTATTCCGTTCGTATTAGATGGACGATTCAGACTTGAGAGGAGGGAACATGCAGGAGAGAAACCATGCAGATCAGACCCTGCCCGTGGGCCTCATCGGCCTCGGTTCTATGGGGAGCTTTGTAGCCCGGGAGATCATGAAAGGCGAAATCCCGGGAATCCTGCTGGTCGCCGCGGCGGATATCCGACCTCCGTCGCCCGACCTTCTAAAAGAGCTGCGAAAGCATTCCGTCTCCCTAGTCCAGTCCTTTGAGGGATTGGGGAATTTCCCCATCCGGCTAGTCATCGAATGCGCGAATCAGAAAGTCGTTACCGAATGCGCTGATTTTTTCCTGGCCAAGGGGATAGACCTTTTGCTCATGAGCGTGGGGGCTCTGGTACAGGGTTCCCTCTTTTCCCAGTTGACTGCCCGGGCCGAGGAGAAGGGATGCCGCATCTATCTCCCCTCCGGGGCCATAGGGGCGATCGATGCTTTGCAGGCGGCCAGACTCCGGGGACTGGATGAAGTCACCCTGACGACTCGAAAACCTCCTCAAAGCCTGGGTCAGATCGAAGGAGTGAATCTGGAGGACTTGAGGGAGCCGAGAGTTCTTTTTGAAGGCCCGGCGACCGAAGCGGTGGTCAAGTTTCCGCAGAATGTGAATGTGGCCGCCACCCTCAGCCTGGCTGGCCTCGGACCGGAAAAGACCCGAGTGCGGGTCGTGGCCGACCCGGGGGTCCAGCAAAACATCCATGAAATTCATGCCCGGGGGGCGTTCGGGTCTTTTGAGATTCGACTGGCCAACTGGCCCAACCCGGACAATCCCAAGACCAGCCTTCTGTCTTGTCTCAGTGTGGTTTCTCTGCTCAAGCGGGTCCGGGGGACGGTGCAGATGGGCGGCTGAAAAGGGGATCAGTGCGCCTTGGAAGAATGGACGGAAGGAAATCCGAAATGATAGACCTGGGGCTTCTTTTGAGAAGGGTGCCTGGGGAAATAGAATATTTGAACGTAATGATCCAAATTTTTAAAGGGCCCGTGGGTGCCGATCATATTTTCATAGAGATTCCCGTAATCCATGACGAAGAGGTTTCCCCCTAAAAAGAAGCCACAGAGATAGTGTGCCTGCGATCGGTCAAGAGAAAGGTAGATGATCTCCGCCCGGTAATCGGGGTCGATCCGGTTCAAGGTTTCCCTGGCAAAAAGAGATGCATCCAGAGTGCAACCGCATCGGAACCGGAAGATTTCTTCCAGTCTCTGAATTCTGAGCCGTTTCTTATTCTCCTGGCTGAAAGGTTGACCGTCTCCGTTTCGATCCTTCTCGTACCGGAAATGATCGTTCAGCCATACCGCCACATCCTTGTACGACCTGCAATTCTCAACCCATTGTTCGTAAGTCTCCGCCCAGGATGGAATTGGGGAGAGGAGAAAAAACAGGATGATGGCGATCGCTTCCTTCATTCATATTCCGGGATCGGCCGGGGAGTTGCCGGATCGGGGAATTGTCCGCGGCGGAATGGATTCCCCAAGTTTGGCACCTCATTTATCGGCATTCCTGGGTGAATTCTTGAAAACAAGGCACCGAAACCGGGCGACCCAGGCCGGAAAGGAGATGTCGGTGCGACTACGAGACTTGTTTAAATCGACTTTTTAAAGGAAGGAACCATGAGAGCAATGGTCTTGAGAGAATTTAACCAGCCTTTGGTACTTTCTGAAGTACCCCAACCCTTCATCGGCCCCGGGGAACTGCTAGTTAAAGTAAAAGCGTGCGGAGTCTGTTACACGGATGTGAAAATCGCAAGCGGGTTGACGCCGGATATCGGCCTTCCCCGCATCCTGGGGCACGAGGTGGCCGGGGAGGTGGCGGCCCTGGGAAAGGGGGTGAAAAATTTCCGCGAGGGCGACCGGGTGAGCCTCTACTTTTACATCCACTGCGGCCAATGCGAATACTGCCTCCAGAAAAGGGAGAATCTATGCGTGAACCTCCGCGGGCGGATCGGATTTCAGTGGGATGGAGGATATGCCGAATACACCAAGGTTCCGGCCACCCACGCCTTCAAAGTCCCCTCCGGAATTCCCTTCGAGGCAGCAGCGATTCTGGCCGATGCGGTGGCCACCCCTTTCCACGCCCTGAAAGACCAGGCCGAGTTAAAAGCCGGGGACACCCTGGCCATCATCGGGGCTGGCGGTCTGGGGTTGCAGGCCGTACAGATTGGAAAATTTCTGGGGGCCCGGGTTTATTGCGTGGATTTGGAAGAGAAGAGACTGGAAATCGCCAAGGCCATGGGTGCGGAAAAGACCTTCAACGCCAGCGCGGGAAATTGGGAAGAATCGATTCTTTCCTACACCGGGGGACGGGGGGTGGACACGGTCCTGGATTTGGTGGGGAAAAACCAAACCCTCCATTCCTCTTTGGCTTTTTTGAAGAAGGGGGGAAAGCTGATTTTGGTGGGGTATAGTTTTGACCAGCCCTTTTCCATTTTCCCGGCGGTCCTCATGCGGGGAGAATTTCGAATCATCGGATCAAGGGCCTGCCGTCTTCAGGACATGGAAGAGGTGATTGATTTGATGGCGGCGAAAAAGATCAGACCCCTGGTGAGCGAAACCCTTCCCCTGGAACAGGCCAACGAGGTGCATGCCCGGCTGAAGAAAAATGAGGTTTTGGGAAGGGTCGTGTTAAAGCCTTGAGGGAAATTCTTCCGTGCGCTTCCGGGTGAGGTCGGTTCCAGGGGGGGACTGCCTCGGGCCGGGAGAGGAGGCGGAGTTTTCCGAAGGGCTCCGATTTATCCCTTGACATGCCTTCCTCGAATATGACATAGATTCTCCTGAGTGGTCATACCAGTATACAGCCTTACCAATAAGGATAGCCATCCATTTGGGCCATGACTGGGGATTGAAATCCCCTCGGTAGGAAAAGGGGAATGCAGCTCACGCCCATCAAAAGGTCCCGCCTTTACGAAAGCGCCGTAGATCAGATCCGGTCCTTGATCTTGGCCGATAATTATAAGCCTGGAGATCGTCTGCCATCGGAGCGGGAGCTCGCCGAACAGCTTTCCGTCGGAAGGCCTTCGGTGCGGGAGGCTTTGCGCATTCTCGGAGCCATGGGGCTCATTGAGATCCGGGTGGGCAATGGAACCTACGTGCGAGATGTCACCCTCCTTCCCTACATCGAATCGTTGATTATCCACATCAGCTCGCGCCTGAAAATTCGCGAAGAAAATATCCTGAAACTCTGGGAGGTACGGAAGGTCCTGGAGGCGGGAAACGTGGGGTTGGCCTGTTCCCGGATGACCCCCCAGCACTTGGCAAAAATGGAAGGGTGCGTTCGGGAGATGGAGAAGAATCTAGAGAACCGGCAGGCCTTCATCTCGACGGGGGTTCAATTCCACCGGGAGATCGCGGAGGCCACGGACAATGAGATTTTGATCATGCTATGGAATAATGTTTGGGACCTGATTCTGCGAACCGACTTGTATCGCCGCCGCTCCAGTCCGAAGTTCCGCATGCTTCATTCCCCACAGCAGTCTCTCGAGGACCATAAAAGGATTTGTCGCGCTTTGGGCCGAAGGAATCATGAAGAGTGTCTGAAAGCCATGGAAGAGCACTTGGAGAAGGAAGAACATGCTCTCCGAGAGGTCTTAAGAGTCAAGGGCAAAAAGAAAAGGTCCCTGGGAGAAAAGCGTTCCGGAAAGCCTGGGAATATGCCCGCCCGATGAATTTGGCTGTCGGGAGGGACGGTTTTTCGGTGATTTTTTGATTTTCAGTGGGGGGAGGCTGGCCCGGCCGAGGGTTCTTAGAGGGATGGGAAATTCGATGAGGAGTGACCCTTAAAGAAGGAGGAGAAAGATGTACTATTCCGTGGATTGGGTAGACCGGATTGATTTTGTCACTTTGCGAAGGTATCGAACGGAGAATTTGCAGAAGAAAATGAAAGAGCATGGGCTGGACGCCATGATCTGCTTCCGGGCCGAAAACATCCGGTACATGACCGGGATGCGGCCGCTGTGGTGGCCCATCTCCTTTATCACCCGGAACGCGGCCATCAGCGCCCAAGCCGGCTCCCCGGTGCTCTACGTGACCAGCGGAGACGCGGCCCGCTGCCGGGAAACCATGAAATGGCTGCCCGAGGAAAATATTCGGCCCTGCGCCACCATGGAAGACCCGGGGATCGTGAAAACCATGGTCCACCAGGAATTTATCCCCACCTTTAAGAAAATGGGGGTCTCGGAGGGACGGATTGGAATCGATGCGGCGACTTCCTTGATCTTCCAAGAATTAAAGAGCGGCCTGCCCAAAGCCAATTGGGTGGACGCCGACCAGTGTGTGAAGGAGGCGGCGTCGGTCAAACACGCGGAGGAGGTCAAGTGCATCCGCGTGGCCGTCCAGGTGGCTGATGTGGCCATGGAGAGGGCTTTCCGTCGAATCGAAAGCGGGGTGCGGGAGTGCGAAGTATTGGCCACGGCCATGGAAACCCTTTATTCCTTCGGCATGGAAGTGCCCCAATGCAGCCTGATCGTGGCTTCGGGGGAGAATACCGCCCCCCTCCACCGATTCGCCTCGGACAAACTCATCCTCCGGGGGGACCTGGTTTTCCTCGACCTGGGGGGGTGTTTCAACGGGTATTTCTCCGACTTCACCCGGACGGTCTGCCTGGGCCGGCCCAGCGAGCAGCAGAAGAAAATCTATACCGCCGTTTATGAGACCATGATGAACATCGTGGAAACCATGAAACCCGGGGTGACCAACGAGTTTGTCAACCGGTCGGCCCGGGGGGTCATCCAGAAGCATGGTTTTGAAAAATTTGGATTCCATGGGCTGCTGGGGCACAGCATCGGAACCTCGGGGCTCACCTATCCCATCATCGGCGAACTGGCCGCGACCGGGGAGAAGGTGTTTGAACTCCAGCCGGGGATGATCTTCTCCCTGGAGCCCACGATTACGGTGCCCGGTGTGCCGGGAGGCGGGGGGGTTCGGATCGAAAATAACATCCTCATCACCGAAAAAGGGAATGAGGTCTTGAACAGGACCCCTTACTGCCAGAAAATGCTCGGAAAAAGCAGCTGCGATGGTCCTTGCTGCACCCGATGAGAAGCGGCCCGGAGTCCCCTGGGAGCTTGGAAAACTTTCTTCTTCACCCAAATTTCAGAGAAGGAGGGGGTCGATGGAAACTGGAAAAAAGAAAAGATTGGAGAAGATCACACTTTTCATCCTGCTGTTCCTTCTTTATTCCGGTGCCGCGCAGGTTTGGGCTGCTCCCCCGGCCGGGGTGTTGAAACAAGCCATACACTGGAGCTTTTCGGCCGACTGGCTGGACCCGGCCTTCGGAACTTTTCCCATCCCCGCTTACCACCCGATGTATCTTTTCCATGACGCCTTGTTCAAGCCCATGGCGCAAGGACTCTACACCCCGAGCCTCGCCGAATCCTGGACCGTCAGCCCCGATGCCAAAGTCTACGAATTTAAACTGAGGCAAGGGGTGAAATTTCACAACGGGGACCCCCTGACGGCCGAGGATGTGGTCTTCAGCTTCATGAGATACAAGGGCTCCCTGGCCAAAGCCATCCACGGTAAGATGGAGAAGGCGGAAGCAGTTAATCCCTACTCCGTCCGGGTTCGCTTCAAGGATTCTTTCCCCGAGTTTCTGGAATATCTCCTTCCCGGGGCCACCACTTTTGGATGGATCGCGCCCAAGAAATACGTGGAAAAAGTGGGGGATGCGGGGTTCAAGAAACATCCCATCGGCGCAGGCCCGTACAAGTTTGTGGAACACGTACCCGGCGTCAAGCTGGTGGGAGAGGCCTTTGAGGAGTACTGGCGGAAAGTTCCCCATGTTAAAAGATTGGAGTTTTACAACATCCCTGAGCCGGCAACCCGTTTGGCCATGGTCAAGCGGGGGGAAGCCGATATCGGAACTCTCATGCAGGGGGTCTACTACGAAGACCTGAAAAGGACCCAGGGTCTCCGGATGCTGGCTCCCTTGAGCCCGGTGAGGTGGGTTGCCTACCTAACGGCCCAATGGGACCCCAAGTCTCCCTGGGCGGACCCGCGGGTCCGGATGGCCGCCAGCCTGGCCATCGACCGCCAGACCCTGGCGGACGTGCATATGCCCGGCTGCGGGGGGGTGAGTAACATTGCCCTGGAAGGAGACCCGATGGCCGTCGATTTCCCGCCATACCCCTATGATCCGGAGAAGGCCAAGAAGCTGCTGGCCGAAGCCGGCTATCCCCAGGGCTTTCAGTCAGGCAAATTCTACCCCTACGAGGGCGGGTATTGGCCCTATGGAGAGCAGATTGCCACTTACTGGAAAGCGGTGGGGATCAGCGTGGAGACCGTCCTCCTGGATAAGCCGGCTCTGCTGGCCATGCGGCAGGGGGGAAAGATGAAAGGGGGCATATTCATCGACAACCCAACCTCTCCGACGATTGGAGGCCGGCTATCCACCATGTTCAGCGGGGGTTCCTACGGCAACTATCCAGACATCCAGGCCCTGTGGGATCAGTACGGGAAGGAAACCTCCCCGCAGGGGCGCAAGGATTTGATGGCCCGCATCCAGAAAATGATCTATGAAAGAACCATGTGGATCCCCCTTACCTCAACCAACTCGCCGGCGGCCATCGGCCCCCGGGTCAAGGGGAATCCGTACAAGATTCAGCCGCTCATTTGGTTCACGGCGCCCTTTGAGGACATCGAGCTAGTGAACTAATACAGACGGAAAAAATCGATTTAGGCGAAAATGTAGGGTGCGGTCCCCGAGCGCACCATATGAAGGCTTGGATAGCATTTCGGTAGCACTTTAGCTTTTTGAAAAAGAGCCGCCATATTTCTGTACGTCTCCCTTTTGGGCAAGGCCTGGGCAGAAATCCCCCCGTTCCCCCCCTTTGAAAAAGGGGGACGGAGGGGGGATTTAAGACGGCTCTTTCAAAAAAGGAAATTCATACACATTTTGAGATTTTGAACCTTAGGCAATTTAGCTCATTTTAGGCATCCTAGACACTTTTAGGTGCGGCATAGCCGCGCTCTGCATGATGGGCGCATTCGGCCGTCAAGGTTTTTTCTCCCAGGTCTTCTGGATTTGAGAAAAGACCGGGAGAAAAGGGAAAGACCCAGACGGAGTAGAGGGAGATGAAAAGATACATCATCCGACGTTTCTTCTTCGGAATCATCGTCGTATGGATTGTATCGGTGATGATTTTTTTGGCCACCCGGATCGGGCCCGATCCGGCGCTGATGATCGCGTCTCCCGGGGCGGACGAAGCAGAACTCAATTCGATCCGGGACCGCTTTGGTTTGAATGAGCCGTTGCCGGTCCAGTATATCATATTCGTCAAGAAGGCACTGAGATTCGACTTTGGGGAGTCGATCTATTACGGCATGCCGGTTTCCGAGATCGTTTGGCAGAGACTACCGGCTACGTTGATGCTGGTGGGGGCTGCGAAGTTCATATCGTTGCTCTTTGGAATCCTGGCCGGTATATTGGCGGCCAGAAGGCGCGGCAGTTTGACCAACAATTTTCTGCGATGGTTTTCGTTCCTTGGCCTGTCCATGCCCAACTTTTGGATTGCCATGCTGTTCATCCTGATTTTTTCCGTGAAATTGAAGCTTCTCCCCACCGGGGGGTATGGAACCTTCTGGCATCTCCTGATGCCGGCGTTTTCCTTGGGCTGGTATTTTAGTGCCGGATATACCCGGATCACGGAGTCGTCTCTGCTGCAGGTTTTGAACAGCGAATACATCAAGCTCTGCCGGGTGAAGGGACTCACTGAGTTTTCGGTCGTGGCCAAGCACGCGCTGAAAAATTCGTTGATTCCCGTGGTGACTCTGGCGGGCATGAATATCGTGATCATGGTCTCGAGCGCCGTGGCCATCGAGATGGTCTTTGCCTGGCCGGGATTGGGACTCCTCATGTACCATGGAGCCATCTACCGCGATTTTAATGTAGTGCAGGCGGTCATCCTGTTTATCTCGGTAAGTATGGTCTTCATTAATCTGGCGGTGGATATACTGTATGCCTACCTGGACCCTCGTATCCGTTTTGACTGAAACAGGGAAAACGGAAGAACCGCGATGACCACAGAATTTTGGAAAGGGGCGAAGGATATCTGGAGGAGGGTTCCCAAAACGGCGGTGATCGTTCTCCTCCTCCTGGTGGTGACCGGAATCTCCGCCGACCTTCTGGCTCTCCATGACCCGGAGATCGGCGACCCCCGGCAGCGGTTGCTGCCGCCCGCCTGGGAAAGCGGGGGGAAATGGACCTATCCCCTGGGGACCGACACGATGGGACGGGATGTGCTGAGCAGGCTGATTTACGGATCAAGGGTTTCCCTGTTGGTGGCTTTTGCCGCGGTAATCATTGCCGGTTGCATCGGGACTTTTTTGGGGCTGCTGGCGGGATTCTTTGGGGGGTGGGTGGATCAGGTCATTATGCGCTTTACCGATGCCTGGCTGAGCATTCCCACGGTCATGTTCGGGGTCCTCATGGCGGTCATCTTGGGCCCCGGGGTTTGGAATATCGTCATCATCCTGGGGGGCACATTTTGGTCGAGATATGCCCGGGTGGTCCGGGGGGAGACCCTGTCCATGAAAACCCGGGATTTTGTCCAGCTGGCCAGAATCGCGGGATGCGGGAAAGCCCACATCATCTGGAAGCATATCCTTCCCAACGTCTTCAGCAGTGTGATTACCCTCTCTTCTTTACAAATCGGGATCGTCATTGTTGTGGAAGCCTCGCTCACCTTTCTCGGAGTGGGGGTTCCTCCGCCCAAGCCCGCCTGGGGACTCATGCTAGCGGAGGGGAGGGGAGGATTGCTGGCCGGGTACTGGTGGTTGGTCGTTTTTCCCGGGGTGGGCATCGGCCTGCTGGTCTTTTCCTTTAATGTGATCGGAGACTGGCTCCGCCGCTATCTGGACCCCTTTTATCGAAACATCGAATGAGAGCCATGGAAAAAAAACCCTTGTTGCAGGTCGTCGGATTGACCACCTACTTCTTCTCCTTCGCCCGCACCCGAATCGTAAAAGCGGTGGATAACGTGTCTTTCGAGGTCTATCCGGGGGATCGCCTGGCTTTGATCGGCGAGTCGGGTTGCGGCAAAAGCACGGTGGCCGCCTCGCTCCTGCGAGTTTTGCCCCCTTCCGGCGAGACGGTAAGCGGGAAAGTCCTCTTTGAGGGAGAAGACCTTTTGCAGAAGAGCAATCAGGAGATGACCCAGGTCCGGGGGAAGAAGATCGCCATGATTCTGCAAGACCCCATGATGTCCCTGGACCCGGTTTTTACCATCGGGGAGCAGATCGGGGAGACGCTGAAGCGCCACACCGGCCTGCGGGGGGACGCCCTGATGCGACGGGTGAAAGAGCTCCTTTTGGCGGTGCAGATTCCCGAGCCGGAGCGGAGGATTCGACAGTGGCCCCATGAGATGAGCGGCGGGATGCGCCAGAGGATCGTGGGATCGATCGCCATGAGCTGTGAGCCGAAACTGCTGATTTGCGACGAGGCGACGACCAACCTGGACGTCACCATCCAGCTGCAATATCTGAACCTGCTGAAAGACTTGCAGAAGCATACCGGGGTCACGTTGATCTTCATTACCCACAACCTCGGGATCGTGGCCGAGCTCTGCGAGTGTGTAATCGTCATGTATGCGGGCAAGATCGTGGAACGGGCCCCGGTGATGGATGTCTTTGATTCCCCGGCCCATCCCTATACCAAGGCCCTGCTGGATGC
>Ga0326726_10005820_pt1 | contig 11139 bp, 9 predicted proteins | sample MHFenrmetagenome_2_FD_207603 | JGI IMG/M metagenome (GOLD analysis project Ga0326726, IMG submission 207603) | Lab enriched peat soil microbial communities from Michigan Hollow, Ithaca, NY, United States - MHF15MN | ecosystem: Environmental > Terrestrial > Soil > Wetlands > Peat | place: USA...
GAGCGCGATCTGGCTGCGCACCGGTGCGAGCTGGCCTTCATCGGCCTTCGCGATGTCGAGCAACGTGGTGATCATGCGCAGCAGCGACCGACCCTCGTCGCGGATCTTCTCGGCCGCGCGCTTCGAGCGGTCGCTACCGTCGCGATCGCGCAGCACGAGCTCGGCATGGAGCTCGATCGCGTTCACGGGATTCTTGAGATCGTGGACGAGGAATGCCACGAGCTGCTCCTTCTGGAGCTGGAGCCGCTGCAACACGTCGCGCTGGTGCTTGATCTGCGCGTACAGCTCGCTGCGCTCGGCCGCGAGCTTGCGCAGCTTGAGCGCGGCCTGGACGCGCGCGACGAGCTCGTTCGGGCGAAACGGCTTCGACAGGAAGTCATCGCCACCGGCGACAACCGTGCGATCGAACGTCTCGACGTCGCGGAGTGCCGTGACGAACACGACCGGCACGTCGCTGCCGCCCGGGAGTGCACGGATCCGTTCGCAGGCGGTGGGACCGTCGATCCCCGGCATCCGGACGTCGAGCAGCACGCAGTCCGGATGTTCGCGCTCGAACGCCGCGATCCCGTCCGCGCCATTGGCCGCGAGGATCACGCGATAGTCGTCATCCTCGAGCGTCGCCTTTGCGAGCGCACGGTTCTCGGGATTGTCATCCACCACGAGAATTGTCGCCCCCGAACCCATGTCGTGGGGACTGTAGCGCAGGCGCAATCGGTGCGCGACGATCAACCTGGGCCGAGCAACGACTTACGCCCCCTGCCGCAGTTCGTGCGCGGCCGGGCTCGCAGGCGCCACGCCTGCGTGTTCTGGTAGGGCGAACCGGAAACCACCGCCGCGGCATGCACGGTGCAACACACCCGACATCATGCTGATGCCCTCGGTCTCTCGCGTCATGACACCCAACCCGATCACGATCGATCGCGCATCGACGATCGCGAGCGCGCGCCAGCTCATGAAGACCCACGCGATCCGTCACCTGCCGGTCGTCGGCGACGGACATCTCGTCGGGATCGTGTCGGAGCGCGATCTCCAGCTCGTCGAGACGGCGGCCAACATCGATCCCGCGGCGATCCGCGTCGACCTCGCGATGACGCCGAACCCGTTCATCGTCACGGGCGACACCGCGCTCGACGAGATCACCGAGATCATGGCCGAGCACAAGTACAGCTCGGTCATCGTCATGGGGCGTGGCGGCGTAGAGGGCATCTTCACCGCGGTCGACGCGTGTCAGGCGCTGACGAACATCCTGCGCCGCGCCGTCGCCGAGATCCCGTGACGTGGGCGAGTGCGGAGGGACTGCCGTATCCACTCGGGGTCTCGCCGAGCGACGACAGCTTCAACTTCGCGCTGTACTCGAAGCACGCGACCTCGGTGCGGTTGCAGCTGTTTCGCGAGTCCCAGCTCGGCACGCCCGTGCTCGAGGTCACGCTCGACCCGCTGCGCCACAAGTCGGGCCGGATCTGGCACTGCCGCGTCGAGCGCCGCACGGTCGGCGACGCGCGGTACTACGCGTATGTCGTCGACGGTCCCGGCGCGGCCGGGAGGTTCGAGGTCCACGCGTTCCACCCCGAGAAGCGCCTGTTCGATCCGTACGCCCGCGCGCTGGTGTTCCCGGACGGTAGCGCCCCGCTCGGCGTGCTCGAGCCCTGCCCGCTGACCTTCGATTGGGGCAACGACCGCCGGCCGCATCACGAGTCCGACGCGGTCATCTACGAGCTGCACGTCCGCGGGTTCACGCAGCATTCGAGCTCCGGGGTCTCCCCCGACGCCCATGGCACGTTCGCCGGCATCATCGAGAAGATCCCGTATCTGCGCGAGCTCGGGGTCAACGTCGTCGAGCTGATGCCGATCTTCCAGCTCGATCCGGCCTCCGACGACTACTGGGGGTACATGCCGATGAGCTTCTTCGCGCCGAACCGCACCTACGCGCGCGACCCGGCCAACTGCGTCGGCTCGTTCCGGCGCATGGTCAAGGCGCTGCACGAGGCCGACATCGAGGTCGTGCTCGACGTCGTGTACAGCCACACCGCGGAGGGTGGTGCGGACGGTCCGATCTACAGCTTCAAGGGGATCGACAACAGCACGTACTACCTGACGACCGAGACCTCGGACTACGCCAACTTCTCCGGCACCGGGAACAGCCTCAACTGCTCGAACCGCTACGTGCGCAAGATGATCCTCGACAGCATGCGCTACTGGGTGCGCGAGATGCACGTCGACGGGTTTCGCTTCGATCTCGCGTCGGTCTTCAGCCGCAACGCCGACGGCTCGATCAACGTCGGCGATCCGCCGATCTTCGGCGACATCACGTCGGATCCGGACTTCGACGACGTGCGGATGATCGCCGAGCCGTGGGACGCCGCGGGCGCCTACGAGCTCGGGCGCGCGTTCCCGGGGATCAGCTGGCTGCAGTGGAACGGCCTGTTTCGCGACGACGTTCGCCGCTTCGTGCGCGGCGACGCCGGCATGGTCGGCGCGTTGATGCAGCGCCTGTACGGCAGCGACGACCTGTTTCCCGACGATCCGATGAACGCGTACCACGCGTACCAGAGCGTCAACCTCGTCACGTGCCACGACGGCTTCACGCTCCGCGACCTCGTCTCGTACGATCGCAAGCACAACGCGGCCAACGGCCACGACAACCACGACGGCCCCGACGAGAACTGGAGCTGGAACTGCGGCCACGAAGGCGACGGCGCGCCCGCCGACGTCGTGGCGCTGCGCGAACGCCAGGCGAAGAACTTCATCGCGCTGCTCTTGCTCTCGAACGGCACGCCGATGCTACGCGCCGGCGACGAGTATTTCCACACGCAGCACGGCAACAACAACGCCTACAACCAGGACAACGACACGAGCTGGCTCGACTGGCGGCGGCGCGAGACGCACGCCAACTTCTTCCGGTTCACCAAACAGATGATCGAGTTTCGCAAGGCGCACCCGTCGCTCGGGCGCAGCCGGTTCTGGCGCGACGACGTGCGCTGGTTCGGCGCGCGCGGGCTAGTCGATCTCGGGCCCGAGGGGCGCAGCCTGGCGTTCTCTCTCCACGGCGCGTCTCAGAGCGACGACGATCTCTACGTCATGATCAACGCGGGGACGGACGACCTCGCGTTCACCATCCAGAATGTCGGGACCACGCCGTGGAAGTGCGCGATCGACACGGCCGACCGCCATCTCGACCCGATCGGGTCGACGTGCACCGTGGCCGCCCGGTCGGTCGTGGTGCTGACGCGAAGCCGCGGCTAACCGCGCGAGATCTTCGTCGGACGGGGGTGGGCGCGCTGATCTTGCGTGCACGGAGCGATGAACCGCCGGATCGGCGGGCATCGTCCATGCAACCTGGAGGGGCATGACCGGAGTACGGCTCGCAGCGATCGTCGTCGCAGCGGCCGGCCAGACGGCGGCCGCGGATCCATCACCGCCGGCGACCGCGGCAACCGTCGCCGACGCGCCGAGACCCGGTGAGGAGAGCGGTCGTGCGGACGAGGTCGATCCGGGCGACTCGACGGCGCGGGTCGCCGCGCGCGGAGCGCTGTTCGTCCCGAAGGTTGCCATCGACGTGGTGCTGTCTCCGCTGCGCGGGCTGTTGTGGGCGAACGATCGGTACAAGCTCGAGGAGCTGTACTGGCGCGTGTTCTTCAACGACGCCCGCACGATCGGGCTGTATCCGACGGCGACCTTCCAGACCGGCTTCGGGCTCAACGCCGGTGGGCGCTTTGTCGACCGCGATCTGTTCGGTGCCCGCGAGCACCTCGGCCTCCAGGCGACCTACGGCGGCCACTATCACGCCGGTGCCAGCGCGTCCGTGCACACCGGCAAACGGCTCGGCGACCGACTCGCGCTCCAGCTCGATGCCGACTGGGAGCGACATCCGAACGAGCCGTTCTACGGCATCGGCAACGGCAACATGATCACCCTGCCCGCGATGCCCGTCGATCCGCGCACCGATCCACTCGCGGTCGAGACTCGCTATCGCACGCAGATCGTACGCGCCGCCGCGACGGCCGATCTGCGCCTCGTCGACGGGTTCCTGGTGCGCACGACCGGGGCCGTGACGGATCTCGAGTTCTCGCGCAGCGATACCGATCCGGTCGATGCCGTCTACGACACGACGGGCCTCGTCGGGTTCGATGGCGTCCGGCACCTGTACTCCGAGGTCGAGGTGCGCTGGGACGAGCGCCGCCGAGTCACGAGCTGGGAGCCGCGCGCGGTGTATGCCGCCGGCTGGCTCGTAACCGGATTCGCCGGTCAGGTCCACCGGCTCGACGGCGGTCCCGACTTCTGGCGCTACGGCGCCGAGGCCCAGCAGTTCCTCCGGCTCGATCGGGGACCTCGCGTGCTCGCGCTCCGGTTCCACGCCGAAGCGGTCAGCGGCAGTCGCGACGAGGTGCCGTTCAGCGAGCTGCCTCAGCTCGGTGGCGCGAGCTTCCTGCGCGGCTACAACGTCGGGAGGTTCCGCGATCGGGTCGCCGCCGTCGGCTCGCTCGAGTACGGGTGGGACCTCTCGCACTACATGGACGCGTCGGTGTTCATCGATGCCGGCCGCGTGTACCCGTCGCTCGCCGACGTGTCGCTCGATCAGCTGCGCTGCGGGTTTGGCGTCGCGCTCCAGCTGCACAGCGATCAGCACTTCCTCGTCGAGGGCAGCCTCGCGTCGTCGATCGATGGCGGGGTCTATCTCTCGGTGTCGTTCAACCCGGTGTTCGACTCGCACGTGAGGTGGCGATGACGGGCTTGCGACACAGCTGGCTCGCCGTGCTGGTCGCGTGCACCACGCACTCGATCCCGGCGGTGCGGTTCGTCAACGCACCCCCGGTGCTCGCGGTCAACGATCGGCTCGATGTTCCCGCCCAGCCCGAGGAGCGCGAGTTCTTCCACGACACCTACCACTACGACGGCGTGTTCCAGCGCCGGCTCACGCGCGCGCTCGAGCTGCCGCGAGCGCAACGTGCCCGGGGCGTCAACGCGCTCGACGAGGTTCCGGACTCGACGTGGTTCACGAACCGGATCGGACATCGCGATCTGACTCCCGAGCAAGTGCGGCTCGGCCCGCTCACGACCGACAGCCCCGAGCTCCACAAGCCGTGGACGATCCGCAGCACCAAGATCGGCGGCACGACGATCGGCTTCATCATCAAGGACGCGCGGGGTGTGAAGTATCTGCTCAAGTTCGACGGCCGCGAGTTTCCCGAGGTCGAGACCGGCATGCACGTGATCGTCAACCGCCTGCTGTGGGCGTGTGGCTACAACGTGCCCGAGGACGAGATCGTGTACTTCCGGCGCGAGGACCTCGTCGTCGCGCCCGACGCCGTGATCAAGAAGCCGTACGGCGGTGACAAGGGCAAGCTCACCGACGCCGAGGTCGATCGCGAGCTCGCGCTCGTCGAGCACACCGCCGATGGCCAGATCCGCGCGCTCGCGTCGCGCTGGCTCGACGGCAAACCGCTGGGCGGCCACCCGGCGGAGGGCGTGCGCGGCGACGACCCGAACGATCTGATCCCGCATCAACTCCGGCGCGATCTGCGCGGCGCGTACTCGATCTTCTCGTGGCTCGATCACGTCGACGTGCAGGAGGGAAACTTCCTCGACATGTGGACGAAGGACCCCGCAACTCCGAATCGCCACTACGTCATTCACTACATGATCGACTTCGGCAAGAGCCTCGGTGCGATGGCCTCGATCGGCTTCGATCTGCGGCGCGGCCACACGTACCTCATCGATCTCGCCGACATGATGAAGACGTTCGTCACCGCGGGCACGATCGACCGATCGTGGGAGCACCGCGCGGTGCCCGCGCTGCCCGGCGTGGCGCTGTTCGACGCCGAGTCCTACGATCCGGGGTCATGGCATCCAGACTCGCCGGCCTACGTACCGTTTCTCACCGCCGATCACATCGACAAGTACTGGGGCGCGACCATCGTCGCCCGGTTCACCCCCGACCAGATCCGCGCCGCGGTCGATGCCGCTCGCCTCTCCGATCCGCGGTCCGCCGCCTACCTGACGAAGACCCTCATCGCTCGCCAGCACGCGACCGCGCTGTACTGGTTCGCCCGCACCAACCCGCTCGCGCGCATCTCGGTCGAGTCGAACGCGTTGTGCTTCGACGACCTGCCGATCACCACCGGCTTCGCGAACGTCGCCGACACCACGCGCTACACGGTCACCACCTACGATGACCGCGCGCGGCGACTCGGCAGCCCCATGACGTTCCCGGCCGCACGCTCGGGACGGACCTGCAGCCCGCCCCTCGCCCTGTCGGGAGCCACCGCTGACTACACGATCGTCCGCGTCGACACCATTCGCTCGGGCAAGCGCGAGCCGCTGTATGTCCACGTCGCGCGCGACACGTCGGCCACGCCCCGCGTCATCGGCATCTGGCGGCCTTAACGCGCCTTAACGCTTCTTGTCGCCGAGCGTCGCGTGGCAGTCCGCGCACGTGACCATGATCTCGCCGTACGAGGTGGCGCGATCGCTCAGCATCTCGATCGTTCGTTTGGCCTGCGCCTCGTGGGCGACGGCGCGAAGGTGCTTGGCGCGTCCCGCGGCGTCATCCGCGGGTGCCCACGGCAACGGCGTCTTCGCGAGCACGTCGAGGCCCGCGTACCACGGCCCGTCGGAGGCGCCGACCATGCCCTCCCAGAGGCGATCGACGGCCCACTGGTGGCGCGCCATCCTCGACTCCATCGTCGCCAGATCCGCGGGAACCGCGGGCGGCGGCGCGAACACCGGGAGCTTCTGTACCAGCGCGTGGCACTGCGCGCACGCCTCGGCGACACGCGCTTCGGCGCGGCACGCCGCATCGATCGTGGGTGCCTTCGTGAGCTCGACGGCCGCGGCGACGACGCGCTTCGTCTCGATCTCCCACGGCTCCATGCCCGGATCGCGCGCGGGCTTCGTCAGCAGGAACGCGCGCGTTCGTGCCTCGTCGAGCTTGTTCGCGACCAGCAGCTGCTCGACCACCCGGAGGTCGTCGAAGTGACGCGCCATGTGGTAGCGAACCGCCGCACGACGCTCGAAGCGCGCCGGCCTGGGCGGCTGCGCTTCATCGGAGACCGGGTCGGCATGACGCGAGCCGAGCGAATCGAACGATTCGTCGCCGGCATTCGTTCCGGCATGCCCACAACCCGCGAGCACCATCGCGATGGAAACGATTCGTCGCATGCCCTCGAAGGCTGCATCCGACGTACCAGGGCCCGCCCGCTCAGGCGCGCAACTACTGCGCGGAGGTCAGCGGGACGGTGAACAGGTCGGTCATCGTCTGGGTGCCGACCGGGTCGGTGCCGCAGGGGAGCGCCTCGATTCCCAGGATGGTCTGCACCGTCTTCAGATACGAGCTGGTGTCGTAGTCGACGTTGGACACGAGGCCGGCCTGCGCGTTCGGAGAGATCGCGATGAACGGCGGGTCATCACCAGCGCCGAACGTTCCGCTGCCTTCGTCCCACAGCAGGAACAACACGCCACCGTTGTTGAACGCATTGCTGCTGACGATCTTGCCGACCTCGCGCTGCAACCAGGAATCGCCGAGCGCGATCGAGCCGTCGTGCATGTCGTTGTCGAGGTTGGGGGTGATGAACACGTACTTCGGGACGTTGCCCGCCGCGAGATCGACGTCGAACTGCGAGTAGTCGACGACGTGCTCGTTGCACCGCGCCGACGGCTGGAACGTGGTGCCATCCCATCCGTTGATGTCGTTGAAGTAGACGAACGGGTTGTGCTTCGCCGCGTAGCGATCGTGAGACACCAGGCCGCACGGCGCGCCCATGCCCTCCTGATACGTCTTCCACGACAGGCCCGCGAGCTCGAGCTGGTCGGCGATGTGCGACGTCGAATCGATGTGATGCGCCGCCGGATCGGAATCGTCGAGGACGCCGAAGTTCTGGCCGGCTGCCATCCACAGATAGTTCGGCTCGCTGGGGTGCACGTACGTGTCGTGGTACCCGCCGGCGACGGCATTCTGCTTTGCGAGCTGGTTGATGAACGGTGCCTGCGAGTTGCCGAGAATATCGGACTTGCTGTGGTTCTCCATGACGATGGTGAACACCGTCCCGCCCCACATGGGAAGCAGCGGGTGCGCGGCCTTCTGCGTCACGGCTGCGCAGGTCGCCAGGGTGTTGCCGGACGTGTTCGGCCCACAGGCCGCGACCAGCGGAGCAAGGACGAGAAACTTCGTGAGGTTCATAACGACCAAGATTGGTTCCACTCGAGGAGCCCGCAAGCGAAGAGTTTGCGCATCTTCGACGGTATAACCGACGACAACGCCGCGGGTCTGCCACTTGCAACTTAGCACGGCGTGGCCACCTGGCAGATCACCCGTCGCGACGGCCTCCTCGAGCTGGCAGGTGAGCTGCGGATCGCCGACGCCGGCGCGATCTGGAACACCCTGGATCGGCTCACCGCCGATCCGGGTCCTCGACTCGACCTCGATCTAGGCCAAATCGCCGCGATCGATGGCGCGATCATGGCGCTCGTCGTCGACGTACGCCGGGCGCTCGCCGCGCGTGGCGCGCATTCGGAGATCGTGGCAGCGCCCTCGAACATCCAGCCGATCGTGCATCTCTATCGCGGCGACGAGCCGACGCCGATCGTCGCGCGACCGATTCACGAGCGCGCGATCGCGAGGTTCGGCGCGACGGTGGAGACCGCACTGCAGGGATTTCGTCGGCTGGCGACGTTCGCCGGCGAGCTGGTCGCGTCGGTGGCGATGATCGTGCGGCGGCCCGCGGTCGCCGGCTGGCGCGCGATCCCGTCGCTCGTCACGCGCGCGGGCACCGACGGCATCCCGATCGTGCTGCTGCTCGATTTTCTCGTCGGCTTCGTGACGGCGTACCAGGCCACGCGCCTGCTCCGCATCTACGGCGCCAACATCTACATCGCCGACATGATCGGCGTGTCGATGACGCGCGAGCTGGCGCCGCTCATGACCGCGGTGATCATCAGCGGTCGCTCCGGCGCGGCGTTCGCGGCCGAGCTCGGCACGATGAAGGTCTCCGACGAGATCGATGCGTTGCGCACGATGGGCTTCGCGCCGACGCCGTATCTCGTGATCCCGCGGATCATCACGCTCGCGATCGTCGCGCCGGTGCTGACGCTGCTCGGCGACGTGATCGGCGTGTTCGGCGGCCTCGTCGTCGCGGTGACGAGCCTCGACCTGACGTCGCATGCGTACATCGCGGAGCTGCGCGGCATCCTCGTGCCGTCCGACGTGTGGACCGGCCTCGTCAAGAGCGTCGCGTTCGGCATCGCGATCGCGGTCATCGGCTGCCGGCACGGACTCGCCACCCGCGGTGACGCCACGGGCGTCGGGCGCGGGACCACCGCCACGGTCGTGTCGTGCCTGTTCGCGATCGTCATCATCGACACGATGTTCACCGTCCTGTTCCGGGGGTTCGGGCTATGACCGCGCCGATCATCGAGGCGCGCGAGCTCGCGATCGGCTGGAGCCGAGACGCCGTGCTCGTCGAGCACGCGAGCTTCGACGTTCACGCCGGCGAGATCTTCGGCATCCTCGGCCGGAGCGCGTGCGGCAAGTCGACGCTCATGCGCGCGATGATCGGGCTCGAAGCGCCGCTCGACGGCGACCTGACGATCGCCGGCATGCGGATGCGCTCGCTCGAAGGCGAGCGACCCGTCTTCGGGGTCATGTTCCAGCAAGGTGCGCTGTTCGGGTCGATGACGGTCGGCGACAACATCGCGCTACCGCTCGAGCGCTGGACCGATCTTCCCGCCGCGGCGATCCGCGCGATGGTGCGCGCGAAGCTCCGACTCGTCGGCCTCGAGGGTGCCGAGGAGCAGCTCCCGGCGACGCTCTCGGGCGGGATGCGCAAGCGCGCCGCGATCGCCCGCGCGCTGGCCCTCGAGCCATCGCTGTTGTTCCTCGACGAGCCGTCGTCGGGGCTCGATCCGGTGACCTCGGCGGAGCTCGATCGCCTCGTCGCCACGCTCGCGCACGGTCTCGGCCTGACGGTCGTCATGGTCACCCACGAGCTCGGTAGCATCAACGCGATCGTCGATCGCTGCATCCTGCTCGATCGCGACACGCGCAGCATCCTCGCGTCGGGCACGCCGCGCGAGCTTCGCGACAGTGCTCACCCTCGCGTGCAGCACTTCTTCAATCGCGTCCCGGAGGCCGCATGAAGTCCACTAAATCCACCCATTTCAAGCTCGGGCTGTTCGCGCTCGGCGCGCTCGCCGGGCTGGTCATCGCCGGATTCGGCCTCGGCCTTCGCGTCGGCAAGAATCCGATCGTCGACTACCACACGTACTTCGACGAGTCGGTGCAGGGTCTCGAGGTCGGCTCGCCCGTGAAGTACCGCGGCGTGCGGATCGGCAGCGTCTCGCACATCGCGATCGGTCCCGATCGCAAGCACATCGACGTCGAGCTCGCCCTCGATCTGCGTTCGACGCGCCGGCTCGACCTCGCCACGTCGTCGCCCGCGCTCCGCGCGCAGCTCGCGACCCAGGGCATCACCGGCGTGAAGTTCATCGATCTCGACTTCTTTACCGGCGCGCTGCCACCGCTGCCGTTCGTGCCGGCGCCGAACTACCTGCCGACCCGGTCGTCCCTCTTCAAGGGACTCGAGGACAACCTCGAGAGCGTGACCCAGCGCCTGCCGGCGCTCATGGACCGTGCGCTCGGGACGTTCGACCGGATCGATCGCGTGCTCGACGAGGCGCGCGACACGAAGCTCGTCACACGAATCGCCACACTCGTCGATCGCGCGACCGTAGCGGTCGCCGACGTGGACAAGCTCGTCGCTCACGTCGATCGCGCGAAGCTACCGGAGCACGCCTCCGCGACGCTCGATCGCGTCGATCGCATGGTCGATGGCGCGCGCGGCGCGATCGAGCACGTCGACGGCGAAGCCACGCCGCTCATCACGAGCGCGCGACGCGCGACCGATTCGATCGGCGACGTCGGGCGCACGAGCCTCGGCGCCGCCGAGGCGCTCGAGCAAACGATCCGCGATCTCGGCGAGGCCGCGCGCGCGTTTCGCGAGCTGATCGAGACCGTCGAGCGAGATCCCGACATCCTCGTCAAGGGGCGGGAGAGGAGCAAGCACCCATGAAGTACCTCGTCCTGCTCGCGGTCGCCGGCTGCGCCCTCACGTCGAAGGCAGAGCCGCTCGACATCCGCTACTTCTC
>Ga0326726_10005821_pt1 | contig 11136 bp, 7 predicted proteins | sample MHFenrmetagenome_2_FD_207603 | JGI IMG/M metagenome (GOLD analysis project Ga0326726, IMG submission 207603) | Lab enriched peat soil microbial communities from Michigan Hollow, Ithaca, NY, United States - MHF15MN | ecosystem: Environmental > Terrestrial > Soil > Wetlands > Peat | place: USA...
TCAGTTATAAAAATACTAAAATTTCCTGATTCTAAATTTAAATTAATCGATTTTGATAAATCATATTTGATGTTCAATTCGCAATATTTATAATAAAATTAATGAATTAAAGGATGGAGGATTTCTTACCTTTTGGCTTCAGCGGATAACTATAAGGTATTGTAAATCTGAAATCCGTTCCTTCACCAGGGTTTGAGCTTACCCATATTTTACCGCCGAGAAGTTCAACATATGCTTTGCATATCGACAAGCCAAGACCAGTTCCGCCAAATTTTCTGGAAATGAGGTTATCGACCTGGAAGAATCGTTCGAATATTTTTTCATGATGCTCCGCAGGAATTCCGATGCCTGTATCCTTAACATAGAATTCAAGATTACCATTTTTCAGGTTATAACCAAAATCTATCCTGCCTTCTTTAGTGAATTTTGTAGCATTATTTATAAGATTTGATAGTATCTGAATCAGCTTGGTTCCGTCTGTTACTATTAAGGCTTTATCATCGGGCAGACCAGTATCAAGATTGATTGAAATGAGATCAGGTTTTTCCTTATAACTGAATTGCTCATCGAGACTTCTCAATGATGAATTAAGGTTCATTTCTTTTATATTCAGTTTAACCTGACCGCTTTCTATATTGGCAATATCTACTATATCATTGATTATAGAGAGCAGCTGGCTTCCGCTCTGAAAAATGATGTCGATGAACTGATGCCGTTCTTCCTCCGTAGTATCTGGTTCATTTAGAAGGGCCGAAAAACCGATGATTGCATTCATGGGTGTCCGTATCTCATGAGAGACATTGTGAAGAAATGCAGTCTTAAGCCTGTCGCTCTCTTCAGCTTTTTCCTTTGCTGCAATTAGTTCAGATTCTGCTATTTTACGGAGGGTTATATCCTCGATCATCACCAGAAAATACTGAACCTCATCATTGTTATTCCTTATTATACTGATTGTTGCAGATCCCCAGATAACACTTTTATCCTTACGGATATACCTGTTTTCAGTATGGTAAACCGGGATCTCCTCCGCGACCAGTCTTAAAAGAGAGATATCATCTCCTGCAATGTAATCAGGATGAGTAAAACTCCTTATTGTAACTGCTTTCAATTCTTCCTCCCTGTATCCAAGCATTTTACAGAAGGCAGAATTCGCCCGGATAATTGCCAGGTCTTTACCGGTCATTGCTATGCTTATCGGACTCTCTTCGAAAATTTTACGAAACCTCTCTTCGCTTTCCCTGAGAGTTTCCTCAGCAGATTTGCGTTCAGTTATGTCCCTGCAAATTGATTGAAAATACTTGACTCCTTCAATTTCAACCTTACGGGCACTTATTTCTACCGGCATCAGGGTGCCGTCTTTCCTGATATGGACAGTTTCATAGGTGGAATATCCCTTTTCATCAAGGATCCGGCTTTCATTTACCAGTTCCTTTACAGCTCCCGGAGCCCTTATTTTTGCAAGGCTCATGCCAATAAGCTCATTCCTGTCGCGCTGATAAGCTTCAAATGCCCTGTCGTTGGCCTCAATGATGGTCATATTCCTGTCGGTAAGGAGAATTATGTCGTTGGCATATTTCAATATATAATCAAAGTGCTTTCGTAAAGCCTGATGATCAAGCTCCGTTTCATACTTTTCGCGATAAAACCTGGCATTTTCATTCCATTCAATTATCCCTAACAAAAGACCGATAGTGAGAATAAAAAGGATTATTATAATTATAATCATCGTCATCTGCTCATTCAGAGCAGTAAACACTTCACTTTGATTGACTTTTGCGACCATGTACCATGGAGACCCTGGAACCTTTCTCATTGCTGCAAGCACAGCAGCCCCCCTGTAATCGATTCCGTCCAATGTCCCTTCTATACCGCGGACCGCCATTGCTTCCGGCAGTTTTTCCTCTGACAGAGATTTCCTGAGCTCAAGCTGTGAATTCTTCTTAAATCTCAGTTCACTCAGGTACAGGATTTCATCACCTTCCTGCCGCACGAGAAGAGATTCAGTTGTTTTACCTGGTACTGGCCACGCCTGAACAAGGGGATACAGGATCTCTTTTGGATCGATCCTGATTGCCAGGAGTCCAAATACTGAAGAGTCCTTTTGCCAGGTATTTATTAGAGGTATTACAAGATCGAGATGAATGTAACTGACATTGTTCGTCCTGTGAAGGTCAGTAAGAATGCCTGATTTAAGCTTAAACAAATCCGGAAGCAAAACTTTCAGATGATCCCCCAACAGAGTGTCCTTATCGGGATAATACCCCCTTACCATACCAATTGAATCGATAAGAAGTATATTTTTATACTCATTGCTTCTGGTGACAGATTTCAGACTTGCCCTGATATCAGGGCTGAGATTTGCATTATCCTTGCTATGCAAATATTCATATAAAAGCTTTGTGAATGGCGTATTCTCACCTATCAGGACCGCATCGCTTAACCTTTCATTCCGCCATTGGGCTATCTGATTCACTTTAAGGTCTGCAATAGCTGAAAGTTCAAGATTCTTATCTTTTAGCAGTCTTGCTTTCTGGCTTTTATAATACAGATAGCCCAGCAAGATACTGCTTGCTGAAATAATCATAAAAAGAACAATCAACAACCACGGAGTAGCTGGTCTTTGCCTGTGCGAAATCATTCTTCTTCGCCCTTAGAAATCTGTTTGAAATATAAAATCCTTCACATTATCGAATTATAAAACTAATACTTTAAATAAAAAGTATATCAATCCTCACGCTTTATCAGATCAGGAAGGGATTCTTTCTTTTTAATTATGACCGACGCAATAATTGAAATAAGCAGGATCACGACAATTATTGCCAATGATAATAAAATAGGTATTTCAAAATGAAAAAAGGATGCAAGCATTTTTAATCCCACAAATGAAAGGACAATTGCAAGACCTACTTTCAGGAACCTGAATAATCCCATTATTCCTGATACCGCAAAATAAAGTGAGCGCAATCCAAGTATTGCAAAGATATTTGAGGTGTACACAATGAATGTATCCTGACTGATGGCCAGAACTGCTGGTATGCTGTCGACAGCAAAGATCAGGTCTGTTGATTCAATTACCAGCAGGACAAGGAATAATGGGGTTGCGTTAAGTTTATTATCCTGCCTTATGAAAAGATGGTCTCCATGCAGTGTGTCGGAAACCGGAAGGAATCTCCTGAATAGCCTGACCAGGCCATTTTTTTCCGGATCAACTGAAGCTTCCTCCTTCTGAAAAAGCATTTTGATACCAGAAAATACAAGAAAGCCACCAAAAATAATGACGATCCAATGGAACTTGTTAATCAGGGCTACTCCGGCGAAAATAAATATTCCCCTCATTATCAATGCTCCCAATATTCCCCAGAATAAGATTTTATGCTGGTATTGCGGTTTGACAGAGAAGAATGAGAAGATCAATATGAAGACAAAAATATTGTCGACGCTTAATGAATACTCGATGAGATATCCAGTTAAAAATTCAAGTGCTTTAGTTCTGCCAAATTGTACAAAGACAAAACCGTTAAAAATCAGTGCAACTGCTATCCAGACACCACACCATGCGAGAGCCTCCTTCAGTTTGATTTTATGGGCTCTCTTATTGATGATACCAAGATCGAGAGCAAGTATTGTGAAAATAATTACATTAAATAAGATCCAGAATGACAGACCAGCCTTCATAAATTCAAATTAATTTTCAAAGCTAAAAAATAATTCCTTCTTTTTAACTCCAATACCCTGGCGTTTATATTGAGTCTGAAATCATGGTCTTACCTGATAGATTTAATATTTATCCGGAAAATCTTTTATACATTTAAAGCCAACATTTAATAATTAATCTATGACGTGGGGTAATTTCATAAACCTGAGTGTCACAATCTTAATGGCAACAATTCCATCTATTTCATTCTCTCAAAAAAACAGTTCAGGCGTAAGTAAGATCAATTCTGAAGACCTTAAGACATATGTTTCCTTCCTTGCATCACCTTTAATGAAAGGCAGATCAAACGGGGAACCAGAACTTGAGATAACTGTTAACTATTTAGCCTCACAGGCCAGTTTGATGGGACTCAAGCCAGCCAATGGGAAAAGTTATCTTCAATCTTATTCAATAATGAAGAAATCCATTGATCCCGAAAAATCGATGATTAAGGTTTTCAATTCAGGTAAGGATTCCGTTCAATTAACGGAACCAATGATCCAGCTTTTTCCCGCCGGGGCATCAGATTGTGAAATTGAAGGAGAGGTTGCCTTTGCCGGCTACGGAATCAAAGCTGACAAATACAATTATAATGACCTTGAAAATATCAAGCCCGAAGGCAAGATTCTGCTGCTGATGAACAGGTCTCCACTCTCAGAGGATGGTAGCAAATTTCTTTTTGAAGAACCAATGTGGTCATCATTCATGAGTATTCAGGCAAAGCTGACAGGTCTTCTGTTCTCCAGAGCTAAAGCAATTCTGATCGTGTCTGATCCTAAATCCGGATTTTCATCAATTATGCAGCAATATCCCGGAATCGCAAACGAGCTGGCATCAAGCAAGTATCTGAAAGGATCCAAACCTTTGATGTTCGATATGCCTGCCATGCCAAGAATAATTTTTGTCCACAGTTCAGTTGCAGATGAATTACTAAAGGGAACCGGTCATACTCTTGATGAACTGCAAAAGAGCATTGATTCAAACCTGAAACCTCAATCATTCTTAATTCCGGGTAAAAAACTAAAAATAACCGAAACATCGAAGACCGAAGAGGTAACCCTCCACAATGTGGCAGCATGGATCGAAGGCAGTGATCCGGAACTTAAGAAAGAAATAGTTATCTTCTCCGGACATGCTGATCATCTTGGAGAATCAGGAGACAAAGTTTATCCTGGAGCAGACGATGATGCATCCGGTTGTGCCGCGATCCTTGAAATTGCACAGGCTTTTCAGAGCCTCGAAAAGAAGCCTCTGAGATCTCTTTTGTTCCTGTGGGTCACGGGTGAGGAGATTGGATTATTCGGCTCGGAGTCGTACATCAATAATCCGCTTTTCCCTCTGGAGAATACTGTAGCCGATCTTAACATTGATATGATAGGAAGGGAAAAAGGAATTGCTGATACCACGGATGAAACTCCGATGACCGGGAAAAACGGAGTATTTGTGATAACGGGCAATCAGAGCAGGGAACTGGTCGCAATTGCCGATCAGGTTGACAAAAAATCACCAATCGATTTGGATTACAGTCTCAGTGGACGGAGTCATCCCCTTCAGCTATTTTCAAGGAGTGACCATTACAATTTTGTAAAGAAGGATATACCTGTCCTCTTCTTCATGACAGGATTGCATACAGATTACCATAAACCAAGCGATACAGCTGACAAAATTGATTATGAAAAAATGGAACTTATTTCCAAGGCAATATATGAAATAGGTTATACGGTAGCGAACAAAAAGACAAGGTTGGTTGTAGATAATCCATTCAGTAAATGGTAACAATTTTTATTTTTTAATGGTAAAAAACGTCCGCACCGGAACAGAGTATTTCTTATCAATTTCCGGAATTCCGTTCCCGTCAGTATCTTTCATTGAACCAAGATATTCCATAAGAGCCAGCCATTCCTTCCCCTCCTGAACACCTGCTTTGTTTTCATCCATGTCAATAACTGCTGTCTGCATATCTGTTACCCGGTTGCCGGCAGAATCCTTTGGAATCACATTGATCAAACCAAAAGTCATCTTTTTGATAATGCCAATAAATTCAAGCATATACGAATCTGCTGTCACCGAGTACAGCGATTTATTCTTCTTTGAAAAATCCACATTTTTAACACTACCATCTGAACTAAGAATCTCAATTTTTTTAACTTTCTTAAGGAGTCCTTTGTCGGGATTAAACTCAGCTCTCAGACCAGAATAATAGCAATATTTCTGAGGATCAGATTTTCCAGCAACCAGCAATATCTCAAGGATGGTTTTCATCTCTTTTCCGGTAACATATAACCTCGAAAGTGCATAACCAGGCACATCATCTTTCCCAGATCCCAGAGGCATTACCCTGAAAATATCAGGAGCAGTTTGTACTCCCGGCAATATTTTATCGAATATCATTCCTGCTGCAACCATACTTAAATCGGCACCTTTCACACTGTTCTTATTAATATAATAATGTATTGCATCAGCAATGAGCGGCCCGAGGTTGCTGTTTACATAGTCTCCCATATCGTTACCTTCAATTATAAATCCTGTCTCAACAACCTTCCTGGCATAGTCCATTCCGAGAGGATTAAGGATTTCAGTATTTATCCGCTCTTTTTGTTCTTCAATGAGTTTATTAACATTCTCATCACCCATAATCCTGTCATCAACCGGAATTAGTTTATACCCGTCAACTTTCACTTTACCGCCTGAATAAGTCAGTGAAATCCGGCCAACATTCTGTCCGAATTCGCCAGTTTGCACAATCGGAGTTCCGTTTACTACAAGGGGCTGTTCCAATCTGGTATGCGAATGTCCACCAATGATAAGATCAATACCTTTTACCGACTTTGCAAGTTCTATATCCTCTCCTGTCCACTCTCCACTCTTTTCCTTAATACCTGAATGGGAGAGACAAATAATAATATTACAATTTTCATCCTGAAGCTCTTTCACCATTTTTTTTGCAAAGGATTTTTGCTTTGAAAAAGTAACAGGTACTGCTTTTGGAGCGGTCTCGTCGGCATCTTTACCGAGTACCGAAAAGATTCCGATTTTAATACCATCTTTTGTCAAAACCATTTTCCGGCTGATTATATTTTCAGAGAATAGTTTTTCCAAGCCATCATCCCCTGTGTCTTTCTTGTCAAACACAGCATTTCCAATAAGAAAGGATGGGATTTCTCCTTTGGAAACTGATGTACCGATGAAAGCAGCCAGCCATTCAGGACCGAACTCATATTCGTGGTTACCAGTGCAAACAACGTCATAACCCATAGTTTTCATAAGACGGAGCTGAAAACCTGTTTTTGTTTCCAGACTCGGGAAAAGTGTTCCCATCATAAAATCGCCTGCATCAAGTACAAGTACTGTTCCCGAATTGCTTTTCTTTTCAGCTTTTATAATGCTGGCAATTCTGGCAAATCCGCCCACAGTTTTGTCATCGTTGATTGTTAAAGGCGAATATGCCGACTCAGGGGCATATCCTATCATACGCGAGTGCAGATCATTGGTATGCAGAATAGTAATTTTCTTTTCAGTCTGGGCTTTTAACGGAAATAATACTACCAGAAACAGGAGAAATACTACCTCTTTTTTCATGTTTGACAGATTAGTTATATACAAATCTAAATAAAATACACCACATATTTGAATAGGAAGAAGATAAACTAAACCACTTCAGCTACAACAAAAGTGCTTCCGCCAACGAAAATCATATCTGATTCCGCTGCATTTGTACGTGCCTGAGAAAGTGCTGATGCAACATCAGGATAACTCTGGCCAATAAGTCCGTATACAGATGCCTCCGATTTAAGAATTTTTTCATCAAGTGCCCTGGGAACCGAAGCTCTGGTGAAGTAATAAACCGCATCGGCAGGAAACAGGGGTAGCACCAGACTGAGATCCTTATCGCTAACAAATCCAAGAACTATATGAAGTCTTCTTTTCGGCACTTTTTTCACTTGATTTATAACATATGTCAGTCCTTCCTTATTATGACCCGTATCACAGATAATCAGAGGTTTTCTGCCGATTATCTGCCACCGGCCTGACAGCTTTGTATTTGCGACTACTTTCCGGATGCCGTCGCTGACATTCTTGTCTGAGTGTTCAATCACTCCTTTCAGAACACTGAAAGCCTGATAAACTACCTGAATGTTTTTTGCCTGATAGTCTCCGGCAAGACCCACCTCTCCAATGAATGATTTATCTGAAGATTTTCCCCTTACACAATAAATTCTTTTCCCTTTGAAGCAATCAAAATCATCAAGTACACAGGAATAATTCTGATCGGCGAAAAATATTTCAGAACCTGTTTCCAATGCTTTCATTACAAAAACATCTTTAGTCTCCTCCTGCGTTTCACTGATGACGACCGGCACTCCGGACTTAATTATTCCGGCTTTCTCTTGTGCTATCTTTTCAAAGGTATTCCCAAGAAGATCAAAATGATCATGGCCAATATTTGTAATTACCGAAAGCACCGGGTTAATGATATTTGTTGAATCGAGCCTGCCACCAAGACCTACTTCAATGACAGCGATATCAACGCCGGCTTCAGCAAAATGATCAAACGCCATGCCTACTGTCATTTCAAAAAATGAAGGATTAAGAGACATCAGGAAAGCAGAATGTTTACTTATAAATCCTGTTACTATCCTTTTGGGGATCATTTTACCGTTCACCCTGATCCTCTCCCTGAAATCTTTCAGGTGCGGAGAAGTATAAAGACCCGTTTTATATCCTGCTTCCATAAGCACCGATGCAATCATATGAGAGACAGATCCTTTGCCATTAGTCCCGGCAACATGTATTGTCCTGTACTTTAAATGCGGATGACCCAGATACTCATCGAGCATAAGCGTATTATGAAGATCATTCTTATATGCAGCTTTCCCTATCCTGTGAAAGGCCGGCAACTGACTGTAAAGAAATTCTATGGTTTGCTTATAATTCATATACAAATTAACATACTTTCAACACATGCTACAATGTAATCTTTATTTTAGTTAATTTTGCCGCATGCTGACGGATTCTATTTATTAGATACAGCTTATTGATTTTAAATTACTTAATGATGAAGAAAAAACATAATAAAAAGCTTTTCATAATTGATACTAATGTTTTACTGCACGATTACAAATGCATTTACAATTTCGAAGAAAATGATGTTATAATTCCAATAGTTGTTCTCGAGGAGCTTGATAAATTCAAAAGAGGGAACGATATCATAAATTTTCATGCCAGGGAGTTTACCCGTGAACTGGATAAGCTTTCGGGAGACATGCTTCTGACTGCAAATATTCCTCTTGGGGAAAACCTTGGAAACCTCCATATTGAGACAGGGCGCGACTTTTCTGAAAAAGTCAACCAGTCATTTCCCGAAAGAACTGCTGATCATCGTATACTGGCAATTGCCGAGTTTGTATGCAACTCGAACAAGGACAAAACAGTTGTTCTTATTACAAAAGACATAAACCTGAGGATGAAGGCAAAATCGCTCGGGATAATAGCCCAGGATTACCAGAATGATAAGGTGGCAAACATAGATGATCTTTATAAGGGAATACAGGTACTCGAAGGTGTTGATCATGCTTTGATAAGCAAGCTTTATGAGATCCCCGAGGGAGTCAGCTCTTCTGATTTCAGGATTGATCCTGAAACAAAAGGGCACCAGTTCTTCATTATGAAGAACAGCGGCGCCAGCGCTCTTGCCCACTATAATCCGGTGAATAAGCTTCTGAACAGGGTGATCAAACAGACCACCTATGGCATCGATCCACGGAATGCGGAACAGACTTTTGCACTTGATGCACTTTCTAATCCTGATGTACAGCTTGTTTCCCTTACAGGCAAGGCCGGGACAGGTAAAACCCTGCTTGCTCTTGCCGCTGCACTGCAGCAACATAAAAGATACAAGCAGATATTTCTTGCAAGGCCAATAGTCCCTCTGGCAAACCGTGATCTTGGATTTCTTCCTGGTGATGTCAAGGAAAAAATGGATCCGTATATGACCCCTTTATATGACAACCTCACTGTCATTAAGCATAAATTCAGTCACCAGAGTCCCGAGTTTCTAAGGATCAACGATATGGTAAAAGAAGAAAAGCTGGTGATCACACCTCTTGCATATATCAGAGGGAGAAGCCTTTCAAGCATTTTCTTCATTGTTGATGAGGCTCAGAACCTTACGCCACATGAGATAAAGACAATCATAACAAGGGCAGGTGAAGGCACAAAAATGGTCTTTACCGGTGATATTGAACAGATTGACTCACCCTACCTTGATACAGCATCAAATGGTCTCAGCTATCTTTCAGACAAAATGAAGGATCAGGATATTTTTGCGCATGTGAACCTGGTAAAAGGAGAGCGCAGCTTCCTTGCAGAACTGGCAAGCAAATTGCTTTAAGATACTTTCTGATTATAAGCGGATTAATTAACAACTTTAATAAGTAACCCTATGAAAACTAAATTATTAAGTTTTATTCTAATTTCATTAATAATCCTTACCGGAGAATCATCCGGGCTCTATGGGCAGTCGAGACAGAAAAATTCAAAAAACCAGCAGATCCGGAGAAATGAAAAAACGGCAGATATTCAGCTTTTTAACGGCAAAAACCTTGCAAACTGGGTTTTTCAGCTGAAGGATCCTGCCATAGACCCTGCGACAGTTTTTACAGTTCAGAATGGAGTTATCCATATTAAGGGAGATCCATTCGGCTATATGAGAACAAAAGATGCATACTCAGAATATAAGCTCCACGTGGAATGGCGGTATCCGGGGGAGGCTTCTAACAGCGGTGTGTTCATTCATGCCCAGCTTCCCGATACTGTCTGGCTAAAATGTTTTGAATGCCAGCTTAAGTCAGGAAGTGCCGGCGATTTTGTCTGCATGAACGGAGCAAAAATGAATGAAATAAAGAATAATTCAAGGGTTGTGACTAAAATGGCCCCTTCGTCCGAAAAACCTGTAGGGGAATGGAACACAATGGAAGTCACATGCAAATCAAATACAATTGATGTTTATGTTAACGGAACGCTTCAGAATAAAGCTACAGGCATTTCTGCAACAAAAGGACATATTTGCCTCCAGAGCGAAGGTAAGGATGTTGAATTTAGAAATGTCTTCATTACAAAGCTCCCACAGGCCAGCCGGAAATAATCAATGGAAATAACCAGGAAAAAAGTAGCATTTCATACTCTGGGATGCAAACTGAATTTTGCTGAGACATCAACAATTTCAAGATCGTTTCCGGAGGATCAGTTTGAAAAAGTCAGACCTGGTACAAAAGCTGATATTTATGTTATTAATACGTGTTCGGTAACCGATATAGCCGACAGGAAATGCAGGCAGGTAATAAAGAAATGCATTAAAGAGTCACCGGAAGCACTCATTGCTGTCGTCGGATGCTATGCCCAGCTGAATCCGACTGAAATTTCTTCAATTCCCGGTGTCGATC
>Ga0326726_10005822_pt1 | contig 11134 bp, 6 predicted proteins | sample MHFenrmetagenome_2_FD_207603 | JGI IMG/M metagenome (GOLD analysis project Ga0326726, IMG submission 207603) | Lab enriched peat soil microbial communities from Michigan Hollow, Ithaca, NY, United States - MHF15MN | ecosystem: Environmental > Terrestrial > Soil > Wetlands > Peat | place: USA...
GGGTCAAGAACACCCTCGACCTGCTCGACACATTTAAGAACTATGATCTGACGTCGAGCGAGCACTTCCAGTTCATGATCGAGAAGTCGGAGTCGCCGATTCTCTCGATCTATCTGAAGGACCTGGCCGAACAGGCGTACGCGACGTTCGCCACGAAGTATGCGTACACCCCGCCGCCGCCCGTGCGGATCGAGGTCTACCGGAGTCATGCGGATTTCTCCGTTCGCACGGTGGGCCTTGCCGGACTCGGCGCGCTCGGCGTGAGCTTCGGCACGACGCTCGCATTCGATTCCCCGGCCGCGAAGGACGCGGGACCGTTCAACTGGGGATCGACCGTGTGGCACGAGCTGGCGCACACGTTCACGCTCGGCACGACGGACAATCGCGTACCGCGCTGGCTGTCCGAGGGCCTCTCGGTGTACGAGGAGCATCACGGACGGCCGGGGTGGGGCTTCGGCGTGTCGCCCGATTTCCTCGCCGCGTTCAAGGCGGACAAGCTCGTCCCGGTGAGCCGGATGAACGAAGGGTTCATGCACCCGGCGTATCCGCAACAGGTGCAGTTCTCGTACTACCAGGCGTCGCTCGTCTGCGAGCTCATCGCGCACGATTACGGCGAGCCGGCGTTGCTCAAGATGTTGCAGGGGTACAAGGACGGGCTCACGACCGATCAGGTGTTCCAGCGCGTGCTGAACACCGACATGAAGACGTTCGACAAGAAGTTCGACGACTATTTGCGCACGCGGTTCGCCGGCATCCTGCCGTCGCTCACGAAGGAGCCGCCGGCCGTCGACAAGACGATGTCGGTCGAGCAGCTCGCGCAGCTGGCGGCGAGATCGCCGAATGATTTCGGCGTCCAACTGCTCACCGGTGCCGGGATGCTCGCCCACGACAAGGTCGACGAGGCGATCGTGCTGCTCGAGAAGGCGCGCGCGATGTTCCCCGAGTACGGCGGCGACGACAGCCCGTACGCGCTGCTCGCGATGGCGTACGAGAAGAAAGGCGATGCGCGCAAGGAAGCCGACGTGCTTCGGCAGTGGATGGCGCTGACCGAAACGAACGCCAAGGCGTTGTTCAAGCTCGCCGACTTGCTCGAGGGCCTCGGCGACGCGAAGGGAGCGTCCGACGCGCTCGATCGCGCGATGTTCGTCAACCCATTCGAGCCGTCGGTCCATCAACGGCTCGCGACGCTGGCGAAGGCGGCCGGCGACAAGCAGCGCGTCGTGCGCGAGCGGGCGGCGATCGTCGCGCTCGGTCCGGTGGACCGCGCCGACGCGCTGTATCAGCTGGCGCAGGCGCAGCACGAGGCGGGTGACGATGTGCACGCCCGCACGAGCGTGCTCCGCGCGCTCGAGGAAGCGCCGAACTACGAGAAGGCGCAGACGCTGCTGCTGCTGCTCTACGACGCGCGCGTGCGACCCGAAGGAGCTGGGAGGAAGCCATGAGACTGATCGCGATGGTTAGCGCGGCGGCGATGCTCGCCGCGGCCGCGGCGCCTGCGGAGGCGCAGCGTCGCGGCAATTTCCAGCGCTACTTCGGAAGCCCCGACGAGTTCTACCAGCCGCCGGAGTTTCATGGCAACCCGCTCTACGACGGGCACTTCGTCTTCGCGCGGATCAAGTATCGCGGCTACGAGCACTGGGCGGGGAACGAGGGCCCGGGGTGGTCGCACGACTACCCGCGCGCCGAGTACGACTTCACGCGCATTCTGCGCGACATCACGGTCGTGCGCCCGTTCGTCGAGGAGGGACCGATCGTCGGCAGCGCGATCGTCGCGCTCGACGATCCGCAGCTGTTCAAGTACCCGGTGAGCTACATGTCGGAGCCGGGCGGCTGGCATCCCAACGAGAAGGAGCTGGCGGGGTTCCGCGCCTACCTCCTGAAGGGCGGGTTCATGATCTTCGACGATTTCCGCGAGGGATGGCGCGGCTCATACGACTGGACGAATCTGCGCCAGGTCGTCGCCGCGGCGCTGCCGAACGCGAAGTGGGTCCAACTCAACGGCAGCGAGCCGATCTTCGACGCGTTTTTCAAGATCGATCTCAAGCTCACCGTGAACTCGACGTCGTCGTACGGCACGAACCTGCCGACGTACTGGGGCGTCTACGAGAACAATGACCCGAAGAAACGACTGATCATGATCGCCAACGTCGACAACGACATCGGCGAGTCATGGCAGTGGTCGGCGTCGGGATTCATCCCGATCACGTCGTCCAACGAGTTGTACAAGCTCGGCGTGAACTACATCATCTACGCCCTGACGCACTGATTGCGGGCCGGATCTCACACCCGCGCCGGGCATTCACTTTCATCGAGACAATCTCTTGGCCACGACCATTTCAGCGCCCTCGCTGCAAGCCTCCGACGACATCGCGCTCGCCGACCGTTTGAAGACGGGGCGCGATCAGATTCTCGCCGAGTTGCACAAGCTCATCGTGGGCCAGGAGGAGGTCATCGAGCTGGTCCTGCTGTCGCTGTTCACCGGCGGCAACAGTCTCATCGTCGGCGTGCCGGGACTCGCGAAGACACTCCTCATCAACACGATCGCCCAGGTGCTCGACCTCAAGTTCTCGCGCATCCAGTTCACGCCCGACCTGATGCCGAGCGACATCACGGGGACGGACATCATCCAGGATGATCCGAACACCGGCAAGCGGCACATGGTGTTCACACCCGGACCGATCTTCGCCAACATCGTGCTCGCCGACGAGATCAACCGCACGCCGCCGAAGACCCAGTCGGCACTGCTCGAGGCGATGCAGGAGCATCGCGTGACGGTGCAGGGCAAGACGTTCACGCTCCACGAGCCGTTTCACGTCTTCGCGACGCAGAACCCGATCGAGCTCGAGGGGACCTATCCGCTGCCCGAAGCGCAGCTCGACCGGTTCATGTTCAACATCATCATGGACTACCTCCCGGAGGAACAGGAGGTCGAGGTCGCGACGTCGACGACGTCGGTGCAGTCGCACCGCTTTCAGCACGCGGTCACCGGCGCGGACATCACCGCCTTTCAGCAACTCGTGCGTCGCGTGCCGATCGCCGACCCCGTGGCGCGCTACGCGGTCGCCCTCGCGCGGACGAGCCGGCCGGGCCCCAAGGCGCCCGACTTCATCAAGCAGTGGGTGTCCTACGGCGCGAGCACGCGCGCGCCCCAACACCTCATCCTCGGCGGCAAGGCACGCGCGCTCATGGACGGGCGGTACAACGTGAGCTTCGAGGACATCCGCGCGCTCGCGAAGCCGGTGCTCCGGCACCGCGTGCTGATGAACTTCCACGCCGAGTCCGAGAAGGTGACGTCGGATCACGTCATCGAGAAGCTGGTGGCGGCGGTGCCGCTGCCGAAGAGTGGGATGTGATCGGGCGCGGGTTGGACGCCACGATGACGTGGGACGCCACGATGACGTGGACGCCACGATGACGATAGGAACTGAACGCGGATGGCCGCGGATCTCGCGGACGGGCGCGGATCGCTCCGTGCGCGTTTGCGACTCCGTGCACAACGAGCCCGGACGAACTGTTCTTATGAACGACCTCGGGACGCCACACGTGGCATCCCGAGCGGAAGTCAAACAAGAAACAGGGTCGTCGCGCGAGGAGCTTTCGGCGTTCGCGGAGTCGATCGGCGAAATCCGCGTCATCCGTGCAATCCGCGATTCAGTTCCCTTTGACATTGTGGCCCGCTCGGGATGACGCCATGACCGCTGTTGCCCCACAGCAACCGACGTCGTTCCTCGACCCGAGCGTTCTCGCGCGGATCGGGAATCTCGAGCTGCTGGCGAAGGTCGTCGTGGAAGGGTTCATCAACGGATTGCACAAGTCGCCGCATCTCGGCGCATCGACGGACTTCGCCGAGCATCGCGCGTACATGCCGGGCGACGACATCCGTCGCATCGACTGGAAGCTCTGGGCGCGCAGCGACCGGTACTATCTCAAGGAATTCGAGGCGGACACGAACACGAACTTCATCGCGATCGTGGACGTGTCGCCGTCGATGCGGTTCGGCGCGAACGCCGAGGAGGGACGCGTCTCGAAGCTCACGTACGCATGTTATCTGGCCGCGTGTCTCACGTATTTCTCGAGCTTGCAGCGCGACCGCGTTGGCATGGCGACGATCGATCACGACATCGTCGACTACGTGCCGCCCTCGGCGAAGCATCTGCGGCTCGTGCTGCACTCGCTCGACCGGATCGAACGCAGCGCGCGCGACGCGAAGGTCATGCCGGGGAAGTCGACGCTCCAGGCGCCGCTCAGAAAGCTGTCGGAAACGCTTCGGCGGCGGAGCATCGTGGTGTTGATCTCCGACTTCTATGAGGATCCAGATGAGATCATCAACGCCCTGAGCCACGTGCGCGGCCGCGGCAACGACGTGATCGTGTTCCACCTGCTCGATCCGCGCGAGATCGACTTCTCGTATACGGAAGCGAGCAACTTCATCGACATGGAAACGGGGACGAAGATGCCGGTCATCCCCGAGTATCTGCGGCAGCAGTACCGTGAGCTCGTTCGCGAACATACGGCGTCGTTGCAGCGCCGCATCGGCGAGACGCGCGCCGACTATGCGCTCTTCGACACGTCGAAGCCGCTCGACCAGGCGCTGTTCAGGTATCTGGTGGCACGCGAGCGATTCAACAGGGTACGGTAGCTGATGAGCTTTCTCGCCCCCGCCTTCCTCGCCGGCCTCGCGGCGATCGCCGTTCCGGTGATCATCCATTTGATCCACCGCGAGCGGAAGGTCGTCATCGAGTTTCCGTCGTTCATGTTCCTCGAGCGGATTCCGTATCGCTCGGTGCGCCGGCAGAAGATTCGCCATCTGCTCCTCCTCCTGCTGCGCTGTGTCGCCATCGCGATGCTCGTCGCCGCCTTCGCCCGCCCGTTCTTCCAGCGGCGGCACGCGCCGATCACAGGCACCGGGGCGCGCGAGATCGTCGTGCTGCTCGACCGCTCGGCAAGCATGGGATACGCCGATCGGTGGACGAAGGCGAAGGATGCCGCGAAGCGCGCCGTGAGCGGACTCGGGGCAACCGACCGTGCGACGCTCGTGTTGTTCGCGGGCGACGCGATGGTGGCGAGCGAGCCGATGGCGCGGCCGGACCGCATCGCGGCCGCGATCAGCGCCGCGAAGCTGAGCGCCGAGGGCACGCGCTACGCACCGGCGCTCAAGCTGGCCTCGCAGATCGTCTCGGCGTCGTCGCTGCCGCGCCGAGAAGTGGTGCTGATTTCAGATTTCCAGAAGATCGGCTGGACGAGCCGCAACGAGATCGGGTTTCCGCAGGGCACGGTGATCACGCCGGTCGATCTGGGCGGACCGACCGCGGCGGACATCGCCGTCTCCCAGGTGACGACCGATCGCGACAGCACGGGCGAGCGCGATCGGGTGACGGTCGCGGCGCGCCTGGTGAACACGAGCTCCGCGCCAAAGACGGTGTCCGCGGTGTTGAGTGTGGGCGGCCGGGACGCGCAGACCAAGAGCGCCGCGGTGCCGGCGCGCGGCGCGCTCCAGGTGGCGTTCACGCCGATCGCGGTGCCGAGCGGCGCGACGAAGGGGTCGGTGCGCGTGACGCCCGATTCGCTCACGCAGGACGACGTGCTGAACTTCACGATCGCTCCCGACGAGGCGGTGCCCGTGCTCGTCGTCGAGCCCACGTCGCCACGGCAAAACCAGGGTCTCTTCCTGAGCCGCGCCCTCGCGATCGGCGACCGCCCGTCGTTCCGCGTCGATCAGAAGACGGTCGCCGAGTTGACGCCGCGCGACTTCGATGGGCGAGCCGTCGTCGTGCTCGACGAAGTCGATCCTCCTGGCGGAGAGGTCGGGAACCGGCTGCGAGCGGCGGTCAAAGCCGGCATGGGCATCTTGCTCGTTCCCGGCACCAACCACGCCGAGACATGGAGCGCCGAGTGGCGCGCGCTGCTGCCGGCGACGATCGGACAGACGGTCGACCGCACGACCGACGCCGGCGGCACGCTGTCGTCGCTCGACTATGCGCATCCGATCTTCGAGCTGTTCAACGCACCGCGAAGCGGCGACTTCTCGACCGCTCGCTTCCTTCGCTACCGGACGCTCGTGCCATCGCCGGGGGCGACGGTTTCGGCGCGGTTCGACGATGGCTCGCCGGCGCTCGTCGAGCGCGCCGCGGGGTCGGGCAAAGTGCTGATCTGGGCGTCGTCGCTCGACCCGTATTGGACGAATCTTCCGCTGCAGCCGGTGTTTCTGCCGTTCGTGCATCAACTCGGGAAACACGCCGGGCGCTACGCCGATCCGCGGCCGTGGTATGTGGCCGGCGAGGTCGTGGATCTGTCACGCCATGGGGAGCTCACCGCGCCGTTCACGGCGGCGCGCGCCGGAAGCGCCGACAGCGCGAGCGAGCTGCGACTCCAGGCGCCGTCAGGAGCGCGCGAGCGCGTGACCGCGAGCGGACCGAACCACCTCGTGACGCTGCGCGAGCAGGGCTTCTATGAATTGGGCGGACGCGACACGCCCGCCGGCAGTGGCAGACCGATCGCCGTGAATGTCGATCCGGCCGAATCGGATCTGTCGCACTTGGATCCGCAAGAGATCGTCGTGGCGGTGACGTCGGACGACGGGCTCCGTCAACCAGGAAGCGACTTCAACGCCGCGACGCCGCAGGATCAGGAAAACCGCCAGAAGGTCTGGTGGTATTTGTTGCTTGGTGCATTGTTCTTGATGGCCGTCGAGACGGCGATGTCGAATCGACTGTCGCGCGTTACGTCATAGGGGGCAACATGGAAAGCGTGCACGGGCTTCCGTCCGAGCAGTCGCAGCTGTTGGGCGTCGTTCGCGGAGTGCGGAACCGCTATCGCGCGAAGCGGGCGCTGCGCGGGGCGGCGATCACCGTCGCCGCGGGTTGGGCCGTGCTGGCCGCGGCCTCCTACGCGATGAGCGTTCTCAAATACACGGACGCCGCGGTGCTGTGGTGCCGGATCCTCGCGATCCTCGCGATCCTCGCGATCGCCGTGCGATTCATTCTTTGGCCGCTCCGTCCCAAGTTCGGCGACAACCAGGTGGCGCTCTACCTCGAGGAGCACGAGAAGAGCCTCCGCGCGACGGTGATCACCGCGGTCGAGATGCAGACCCCCGGCAACGCGACGGGCGGGCTCCGGTCGCCGGCGATCATCGACCGGCTGACGCGGAGCGCGCTCGAGCGCGTGCGCCGCACCGGTGACGGTCGCGCGATCGACTCCGGAGAGATCCGGGTGAACGCGAGCGTGCTCGCCTCGGTGGTGGCGGCCGCTCTGTTCTTCACCGTGCTCGGCCCCCAGGTGCTCCGACACGGGCTGCGCTTGATCACCATGCCGTGGAACACCGCCGAACCGGTCAGCCTGTTCAGCATCGCGGTCGATCCCGGCAACGTCACCGTCGCGAAGGGCGGGGACGAGTTGATCGAGGCGCACCTTCGGGGCTTCCAGTCCGATCGCGTGGAGCTCCTCGTACGAAGCGCCGATTCGGCGAACTGGTCGCGCCTCCCGATGGCGGCCGACAGCACCGGCCGATACGCATTTCGGCTGTTCGACATCTCGGCGAAGACACAGTATCTGGTCGAGGCGAATGGCGTCCGGTCGACGGTCTACGCGATCGACGTCTCGAACCTGCCGTACGTGAAGGAGCTGGATCTCCAGTACCGCTTCCCCGCGTACACGCAGCTCGCGCCGCAGAACATCGACAGCACCGGCGACATCGCCGCGGTCAAAGGCACGATGGTGCGCATTCGCGTCTCGCCCACGGTCCCCACGACCGGCGGCCGCCTCATCGTGGACGGTGGCGACACGCTCAAGCTCGTCCCGACCGGTGACGGCCATTTGATGGGCGTGCTGCGGGTCGACAAGTCGGGCTTCTACAAGGTGGAGCTCGAGGGGCCGCAGGGGAAAATGGTCACCGGCTCGCTCGACTATCAGATCGACGCGCTGCCCGATCGGCCGCCCACGGTGCGGTTCACGAAGCCGGGGCGCGACGAGAAAGTTCTCTCCGTTGATGAGGTGTACACCGAGGCCCGCGCCGAGGATGACTACGGCGTCGCGAAGCTCGAGCTGGTGTACTCGGTCAACGGCTCCGCGGATCGCGTGATGCCGCTCCACGATGGCACGCGCGCGATTCGCGATCTGTCGGCGGGCTACACGCTCATGCTCGAGGATCTGAAGCTGCAGCCCGGCGACGTCGTGTCGTACTACGCGCGCGCCACCGACAACAACGCCGTAAGCGGCGCGCAACGCGCGTCGTCCGACATTTATTTCCTCACGGTCAGGCCGTACGACAACGAGTACCGCCAGCGACAGGGCGGCGGTGGTGGCGGCGGCGGTGGGGGACAGCAGCAAAACGATGCCGGCCAGCTCTCGCAGAAGCAGCGCGAGATCATCGCCGCGACGTTCAAGACGGCGCGCGACAGCGCGATGACCGACAAGAAGTCGCTCGACGAGAACCTCGCCACGCTGCGTCTCTCCGAGCAGCGCCTGCGCGAGCAGGCCGAGCAGCTGGCGAGCCGGCTCAACGACCGCGGCATCGCGGGGAACGACAGCAACTGGAAGAAGATCGCCGACATTCTCCCGAAGGCCGCGGCGGAGATGGACACCGCCGAGAAGCGGTTGACGCAGGGCTCGCCGACCTCCGCGTTGCAGCCCGAGCAGCGTGCGCTGCAACAGCTCCAGCGCGCTGAAGCGGTGTTCCGCGAGATTCAGGTCTCGATGGGCGGCGGCGGAGGCGGCGGCGGTGGAGGCCAACAGCGCACCGACGCACAGGACCTCGCCGACATCTTCGAGTTGCAGAAGGACCGCCTGCGCAATCAGTACGAGACCGTGCAGCGCGGCCAGCAGCAAAGCCAACAGCAGCAGCAGGCGGACAATCAGGTCGACGCGACCGCCGAGAAGCTGAAGGAGCTCGCGGCCAGACAGCAGCAGGAGAACGACCGCGCGCGCCGAAAGGCCGATTCACTGAGCCAGATGGGCGCGTCGGGCGCCCAGGGTGGCCAGGGGCAGCGCGATCTCGCGCAACAGACGGAAGACCAGGCGAGGCAACTCGAGCGCCTTGCTCGCGAACAGCAGTCGCAGGCCATGGCCGACGCCGCGCGCAGGCTGCAGGACGCCGCGAACGCGATGCGGCGCGCCGCGGCCAATGGTCAGAAGACCGGGGACGCGACACAGGCGCTGAGCAACCTGCAGGAGGCTCGTCGGCTCCTCGATCAGGAGAAGAACGGGCGGTCGGAGCGCGACCTGAACGACATCGCCCGCGCGGCGCAGCAGCTGTCGGATCAGGAGAAGAACGTGCAGTCCGACGTGCAGCGTCTGGGGCAGTCGCAGGCGGGCTCGCAGGAGCGCCAACAGATCCAGCAGTCGATCGCCGGTCAGAAGGGCGCGATGGCCGACGAGCTGAAGGACCTCAAGTCGAAGCTCGACCGGACGGCGCTGGACTCGAAGCGCGATCAGCGCGAGCTGGCGCGCGCGCTCGAGTCGGCGGCGGATACGCTCCGTGGCAGGCACGTCGAGGAGAAGGTGCGCGCGACGCAGCAGCAGACGCGCACGGCGCCGCCGGACTGGCTCAATTCGATCGAGCAGCAGATCGGCTCGGATATCGCCGATCTGGGCCAGCGCGTGGCGCAGGCGCAGGCGGCGGCGCAGAACGGCAACGGACAGCGCCAGCAGGCGCAGACCGCTGACCGCGCGCGCGACCTCGTGCGAGGCTTGGAGTCGATGGACGAGCGAATGCGTCAGCGCGCCGAGCAGAACGCGAACGGCAGCCAGCGCCGCTTGTCTGACGCGAACGGGCAGCAAGGTCAGCAGGGGCAGCAAGGACAACAGGGCCAACAAGGACAACAGGGCCAACAAGGACAACAGGGCCAACAAGGACAACAGGGCCAACAAGGACAGCAGGGTCAGCAAGGCCAGCAAGGTCAGCAAGGCCAGCAAGGCCAGCAGAACCAGCAGGGTCAACAGAATCAGCAGGGGCAGCAAGGCCGACAAGGACAGCAGGGGCAACAAGGCCAGCAGGGACAACAAGGACAACAAGGCCAGCAGGGACAACAAGGCCAGCAAGGCCAGCAAGGCCAGCAAGGCCAGCAAGGCCAGCAAGGTCAGCAAGGTCAGCAAGGTCAGCAGGGTCAGCAGGGCCAGCAGGGCCAGCAGGGCCAGCAGGGCCAGCAGGGCCAGCAGGGACAGGGTGGCCAGGGCGGACAACAACCCAACGGTCAACGTCAGGGCAATCGACAGGGCGGCCAGCCGAACAGCGCCAACCAGAACGGTGGCGTCCCGCGCGGCGGCAACTACACCGGCAACGGAGCGCGACTCTCGCCCGACGATGCCGCACAGTTCAGCCGCGAGGCGCAGCAGCGATTGAACGACGCCGAAGCGCTCCGCCGGGACCTGGCGCGTCAGGGCATCGCCACCACCGAGCTCGATCGCGCGATGGACAACCTGCGCCAGCTCACCAACCCGCAGTACCTCGAGGACACGCGGACCGCGAACGACCTTCGCGCCAAGACCATCGAGGGATTCAAGGACTTCGAGTTCGGGTTGCGCCGCCGACTCGGCGAGAGCGACTCGACGCGCGTGCTGCTGGAGCGCTCAGGCGACGTGCCGCCGGCATATCGCCAGAACGTCGAGGAGTACTACAGATCGATCGGGAAGGGCGCGGCCAAGCCGAAACCGCCGGCCGCGGCCAAGAGCACGCCGAAGCCGACTCCGTAGCCACACGGTGGCAACCACGAAGGGCGGCGGGCACTTGTGCCCCGCCGCCCTTCGATTTTTCGCCCTCGCCCCTCAGCGATCGCTCGAGGGGCGCTCTTCGGAGCTCGGTCGCGTTCGGATCACCGGCCGCGCCCGGGCGAGCATTCGCTCGAGCTCCTCGTCGCCGAACTCACGCCAACGCGGCGGAATCGGCGTGAGACGTCGCTTGCTCGTACTCGACTCGAAACAGAGCCATCCATCCCCGAATTCTTCCGGCAGGTACGACGCCCGCTCCCCCGTCCCCGCGGGCCCCTTGACCTCGAACACCATCCACCGAACGCCGGTGGAATCCAGCAGTACTCGCATCGACGTCTACCTCGCCATCTCTCGACACCGGCGCCCGACGCCAATCCCGCACCGATCGGCCTGTCCGCGCCCTCGGCCCGCTTGAGGGCACGTTGGGTGCCAC
>Ga0326726_10005823_pt1 | contig 11133 bp, 10 predicted proteins | sample MHFenrmetagenome_2_FD_207603 | JGI IMG/M metagenome (GOLD analysis project Ga0326726, IMG submission 207603) | Lab enriched peat soil microbial communities from Michigan Hollow, Ithaca, NY, United States - MHF15MN | ecosystem: Environmental > Terrestrial > Soil > Wetlands > Peat | place: USA...
CGAAAAACAGGGGAGTTAATTTCAGAGCTGATTTCACGACAAAGGTTCCCTGATACTCATCAATCGCCAACAGCAGGGGAGCCAATTCTTTCGGGTCAGTAACTGCGGCATGGTGTCGGGTTACGCGTTTCCTGAAAATCTCACGAGATTTCAAAGCTGCCGATGGATCATGCTCAAGCCTTCCCGTTGCCACGGCATATCGGAACACCTGCCCGCACATGATTTTGATTCTTGTAGCCGTTTCAATCGCGCCCCTTGCTTCGATCTTCAGAAGCATTGTCCGAATATCCGAGGCAGTAATCTCAGAGACATGTTTGCCGCCGATTACCGGAAAAACATCCTTCTTGAGCCTGTTCATGTTCGTGACGGCATGGCCGGGCGACCATACCGGTTCATTCTTGCCGAACCACTCACGAGCCACAAGCTCGAAAGAAGACGCCTCTTTCAGAGCCGCAGCTTTCTTGGCAGTCTTTTTTGCCTCACCGGGGTCTTGAGCATTTGCAAGAAGTGTTCGGGCATCTTCACGCCGCTTTCGTGCTTGAGCAAGGGGGATTTCAGGGTATTGGCCTAAAGCGAGCAGCTTCTGTTTACCGTCGAAACGGTACTTGAAACGCCAGAGTTTGCCACCGCTAGGAGTCACTTGCAGGAACAAACCGGCCCCATCGAATAGCTTGTATTCTTTGTCGGCTGGTTTTGCCTTGCTCACCTGAGCATCTGAGAGAGGGGGGATTCGTTTCGGCATTGGTTCTGATATTGATTTGGGGGTATCAGTGCCTGCTTGGGGGTATCATACACCATTAGTTACCCCCAAAACAACCGGACTTAACAATACCAATTTAGACAATACCGTACCATAGAAACAAGAAAAGCCCTGATTTTACAGGGCTTTTCGGACTATATAAGACAGCTTTGAACTGTCATCTGGCGGAGAGGGTGGGATTCGAACCCACGGTACACTTGCGCGCACAGCGGTTTTCGAGACCGCCCGATTCAACCACTCTCGCACCTCTCCAAGTGCTTTTTAAATAAGGAAATAGTGGTTTTTTCCTTATTTTTTTTGCGGGGGTTTACTAAAGTATACGCCCCGCGCTCACGTTCTTCCTCTGTTTCTGAGCCCAAAAATAAAAAAATAATCTGCATTTCCTTAAGAATTATCAACACCTCTGGCTCTTTTTCATTGACTGTAATCTCATTGTGTCGTAGACCATAGAGTCAGAGCGATGACTGTAAACAACCATGTGACTCCATGGTATAAACAATGGTAGAAAGACTCGATGGGGAGTGTATGATAGTGATTACATCGAGCAGATCTCGTGGATTCTTTTTCTGAAGTACCTCGATGACCTTGAAAATGACAAAGAAACCTCTGCAGCTCTTTCTGGCACCCCCTATACATCACTGTTCAGGTCAACATTTCGCTGGCAGTCATGGGCAGCACCAAAGACAGCTGATGGCAAGATTGACCATCACAAATCCTTGACAGGCGATGACTTGAAGGACTTTGTCGATCACGACCTTTATCCTTACCTCAAATCTTCAAAAAATCCGCAGGGAGCTCATCAACCATTGAGTACAAGATTGATGAGGTTTTTCAGTGAGCTGAAAAACAAGATTCAGAGTGGGTACAACCTGCGTGAAGTGATTGACAGGATCGACGAGCTCAGGTTCGGGACAAATGCCGAAAAGCATGAGATGTTTCATCTGTATGAGAGCAAAATCAAGAACATGGGGAATGCTGGGCGCAATGGTGGTGCTTATGGATCCTTTTTATGGCTTCCTTCACTACGGGTGTCTATGCTACGGTTGCTTTCAGAGCGCTGTGTCCACTGGTAATATCCGCTGACAGATTCAATAAATCTATATTTCAGAAGGTTGTCCGGGAGAGCACAGCTGGTTTGCCAAGTAGTTTGCTTTCTGTCGATACAGCAATTCCTGTCTGACTCCTAAACTAATTGCAGTCTCTGCCATCGTCTTATCAGTTTTCATCAGCAGATCAATGGCATTGATCCTGAATTCCTTGCTGAACCGGTTTCGAGCCTCTTTTGCTTTGCCTGTCATTTCTCATATCTCTTTTTGGTTTAAGATATGACATCTTACCCTGTCCATGAAAATGTAGCAAGTTCAAAGTCCACACACTTATACTGGATAACGCGAAAAGCCCTGACTCTCACAGGGCTTCATATCGTCATTTTTGTACCATATTCGTGCCGTGCCACTTTGGCAGTTCTTCTTAATCCCTTCTTAAAAAACACTTAGGTTATCTGCCATCATAGTCGGCCCAATTGTTGGGAGTCTCGTACCAGCGAAGGTTTTTCAGGGTTACTCCCTCGGGGAGGTGATTATTTAGCTGGTTGAAGGCCCATTTGGCGAGGCATTCTGCGGTTGGGGGTTCATCGGTTATCAGCACTCGCTTGTTGCGCCTGAGGATGAATTCGAGGTCCTGATGGTCGTTTTTCCAGATGGCGAATCCGTGGTCGAGTTTGTCGTGGATCTGTTCAACCATGGTTCTGTGCAGGAACTTGAAATCCATGACCATACCCTCTTCGGCGTCTCCCTGACGGTCGTTGATCGGTCCTTCCACGGTAGCCACGATCACGCCCCTATGGCCGTGGAGCTGGTTGCAGAATGAAAAACTGTTCGGCAGCGTGTGGCCGTAGTCGATCTCGATTTTTCTGGAAATGAGCATGGCGATGATATCAGGTTCGAATGATTTTCATGCAAAGTGTACGTAATTTTTTTCAGAATAGCATGGCGCATTGAGAATGGTGCGTTGTACGATAGATGGGGGAGCTCGGGAACGCATGATTATAAGGCGCTTCTCGAAAGAAATCGCGTTGCTGGACATGAGTTTACGCCGCTGATTGCCGCGATTTTTTTACATTTGACAGTCAGCCCTTTTCTGATGACCTGGTCACCGATTCGCATGTGTGAAGAGAGGGGGGAAACGTTTTGTGTACCATATCGACTTGTTATAGATAAGCCGTTTAAGGATGTTAAGTTGTAACGCCACCCACCATTAGGTTATGAACGTACAGGATATCTGGTCATCGATTCTTGAAGAGGCTCAGCGCGAATGCGAACATGAGCCTGAAATTCGCATTTTTCTTGAGCAGCATATTTTGCGTTACCCGGAGTTTGCGCCTGCTTTGGCCATGCTTCTGTCCGTAAAGCTCGGTTCGAAGCATTTTCCCCCGCAGGTCCTTCAGGAGTTGTTCGAGGGATTATACCGCCAGAACCCGGAAGCAGTTGAATTTGCCATTTGCGATCTTGTTGCCACACAGCAACGTGACCCCGCTGCTGTTAACTATTTCGAGATCATGCTTTTCCTGAAGGGCTACCAGGCGCTCCAGTCCTACCGCCTTGCCCACTGGCTGTGGTCAAATAACCGCAAATCGCTGGCTTACTTCCTGCAGAACCGCATTTCGGAGGTGTTTGCCGTAGATATCCATCCTGCGGCTGTGATCGGCAAGGGGATTCTTCTCGATCACGCTACCAGTCTTGTAATCGGTGAAACAGCGGTTGTAGACGACAACGTGTCGATTCTGCATGAGGTGACGCTGGGCGGCACAGGAAAGGAGACTGGTGACCGCCACCCAAAGGTTGGAAAATCGGTGATGATCGGTGCCGGCGCCAAGATCCTGGGCAACATCAGGATTGGTGATGGGGCCAAAATCGGGGCAGGAAGTGTTGTGCTTGACGATGTTCCGGCCCACTATACGGTTGCAGGGGTTCCCGCCCATATCGTCGGACGGACGGAAGTTGCCGAGCCTGCTCTCGATATGAATCAGCGATTGGTGTTTCCGCAAAAAGGTTGCGGGACCGCTCCCCGGGCTGAAGCCCAGGGCAATTGAGGAGAATGAAAGATCCGAATATCCAGAGGCGTCAAGCCCAGAGGATATCCGGATCTTTCACTTAAGCACTGAATCGGTTTTTCAGGTTATCCCTATAGGATTCGAGGCGTTCCTTGATCTCCAGCATGTGGTCGCCCCCGATCTTCTCGAGAAGGGCGTTGGCAATGACTGGCGCTACTACGGCTTCAGCCACGACACCGGCGGCCGGAACAGCACATGCGTCACTTCGTTCGAAACGGGACTGGACCGCGACCAGCGTGGCGAGGTCGAAGGAGCGGAGAGGGGAGACCAGCGACGAGATCGGTTTCATGGCAGCCCTCAGGTGGATCGGCTGCCCGTTCGACATGCTTCCTTCTATGCCTCCTGCACGATTTGTCTCCCTTGTCAATCCATTATCGCTGCCGGCAAACAGTTCGTCATGGACTTGTGAGCCTGGTTTGTGTGCGTTTTCGAATGCTGTGCCGATCTCTACGCCCTTGATGGCCTGGATGGAGGTGATTGCAGCTGCCAGCGCGGAATCGAGGCGTCTGTCGTGCTGCACGTAGCTCCCGAAGCCCATGGGAACTCCGGTGATGTAGATTTCGATAATACCGCCGAGGGTGTCGCCATCCTCTTTTGCCTTGTCGATGGCCGCAATGGCTTCAGCCTCCGCCTTTGAGTCGAGCATGCGGACCTGTGACCGGTCTGCGGCGGCGGCCAGGGATTCGGCCCCTGCTGCGAGCAGCTCCTTCAGTGCAGACGGTGCGGCGGCCTGGGTAGCCGGGCCAATGGTCGAAATGTAACTGCCGATTTCGATGCCGAGTTGCCGAAGGAAAGTTCTGGCCAGCGATCCGGCTGCGACACGGGCCGCTGTTTCACGGGCCGAGGAGCGGTCGATGACTGGCCGGATGTCGTCGAATCCATATTTGATGAAACCGGTGAGGTCAGCGTGTCCCGGCCTCGGGATGGTTATTTCAGGAACTTCGCCGGAGTGATCGTCGAACTGCGCCATCTGCGTGGTCCAGTTTTCCCAGTCGCGGTTCCTGATGAGGAGCGAGACAGGGGAGCCGATGGTTTTACCGAATCGGACTCCGGAGAGCACTTCGGCCCTGTCGGTCTCGATTTTCATGCGGCCGCCGCGTCCGTGACCCTGCTGCCGCCTGGCAAGCTGGCTGTTGATGTCCTCCGCGGTAAGGCCGATGCCGGCCGGTAGCCCTTCGATGATTGCCGAAAGTGCGGGGCCGTGCGATTCGCCTGCGGTAAAGTAGCGTATCATAAGGTATCAGGTATAAAAAAGCCCGGCGTAAGCCTTTACGGTACGCCGGGCAGTGATGTTCTTCAGTCAGTCTTTCTTAACGCTCAGCGAAGCCTTTTGGCAGCTTCTTTTGCATAGTAGGTGAATATGATGTCTGCGCCTGCACGCTTCATGCAGAGCAGAGATTCCATCATGACTCGCTCTTCGTCGATCCAGCCGTTTGCCGCAGCAGCTTTGACCATGGCGTATTCACCGGAAACGTGGTAGATGGCCACAGGAACGTCGAAGCGCTCTTTTGTGCGGTAGACGATGTCAAGATATGCCAGTCCGGGCTTGACCATGACGATGTCGGCACCTTCGATGATGTCGAGTTCAACCTCTTTCATGGCCTCTTCAGTGTTGGCCGGGTTCATCTGGTAGGTGGTTTTGTCGCCGAACTGGGGTGCAGAGTGCAGCGCGTCGCGGAACGGTCCGTAGAAGCTCGATGCATATTTGGCGGCATAGGAGAGGATGCCTACGTCGCAGTGGCCGGACTCGTCGAGTGACTGGCGGATGGAGCCGATGCGGCCGTCCATCATGTCGCTCGGTGCGACGAAATCTGCCCCGGCTTCGGCGTGGGAGATTGCCATTTTGCAGAGCACCTCAACGGTTTCGTCGTTCAGGATGATGCCGTCCCTGACAAGGCCGTCGTGGCCGAAGGGAGTAAACGGGTCAAGAGCCACGTCAGTCATGATGCACAGCTCGGGTACTTTGGCCTTGATCGCCCTGATGGCTTCCTGGATGATGCCTTTATCATTGTATGCTTCGCTGCCGTCTTCAGTTTTCTGTTCCGGAATACCGAAAAGGTCGATGCCCTGGATGCCGAGGTCCCAGAGTTCCTGGCACTCTTTGACCGCGTTGTCTATGGAATAACGGAAGCTTCCCGGCATTGAGGAGACCTCTTCCACGACATTGGTACCCGGGCAGACGAACAGTGGATATACAAGGTCCTTGACCGTCAGCGTGTTTTCCTGCACAAGGTTTCGGATGGCGGCGGATCTGCGTAATCTTCTCGGGCGGTTGACAATGTTGAGGAGGTCGAGCTGGCTCATGGTTCAGGATTGATTTTGTTTGGGAAAAAACCAAGATAAGAAAATCTGTCAACATCGGGAAGGGAGCCTCCATAAATCCATTTTTTCGAACGGTATGACTTCGTTCGCATTTCGATGATTATATTTCCTCAACGAATGAAACTCACAATACTTAACCATGCCTCGCCAATGTCTCCTGAACTCCAGCTTGCGCTCGACATGGCCGAACAGGCCGGCAAGCTTACGCTCGACTATTTCGGGCGAAAATCGCTCCAGGTCTTTTCGAAACGTGACGACAGCCCGGTAACCGAGGCGGACCGGAAAGCAGAGGAACTCATACGGCGGGGTATAGGTGCGAAGTACCCGGAGGATGGTCTGTTCGGTGAGGAGTTCAACGAGCGACCGTCCGGCAACGGAAGGCGCTGGATCATCGATCCGATTGATGGAACTCGGTCGTTCATTCACGGTGTTCCGCTCTACGGGGTGATGATTGCACTTGAGGTCGAAGGGGTTATCCGGCTCGGCGTCATCAATTTCCCGGCCCTCGGCGAGCTTTACCATGCCGAGACAGGTGGCGGGGCTTTTGTGAACGGTTCAGCCCTGAGCGTCTCCTCGATTTCGAAACCGGCCGATGCCACCGTGGTCTTCACCGAGAAGGAGTACCTGCTCGACCCTCCATCAACGCATCCGGTGGACCTGCTGAGATCTCGCGCCGGGCTGGTTCGGGGATGGGGCGACTGCTACGGGCACATGCTTGTCGCTTCGGGACGGGCTGAAGTCGCCGTCGACAAGATCATGAGCCCATGGGACTGCGCTGCAATTATCCCTATTGTCTCTGAAGCGGGAGGCTGCAGCTTTGATTACCTCGGCAAAACGACTATCTCCGGGCAGGGGCTGGTGAGCGCTAACCTGCTGATGGGCAGGTCGCTTATCGAGGCCATCGGGAACAGGGGGATCTGCTGATGCTCACGACGATACTGCTGATTATTATTCTACTGTTGCTTGTCGCCATTGTCGGCATGATTGTGACCGGATGGCCGGGCCGGGAGAGCGAAGAGATTGAAAAAACGGGCAATGCGCTGCGCCGTGAAATGGCCGAACACCGTGCTGAATCGATTCAGCTCCTGCATGCCATCCGGATCGAAGTCGAGGACTCAGTTCGCGAATCGATCGAGAGAGAGATGGCTGGTTACGGATCGAGGAGCGGGCGTTCCCGAGGTTCCAGGGGCTCGAGTTCGTCAAGGGCACAATCGAAACCGCGGCAACAACAGTCCGAAATTGCAGCAGTACCCAATGAATTCCACGCAATGGTTGAAGATAATGGGGCCGATTACGGCTACGATGTAGGGGTTATTGAAACCAGGCAGTTACCTCTTTTCCCGGAGAGCCCTGAAGATGCCCGGGCAGATGCACCGGTAGCAGCTGTCTCTCCGGTGCCGCCAGTGCCGCAGGTGGAGGTCGAAGATGATGTGCCGCCGCCTGAGGTGATACGGATCGGATATATGTTCGATGATATCCCGGATGTGGAGTGAACACGGTTTGGTGACTGTATTGGTCCTGTTCTGAAATGCATGAAGATATTGGGCTGAAGCCCTAAGTTTTTTTTTGATTCTTCTCCCCGGACTGAAGTCCTGAAGTTGCAACTGAATAGAATGTAAGAAGTTAGTGTCCGGGAGACTGAAGTCTTCCGGAATGAAGAGAAAGTCCGGGGCAACTGAAGGGTGCGCTAGATCTCAGTGTATGTCATGCCTGATTTCATGGGTTCCTGGATATGATCAGTCCTGCCTGCCGTTACGATCGTTCATGCTGCTCGATGAGAACACCGTTTCCCGCTCGTTATCCGCCAGTCTCATAATTTTCATGCAGCTCATTCAATCGTCTTCTGAATTTGCATCGAAAGGGGACAGGAATAGCCCACCCATTTCTGTCGGAAAGGCATTCGGCTTTATCGATCGGGACGGATGGGATAAGGGATTGTTCTCTTTGTTCAGTTCAGCGCTTTGGCGATGGCTTTGGCGAAGTTCGGGCCGTCGAAGTATTCCGGGATGATGTCGACCTTGATTCCGATCTTTTCGAGTGCACCGGAGGTGGTCGTGCCTATGGCCGCGATGAGTACGCCTTCGGGAACGGTTTTCGATCCCATGGCCTCAAAGAAGTTGGTGGCTGTCGAGGGGCTGGTGAAGGAGAGGCAGTCAAGCTTTCCGTCAAGGAGCATGGTCTTGACCTGTTGGGTGTCTTCCGGCGAAGGCTGGATGTTCTCGTAGACGGTCAGCTCTACACAGGTGCCGCCGCGTTGGGCGATCAGCTTCGGAATGGTGCCGAGCGACAGGTTCCCGCGGACGAATAGAAATGTTTTTCCTTCGATCTCGTTCGGGTCTATCTCCGCCATGAGATTTTCGGCGTCGGCGATTTTCGGAAGGGGTTCGGTTTTGACTCCGTGTTTTTCGAGGTCGCCGGAAGTCGTCTTGCCGACGGCCCAGACCTTGACGTTCCGGAGGTTGGACAGCTCTTCTTCCGATCCGGCAAGGAGTCGCTCAAGGAAGAACTGGACGCTGTTGGCGCTGGTGAAGAATATGCCGTTGAAGCGGCTCAGGTCGGGGACTTTCCAGCCGGCAACCGGCCTGATCTCGATCGTCGGGAAGACGATCGCGGTCAGGCCGTACTGCTCAAGCTCCCTTACAAAAGGCGCAGCCTGAAGTTTCGGGCGGGTAACGAGAACTGTTTTCATCAACGGGTTTTGCGGATATCGGAAAGAATCTTTTCCGCGCCCATCGACAGCAGGACTTCTGCTAGTTCGATGCCTACTGCTTCTGCCTCTTCCGGTGTGCTCAATGCCCTGGCAACTTCGTTGCGGATGGCGGTTTTGCCGTCCACTGAGCCGACATAGGCAAGCAGCTTCAGTGTGCCGCCAATGTATGAACCATAGCATCCTATCGGGATCTGGCATCCGCCCTGGAGGTGCCTCAGGAGCGCACGCTCAGCGCGGCAGCAGATTTCGGTGTTGCTGTCATTGAGCACCCTGACGATCTCCCTGGTTTCAGCGTCGTCCGTACGGGTCTCGATACCTAGCGCACCCTGACCGACGGCTGGAAGCATGGTATCGTGGGGCAGGATCTCGGAGATGCGGTCGCTGAACTCCAGGCGGAAGACACCAGCATAGGCAAGCATCATGGCGTCGAATTCACCGTCATCGAACTTTTTGAATCGTGTATTGAGGTTGCCTCTGATATCGACAATTTTCAGATCAGGACGCATGCTGAGTAGCTGTGACATCCTGCGGAGCGAGCTGGTGGCCATCCTGGCATTCAGCGGAAGGTCCTTGATGCCTTTGCCTGACTTGGAGATGATGACGTCACGGGTATCTTCACGTTCGGTGAACGAGGTGATGACAAGACCCTCGGGAGTTCCGGTAGGAACGTCCTTGAGGCTGTGAACGGCAAGATCGATCTCGTTCGCAAGCAGGTGCTTTTCGATGTCTTTGGTGAACAGTCCCATGTCACCGATCTTGGAAAGAGGCGAGTCGAGCAGCACGTCGCCGGTCGTCTTGATCAGCTTCAGCGTGATGTTCAGTTCAGGGAAATGCTTTGAAAGCTCTGCCTTGGTGTAATCAGCCTGCCACAAGGCAAGAGGGCTGGAGCGAGTGCCGATGATAATCTCTTTTTTCAATTCGATTACTGATTGATTTATTGAAGTGACTGGTTTGGTTCTTCGAGGTCAAAGATGTTCCTGACGAGGTTGACCTTGCTCGGGATGTTATCGGCGGTATCGATCGGGGCCTTGAGCATCTTGATCGGATGGTGCAGAATCTTTTTCAGGATCCTGTCGGTCAGATGTTCCATGCGTTTGAGCTCCTCTTCGCTGACCTTGTAGCGGTATCTTTCGAGCTCTTTCTCCTTGATTTCGATGAACTTCGACTGCAGGTCGACAATTGTCGGGCGGACCTTGAGGGTATTGATCCACTGACCGAAGGCGACAAGCTCTTCCTCGATGATTGCGTGGACTTTCGGCAGTTCAGCGCGACGACGATCAAGGTTTGAGTCGATGATGTGCTTCAGGGCATCGATATCCTTCAGGAACATGTTCTGGAGCTTCGAGATCTCCGGATCGACGTTTCTGGGGAGGCCGAGGTCAAGGATGATGACCGGTTTGAGGCGACGCCTGACCATGCTCTGCTGCATCTCGGCTTCCTTGAGTACATAATCCTTGGTGCTGACGGCAGTGATGATGATATCAAATTCGTGCAGGTGTTCCTTGTAGGTCTCGAACGGAAGCACCCTGTTGGTGCCAAGCTCTTCTGCAAGGGCTTCGGCTTTGGACATCGTCCTGTTGGTGATGACGATATTCCTGGCGTTCTTCGCGTAAATATGCTTTGCTGCAAGCTCTCCTGTTTCGCCGGCGCCGATGAGCAGCACCTTCTTCATGGAGAGGTTGGAGAAAATCTTCTGTGCCAGTTCGACGGCCGCGTAGCTTACGGAGACGGCACCTTCCATGATCTTGGTCTTGGTCTTGACCTTCTTGGCCACGCTGAACGCGGTATGGCACAGGCGGGTAAGCAGAATTCCTGCGGTGCCGACTTCAGCTGCGATGCGGTAGGCATCCTTGACCTGGCCGAGAATCTGGCCTTCGCCAAGGACGAGCGAGTCTATGGCGCTGGAGACCTCAAACAGGTGCCTGGCTGTGCCGCAGTAGAATCGGTTGAAGAAGTGCTCGGGGCGTACCTCCTTGCGGGCATCCTTGTATGAGATCAGGTACTCTTTGAGGTAGTCGCAGTTCACTTCCGCCATGGCGGGAACCACGTAGAGTTCTGTACGGTTACAGGTTGATACAACCATGGCCTCGCTGGCCAGTCCACTCGATATCAGATCAGTGACGAATTCCTTGTTTTGAACTTCTGAAAGAGCGATCCTTTCACGGATTTCAATAGGTGCAGTTTTGTGGTTGACACCAACTGAAATGATGTTCATAGCAGGATTGTTTA
>Ga0326726_10005824_pt1 | contig 11133 bp, 11 predicted proteins | sample MHFenrmetagenome_2_FD_207603 | JGI IMG/M metagenome (GOLD analysis project Ga0326726, IMG submission 207603) | Lab enriched peat soil microbial communities from Michigan Hollow, Ithaca, NY, United States - MHF15MN | ecosystem: Environmental > Terrestrial > Soil > Wetlands > Peat | place: USA...
CCATGATACCAAGGAAGAAGTCGCTCATAAGGCTTCCACGATCACAGCCAAGCCTTGGCCGCCGCCGATGCATGCCGACCCCAGGCCGTAGCGCTTGCCCGCGCGGCGCAGCGCGTGCAGCAGGTGCAGCGTGATGCGCGTCCCGCTCGCGGCCAGCGGATGCCCGATGGCGATGGCGCCGCCGTGCACGTTGGTCTTCGCGCGGTCCAACCCCAGCTCCTTCTCCACCGCGAGATACTGCGGGGCGAACGCTTCGTTGACCTCCACCAGGTCCATCTGGGCGAGGGTCATCCCCGCCTTCTTCAGAACTTTGCGCGCGGCGGGCGCCGGGCCGATCCCCATGTACTTGGGCTCGACGCCGACCACTCCCCAGGCCACCAGTCTTCCCAGTGGCTTCAGGCCGCGCGCTTTGGCGTAGGCCTCGCTGGCGATTACGGTTGCCGCGGCGCCGTCGGAGATGCCGGAGGCATTGCCCGCGGTCACCACGCCGTCCGCCTTGAAATAGGGCTTGAGCGTCGCGAGAGCCTCGAGCGTCGTCTCCGGCCGCATGTGCTCGTCGGCGCGGAATTCCACCGTCTGCCCCTTCTTCTTGAGCGGCACCGGGATCACCTCGTCGGCGAAGACGCAGTCGTCCCAGGCCTTCTTGGCGCGCTGCTGGGACCCGACCGCGACCTCGTCCACTTCCCGACGGGTGAGCTTGTACTTGTCGGCGAGGTTCTCGGCGGTTTCGGCCATGGAGAAGCCGCACTGCGGGTCCTTCAATGACTCCCACAAGAGATCTTCGAGTGGGGCGGGGCCGAGGCGGAGCCCCCAGCGCGCGCCGCGCACCACGTGCGGGGCCTGGCTCATCGATTCGGCGCCCCCGGCGAGCACCGCCTCAGTCTCACCCAGGATGATGAGCTGCGCTCCCTGGGTGATCGCCTCGAAGCCCGAGCCGCACAGGCGGTTCACGGTGACCGCGGGCGTCTCGATCGGCAGCCCGGCCTTGAGGGCCACGTGCCGCGCCATGTAGATGGCGTCGGTCGAGGTCTGCAGGGCGTTGCCGAACACGGTATGACCGATATCGGCCGTCGGGAGTCCGGCCCGCTCGATGGCGTGGCGTGCGGCGATCGCACCGAGGTCGATGGCGGAGAGGTCTTTCAGGGAGCCGCCGAAGGCGCCGAAGCCCGTGCGGACTCCCGAGAGAAACACGACGTCGATTTGACTACCCTGGGTCTTCACACTGCGCCTTGCTCGGGAGAAGGCGGAATATGCCCGGACGCTGTCGCAGGCGGGAGCGGCGCGCTGCGGAGACTTCCACACACGGATTGTAGTGCATATATTATGGTCCATATTATATGGACCACTTGTGATGCACGACGCTAAGACATTGAATCCATTTGCGTTGGGTGGTGTCGTCACGGGACGCCAGTTTGCTGGACGAACCCCCGAGATCACCCGCTTGCTCGACCTCGTGCAGACGGGTCAACACGCCTACCTCTTCGCTCCGCGGCGCTACGGCAAGACCTCACTGCTCCGCGAGGCATTCGGGCCGCCGGTCGAGGCGAAACGCCTGGAGGCAATCTGGTGTGACTGCTGGCCGGCAACCGACGCCCAGACCCTGGCCATGCGCCTGGCGCAGGACGTGGTGAGCCGGGCCGGCAGTCTCGGCAGGGTGAGCGAATGGGTGAAGACGGCCGGCGGCCTCTTCAAGCGGTTGCGGCCCACGATCACCGTCGGGCAGGGCGGGGCGAAGGTCTCGATCGACGTCGCTCCGACCGGCCAGGGACCGGTGCCGGACCTGGAGGACGCGGTGGCCGCTGTGGGCCGCTTCGCGGTGCATCGCAAGCGACCCACGGTGCTCGTGTTCGACGAGTTCCAGCAGATCGCGCACTGGAGCGACGCCAGCCAGACGGAGGCGACGCTCCGCTCGGCGATCCAACAGCTCAAGGGCGTCTCCTGCTTGTTCGCGGGCAGCCAGCGCCACCTGCTGCAACAACTGTTCAGCGATCGGGCGCGTCCGCTGTTCAACCTCGCGGCGCCGTTCCCGCTGGGCCGGCTGTCGCGCGGCGAGGTCGGTCCCTGGCTCACTCAGCGGTTCGCCGACACCGGGATCACCCTGGATGGGGGGGCCCTGGAGCGCATGCTCGAGGTTGGCGCAGGCCATCCCTGGGCCACCCAGTACCTCGCGTATTTCGTGTGGCAGGAAGCCGCGACGCAGGGTGTCCGGCGGGCGGACGAGCGGATCGTCGCGGCCGCGCTCGATCACGCCGTCGCGGTGGAGGACACGCTGGCCGGGGGGAAGCTCGCCACGCTCACTCCACCGCAGCTCCAGGTGCTGGCCGCCTTGGCGCGCGACCCGACGCCCTCCCCGACGGCCGCGCCCTACCTCGCCCGCCACCGTTTGCCCCCGAAGAGTACGGTCAGCCAGGCGCTGCGCAGTCTCGCCGGCAAGGGCGATGTGGAGCACGACAAGGATCTGTTTCTGGTCGCCGATCCGATGCTCGGCGAGTGGCTGCGGCGGCAGTATCGCTAGACGCGTCGACCCTTCCAATACAGGTAAACGGGCGACCCCAGCAGCACGATCCCGATACCGGCCATCGCCTGAACCGGTCGCGCGACGATCGTATTGGCCACGATGGCGAGCGCGGCCACAATGAAGAGCGCCGGCGTGAACGGGTACCCGGGGACGCGATACGGACGCGGGGCGTCGGGGCGGCGGCGGCGCAGCACGAAGACGCTGGCGGCGGCCAGCGCGGCGAACAACCAGCTCGCGAACACCACATAGGTGAGGAGCTGCTCGAAGCTCCCCCACAACGTGAGCATCGCCGCCCACACGCCTCCGACGGCGATCGCGATGGCCGGCGTGCCGAAGCGCGGATGGACTTCCCCCAGCGCGCGGAAGAACACCCCGTCCCGGCCCATGGCGTAGTACATCCGCGGACCGGTAAGCGCGAGCCCGTTGGCGGCGCTGAACACCGAGACGAGCACCGCGGCGCTCACGAACTTCGCCGGGACTGGCCCGAACAGCGCGCGGACGGTGTCCGCCGCGACGCGCTGCGAGCCCGCGACTCCGTCGGGACCGATGGCGGCGAGGTACCCGATGTTGGCGAGCACGTAGAGGAGCACCAGCGCGGCCGTGCCGATGACGATGCCGCGGGCGAAGGTGCGCTGCGGATCGAGCGCCTCGCCCGCGGAATTCGTCACGTTGATCCATCCCTCGTAGGCCCACAGCACCCCCAGCAGCGCGACGCCGGCGCCCGAGAGGAGGCCGACCGACACCGGGGCGGTGAACGCACGGGAAGCCGATGCCGTCCCGCCCGAGCCCAGCGCGATCCCCGCCACGGCGATGGCGAGGATCGCCGCCACCTTCACGCCCGTGCTCCAGTTCTGCACCGTGGCTGCGTGCCGCACGCCGCGAATGTTCACCGCGGACACGGCGAGGATCATGAGGATAGGCAGGACCCTCCGTGCGACGGGCCCGAGCGTGACGAGCTCTCCGGCGTACGTGGAGAACGCCACCGCCAGTGTCGCGGTCGACCCGGTGTTGATCGCCAGAAACAGTGTCCAGCCCAGCAGAAACGCCGGAAACCGCCCGAATGCCTCGCGCACGTAGGTGTAGGAGCCCCCGGCGTCGGGATAGAGCGTCCCCAGCTCGGCGAACGTCAGGGCGCCCAGGAGCGAGCAGATCCCACCCACCACCCACACCAGCAAGGCCCATCCGGGATCGCCGGCGGTGTTGCGCAGCACAGTCCCGGGGACGAGCCAGATCCCCGAGCCGATGACCGTCCCAATCACGACCAGGACGAGATCGCCCTGGCGCAGCGAGCGGGTCAGCTCGCGCGGCGCGCTCAACGGCCCGCCGCCATGCCGTCCTTGCGGGGGTCGGAGCCCGCGGCGTAGCCCCGCGGCAGGCGCAGAATCGCCTGGGCGCCGCCGAAGGCGACGTTGGAATCGGGGACGATGACGTGGCCGAGCGCCGCCAACCGGCGGCGCACGTCGTCACCGATCGCCGGCTCGAGGGCGACGCGCAGCCCGTCGAAGTGGCGGAAGCGGGGGGCGTCGATCGCATCCTGCAGGTCCATGCCGAACACCAGCAGGTTCAACAGCACCTGCACGTGCCCCTGGGGCTGCATCGAGCCGCCCATCACGCCGAACGACATCCATGGTTGCTCGATGCCCGACGAATCGGGCCGCGTCACGAAGGCGGGGATCAACGTGTGGAACGGCCGCTTCCCGGGTGCCACCGTGTTGGGCAGTCCCGGCTCGAGGGTGAACCCCGCGCCCCGGTCTTGCAGCGCGAAGCCCGTGCCCGGGACGACGACGCCCGATCCGAACAGGTCATAGAGCGAGTTGATGAACGACACCATGTTGCCGGCCGAGTCGGCGACGGTGAGATAGATCGTCTCGCTCGCGGTGAGCGGCTTTCCCGGTTGCGGCCGGTCGGCGGCCCGAGTGGTGTCGATCAGGGCCCGACGCCCGGCCACGTACGCGTCGGTCAAGAGCGCTGTGGGAGGCACCGTCGTGGCGGCAGGCTCGCCCACGTACCGGGCGATGTCGGCGTACGCCAGTTTCTTCGCCTCGATCAGAAGATGCAGATACGCGGCCGAGTTATGACCCAGCGCGCGCAGGTCGTAGGGCTCGAGCATGCGCAGCATCTCGAGCACGGCCACTCCCTGGTTGTTGGGCGGCAGCTCCCACACGCGGACCCCGTGGAACGGGGCCGAGATGGGGACAACCCATTCAGGGCGGTGGCGCTTGAGGTCGTCGAGCGTGAGGTAGCCGCCCAGCTCGTGGACGCGCGCCACGATGCGTTCTCCGAGCGCTCCCCCGTACAACGCCGCTGGTCCCTGGAGGGCGATCTCCCGGAAGCTCCGGGCGAGGTCGGGATTACGGAACCACTCCCCGGCTCGCGGCGCCCGCGTGCCGTCCACCAGGAACGTCGCGCGCGCGCCTGAATCCGCCGCGAGCTTCGCCGTCTGATCGGCCCAGTCGCGCGCGATGATCGGCGTGACCGGGAATCCCTCCTCCGCGTACCCGATCGCCGGCTGCAGCGCCTGAGCGAGGGTGATGGTGCCGTAGCGCGCCAGCAGCGCGTCCCAGCCCGACAGCGCCCCCGGCACGGTGATGTCCTCGACGGTTTCCTGGGGCATCGCGCGATGGCCGCTGGCCAGCAGCGCCTCGCGGGTCATCAGGCTGCCAGCGCGTCCGCTCGCGTTCAGGGCGACCAGGCGGCGCTCCTTGCCGACCCAGACGAGCGCGAACATGTCGCCGCCGACGCCGGTCATCATCGGCTCGACGACGTTGAGCACGGCCGCGGCGGTCACGGCGGCATCGAACGCATTCCCACCGCGCTCCAGCACCGCCAGGCCGGCGGCGGTGGCGAGTGGCTGGCTCGTGGCGATCATGCTGTGCGGCGCGTACACGGTCGAGCGGTGCGCCATGGTCGAGGGGCGCTGGGCCTGGGCGACCACGGAGGAGGCGCTCGACACGACCGACACGAGCAGGGAAAGGAGGCGCGTAGGCATCACGGGTTCGCTTCCAGGTGGCGGGCGACGGCCTCGGCCGCGGCGCGCGTCGAGGTGGTACCTCCAACGTCGGGCGTGCGCGCCCCGGCGGCAAGCGCTTCCCGCACGGCCCGATTCAGGGCGCGGGCCGCGTCCGGGTGGCCTAGCTGCTCGAACATCAGGGCGCCGGTGAGAATCGCCGCCATCGGGTTTGCGACACCCTTGCCGGCCAGCGGCGGCGCGGAGCCGTGCACGGGCTCGAACAGGCCGGCCCGCCCGGGGTGGAGGTTGGCGCTGGCCGCGAGCCCGAGCCCGCCCACCAACCCCGCGCCCAGGTCGGAGAGGATGTCGCCGTAGAGATTGTTCGTGACGATCACCTGGAACCGATCCGGCTCGCGCACCAGCTCCATGGCGAGTGCGTCGACGAAGCGGTGCTCCGCCTGAATGCCGGCATACTCGGCGGCGACCGCCTTGAACCGCTCCTGCCAGATGCGGTGGGCCGGCACGGCGTTCGACTTGTCGCTCATCGTCACACGGGTCTTCCCATGCGCCCGGGCCCACGCGAAGGCGGCGCGAATGATGCGATCGACTCCCTTGGCGGTGTTGACCTCTTCGGCGATGTACTCGTCGCCCGTGATCCGTCCCCGGCCGAGATACACGCCCTCGGTGTTTTCCCGGAAGATGACGAAGTCGATCGGCCTTCCGCTCTTGAGCGGCGTGAGGTCCGGGTGGAGCAGCTGGACCGGACGGAAATTGATATAGAGGTCGAGCCGGAAGCGCAGCCCCAGCAGGATGTCGCGCGCATGCTCGTTGCCGGGGACGCGCGGGTCGCCGATAGCGCCGAGGAAAATTGCGTCCACGTCGTCACGCAGGTGGGCGAACGCGGCGTCGGGGAGCGTCTCCCCGGTCGCGAGGTAGTGGTCGGCGGAGTAGGGCAGCCGCTCCCAGTCGAGTCCGAAGCCCTCCGCCGCGGCGGCTCGCTCGAGCACCGGGATCGCGGCTTCGATCACCTCAGGGCCGATGCCGTCGCCCGCGATGACGGCGATGTGATGAGGCGTCATCGGTACTTGGTCTTCGGTAAACCGTTTACCGAGAACCGAGAACCATTGGTCATTCGAACCCCGTCGCCCGCCCGCACCCGATGCAGTACGCCCAGCCCACGTCCACCTCGCTGCCGCACGCCGGGCACTTGAGCTCCCCCGAGGGCGGCTGCCCGCAGTGGGGACAGAAGTTCACCTTGCGGTTCGACGGCAGGGAGCCGCCACAATAGGAGCACTGGGCGGCCGCCACGGTTTCGTCGTCCGCGTCGGCGAGCTCGAACGTCGGCTCCCTCTCCTCGGGCGTCGGGATCGGGGAGAGCCCGGCCGGCGGGATCGGATTTTCGGACGTCCAGCTGACCGGCTCTTCTTCGTCCTCCACGAGCGCCTCGTCCTGCGGGGCGGGCTCCGGCTCGGGAGGCGCGTAGGCCGCGGGCCCGCCGCGCAGGACGCGCTCGGCCGCGAAGCGGTTCACCATCACGCGCGCGTCGGGGAAGTTCCGGAAGAACCCCGGATCGGGGTTGGTCGCCGTCACTTCCCGCTGCATGCCGTCGCGCACGTCGGTGGGATCGAGCTGGACGAAGCCGCGCTCGCCGGCCAGCAGGCGCAACACGGCCATCTCGTAGTCCTGGTGCGTCGCGACCTTCAATCGGGAGCGGTTGGAGCGGTAGGGCACCAGCCGTTCGTACAGATCGGCCGCGGGAAACGGCACCGCGATGCGGGCGTCCCGGGCGAGGGCCTCCACCAGGCACTCGAACAGCCGGTCCAGCTCGTCAGGCACCCGTTGCCCCTCCCTCGTCCCCCGTCCCGATCATCATTTGACGACGATCACGCCCTTCATGAACGGGTGCGGCGTGCAGTGGTAGGCGAACGTCCCGGGGCGATCGAAGCGGTGGACGAAGGCGCCGCCGGGGTTGATCAGCTCCGAGCCGGGCTCTCCGCCGTCGAACGTGATCGTATGGCCCAGCGGGTCGCTGTTGTTCCAGCGCACCGCCTGGCCGGTCGTGATGACGATCGTGTCGGCGGGGAACTTCATGCCGCCGATCGTGATCGTCGCGCCGATCGGAGCATTCACGTCACCGGCAACCGCGGCGGTGCGGCCCTTGTGGAACCAGGGGCCGAAGCGCGACAGGTGCAGCGGGATGGTGAATTCGAACCCGTAGAGCGGTTTCTTGACGAGAATAGAGAACAGGCCCCGGACGGAGCTGCCCTCGATCGTATTCACGTCTACGTTGCTCACCTGCAGCGAAAACGTGTGCGGCGCATTGGGAATCTGGAACACGAGGCCGGCGCTCCAGGCGGCCGGCTCGCCCAACCCGGGGGAGAGCAGGGAAGCGACGTCGCCACTGATCCCCACGTACTGGTTGACGCGGAGGACCATACCGCCCCCCACGGCGGCGCGCGACCGGTCCACATGGTACGCGTGGCTCATGCCCCGGACAGCGCCGAGCAGCGTAACCGGGCCTCTTGTCCAATCGAGACCGATTTCCCCGTCGAAACTCTTGGCCGCAAAGTTGTAGGCCGGCGTCACAGCCACGGTGAAGTCTCCGAGTGCGTGCCGCCAGCGGCCGTACACCTCCACCTCATTAGACCGAGTTTGGGTCTCCGCCTCCGAATGAGTCGCGTACCGCGTACCCAGGGCGAGATTTGCCGGCAGACCCACGGCGAGGGTGAACGTAGGATAGTTCGACACGTTGTGCCCGGGCCCAGGAGTGACGTAGAACCGGTGCAAGAAGTTGAATTGTACGACGCCGGGGGCGGGCACCCAGGTGCCGCTCAAGTTCGGCGAGCGGAAGAGCAACGACTGGGCCGAAAGCGGGGCGGCGAGAATGGTCAGGGCGCAGACGAGGAGACGACGCATGGGGCGGGCTCCAGTAGTGGATGGGGAGAATGTAGCGGGAAATGCCTATCGCCACTCGCGCACCCAGCGGTCGTACAGCACCGGGGTGACGCCGCCTTGCTGGAGCACCTCGATCCCGGATGGGTCGCGATACGCCTTGCGGTAAAAGACGTGCGTGACGCCCGAGTTGATCATCAGTTTGGCGCACATCACGCAGGGCGACGCGCTCACGAACACCACCTTGTCGCGGACGCTGCCGGGCGCCTTCACGAGGGCATTCATCTCGGAGTGAATACAGCCGCAGCTGCCCGGCACAGCGCTGTCGCACCGGTTGGCGAGTCCCTTGGCGTTGCCGTTGTAGCCGATCGCCAGGACGTTCTCCAACAGGTGATCGGTCACCACGGTGCCCACCTGGAGCCGCACGCACGTCGAGCGCTTGGCCAGCTCCTCGGCCATCCGCATGTACACCTCGTACAGCGGGATGCGCTCGACTGGCGGCGGCTCGGTGCCGTCGGGCAGCAGATTCAGCCGATGCGTGTTGGCGACGACGCCGTCCTTAGGCAGGCTCATGGATCTCCCGGTCGGGATCGTAGGATCCGAACTTGCCGCGGGCCCGCTGCTGCGCGAGCCAGGTATCGAAGCCGGACGCGACGAGGCCGTTGGAGCGCTCCTGCCGCTCGGCGGCCCGCTGCGCGAGGTCGTTGGCGTATTCGTTCTTGGGGTGGTCGTTGTGCCCCCGCACCCATTTCCAGGTGACGGCGTGGGCGGCCGTGACCTGGTCGAGCTTCTGCCACAGCTCGAGATTCTCGATCGCTCCACCCTTCCGCTTCCACCCGCGCGCCTTCCAGCCGGGCAGCCACTCCTTCATCCCCTTCACCAGATACTCGGAATCGGACACGTAGGTGACCTGGGCGTGCCGCCATTGCCGCCGGATCCACTCGAGCGAGGCGATGGCGCCCGCCAGCGCCATGCGGTTGTTGGTCGTCTGGGGAGAGCATTCGAAGAAATCCCAGCGTGCGACGCTGTCGCCCGCCGGGGCTTCCACCAGCGCGGCGTTGCCTCCGGGACTCGGTTTGCTCCGGTCGTTGCCGAGGCAGCTCTCGTCGGCGTGGACCAGGACCGGCGTGACGGCGTCTGAAGTGGGGGTGGGCATCAGGGTTGGATGGCGACCGGCAGATCGGTGTGCAGCAGGATCTCCTCGGTATGCGAGGCGACGCTGGGGCGCCGCTCACCGGGTCCGCGCGGCACGTGGGCGCCGGCGAACAGCGCATCGGCGCGGATGGCGCGGACCACGCGGGCGATCACCTCGGCGGCGGACCCCTCCTCGAGATGCGTCTGGAACTGCACGCCGAGCAGCGACAGCTCGGCTTCGGCTTGCCCGGTCACCAGGATCCCTTCGTTGCGGTCGCGATAGGCGTGAATCACGTGCACGGTGCTGCCGGCGACACTCGCGAACCGCGCGGCCAGATCGAGGGCGCGGCGGTTGCGTCCGTCGAACGCCACGGCGCAGGAGCGCATCGGAGACGCCACGCCGCCGCACACGATCACCGTCTGCTCGGCGAGGCGAATGAGCGACGCGGCGGTGCGGCCGAGAGCGCTCGGGCCGGCGCGCTCGGTGCGCAACCCGCGGCGGCCCACCAGCGCCGCATCGACCTCCTTCGCCAGCTCGGCCAGGATCAGGTCGGGCGACCCCTCCCGCTGCACCGCTTCGACTTCGAGTCCCGCCGCCGCGACGCGGAACCGCCCCCGCTCGAGCAGGATCGCGGCGGCCGCGACGGACTCCTGATCGCCTTCGGCGACGACGGCCACGACGATCACCGAGCGGAACCGCAGCGCGAGCACGACCGCCTGCTCCAGCGCGGCGTCGCCCTGCGGGCTCCCGTCGAGGCCCACCAGCAGGCGCGTGAACATCAGGCCACGCGCCGTCTCACGGCAGCACCGCGAAGGTGTCGAGCTCGCGCAGCCGGAAGCTCAGCAGCTCGCCCGTCATCGGCAGCCGGGCCAGCAACGTCTCGTCCCGGTTCTCGACCTCGAGCTCTTCGGCGACGACGACGTATTCGGTCCCGCGGCGCGACAGCGCCACCCGCCGCCGCTCGCGCACCGCGCGCTCCAGGGCATCCAGCGCGTCAGGGGTGAGAGAGCGGTATTCGGGGATCGCGCCCATGGGGGAGATTTAACGGACGATGATCGATCCCGCTTGCTCAGCCGTGACCCGGCCGATGACGGCCGCCGGCGCCAGCCCTTCCCGTGCCAGCGCTTCCTGCAGCCGCCCGACGCGCTCGGCGGCCAGGGCGATCAGCAACCCCCCGGACGTCTGGGCGTCGGCCAGCAGCAGACGCTCCGGCTGCGCCAGTGTGTCGGGGAACCGGACCGCACCGGCGAGGCTGTCGAGATTGCGCTGGGTCCCGCCCGGAACCGCGCCCCGGGCGAGCATCTCGCGCGTGTGCGCCAGCACGGGCACGCGCGCCGCTTCCAGCTCGGCCGCGACGCCGCTCGCGTCCAGCATGTTCCGCAGGTGCCCGAGCAGTCCGAACCCTGTAACGTCGGTCGCGGCATGCACGCCCGTGGCGAGCATGGCGCGCGCCGCGCCGGCGTTCAGGGTGGTCATGGACTCGACGGCGTCGACGAGTGCGGATGCCGGGAGCAGGTCGCGCTTCAGGGCGGTGGTGAGAATTCCTGTGCCGATCGCCTTGGTGAGGACGAGCGCGTCCTCGGGTCGCGCCCCGGCGATCGTGACCATGCGCTCGGGATGTACCTCGCCGATCACGAC
>Ga0326726_10005825_pt1 | contig 11132 bp, 13 predicted proteins | sample MHFenrmetagenome_2_FD_207603 | JGI IMG/M metagenome (GOLD analysis project Ga0326726, IMG submission 207603) | Lab enriched peat soil microbial communities from Michigan Hollow, Ithaca, NY, United States - MHF15MN | ecosystem: Environmental > Terrestrial > Soil > Wetlands > Peat | place: USA...
CATCATGATCGGCGCCTTATCGTCCGACGCAGATCGCGCGAATATCCTGAGCTCCGGGTCGAGTGGCTGCCCGAAGAGTTCCTGGCGCCCGACTTCCTGCCACTTCCCCAGGGCGTCGCGCTTCTTGACCACGGGCTCGAACGGACTTTTTTGCGCCCAGTCCGCGGGGATCACCGGCTGCCCGTCGAAATGTATATAGAAGAGTACGGTTCGGGCGCCCGGACTCGTTCGCAAGTACTGCGCGAACACCGCCGGCCGACCGGCGGCGTTGGTCAGCAGCTGGGTCTTGAACCCGCGCTTCTGAAATGACCGCTCGAGATAAGCCGCGTTGCGCTGTATGTCCTCAGGCTTCGCGGCGACATTGTCGATCGAGAGCAGATCCAGGTACTCCTGGAAATTCTGCTGCGAGAAGTGCGTGACTTCTTCGACCAGAACGCCCGCGAATACCACCTGGCATCCGAGGAGCGCTACTCCCGAAGTGACGAGCATCCGTCGCATGATGCCGAGGATAGTCGACCCCGCATTGGCCCCGCTACCTGAGTTGTGCCTTCTCGCGCTAGCATTGCCGCCTCAGCTGGGGAGATCGCCATGTTCAATAATCATCATTTACAGAGCACGGCGCTGGCTGCCAGCGTAGTCGCCCTGTTTGTGTCGGCGCCGTCCTTCGCCGGGAACGTCGTCGACAGCGACACCAAGGAGATCACCGGTTACGTGCTGACCGAGGCGGGGCTAGCCAAGTACACGCAGGCTGTCAAGAATCTGGCCCCACTTGCAAAGCGGCTGTCGGACGCGTGCAAGGCGGACGACGACAGCGATAACGTGCGCTCACTCGATGACATGGTGGCGCGCTTCGATGCGGTCCCCGGCGTTCGCGCGGCAATCAACTCGGCGGATCTGACGACTCGCGAGTACTTTGTTTTCTCGCTTTCCGTGTTCCAGAATGGAATGGCAGCCTGGGCGCTCGAGCAGCCCGGTGGCAAGCTGCCGCCGGGTACGTCCATGGCGAACGTGAAGTTCTATCGTGCTCACGAAGCGGCCATCAAGAAGCTGGGCGAGCAGATCAAGGCTGCAGACTGTGACGGCGGTGATAGTGAGGGCGACTCCGAGGAGTGAGCGTACCCGCCGCAATTCGTCTTGCGGCGACGCCGAAATCGATCAGGAGAACCGCCCGATCTCCAAGCCATCCAGCGATCAGATGCCGGCGATGTCCCTGCAAGTGTTTCCCGCGCAAATCGGATCGGAGTTTCGCTCGCCGTACAAGCGCCCCGCAAGCTTCATGTGGTCGCGGACAGCGTCGATGACAGCGGTGGATTTGTAGGATCCCGTGGACGCGGTCGACATGGACAACGCGGCCTTACCCTTCGAGGCGTTCTCCTCGTCGAACGGAATGCGTTCGTTGACGAGATAGTCCTTGTAGTGCTTCATGAAGGCCTGCATAGCGCCGGTGGCGCCCCACCATTGCGGGCACATGGCTACATACGCCTGATCCGCTTCGCGCTTGATGGCATCGTATTGCGCGAAGGCCCAGTCCGGTGTTCCACTCTCACCGACGCCCCAGCCTTCGGTAATGCCGAGTTTCTTCCTGAGGGCCGCAAAGTGCCCCCGCGCCGGCACCAGGGCCGCCTGCACCGCCGCGTGGTAACGCTTGATGAGGTCCTTTTCCTCGGCCTCCATCTGTTGTTGCCTGTCGATCGCGTGCAGTCTTTTCGCTTGAGCCGCCTCCGGGTCCTCGGCCGCGCCCGTCTGCTGCATGAGCTTCATCGCAGCCTGCGGATCCTTCATCATTTGTTCCTGAATGCGGGCCGCCATGGCCATCGGATCCTCTCCCGCCTGCGCGCTCAATTTGTGGGAGATCTCATCGTTGGCCGCCTGCTGGGCGCTGGCCTCGGCTGAGACGACTTCCAGTGCGGCTGCATTCTTGTCGGCGAATTGATCCTGCGACGAGTAGCAGGCCGTCGGCAGCGGCACGGTCTTCGCCCACGGCCCGGCTGGCGGCTGTGCGCAAATGCCGGACGTCATCATCAGAACGCCGGCGCCCGTCGATATGAGCCAGCGGCCATAGCGTGAACTTTCGCGCATATCGCCTCCTGCAACGCTTGAAGTGGTCATCGCATTTCCCTACTTCGGCAACAAGGCCGCCAGGCCCGCGAAGTCAATCGAAGCCACGGTCGGTGCGATCCGCTCCGGGTCGGCGTTGATGCGCATCGAGTCGCGGCTGTTTTTGCTTGATGGCCGCGGCTTGGATGGCAGCCGCGTCAGCGATCGCCTTGTTGCCTGCGTCCTGATCGCCGACATGCTGGTAGTAGCGGGTGTGCTGGTAATACCAGGGGCTACGCTGAACGTCGCCGCAAATGCTCGTCGGTGGGTTGACCTTGTCGTCGCCCACAATGACCCAACCCTCTGGCGCCGGCGGCAGTGCCTTCTTGCCCGCCTCTAGAACCTCGATCATCACGGAGCGGTCCGCAGCTGTGATGTTGCGATAGCCCGCTACGCACACCCCATCCGCGTGTGCAATGGATCCGGCGGTCATGGCGGCCACCATGCAGTACATGGCCACCCATAGCCTGTTTGACTTCACTTGTTCTGGCTCCTTATTGTTTGCGGAGATCCGGGCCAGTTCTTGTATTGACGGATTCTCGACTCGCGGACTGCCGTGCGCAAGCCGCTTCGTGCCAGCGATCGACAACAGGTCGCTGGAGAACGGATCCATCGATAGAAAAGAAAGATGGAGCGACTCGCTGGGGCGCAGGTGTATGATTTTCGGGCGAACGAGCCATTCCAATAACGAACTGTAGAAGGGGAATAGCATGGCTTTACCGTATTCGCGCCTCGCTTCAGCCACGGCGTTGCTTTTGCTTGGCCTGCTGCCTGCCCTTGCGGCCGACCCGTCGCCCGCCGGAGATCTCTGGCAAGTGACCTCCAAAATGTCGATGGAGGGCATGCCGATGGAGATGCCGGCGCAGTCGATGAAGGTCTGCGCGGCGAAGGTGTGGACCAAGCCACCGGCCGGGGATAACCCGCAGCAGAAATGCGTACGCACGGATTACGTGATCACCGGCAACAAGGTCACCTGGACCGAGAGTTGCGAGTCGCCGCCGATGACGGGTACGGGCGAGATCACCCGGGAGGGCGACGACGCGTACACCGGGTCCATCAAGTACGTCTCCGAGCAGGGCAACATGACGATCAAGCTCACCGGCCACAAGATCGGCGGCTGCGACCATCCAAGCTAAGTTGGGGTGCGCCATCAAGGCGCTTCTATGTGGCTATGAAGCGCGCTCAGCGCGCTGTTGCCGTCGTTTGCTTCAGGATGAACTCGAGATCGAGCTGTTTGCCGACCGCAAAGCGGTACTCGCCGATCTTCTCGAACCCGTAGCGCGCGTAGAGACGTTGCGCTCCGAAGTTTTCCGACCAGACACCGACGTAAAGCGGCGCGCGACCCTGTGACGCGAGCCAGGCGAGCGCCGTGTCGAGCAGGCGCGTGCCGAGGCCACACGCCTGGACATTGGCCCGCACGTAAAGCTGGCGAATCTCACCGGCGTTCGGCTCGAGGTTCTCGACCGGCAGCTTGCATCCGCCGACGACCGCGTAGCCGATCGGCGCGGCCTCCCCGATCGTCGCGAGCCAGATCGCGACGCCGGGTTCCTCGATGAGGCGGGCATATCGGGCGACGGAGTGTGTCCCCGAGAGAAATGCCGTCAGGTCTTGCTTTGTGTACAGATGACCGAACGCTTCGACGAAAGTCGCGGCGCCGAGCTCCGCGAGCGCGGGGGCATCGGCGCGAGTGGCGCGCCGGATCGTTGGAGCAGCGGCACTGTCCATCGGCCGAAAGCCTACCGGAAAATGGCGATCGCAGGCACCGGTAGAGCTAATGCGTCCTTAGCTTGTCCACTGCGGCCTGGACGAGCTCGCGCCACCCGGTGATGTAGTCGCCATTGAAGGCCGCTGCACGCGCCGCACCCGCGGGACTCAGGCTGGTCAGGACATAGGTGACGTTGACTTCGGTCCTGCCGCCGGCCGGCATGCAGCTCACCGCGACCCGGCGCACGAGATCGGTGCCCGCCGTCGCGAGATACTCGACCTTGCGCTCGCGTGGATTGAAGTCGAGCATGCTCCAGACTTCAATTTGGCCGTCATTTGTGACGCGGAATACCGCGTTCGTCTCCGGCCTGAATGGAATCGGGAACACCGGGTCGATTTCCCAGCCCGGCGCCCAGCGCGCCTCGCCCTCGGGATCGAACATGGTGAAGACGAGATCCGCGTCGCCGTCGATCGTGAATGCACCAGTCACTTTCATGGAAACTCTCCTCAGGTTGGCTTGAATGTATCCAAGTACATTGGTACCATGATACCAGAGACGTGGGCAGTCCGGGAAGAGGAGAGGGCATGGTCGCGGCAAAGCAGATCGAGGTCGAACGCGTCCAGACCGGAGTGCGGGTCGAAAAGCGGCTCGTGAAGGTGCTGAAGGCGCTCGCCGAATACAAGAACATGACGCTCGGCGATCTGATCGAGGGCATCGTGTTGCACGCATTCGAGGGCAAGGCGCCGTTCTCGCCCGACACGCAGCGCAAGATCGAGGAACTGAAGAAGATCTACGGCCTCGACCTCGATGCGCGTTCCAGTCACCAGCTCAAGGAGAAACGGTAGCTACGCCCATCTGTTCCGTCATTTCGGTACACTTGGCGGGTATGAACGCGCGGCGCGCCCTCACTCTCGCGATAGCCTCAATGGCCCTGGGTCTCTCGGGGCAGGCGTTACGCGCAAGTTCGGCGCTCGATGCGATTTCAACGCAGGATCAGGTCGCGGCGCTCAAGACCGCGCTCACTCAGAGCACCGCGGCCGCTGTTGGCAAGCTCGGTGTCGTCGACGGCTTTCTTGGCAATCCCAAGGTGCGGATTCCCTTGCCCGGCAAGCTCGCCAAGACCGAGAAGACGCTCAAGATCCTGGGCCTCGGCTCGCAGGTCGATCAGTTGAAGACCGCCATGAACCGCGCAGCGGAAGCGGCCGTGCCCGAAGGCAAGACCGTCTTCGTGGACGCCGTGAAGCGCATGACCGTGCAGGACGCGGCAGCAATCCTCACCGGCCCCGATGACGCGGCGACACAGTATTTCAAGCGCACGACCTCCGAGGAGCTCACATCGAAGTTCCTGCCCATCGTCAGCAAGGCCACGGCCAAGGCCGACCTTGCCAACCGCTACGATGCGGTGGCCGGGCGAGCCAAGGAGTTTGGCCTCATCGATGCGGCCGACGCGTCGATCGAACGCTACGTCACGCGCAAGGCTCTCGACGGGCTCTTTCTCATGATGGCGCAAGAGGAAGCGGCGATCCGCAAGAATCCGCTCGGTCAGACGAGCAAGCTCCTGCAGCGCGTCTTTGGAGCATTGGGAAACTGAGGCGCACGGCGCGCGTTCAGGTGTCCGACGTGTCGTTGATTCGTTGAGTTTCCGCTTCCAGCCGCTCGTTACTCTCGAGCCAGGCGGCTTCTGCCGCCGCCGTTTCGCGAGCGAGGCGCGCTTGCGCCCCGAGTAGCTCGCGTACCTGCTCACCGGTGCTGTCCGAATAGGCCTCGGGTGATCCGAGCTTCGCTTGCAGCGCGGCCCGCTCCTTCGCCAGCCGGTCGAGCTCGCGCTCGCACTTCGCCATCGCGGCCTTGAGCGGGCTCAGGCGATTGCGACGCTCGGCTTCTTCACGCTTGCGCTGCTTGCGCGCCTCAGCGGTGGTCGGCTCACGCTGTGAGTCGGGCTTGGCGTCCGCGTCGTGCGATTTCTCCAGCCACTTGGCGTAGTCCTCCAGATCGCCGTCGAACGGCACGGCTCGTCCCTGATGGACGATGTAGAACTCGTCGGCCACTGTCCTGAGGAGATGTCGGTCGTGCGAGACAAGCACCACCGCGCCTTCGTATTCCTGCAGTGCCACGGCCAGAGCCTGGCGCATTTCCAGGTCGAGATGATTGGTCGGCTCGTCGAGCAGCAGCAGGTTCGGCCGCTGGTACGCTACCAGGGCGAGAACGAGCCGCGCTTTCTCACCGCCGGAGAACGGCGCGATCGGCTCGAACACCCGGTCACCGCGAAAACCGAAACCCGCGAGGTAGTTGCGCAAGTCCGCCTCGGCTGCTCGTTCTGCGCGCCGGCCGCCGATCCGCCTCAGGTTCTCGAGGGGCGACTCCCTGGGTGCCAGCTGCTCCAGCTGATGCTGTGCGAAATAGCCGATGCGAAGGTCGCGGGCCTCGCCCCTTGTGCCGCTTGGCGACTCGAGATCTCCGGCCAGCAGTCTCATGAAAGTCGATTTGCCGGCACCGTTTCGTCCGAGGAGCGCGATGCGATCGCCGGGCGAGAGCGAGAGATTCACTCGCTCAATCACGACACGTTCACCGTAGCCCGCGCTTTGATTCTCAAGCGTCATGAGCGGACGCGGGAGCTTCTCGGGCGCGGCAAACGAGAACTCGAACGGCGAATCGACGTGCGCCGGCGCGATCCGCTGCATCCGCTCGAGCGCCTTGAGGCGGCTTTGGGCCTGACGGGCTTTCGACGCCTTGGCGCGGAAGCGCTCGACGAACGATTCCATGTGCTTGATCTCGCGCTGCTGGCGCGTGTAGAGCGCCGCCTGCTCGGCGAGTTCGGCGGCGCGTTGCTCCTCGAATGCGGAGTAGTTGCCGCGATAGGCATGCGCCTGGCCATGCTCGAGATTGACGATTCGATTCGCGACCCGATCGAGAAACTCGCGATCGTGCGTGATCAGGAGCAGCGTTCCGGGATACTCGCGCAGCCAGTTCTCGAGCCAGAGGATCGCATCGAGGTCGAGGTGATTGGTCGGCTCATCAAGGAGAAGCAGATCCGAACGGCACATGAGCGCCTGCGCGACGTTCAGGCGCACCCGCCAGCCGCCGGAGAAGGCGCGCACGGGGCGTGTCTCATCCTCGGATGAAAAGCCAAGACCGTGCAGCAGGCGGCCGGCTCGACTGCGTGCATCGTAGCCACCGACCGCGGCGTAGCGCGCGTGCAATTCGCCGAGGTGGGCGCCCGCATCGTTCTTCTCGGCATGCGCGATCGCGCGCTCGATCTCCCGCAACTCCGCATCACCATCCAGCACGAACTCGATGGCCTGCCGGTCGCTGACAAGGAGCTCCTGCGAGACATGCGCAATCGCAAGGTTCGTCGGCATCTCGAAGTTGCCGGCGTCGGGCTGCAGCTCGCTGAGCACGAGAGCGAGAAGGCTCGACTTGCCGCTCCCGTTTTCCCCCGTGATGCCCACCTTCTCGCCTCGAAAGAGGCTGAACGTGGCACCAGAGAACAGGACCCGCGGGCCGCGTCGCAGGGCGAGATCGGAGAAATTCAGCATGAGTTGAGAATAGCATCACCAACCCTCGGGTAACTCCGGGGCGACTCTGGCGTATGCTCTGGTGCCATGAGTCGAGCCTTCGTCAAGGAATCCGATGAGAACGGCGCCGAGCAGCTCCCGGAGCGGTGGATCAGCCCGCACCCAAACCTCGTCACCACGAAGGGTCTGACCCTGATCGACACGCAGATCCGCGAGCTCGAGGCGGCGCGCGAAGCGGCGCGCGCGGCGTCCGACAACGCCATGGTCGCCCGCATCGATCGCGATCTCAGGTATTGGCGCCAGCGCCGGGCAACGGCGCGGGTCGTCTCGCCGCCGGCCAAGAAAGACCGCGTGCGCTTCGGGCTGCGGGTGACGCTGCGGCTCGACGATGGCTCGGAGCTTGCGTTTCGCCTGGTCGGCGAAGACGAGGCCGATCCGGCCGCGGGACTGATCAGCTATGCATCGCCGGTCGGCGAGGCGCTGATGAGCCAGGCCGTGGGCGACAGTGTTGAACTGATGGGACGTCCCGCGGAAATCATCGCAATCGATTGATCCGGCGCGCGCAGCGTTTACGGAACCAGAACCGCGGCGCCCGTCAGTTGCCCCGAGCGCAAGCGTGCCAGGGCAATGTTGGCCTCGGCCAGCGCAAAACCCTCGACGTGCGTGCGCACCGGCACCCGCGGTGCCAACTCGAGAAATTCCCGTGCATCGCGCCGCGTGAGGTTGGCCACCGAGCGTACGACACGCTCTCCCCAGAGGAGCGAGTAGGGAAATGACGGGATGTCGCTCATGTGAATCCCGCCGCACACGACGACGCCGGCTTTGCGGACCGCGCGCAATGCCGCTGGCACGAGATCTCCGATCGGAGCGAAGATCAGCGCCGCGTCGAGCGGTCGCGGCGGCGTGGCATTGCTGTCTCCCGCCCAGTACGCGCCACATTCGCGCGCGAAGGCCTGCGCCGCAGCATCGCCCGGACGGGTGAACGCATGGATTTCGCGGCCCTGCCAGCGCGCAACCTGGGTGATGATGTGCGCGGCCGCGCCGAAACCGAAGATACCGATGCGCTCCGCATCGCCGGCCATCCTGAGGCAGCGATAGCCGATGAGGCCGGCACAAAGCAGGGGAGCCGCATGCAGGTCGTCGAAAGAGTCCGGCAGCGCGAAGCAAAAGCGCGCATCGGCGAGCACGTGCTCGGCGTACCCGCCGTCAATCTGGTAGCCGGTGAAACGCGCCAAGTCGCAGAGATTCTCACGTTCCGAACGACAGAACTCACAGACGCCGCACGCATAGCCGAGCCACGGTACGCCAAGCCTCGCTCCGCGCTGCCATTCGACACCTCGTCCGGCCTCGACGACTTCACCGACGATCTCGTGTCCGGGCACGATCGGCAAGCGCAGGTCCTTGAGGTCACCGTCGATCACATGCAGGTCGGTGCGGCACACCGCGCAGGCACGCACGCGCAGGAGCACCTGGCCTGGCCCCGGCGCGTGAAGCTCGCGCTCTTCCAGCCGCAGCGCTTCACCGACGCGCTGGAGGGACATGCATTGCGACAGCATGGGAATCCCGACAAAGGCTACACTTGACGCTGGCAATAGTGCCATTAGCGCCATCGTAAGTAGATGTCCAATTGCGACCGGTCCAGACGCCTCACGCGCCGGGCGTTACGTGCCCTCCCGGCCTTGGGTGCCGTGGCGATCCTTTATGGCTCAAGCGCGGCGCTGCTGCCGGCGTCGGAGCAGCGTGTCGATGACCTGGTGCAGACGGCCCGCTCGCTCGATGCGGAACCCAGGCACGGCGGGTCGCTTTTTCGCGCGCAATGCGTGCAATGTCACGGCCGCGCCGCGCTGGGCGACCCGGGGCGTGGGATTCCAGCACTTGCCGGGCAGCGCCAAGCATACATCGTCAGGCAGCTTGCGAATTTCGTCGAGCACGACCGCGACAGTGACCTCATGCATCAGGTCGTCGCGCGCGACCAGATCAGGGAGCCGCAGGCCTGGGTGGATCTTGCCGCCTATTTGAACGGATTGCCGGTGATGAAGAATCCGGAGCACGGCGACGGCTCACTGCTCGAGTTCGGGGAAGGCGTCTTTCGTGAGCAGTGCGCGAGCTGCCATGAGGAAGACGCGCGCGGCGACGACGATGGCTTCGTGCCGTCGCTGCGCAACCAGCACTATTCTTATCTTTTGAAGCAGACGCGCGCTCTCGCGGAAAATCACCGGCGCAACGTCGACCCGAACCTCGTGCTCTTCATGGCCAATCTCAAGTCCGACGAACTGACGGGTCTCGCGGACTATCTGTCGCGCCTCAGCGGACCGGTGAAGGACCGGCTGAGAATGCGCGACAACGGCGTCGTTGGAGACTGAGCGTTTGAACGGGCTGGAAGTGGCGCTTTCTGCCGCGTTTTCCCGCGGCTACCGCGCCTGGATGTTGACGGTGCTCATGCTCGTCAACGCTCTGCAACTCGCCGATCGGCAGGGGCTTGCCGCATCCGCTCAGGCAATCAAGGTGGATCTGAAATTCACCGACTCCGAAATGGGCATGCTGCTCGGACTCGGTTTCGCGATTTTCTACACACTCCTCGGCCTGCCGCTCGCGCGCATGGCCGAGCATATGGGCCGGACGAAGATCATCGCGGGCTCGCTCGCGATCTTCGGCGTGATGGCGGCGCTATGCGCCAGCGCGCAGGGATTCTGGCGCTTCCTGTTGTTTCGTATCGGCGTTGGCGTCGGCGATGCGGGCTTCGGGCCACCGGTGGCGTCGCTCGTCGGCGATCACTATCCGATGCAGAAGCGCGCTTCGGCGATGTCGATCATCTGGCTCGGCGCGCCGATCGGGGTCGTCGGCGGATCGTATTTCGGCGGCTGGATGGCGGAGCACTGGAGCTGGCGCGTCGCGTTCGCGACGATCGGCACGGCCGGAGTGAGCATCGCGCTTCTCGCGATTCTTACGCTGCGCGAACCGACGCGCGGCATGAGCGATCCGGTCAGGACATTCTCCGCACGTCCTCCGTCGACGTGGGTGGTTCTGAAATTTCTGCTCGCGAAACGCTCCATGGTGCACGTGTTGATCGGCTGCGGCCTGGCTGCGGTCCCAATGAATGCCATCGGCCAGTTCCTCGGGCCGTTTCTCGTGCGCACGTTTCACGTCGGCTACGCGGAACAGGGCCGGCTCCTGTCGGTGATCGCGTTCGCCGGGATGTCCGCAGGACTGCTGCTTGGCGGCTTCGGCGTGGACTGGGCCGCGCGCTTCGATAAACGCTGGTACGTGTGGGGGCCGGCGATCACCTTGGCACTCTCGGCTCCGCTCTTTGTGCTGGGTTTCAACCAACCGGCACTGGCGGGTACCGTGGCAGTGCTCATGGCTGCGCATGTCGTGCTGTTCCCCTATTTCACCGCGACCCTGGCGATTGCGCAGAACATGGTGACGGCCAACATGCGGGCATCGTCCGCATTCGCCGTCGCGCTGGTCATCGGCCTTGTCGGGATCGGTCTCGGCCCGACGCTCATGGGATTTCTGAGCGACGCGTTCGCCACGCGGGCTTTCAGCAGCGGTGACTATCGCGCGATGTGTCCGGGTGGAGCGCCCATGGCGGACACTGCGCAGTTGATCGTCGACGCTTGTGCCCACGCGTCCGCCACAGGAATCCGGTACGCGCTGGTAGCGATGTCACTGCTCTTGATCTGGGCCGGTATTCATTACTTCCTGGCGGCGCGGTCCTTCAAGCGCGATCTCGAGACGCAGTTCGTGCCCGTTCGTTCCTGACGCTCGCAGCTCGCCTCGACGGCGCGGCGCGCGACATCGGTGTCGCGCGCCGC
>Ga0326726_10005826_pt1 | contig 11132 bp, 5 predicted proteins | sample MHFenrmetagenome_2_FD_207603 | JGI IMG/M metagenome (GOLD analysis project Ga0326726, IMG submission 207603) | Lab enriched peat soil microbial communities from Michigan Hollow, Ithaca, NY, United States - MHF15MN | ecosystem: Environmental > Terrestrial > Soil > Wetlands > Peat | place: USA...
CATCGCGCCGCAGTATCCGCCGAGACCGCAATCGACTCGCTGGCGGCCGTCTTGAAACCCGGCGCTGATACCCGGACCTTATATTGATCAGGAATCAGGTGAGTAACGCTGTAATTGCCTTCAGCATTGGTGGTGGCAGTGTCCGATGTGCCTTTGCGCACATTGGCCACCGTGATTGTCGCATTGGGAACCGCGGCGCCGGATGGGTCGGTCACCGTGCCGAAGATGCTGCCGAAGACAGCCTGCGCCGACGCGGGCAGGGGCAAAAGCAACGCGCACAGCGTGACGAGACAAGCAGTGAGCAGGAACCGCTTCGCGATCATAGTTCCCCCAGATTTGAACTGCGTTGAATTGCGAATTAATTGACCTGCTTCGTTATTCGTTTTATGACTCGAACAGCTCGACAATACCCCTCGAGCACGCCTATCACAATGGCTAGTGAGCTATGTCACTGGCCAAAGTGACGCGACAATATCTACTCCCGCCGGGTACCTTGTCAAGCTTGCCAGCAAAAATTCTTGGGATGGACTTGGCCCGAGCCGAAGGGTCCTAGGGGTGGGGCGCTTTCAGACGGCGATCCAGTTGCTCCGCCCTTTCGAACTCGGCGCGCGCTTCCGTTGCGCTCCCCTTGCGTTGCAGCGAAATCCCGAGTTGATAGTGGGCGGGAGCGTAGTTTTCCGCGAGCTTGATGGCCGTCCGGAACTGGGCAATCGCTCCTTCGAGATCGCCGGCATTGAGTAGCTGGACACCGGAGTTGGTGTTAAACATGGCCGCCTGCAGGTCCGTGGCTGATTTAGCGACGGCGGCGGCACGCTGCCGCTCTTCCGCTGCTCCTGTCCTGTCTCCCTGTGCCTGCAGCACCGCAGCCAAGGTGGCGTGTGCGCCCGCAAGCTCGGGCCGCAACTGGATGGCCCGCCTCAAAGCGTCTGCCGCTTCAGATAGATTTCCCATCTGCTTCAGCACCGCGCCCAGGATTTCGTAAGCCTCGGCGTAATCCGGTTTGGCCGAGACCGCTGCGCGCAAATGTTCCGCGGCCGCGGCGAAATCACCGCTCTGCCAGAAGATAATCCCCAAGCTGTAATGAGCGTCGGTCAGTGTGGGATCCAACCGTAATGCCTGCTCAAATTCAGAGACGGCTTCGGGAAGCCGATCTTTTAGTTTGAAAGCCACGCCCAGGTTGTAGTGCAGCGTCGCACCGGACGGTGAAGCTTGCAGCGCGATCCGCAGCTCTTGGATCGCACCGTCGAAGTCGGATTTTTGCAGCAATCCGATCGCGAGATTCTCGCGGAAACTCACGTCGCTGGGGCGCAACTCGAGCGCAGCGCGAAACTCATTGATGGCTGCGTCGCCCTGTCCTCGCTGCAGTAGCGCCAGCGCCAGATTGTTGTGCGCTTCGGGATCGGAGGGATTGATCTGCACCGCGCGCTTGAAGGCGTCGGCAGCCTTATCGGTCTGTCCGGAATGCTGAAGCAGAAGGCCAAGACGGGTCAGGATCTCGGCGGAGTTGGGCTGGCGCTCCAGGAACTTCTGATATGCGGCGATCGCGCCGTCGCTGTCGCCGTTTTGCTCAAGGCTCAGCCCCAAATAATAATAGCTCTGCGAGTTATCAGGATCCAGGCGGACCGCTTCCCGTAGCGCGGGAATCGCGACCTGCCAGTCATGCAAGTTCCGCGCTGCCACGCCGAGATGGAAATGCGCCGAGGAAAGTGTGGGCTGCAAACGGATTGCTTCGCGAAACTCCCCGGCGGCTTGCTCGTAGAAAGACTGCTGCGCCAGCAGCGTGCCCAGCTCGTCATGCAGTTCGGCGCGCGTCGGTGCCAGTTCGACGGCGCGCTTCATCTCGCTGGTCGCATCATCAAGCAGTTTCTGCGCGGCCAAGACGCGCGCCAGGATGCGGTGTGCTTCCGCGTCCTGCGGCGCCAGCTTGATTGCCGTGCGGAGTTCCGTTGTCGCCAGGTCATACAGGTTTTCCCGCGCCAAAGCGTCTCCGAGGTAAGAGTGAGCCTGGGGTAGCGACGGTTTCAACTGAACCGCCCGGCGAAGGTGTTGGATGGAGGCTTCAACATCATTGCGCGCCAGCAGCACCCAACCCAATGCAGTATGGGCGTCAGCATTGGCAGGGTTGGCGCGAAGGGCGAGCTCCAACTCCTTCTGCGCGCGCGGCAAATCGCTTTTTGCGATTGCGTCCAGACCTCGCTGGTACGCCGATTTCGACGGCGCCTTCTCCTGCTGCGCAAATCCAGGCAACGTGCATACGCACAATGCGATGACCAGCCAAAAGTCAAACCGGTTGTCGTTCATCCAGAGGAGACCAAACATAACGCGGACGAGATTCATGAAACTATGCTGCGCGGCGTGGCCGCTGTCAATCGGGTGCCGGAAGAGTAGAATCGGCGATAATCTTCGGCGTGAGGCCGCCACCGTTGCGCTTCTTCCCGAGTTGGGTGGTTTTGCTCCCACCCCTGGCCATCGTCGTCTGTGTCTCTGCCGGAATCACGGCAGTCGCCCAGACGACAACGCCACCTTCAGCAGCACATTTCGTGGACTTGGCCGCGCGGGCTGGAATAGCTGTTCCCGTCGTCTTCGGCGGAAAGCTCACGAAGAAATACATCATCGAGACCACCGGCACCGGCGTTGCCATTTTCGATTACGACAATGATGGCTGGCCCGATATTTTCGTTGTCAACGGCACCACACTGGAAGGATTCCCAAAAGGCAAAGATCCGACCAACCATTTATTTCGCAATCAACACGACGGTACGTTCTCGGACGTAACCGTGAAGGCAAGGCTGGCCGCCACCGGATGGGGGCAGGGCGTCTGTGTGGGTGACTACGATAATGACGGCTGGGAAGATCTGTTCGTCACCTACTACGGACGCAACCGGTTGTACCACAACAAGGGCGACGGAACTTTCGAAGAGGTCTCCATCGCAGCCGGCGTGGCGGGCACGCGCACACGTTGGGCGACCGGTTGTGCCTTCCTGGATTATGACCGCGATGGATTGCTCGACTTGGTGGTGGCCAACTACGTTGATTTTGACCTGTCGAAAGCGCCGAAACCCGGCGAGGGCGTGTCCTGCATGTGGAAGGGCGTGCCGGTGATGTGCGGTCCGCGCGGTTTGGCTCCAGACACCAACATCCTCTATCACAACCTGGGCAAGGGCAAATTCGACGATGTCACCCGCCGCGCTCAAATCGATCGCACGCCGGGACACTATTGCTTCAGCATTTCGACGCTCGACTACAACGATGATGGTTGGCCCGACATTTATGTCGCTTGCGACAGCACGCCCAGTATACTCTATCGCAACAACCGCGACGGCACCTTCACCGATGTTGGGGTGGTGGCCGGAGCCGCTCTGAATGAGGACGGCCGCGCGCAAGCGGGCATGGGCTCCACCGTTGGGGATTACAACGGCGACGGTCTGCTGGATATCTTCCGGACCAATTTCTCCGACGACACCTCCAGCCTTTATCGCAACAACGGTGACGGCACTTTCACCGACGCGACTTTTCAGGCCGGACTGGGACTGCACACGAGCTATCTTGGCTGGGGCGCCATGTTCTTCGATTTCGATAACGACGGCTGGCCTGATTTGCTCACCATCAACGGGCACGTTTATCCAGAGGTGGATGCCTACAAGTTGGGAAGCGACTATCGCGAACCTCGGCTTCTGTTCCGCAACAACGGCCAAGGTACCTTTACCGATATTTCGGCCTCGGCGGGGCCTGCTTTTGCAGTGCACGATTCGGGTCGAGGACTCGCAGTGGGCGACTTGTGGAACGATGGCCGGCTCTCGGCAGTGATTTCCAATATGAACAGCCCGGTGGCGCTGCTGGTGAATCAAACCCGCAATGCAAACCACTGGATCGCGTTTCGCGCTGTAGGTACGAAATCAAACCGCGACGGCATCGGAGCACGCCTGCGCTTGCGAGTCGGTGCGCGCACCCTGGTAGACGAGGTACGCAGCGGGTCCAGTTATAGCTCCAACAGTGACATGCGCGTCCACTTCGGCTTGGGTTCGGCGAGCAAGGTAGACTCGGTCGAGGTGCGGTGGCCAAGCGGCTTGGCGGAGCGCTTCACTGCGGCTCCGGACAAGATCCACACGTTGACAGAAGGCAGCGGCACGCGCGTGGAATCCGGAGAACAGCCCAAGTCCACCGGGGCTACTTCGCCTTCCCCACGGCGCGACTAAACTCAACTGTGCGCACGATCCCTTCAGCTTCTTTTACGTAAAGAAGCCGGTTGGCGGCAATATTCCGCAGCGTGTCCGTGTGGCCGCTGGGCCAGCGGATTTCGAGGAGCTGCACGTGTTCTGCATTTCCCAGTCCAAAGTGGACACGCAGGTCGTTTTGCGACAGGTATCCTCCGCCACTGCGGACCTCGTCTATCTGCACGCGCTGTGCGTTCGCGCCCGGGGCCTGGGATGTGCACCGCAAGCGCGCTCCAATCCCGCTACGGTTTGATTTTGTGCCGATCGTACGCACCTTGATCCAGTTATTGCGCAAGCGTGAATCGCAGCGCAGCAACTGCGGCAGGCCGTTGACCGTGTTCACCACGAAGTCGATGTCACCGTCGTTGTCGAAGTCGCCGAAAGCGCATCCGCGCGCAGCCACCGGATCGGTGATTCCCGAACCGCCCTTCTGGGTGACGTCGGCAAAGCGCCCGTTGCCCAAGTTGCGGTACAGCAGCTTGGTCTGCGCGTAACCAGCCTCGGTCTTTAACTGTTCGACTTCGGGATACACATGGCCATTGCACACCAGGATGTCCGGCCAGGTGTCGTTGTCCATGTCGAAGAAACCGCAGCCCCACCCCAGGAACCGCGTGTTCATGCCCAATCCAGCGGCGTACGTAGTGTCATCGAACTGATTGTTTCCGCGATTGCGGTACAGAGAGTGCGTGTCTCCGGCGAAGTTAGTTTTGACAATATCTATGTACCCGTCGCCATCGTAATCGCCGGCAGAAACTCCCATCCCGGCTTGCGGCTTTCCATCCGGGCTGAACGCGCAACCTGACTCCACGCCGATCTCAAGAAATTTCCCGTTTTTTTGATTGTGGTACAGCAGGCTTGCCTGGGAATCGTTGGCGACGTAGATGTCTGGCCATCCATCGTTGTCAAAATCAGCCACCAGCACTCCCAGGCCGTAGGTCGCGTTCACCTGCGTTATGCCCGCCGCTTCCGAGACGTCGCTGAATGTGCCGTCGCGATTGTTGTGATAGAGAATGTTTTTGCTTCCCGGCAGCCCAGGGGGTCCGCACGCCACTTGCACGCCTTTGTACAAGCACGTACCGGATTCCGGCACCGGCGCGGTCTTCAGATCCAGATCAATGTAGTTGGCGACGAACAGGTCCAGGTGGCCGTCACGGTCGTAGTCGAGGAAGGCACAGCCGGTTCCCCAGCGCGTGCGGGCGCCTGCCAGACCCGCTTTTCGGGTTGCATCGGTGAAGGTTCCATCGCCATTGTTATGGTAAAGGGCATTGCTGCCGTAATAGGTGAGGAACAGATCCTCATAGCCGTCGTTGTCGTAATCGCCAATGCAGACGCCTTGGCCCCAGCCGCTGCGCACCAGGCCCGCCTGCACTGTGACGTCGGTGAACGTGCCGTCCCGATTGTTCTTGAACAGGTGGCAAGTCGGCTCGCGACCCGCCGGATATCCCTCCAGGCGCGTTCCGTTCACCAGAAATATGTCCAGCCAACCGTCATTGTCGTAGTCGTAAAACGCGACCCCGCAGCCGGTCGTCTCCAACAGGTATTTATTCTTGTGCTCGCCACCGAAAATTGTCTTGGCGTTCAACCCGGCTTCACCTGCAACATTCAGGAAAGTCACGCCCAGGTCGGCCGGCGCTTCTCCGCTCGCAATGGTTGGAGTTTGCAGGGCGTGGAGTGGGAGCGCCGAGCGCAACACCTGATCCAGCGACAGCACCAGCGCGGTCCGGCTAAGCGACTGCAGGAATCTTCGTCGGGAGTTGGCCAAGGAGAGAAACTCGCGTCCTTCGGTGCCCGTGCTAGAATTCGTCCCTTATTCTCGGCGGAATGAAGACACTTTGCAAGGCCAGCCGGTTTTGCCGCATAGCTAGCATCATGCCCGGAACTGCCGCTCGTAACATCTGGTGCCCGCGGTGGCGTACTCGGTCGCGGAATTGTATCCTGTTCCTGCTGTTTGCTGCCTCGGCAGGAAACGCGGTAGCACAAGCCCCGCCTGTAACCGCCGTCGCGCAATCCAACCTTGAATTGTCGCGCGCCGTTCGACCCTGGGAATTCATCTCCGCCGTGGGCCGGAAAGCGGCCGTGTTCGGCAACGAGTCGGGCGCCGTTGAGGCGTGGGTCTATCCGCTGAAGATTTTTCGTGATCTGCATCTCGTTTTCCACGTCGCCGGACGAGCCATACCCGCGGAGAGCGCTGCGCGGACTATCGTGACGCGCCCGGAAGGGGTCACACTCACGTACTCCGGTGATTCCTTCTCGATCAAGGAAACGTTGTTTGTGCCGCGCGATGAACCAGGCGCAATCATTGCGCTGCAAGTGTCGACGCACATACCTGTTGATGTCGAAGTTTTCTTCCGGCGCGATTTTCAGCTGATGTGGCCGGCTGCGCTCGGCGGAACGTTTATCAACTGGGACGATAATCTGCGCGCTTTTGCCTTTGGCGAGGAGCAGAAAAAATGGTTCGCGTTGCTGGGATCGCCCTCGGCGGTCAAGACCAGCATCGAGTACGAAACCAACCAGTCATCTTCTCCATTCAGTTCTTTTCGTCTCGGCCCGGTTGCCAGCGGCATGGAACGCAAGCTCATCGTCATCGCGGGTTCCGTTAAAGGTCAAGCGGACGTCACGCAAACCTACCAGCGGCTGGCCAACAACTACGACGACTTGCTACGACGCGCGGCGAACGAGTATGCAGACTACCTCAAGAATACGGTCTCTCTTTCGCTGCCGGATGCCGAGGTGCAGCGTGCCTACGATTGGGCGCGCGTCAGCGTGCTGCAGGGACTTGTGACGAACCCGTTTTTGGGCACTGGCCTGATTGCCGGCTACCGAACGTCGGGCGCCGGAACCCGACCCGGGTTCGCCTGGTTTTTCGGCCGCGACGCGCTCTGGACGTCGCTGGCGCTTAACAGCGAGGGTGACTTCGCCACCACCCGACTGGCACTCGAATTCCTCATGAAAGACCAGCGACCGGACGGCAAGGTGGAACACGAAATTTCCCAGAGTGCCGCCCAGGTGCCGTGGTTTACGGACTATCCCTACGCATTTGCCTCCGCGGACGCAACCCCGCTATTCCTGATCGCCATGAACGACTACGCCGCATGGAGCGGCGACGTCTCGTTCGCCCAAACGAATTGGGATCACGTGTTGCGTGCCTACCAGTTCTTGCGGTCCACATTTGACGAGCGCGGACTGGCACGGAACGCCGGCGTGGGTCACGGCTGGGTTGAAGGCGGGCCATTGCTCCCCGTCAAGAGCGAGTTCTACCAGAGCGGGCTAGCTACAGAAGCCTTGCGCGCATTTTCCAATCTCGCTCGCGCGGGCGGCCACGCGGATCTGGAGCGCGAGGCGGCACGCCTCTTCCAGGAACACCAGGTCCAACTCAACCAGATATTCTGGAGTCCGGAGCGCAATACTTTTGTGTTTGCCATCAACCAGCAAGACCGCAGAATTGACATTCACACCGTGCTGAGCACGGTTCCCATGTGGTTCGGCCTGACCGATGTTGCCAAATCGGAAGCGACCCTTACTCACCTTGCCGACGCCGACCACGCCACCGATTGGGGTATGCGCATTCTGTCCGCCACCGACCCCCGATTCGATCCATCCGGATATCATTTTGGGACGGTATGGCCGCTGTTCACCGGATGGGCCGCGGTCGGCGAGTATCGCTACCATCGCCCGCACGCTGCCTACGCCAATCTTCGGGCCAATGCGCTGCTCGCGCTGAACGGTTCGTTGGGACACGTGACCGAACTCCTGTCGGGAACGTACTTCGAACCAATCTCCACCAGTTCGCCACACCAGATCTGGTCGGCGGCGATGATCGTCAGCCCTTTATTGCGCGGGATGCTCGGACTTCAGGCTGATGCTGGTGCGCAGCGACTTGATGTCGCTCCACATATTCCCGCTGACTGGACCTGGTGGAAAGCGGCTAACGTGCGCATGGGCAGCGCTACTTTCGATCTGGCCTATGCTGCCACCGCGGACGCCATGTCTCTGACCATTGATGCCCGTCAGGCGGGAAAAACTAAACTCCACTTTTCCTATCCCCTCAGTCCCAATACGAAAATTCTCGGCGTCGAAGTCAATGGCTCGAAGGCAGAATACTCGCTCGAACGAAACGCAACCGACCAGCATGTCGTGTTGCAGGTGGCACTGGAAAAGCCTTCCACGACGGTGCGCATCCGCCTGCGAAATACTTTCGCTCTGGTCGTTGCGTCGGATCTTCCCCAGCTCGGCGAGATCAGCCGCAACCTGAGAGTGCTGAGTGAGTCGTGGACGGGGGCCCAAAACGACTCGGTTACCTTCGAGTTTGCTGGGCCCTCTGGACAGGAGTACGACGTGCCGATTCGCGGTTCGGCGCCCATCCAAAGTGTCGAAGGCGCGGCACTGACGTCGACTGCGGGTGGAGCTCGGCTCCGGCTTCGTGTGCCGGCGGGCGAACCGGGATACCGTCATCTCCGCGTCACCATCCATTTTGCGCCTGCATCTTCATGACGATCAAAACGTAAATTGGGAGTGCTCCATGAGAAGACCGTGGCTACTGGCAATCATTTGCTTGGTGACGATGACCTGCCTGGCACAGCAAAGCGCTTTGGATGCCGAAGGGCATGCCTGGTGGCAGCACGCTGTGTTCTACGAGATTTACCCGCGAAGCTTCGCCGACAGCAACCATGACGGTACGGGCGATCTGAACGGAATCACCTCCAAGCTTGACTATCTGAAGTCGCTCGGGGTCGATGCCATTTGGATGACCCCGTGCTTCCCCTCGCCCCAGATCGACTTCGGCTACGACGTTTCGGATTACCAGAACATTGACCCGCAATACGGAACCTTGGCCGACTTTGATCGCATGGTACGTGAGGCGAAGAAACGTGGAATTCGTATCATCCTGGATCTTGTCCTGAATCACACTTCGGACCGGCACAAGTGGTTCGTGGAATCACGTTCCTCGCGCTCCAATCCCCAGCGCGACTGGTTTGTTTGGCGGGACGGCAAGGGACCCGGCCAGCCACCGAACAACTGGATATCGACATTCGGCGGGCCCGCGTGGAAGCTCGATTCATCCACGGGTCAGTATTACTACCACTATTTTTACCCTGAGCAGCCTGATCTGAACTGGCGCAATCCTGCGGTGGAGAAGGCGATGTTTGACGTAACCCGCTGGTGGTATCGGCGAGGTGCGGCAGGATTTCGGTTGGACGCAGTGGACACTCTGTTTGAGGATCCGCAGTTGCGGAACAATCCTGTCCAACCGGGGGTAAACAAGTACGGCGATCCCAACGAGGAGGAGATTTACGACAAGCGCCTTCCCGAAGTTCACGATGTCCTCAAGCGTTTGCGCAAGGTTGCCGACGAAAATAATGCCGTGCTAATCGGGGAAACCTGGACCAACGACATCGCCGAGCTTCGCCAGTACTACGGCGAGCATGGCGATGAATTGCAAATGCCGATGGATTTCCTGTTTGCCGAGGTCAACAAACTGTCCGCTCCCGAGTTCCGGAAGCAGATTGCAGGAGTGGATTCCGCCGGGGGCTGGCCGGTGTTCGTCTTCAGCAATCACGACATCGTGCGTCACTATGTCCGCTACGGCGACGGCGTTCACAACGATCAAATCGCAAAGTTGATGGCCTCGCTCTACCTCACGCTGCGAGGCACACCCATCATGTATTACGGTGAAGAGATCGGCATGGAGAACAACGATCCTAAGCGCAAGGAAGAGGTGAAGGATCCCATCGGCAAACTCGGATGGCCAAAGGCAAAGGGTCGCGATGGAGAACGCACTCCGATGCAGTGGAACAGCACGAAGAATGCAGGTTTCAGCAGCGCGGATCCGTGGCTGCCGGTGCCTCCCACTTACACTACGCATAATGTGGCCGTGGAGGAGAAAGACTCGAACTCGATTCTGAGCTGGTACAAGCGCCTGCTGAAATTGAGGCATACAGAGCCGGCGCTACTTGAGGGCAAGTGGATACCACTCAACGAAAACGACACCCACGTGCTCGCATACCTTCGCCAATATAAAGACCAGGCGATACTCGTTGCCCTCAATATGTCGGGACAAGCCCAAAAGACTCGCTTCGATCTTGGTCCATACGGGCTGGGCGGGACAGGATTGAACGTCTTGATGAGCACTGCACCGGCGACATCGCAAGTAGCCGGAGAGCTTACGCTGGAGCCCTTTGGGGTGTATGTCGCGCGTGTGCCGGCGCCCCAAACTGCTCCGAAACAACCTCAGTAACGCACGACGATCTCCGCAGCGCTTCCCGCCGGGACCCGGATCGCAACCGACCTGGTGTCGGCGTCAAAGCGCCAATCTGACGTTTCTCGCCCGCCAACCTCTACCCTGCGCGGCGCCGCGTCGGCGCCGTGCATCGTCACTTCAACTTCTTTCCACCACGGTCTGTAGCTGCCTTCCGGCGCGGAAATCTTCATGCTCAGTGCGCCAGCCATCATCTCGCAGGTGAACGTCGTGCGGTGAAACGCGCCGCGTTGGTAGCCAAACGTGTTGCCATCGTCGGCGTATACCGTTCCGCGGCAGTTTGGGCCGGGGTAACCGTGCACCTGTAAAGGCCCTGCGGGAACCTCGCCTACATACTGAATTGTCGATTGCCTGGGGATGATCGCCCCGGCGCGTACGTACACCGGCACAGCATCGAGAGCGGGCTTGAGGGACAGGCTAGTTCCGCCCTTCACGGTTTCCCCCGTCCAGAAGTCGTACCAGGTGCCTTCAGGAAGCTTAGCTTCCACCGGATCGAGCCGTTCGCTGACCTTGGGCACGACCAGCAGCGCGTCGCCGAACATGAACTGCGAATCGTTGGTGGTCAGCTCGCGGTCCTGGGGGAATTCCATGAACATGGCTCGCATCAGCGGAACGCCCGTCCGCGAACTTTCTTCCATGCTGGTGTAGATGTACGGCAGCAA
>Ga0326726_10005828_pt1 | contig 11131 bp, 8 predicted proteins | sample MHFenrmetagenome_2_FD_207603 | JGI IMG/M metagenome (GOLD analysis project Ga0326726, IMG submission 207603) | Lab enriched peat soil microbial communities from Michigan Hollow, Ithaca, NY, United States - MHF15MN | ecosystem: Environmental > Terrestrial > Soil > Wetlands > Peat | place: USA...
CGATTCACGATCAGACGCGCCGTCGACGTCATGATTTCGGCGACCTCGACCAGGCCGTTGGCCCGTAGCGTCTCGCCGGACTGCACGAGATCCACGATGCGCTCGGCCAGGCCCACGAGCGGCGCCAGCTCGATGGAGCCGTCGAGGTGGATCATCTCCACCTGTATGCCGCGCTCGGAGAAATAGCGCTCGGTCAGCGTCGGGTACTTGGTGGCGACGCGGACCCAGGACCACTTGGTCGGGTCGTCGCGCTCCCAGAGATCGCGCGGCTCGGCCACGACCAGCCGGCAGAAGCCGAAGCCCAAATCGACCGGCTCGTACACGTCGGGTTGCTGCTCAGCGAGGATGTCCTTGCCCACGATGCCCAGGTCGGCGGCGCCGTACTCGACATAGGTCGGGATATCCGCGGGCTTGAGGAAGATGAATCGCAGGTCACGCTCCGCGTCGGTGAGCAGGAGCCGGCGCGTGTCGGCTTCGAGTCCCTTGATGCCCATGCTCGAGAGCAGCTGGAGAGCCGGGTCGAGCAGCCGGCCCTTGGGCAGGGCGACGGTCAGCGGCGGCATGCTAGGAGCGCAGCCTCTCGATGCGGGCGCCCAGCGACTGGAGCTTCTTTTCCATCGCTTCGTAGCCGCGATCGAGGTGATAGACACGCGAGATCTCCGTCGTGCCTCGGGCGGCGAGCCCCGCCAGCACGAGGCAGGCGGAGGCGCGCAGGTCGGTGGCCATGACGGGCGCGCCCTGATAGGCGCGTACCCCCCGCACGACCGCGATGGACCCGTCGGTCTCGATGAGGGCGCCCATGCGGCAGAGCTCCGCCACGTGCATGAAGCGGTTCTCGAAGATGGTCTCCGTGATCTTGCTCGAGCCGTCGGCCAGCCCCAGGAGCACCATCATCTGCGCCTGCATGTCGGTCGGGAATCCCGGGAACGGGCTCGTGATGATGTCGGCCGGGCGCGGGCGCGCGGGCCCGACGCCGCGGATCCTGTCGCCGTCCACGGTGAGGGCCACTCCGCACTCCTCGAGCTTGGCCAGGGTCGCCGTCATGTGGCGCGGCGCCGCGCCCGTCACCGTCACGTCTCCGTCCGTGATCGCGCCCGCCGTCAGCAGCGTGCCCGCCTCGATCCGGTCTGGAATGATCCGGTGCTTTGCCCCGCCGAGCTCGGCCACCCCCTCGATCTCGATGCGCTCCGTGCCGGCGCCTTCGATGCGGGCGCCCATCGCGCTGAGGAGTCTCGCCAGATCGGCGACCTCGGGCTCCCGCGCCGCGTTCTCGAGCACCGTCACGCCCTCGGCGAGGGCCGCGGCCATCATGAGGTTCTCGGTGCCGGTGACCGTGACCAGATCGGTCGTGATGCGCGCTCCCTTGAGCCGGCTCGCTCGGGCTTCGACATAGCCGTTCTGGATGCTGATCTCCGCGCCGAGCTTGGCCAGGCCCTTGAGATGCTGATCGATCGGACGCACGCCGATGGCGCATCCGCCCGGCAGCGCCACCCGCGCCACACCCGAGCGCGCCAGGAGCGGCCCGAGCACCACGACGGAGGCGCGCATGGTGGACACCAGCTCGTACGGCGCCTCATGGCTGGTAATGTGCGCGACCTGGAATCGCGCGAGACCGCCCGGCTCGCCCGATGTCGTGGCGCCCAATCCCTCGAGGAGCTTGCGCATGGTGACCACGTCGGCCAGCGCGGGGACATTCTCGAGGACCACGGGCTCGGCCGTGAGCAGGCTGGCGGCCATCGCGGGCAGTGCCGCGTTCTTGGCCGCGCTGACCCGGACCTCCCCCTTCAGCCGGACGCCACCCTCGATCACCAGTCGAACCGGCATCAGCAGCCCATCCTCTGAGCGGCCAGGCCGGTCAACGGCGCCTGGACGGTGCCGGACGCCCAGCGTCCCTCGATGTAGCGCTCGACACCGCGCAGGTCGCGACGCGCGCCGATATGGGAGAAGCCCTCGGCGGCCATGATCCTTGCCAGCGGCCCCGCCTGCTCCTCGCCGATCTCCATGACGAGCCACGCTCCGGGACGAAGGAAGGCCGGGGCCTCGACGACAGTGCGTCGAAGGACGCGCATGCCGTCAGGGCCGCCATCGAGCGCCAGGTGCGGCTCGAAGCGCTTGACCTCGACCGGCAGCGTGGGGATGACGCCGCTCGGACAATACGGCGGATTGGCGACGACCATGTCGAGGCTGCCACTGAGCGACGCCAGGGGGCCGAAGAGATCGCCGGCCAGCAATCTCACTCGCGAGGTCAACCCGAGGGCGCGCACGTTGTCGGAGGCCACGGCCAGCGCCCCCAGCGACTGGTCCACCGCCAGCACCTCGAGGTCGGGGCGCGCGGCGGCGAGCGCACAGGCGATGGCGCCGCTGCCCGTTCCGATATCGGCCACCAGAGCCCCCGGACGATCGGCGAGGAGCTCGAGCGCGCGCTCGACCAGACCTTCGGTTTCCGGACGCGGGATGAGGACGTCGGGCGTCACCGCGATCCGAAGACCACGGAACTCCTCGAAGCCCAGGATGTGCTGGACCGGCTCGTGCGCGGCGCGGCGCTCCACCAGGGCGCGGAAGCTCGCGCTCGCGTCGGCGTCGACGGGTCGGCGCGGCTCGACGTAGAGGACCAGGCCGTCACCCCCGAGCACGGACGCGAGCAGGCGGAGCGCATCCTGCCGGGCACACTCGAGACCGGCCTGGGTGAAACGATCCGCGGCTTCCGAAAGGAGCGAAGCGACGGAGGCCGTCACAGGGCTTCTCCAAGCTTCCGGCGCTGCTCTTCGCTGCTGAGAGCATCCACCAGCTCGTCGAGATCGCCCTCGAGGATAGCGGGCAGCCGGTGAAGCGTGAGGTTGATCCGGTGATCGGAGACCCGGCCCTGCGGAAAATTGTACGTGCGGATTCGCTCGCTGCGCTCCCCAGTGCCCACCTGGCTCTTCCGGTCGGCGGCGATGGCCGCGGCCTGCTCATCCTGGGCGCGCTCGAGGAGCCGCGCCTTGAGCACTCGCATGGCCTTGGCCCTGTTCTTGATCTGCGAGCGTTCGTCCTGGCACGTGACGACCAGCCCCGTCGGGACATGGGTGATGCGAACCGCGGAGTCTGTGGTATTGACGCCCTGCCCACCCGGCCCGGAGGAGCGGTAGACATCCACGCGGATATCCCGCTCCTCGACCTTGATGTCCACGTCCTCGGCTTCGGGCAGCACCGCGACGGTCACCGTCGAGGTGTGGATCCTGCCGCTCGACTCCGTCGCCGGCACCCGCTGGACGCGGTGCACGCCGCGCTCGAACTTGAGCCGGCTCCAGGCGCCCCGGCCCTGGATGAAGAACACGATCTCCTTGAATCCTCCGACGCCCGTCGGATGGCTGTCCATCACCTCGACCTTCCATCTCTGCCGCTCGGAGTACTTCGTGTACATGCGCGCGAGATCGGCGGCGAAGAGCCCGGCTTCGTCCCCGCCCGCGCCGGCCCGGATCTCGACGAAGACGTTCTTGTCGTCGTTCGGATCCTTGGGGATGAGCAGCGCACGCAACTCGTCTTCGAGCTTGACCTGGCGCGCGGCGAGCTCGGCCACCTCCGCCTGCGCCATCTCGCGCATCTCGCGGTCGGCATCCTCGGCGGCCATGTGACGGGCCTCTCCGAGGCGTGCGAGGAGCTGCTTGTACTCTCCGAACTTGCCGACCACCTCGGACAGCTCCGAGGCCGCCTTCGCCGTCTTCGCGTAGACCGCCTGTTGGCCGATGACGGCGGGATCGGAGAGCGACGCGGTCAGTTCCCGGTATCGCTCTTCTATCTGGCGGAGCTTGTCAAACATGTCGCGCCCTCACGGGGGGCTGGGCAGACGATGACTCCGCCGCGCACAGGAACGGAGACAAGACACTCTTCGGAGCGCTGACTGCGTGGCGCGGCGGGTGGCCGGCCCCGGCCCTACCCCTCCGCGAGCGGCTTCCTCTTGTACTTCCGCTGGAAGCGCTCAACGCGGCCGGCGGTATCCAGGAACTTCTGCTTGCCCGTGAAGAAGGGATGACACTTTGAGCACACTTCCACCCGGATCTGGGCCTGGGTCGACCGAGTATGAATGACTTCTCCGCAGTTGCAGGTGATCGTTGTATCGATGTATTCGGGATGAATGCCAGCCTTCACGGCCCACCTCCTGGATGATAAGGGCGAGTAAGAAGGTCAAAGCCTACCAGCGAAGCCGGCAAAACGCAAGAAATCCAGCACTTCCACGGGCGGGCGTTGCAGGAGGTGCGGCGTCCGCGGGATCTCCCGGTGGCCGGGAGATCTACCCCATCTGGCTCATCGCGCTCAGGAAGTCCTTGTTGGTCTTGGTCAGCTTGACCTTGTCGAGCAGCAACTCCATCGCTTCGACCGGGTTCAGCTGGGTCAGGGCCTTGCGGAGGAGCCACACCTTCTGGAGCTCGTCCTTTTCCAGGAGGAGCTCTTCCTTGCGGGTGCCGGTCTGCTCGATATTGATCGTCGGAAAGACGCGCTTGTCCATCAGGCGCCGGTCCAGGTGTACCTCCATGTTGCCGGTACCCTTGAACTCCTCGAAGATGACATCGTCCATCCGGGAGCCCGTGTCGATGAGGGCCGTCGCCATGATGGTCAGCGAGCCGCCCTCTTCGATATTGCGGGCGGCGGCGAAGAAGCGCCGCGGCCGCTGGAGCGCATTGGCGTCGAGGCCGCCGGACAGGACCTTCCCCGACGATGGAATGACCGCGTTGTGAGCGCGCGCGAATCGGGTGATGGAGTCCAGCAGGATGACGACGTCTCTCTTGTGCTCGACCAGCCGCTTGGCCTTCTCGATGACCATGTCGGCCACCTGCACGTGCCGCTGCGGCGGCTCGTCGAAGGTCGAGGAGATGACCTCCCCCTTGACCGACCGCTGCATGTCGGTGACCTCCTCGGGTCGCTCGTCGATGAGCAGCACGATCAGGTACACCTCGGGGTGGTTCTTGGCGATGGCATTGGCGAGATTCTGGAGGAGCACCGTCTTGCCCGTGCGCGGCGCCGCCACGATGAGGCCGCGCTGCCCCTTGCCGATGGGGCAGAGCAGGTCCATGACCCGGGTGGTGAGGTTCTCGGATTCGTGCTCGAGGCGGAGCCGCTCCATCGGATAGAGCGGCGTCAGGTTGTCGAAGATGGTCTTGTCCCGCGACTGCTCGGGGGTCTCGAAGTTGATCGCCTCGACCTTGAGCAGGGCGAAGTAGCGCTCGGTGTCCTTGGGAGGCCGGACCTGGCCCGAGATGGTGTCGCCGGTGCGCAGGTCGAAGCGGCGGATCTGGGACGGCGAGACGTAGATGTCATCGGGTCCCGGGAGGTAATTGTAGTCGGGAGCGCGGAGGAAGCCGAAGCCGTCGGGGAGAACCTCGAGGACACCTTCGGCGAAGATGAGCCCGTCCCGCTCTGCCTGGCCCTGCAGGATCTTGAAGATCAGCTCCTGCTTCCGGAGCCCGCTGAATCCCTGGACGCCCAAGTCTTTGGCGACCGTGTTCAGCTCGGTGATGGTCTTATCCTTGAGCTCGGACAGATTCATCCTGTTGCCTCCTGCCCCACCGGACTCGGACGAGGCTGCGTCGGTGGCGTCGGACTTCTGCGGCGAGGGCCGCCTGGGGCTACGCTGCGAGATGGCGATCTCCGGAGGGTTGATTGTGTTCGGGGTGCTAGACGAGCCTACCCAGTGAATTTCCCACAAGCCCAAGGCGCATGTCAATACAAAAGCTGGGCCTCGGCGGCCCCATACCTCATCAGAGCCTCATTTCGATGATGGCCTTGCTGCGAATCTCGACCAGCCATTCTTTGTAGCGGACGTCGTATTTCTGCCGGTACAGGATGTCACGGATCTGGTTGCGGGCCTGGGCCAGCTGCTCGCCGGCCAGCGTCTCCTTGGAGTCGAGCTCGAACAGATGGTAGCCCACCTCCGACCGGAAGGGGGGGGAGTGCTCGCCGGGCGCCAGACGCAGGATGGCTTTCTCGATGTCGGCCGCGAGCTCACCCCGCTTCAGTATACCGAGCCGGCCGCCGTTCTTCGCGGTGGCGGTGTCCTCGGAGAACTCGGCCGCCAGGTCGCCGAAGTCCTCCCCCGCCATCACCCGGCCATAGACGTCGTCCGCACGCCGGCGCGCGGCCTGCCAGCCGTCCTCCCCGGTCCCCGACTGCGGGAGGAACAGGATGTGCCGCGCTTCGAACGTGAGACCGGTCTCCAGCTTTTCCCGGTTGGCATTGAGGTACTGGTCGATGTCCTCTTCGGTGACCGAGATCCGGAGCGCGACCTTCCGCCGGATGATGCGCTGGATCATGATCTGTTCCACCATTCGCTTCTTGACGCCCTCGTACGTGAGACCCTGCGCCTTGATCTGCTCTTCGAACTCGGCCTGGGTCGTGGCGCCCAGGCGCTTCTGGATCTCGTCGAGCTGTTCCTTCAGCTCGACGTCTTCCACCACGATCTTCTCCTTCTCGGCCTGCTGGAGCTGGAGGCGCTTCTCGATGATGCCGGCCAGCACCTTTTCCCTGAGCGCGGCGCGCTCTTCCTCCGGGGGCGGCTGCATCTTGTTCTCGTAGAGAAAGTAGGCCTCGGCCTCGTCCAGCTCGTACTGCGTGACGGCATCGCTGTTGATCACGCAGATGACGCGGTCCACCACTGATTCGGAGTCGGGCGGCAGCGCGGCACGGGACAGAATGGGGGCGCGCGATTCCGTAGGAGGCGGAGGCGGAATGGGCTCAGGTTTCTTGGGCTTTCCCGCGAGCGGCACCCAGGAGGGGACGGAGCAGCCCCCCGCCGCCAAGGCGAGCAGGATCGCGACGACGGCCAGCCGCACCGAAGCGCTCACGTCAGCGACTCCAGGAGCCCCCGGAGCGCGTCGCGGACTGCCGGCCACGGTCCAGCGGGAATGCTCGCCTCCAGGGTGAACTCCTTTCGCATGCTCACTCCACCGCCGGCCTTGGCGATGACGGCCAGGATGCGCTCGGGCGTGACCGGAGTGGACGAAGCAAATGTCACGAGCGCCCGTCCACCGCCCGCCTCCACGCGCTCCGCGTGCAGCCGGCGCGCCAGGGCCCGCAGCCCCACCACATCCAGGAGCGCCTCCACCGCCGGAGGCGACGGCCCGAATCGATCGGTGAGCTCCGCGCGCATCTCGGCGATCTCGGCGTCCCCACCCAGGTCCGTCAGGCGCTGATAGATGCCCAGGCGCTGGTTCACTTCTGGAATGTAGGCATCCGGCAGGAGCGCTTCCACACCCACGGTGATGACCGGCTCCACCGCGGCTCCCCCAGGCTCGCCGCGCAATTCTCTCACGGCCTCGGCCAGGAGCTTGGTGTAAAGATCGAAGCCCACGGCGGCGATATGGCCGTGCTGCTCCGCTCCCAGCAGATTGCCGGAGCCCCGGATCTCCAGGTCCCGCATGGCGAGCCGGAAGCCGCCGCCGAGCTCGGTCATCTCCTCGATGACCTGCAGCCGGCGCTGGGCCGTCTCGTCCACGCTGCCCGCGGCCGGCACCAGCAGATACGCGTACGCCTGCTGGCGCTCCCGCCCCACACGACCGCGCAGCTGATAGAGCTGCGCCAGCCCGAAGCGGTCCGCTCGATTGATGATGATGGTGTTCGAGGCCGGGATATCCAGTCCGGATTCGACGATGGCCGTCGAGACGAGCACGTCGGCCTGGCCGTCCACGAACTTGACCATCACCGATTCGAGATCCCGCTCGCCCATCTGACCATGGCCCATCAGGACTCGAGCCTCCGGGCACAGGTCCTGGATAAAGGCGGTCATGGAGGGCAGCGACTGCACGCGGTTGTGGACGAAGAAGACCTGGCCGCCGCGGGCCAGCTCCCGGGCAATGGCGTCCTTGATGACGTTGCGGCTGAAGCCGGTGACTATCGTCTCGATGGGCAGGCGGTCGATCGGCGGCGTCTCGATCACGGAGAGATCGCGCACACCCGCCAGGGACATGTAGAGCGTGCGCGGGATGGGTGTGGCGGTGAGCGTCAGCGCATCCACGCTGGCGCGGAGCTGCTTGATCCGCTCCTTGTGGGCGACCCCGAAGCGGTGCTCCTCGTCCACAACCAGGAGGCCGAGATTGCGGAAGGTGACGTCTTTCGAGAGCAGGCGATGCGTGCCGATGACCACGTCCACCGCCCCGGTTCGGATGCCCTCGACCACCGCCTTCTGCTCCTTGGGACTGCGGAAGCGCGAGAGCAGCTCCACGCGGGCCGGAAACGCGGAGAAGCGGTCGCTAAAGGTATGGAAGTGCTGCTGCGCGAGCACCGTCGTCGGCACCAGGATGGCGACCTGGCGGCCGTCGGCGACGGCCTTGAAAGCCGCGCGGAGCGCCACCTCGGTCTTGCCGTAGCCCACGTCGCCGGCCACCAGCCGGTCCATCGGCCGGTCGCGTTCCATGTCGGCCTTGACGTCCTCGATGGCCCGCAGCTGGTCTGGTGTCTCCTCGAAACGAAAGGCCGCCTCGAATTCGCGCTGCCACGGCGTGTCCGCGGAAAACGGCGTCCGCTCGGTGACCGAGCGACGCGCGTAGAGCTGGAGCAGCTGCTCCGCCATCTGGCGTACGGCCGCCCGGACCGACTCCTTGATGCGCTGCCATGCGCCGCCGCCCATTCGGTCGAGCCGCGCGGCGCCGGAGGGCGCACCCATGTACTTGGAGATGAGGTCGAGCCGCTCGACGGGCAGGTACAGGCGGCCGCCGTCCGCATACTCGAGCAGGAGGAAGTCTCCGTCGCGGCCGTCGACCGCCATGGTCACGAGCCCGTGGTAACGGCCGACCCCGTGGGCCTCGTGCACGACGAGGTCATTGGGCTTGAGGTCGGTGAAGGCGGCGATGGCCTGGCCGCGCTGGAAGACGGGTCGCCGCAGCCGGCGGCGGCGGGCGCCGAAGATGTCCTCCTCGGCGAGGACGACCAAGGCGAGCGCCGGCAGCTGGAACCCCGCCGCGCAGTCACCCGTGATGACGCCGAGGCCCTCGCCGCTCCACAGGGAGGCGCCCGGCCAGGGCTCGAGATCGTGCTCGGCCAGGATCCCCTGGAGCCGCTCGGCCTGCTGATCGTCGTCCACGACCAGGCGCACGGCGAAGCCCTCGGCCCGCCATTCGCGGATCGCCACTGCCAGCTCCTTGAAGCGGCCCTGATAGCCGCCGACCGAGCGCGTGCCCATGGCGACGCGCGGCGCGCCGCCGCCTCGCTGGAGCAGCGGCAACTCGATCCGCTGGAAGCCGGCCAGCGCCTCTGAGAGCGGCAGGGCGGACGGTGCGTCTTCGGGCGGCGCGTCGAGCAGCGCGGGATCGTCGAGCACCACGAGCGTGTCCGAGGGCAGCCAGGCCGTCAGGAAGACGGACGGAGCGGCATCCACGCTGAGCGGCAGCACGGCGAGCTCACTGAGAGACTCGACCGAGCGCTGGGTCGTCGGATCGAAGAGACGAAGCGACTCGATCTCGTCGCCGAAGAACTCCGCCCGCACCGGCCGCTCCCGCATGGGCGAGAACACGTCCACGATCCCGCCGCGCAGGCTCCACTGCCCCACCTCCACGACCGTGTCCACGCGCTCGTAGCCCGCGGTCTCGAGGCGCCGGACGAGGGTGTCGCGGTCGATGGTGCCGCCGACTTCGAGGGAGAACGCGCGGGCGCGGAACTCGGCCGGCGAGAGCAGCGGGGCCGCGAGCGCCGACGGGGTCGCCACCACCACTCCGCCACCCTCCGCGAGGTAATGACAGGCGAGGGCGCGCTCGGCCGCGTGGTCCTTGTGCCGCCCGCGCCACGAGGCGGGCTCGGCGGGCGGAAACTCCAGCACGGGAGTCGCGGCCCGGGGCTGCAGGCTGCCGAGGAAAAAGCGGATGTCCTCGGCGAGACGGTGGCGCTCTGCCGTGCCGGGCGCCATGAGCAACGCCGTCCGGCCGGTGTGCTTCACGAGGGCGGCAACGACGAGAGATCGTGAGGAGCCCCAGAGACCATCGGCCTGCAGGCAGGGAGCTCCCCGGGCGAGGGCCGTCGCGAGCTCTTCGAGGGCGGCCCACCGGGACAGGATCGACTCCGACGCGGTGACGCTCATGAGCGGCTGCTGCGTGACACGAGATCTACGTTAGCACCACTTTCTGCGGCCTGCCGAAACCGGTGTACACGCAGGCCGCTCAGAAACGGAGACCCGCCTGGCGGATCTCCGTTTCTGAGCAAAGGTCCAGATGCGAGGCGCCACCCGCTGTTCGAGTCGAGCGACGGCCTGCCGTCGCGAGACGAGGGCTGGGTTGATCCCGCACGCGAGGCGTAACCTGTCTCAGCCCTCGCCTCGCGGCTTCGCCCCTCAGCTCGAACCTCCACGTACGTTGAGCGTGCGGGCGAGGGTGGCAACGAAGCAGATGGGCCTTTTTCAGCGGCCTGGGCCCTGCACCAGATAGAAGCTCAGTGTCTCGAGCTCGATGGAAAGGTCCACGCTCTTGAAGCGGACGTCCTTGGGCGCGCGGAGCCGCCCCGGAGCGAAATTCAGGATGGCCTTGATGCCGGCGGCCACCAGCATCTCCGTGACTGGCTGCGCGGATTCCGCGGGCACCGCCACGATGGCCAACTGGAGGTTGCGGGCCTTGGCCTCCTTGGGCAGATCTCGCAGCGGCAGGATGGGCACGCCGTCGGCCGCGCTGCCGAGCTTGGCGGGGTCGTCGTCGAAGATCGCGGCGATCCTGAAGCCCTGGCGGGCGAAGCCCTTGTAGTGGAAAAGCGCCGAGCCCAGGTTGCCGAACCCGACGAGGGCCACCTGCCATTCGCGATCCAGACCGAGAATCCGTTGGAGCTCCGCCTTGAGCCCCGAGACGTAGTAGCCGATGCCGCGCACGCCGAACTCGCCGAAGTACGCCAGATCCTTCCTCACCTGAGCCGAGTTCAGGCTGAACCGCTCCGCCAGCTCCTGCGAGGAGATGGTCTTGACCCCGTCCTCCTCGAGCTGCTGGAGGCAGCGGGTGTAGACGGAGAGTCGGCGCACCGTCATCTCGGGGATGCGGGGAATCTTGAACGGGGAGCGTCGAGGCATCGCGGCGCGGCTCCGGGCGTCCCGGACCTCGCGCCCGGGACGCCCGAAACTCAATGTGTCGCTACGACTTCACGAAGAGCAGGATGACCGCGATGACGAAGACGAAGAGCACGAGCGACT
>Ga0326726_10005829_pt1 | contig 11129 bp, 9 predicted proteins | sample MHFenrmetagenome_2_FD_207603 | JGI IMG/M metagenome (GOLD analysis project Ga0326726, IMG submission 207603) | Lab enriched peat soil microbial communities from Michigan Hollow, Ithaca, NY, United States - MHF15MN | ecosystem: Environmental > Terrestrial > Soil > Wetlands > Peat | place: USA...
TGGACACTCATCCCTTTCTTTAGGGCTTCTTTCCATCTTTTTCTTGGTCCAGTACTCCAGCCTTTTTTTAATCTCTCTCTCAAAGCCCTGTTCGGTCGGGTGATAGTAAGTTCTTCCTTTGAGGTTCTCGGGGAGATATTCCTCGTCGACAAAATGGTCCGGATAATCATGGGGGTATTTATATTCTTTCCCGTAACCCAGGTCTTTCATCAATGCGGTTGGAGCATTTCGGATATGGAGGGGAACCGGCATATTTTCGAGTTCCCGAACATCTTTCTGAACTCTCTGAAATGCCGTATAGAGAGCATTTGATTTTGGCGCGGTCGCCAGGTAAACCGCTGCCTGAGCAAGGGCTAAATTCCCTTCCGGCAGGCCGATAAACTGAAAAGCCTCCATGGCCGCGACGGTTACCTGCAAAGCCTGGGGATCTGCCATCCCAATATCCTCTGAGGCAAACCGGATCATCCGGCGTGCCGTATAGAGAGAGTCTTCTCCAGCCTCCAACATTCTTCCAAGCCAGTACAGGGCAGCATCGGGATCGCTTCCCCTCAGACTCTTATGCAAAGCTGAAATGAGATTATAATGCTCTTCCCCAGACTTGTCGTAAAGGTAGGCTTTCCTTTGAAGGACCTCTTTCAAATCCTCTTTCTTGATCTGGCGAATACCTTCTGGGTCCGGAGAAGTGGTCAGGACAAGCATTTCTAACGTATTCAAGGCCGCCCTTGCATCTCCGTTAGCCAACTGGCAAATGCCCTTGATGACCTCTGGTTCGATTGCAGTTTTGTATCCCCCCAATCCCCTTTCTTTATCCATCAGCCCTCGCTTCAGGATTAATTCAATCTCTTCCTCTTTTAAGAAATGGAGGGTAAAGACTTTCGTGCGGGAGAGTAGCGGGGAAATCACCTCAAAGGATGGATTTTCGGTAGTGGCTCCGATGAGGGTGATGGTCCCTCTCTCCACATGGGGAAGGAAAGCATCCTGCTGGGCTTTGTTGAATCGATGGATCTCATCCACAAAAAGGATCGTTTGCTTCTTACTATATTTCCATTCTTCCTCCGCCTCCTGGATGACCTCTTTGATTTCTTTCACCCCGGAGAGGACAGCACTGAAGGCGAGGAATTGAGCGCCCGTCGTCGAGGCGACGATCATCGCCAATGTTGTTTTGCCGGACCCCGGAGGCCCCCATAGAATCATAGAAGGAAGGTGATCCGATTCGATCGCCTGTCGGAGGACTTTACCCTGCCCCAGAAGGTGATCCTGACCAACAAATTCATCCAGGGTCCGAGGCCTCATCCGATCAGCGAGGGGAGCCTCTTTTTTGAACAATTCTTTCCCCTTCTTCTCAAAAAGTTCTGTTTGCTTCTTCATGGCGCTCTGATCGAATTCGCTATCTTATTATGATGTTCCTCATAAATTATTTTCTCCCTATCCCCCAATCTCCCTATTTTGTATCAATCCCCTGAATGGCCTGGAGCATCTCTTGATGGATTAACCCATTGGAGGCCAGGATTTCTTCAGAATAGATATTGAAAGGTCGGCCTTGAAGGTCGGTCACCTTTCCCCCTGCTTCGGTAATCATTAAGCTGGCTGCCGCCACATCCCAGGCATGGAGCTTAAACTCCCAGAATCCGTCGAAACGCCCTGCGGCTAAATAAGAAAGATCGATGGCTGCTGAGCCGGGTCTCCGAATCGCAAAACTCTTGGTGATAAACTGACGGAAATAACGAAGATAGAAATCAACCTGTTCATGAACATCATAGGGAAAGCCGGTGCAAAGAAGACTCCTGCTCAATCGATCAGCCCGGGAGACAACGGTCCGGTCACCGTTGAGAAAAGCCCCCTTCCCTTTTTCCGCATGAAAGAGCTCATTGAGGGGCGGGACATAAACCACTCCCATCTTAACTTCCCCTTCCATTTCAAGCCCGATGGAGACACAGAAACAAGGAAACCCATGAAAATAATTGGTCGTCCCATCCAGGGGATCGATAATCCACTTCCATGGGGATCCTTTCCCTTCAAAAGGGCTCTCTTCCGTCAAAACATCATGGTCCGGGAAAGCATCCGAAATCATTTTTACGATCGCCCGTTCACAGAGCCGGTCTACTTCCGTCACTGGGTTGAATTCTCCTTTGTACTCCACCGGAAGGGAATGGCCAAAATGGAGCATCTGGATCCTGCCCGCCTCTTTAGCCGCAGCGACGGCTAATCGGAGATAGCGATCATCATTTTTCATAACCTTCCTTCTGATCAACCCTAACGGGTTGAGTGACAATGAGGGCGCTGCAATTATTCAATTTGACAATCTGTCTTTCAAGACTATATGATACCGATTAAACCAAGTCAACGAGGAAAGGGATGAAATTCGAAACTTACGGGAACTGTTTTGTCTGTGGAGAGAATAATCCGAACGGGCTGCGATTGAGTTTCAAAATCGACAGGGAGAGACGAACCCTCAGAACAACGTTTAGCGCAGGCCCGACGTTTCAAGGTTGGGATGGCATCGTCCACGGAGGGATTATCAGCACGTTATTGGATGAGGCGATGGCAAAGTTGGTTTACGAATTGGGTTATCAAGCGGTCACAGCCTCCCTGGAGATTAAGTTCAAAAACCCAGCCCCGATCCTCGAGCCGTTGAGCGTCTATGGAGAGATCACGGAAGTAGGGAAGAGGTTGATCAGGGCAAAGGCTCACGTGGCCAAGGAAGATGGAACCATCCTCGCAACAGGAAACTCGACCCTTCTTAAACCCCCTTCCACCCAGCCCCCTTCAAAGGGAGAGGAATAGCAGGGGAATATCACCTTTTTTCAATCAGTTTTGAAAAGTTGAGACCCAATATTTTTTCACGGTCCTGTATCGAGAGGCCGGATCCTTCCAATTCTTTATAGTATCGTCGAGGTGAAATCAGTGGAAAGTCTGTCCCGAACAAAATCTTCTCCACCCCAACGATCTCTCTGACGATCGCATAGATCTTCTTCGAATAGAGAAAAGGCGAAGCCGCCGTGTCGTAATAGACATGGGTCATTCCCTTTGCCACCTCCGGCATCAACTCGTAAAAGGGAAAGCCGCCTCCCCAGTGGGCTAAGATGATCGGAAGACTTGGAAAAGAGAGGATCATTTCGTAAAAACGCTCAAGAGGCGTTTTCCCTTTCCCGGGGTAGGCATGGCCGATCGTCTCATTGGCATGGAGGAGAAGAGGAATCCCTTGCCTCTCCATCCGGGTGAGGATCGATCTCATCGAATGGATATCCTGGGACGTCATCTCCTCGCGGTAAAAAGCGATCTCTCCTACCCCCTGGGCCCCGCCTTTCACGGCCCGGTCCAATTCTTTCTCTGACCAATCCGGATTTGAAAAGAGAAGCGAAACAAAAACAATCAATCGGTCTGGATACCGGGAGGCAGATTCCATCAGATATTGGTTCTGAGAGGAACAGAGATCAGGCCGGCTCCAGGGAAACCCGCAAATGACGGAGCGGTCTATTCCGGATTCGTCCATCGAGGCAATCAGATCTTCAACCCCGACGACCTTCGCCTTTGGATGATCGTAAATGGATGCAAACCCCTCATCCTTCCTACAGAAGGCCCCTCGATCTTTTCTCACCTCCTCCGGGAAGACATGCGTATGGCAGTCGATGATCATGGCGGGTCCGTTACCTTATTTCCTTATGAGCAAGACTGTGTGCAAAATGGCAAGAGAAGGGTTCTCGGTCAAGCGGATTTAAACTCAAAGCACCTGCTTGCGCATCGTCCCGCCTTGCGGGACGAAGGCGGGGGTTTCGGGCTGCTTCCGGCTACGCCGGGTTAAGGTTTCCCTTTTGTAAAACCATAATGGCCGATGCATTTTCCGAGACTCCAATACTCATTGGCACCCGAACAGAAGACCAAAGGGGAGGCTTTCGTTATATCGATTCGATCTTTCTCTTTTTGAACCTCTTCTTTGACATGGAGGGCAACGACCTCCCCCAGAAAGAGATCATGGCTCCCTAAGGAGATCGTTTCTCTTACCACACATTCCAATTGGACAGGACATTCATCGATCAAAGGAGGCTTCACCTTCTGGGCGGCCACCTGTTTCCATCCCATAGAAGCGAACTTATCTGTCTCCCTCCCCGAAAGGATACCGCAGGCATCCACCTTTCTGACCATCTCTTCCGAAGGAAGATTGACTACAAACTCTTTGGATCGCTTCACACAGCCGTGGGAAAATCGTCCCGGCCGGATCGAGAGTCCGATCATGGGAGGTTCTGAATTGACCACTCCCACCCAGGCCAAGGTGATGATATTGGCTTTCCCTGTTTCATCCACACAGGTCACCAAAACGACCGGGGTAGGGAAAAGCATGGTCGTCGGTGGAAGACTTTTTCGCCCCATCCTCTCCTCCTCTCTTGCGTCACTCGCGGTTATTGGAACAGGTTTACATCCCCTTTCCCTTTTCGAATCACTTCAGGGGAATCATCGGTGAGGTCAATGATGCTGGAATGCTCGGCGACGATCACCCCTCCATCAATGACAAGGTTCAGCTGTTTTCCAAAGCGCTCTTCAATCTCGGCAGGATCATTGTACAGTCCCTCATCGGGTTTATAAACGCTCGTGCTGATGATCGGGTGCCCCAGTTCCTTGACGAGGGCCAGGCATATCTTGTTGTCGGGAATTCTTATCCCCACCGTATTCTGTTTGGTCATGGCGATCTTTGGAACCAGCTTCGTCGCCTTCAGCACGAAGGTATAGGCCCCCGGGAGCAGGCGTTTCATCATTTTATAAGCATAATTCGAGACATAGGCATACTGACTAATATCCTTCAGGTCGGAACAGATGAAACTCAACGGCTTCTTCCCTTCCAATTTCTTCAGTCGATGGATTTTTCGAATCGCCTCCGGGTTGAAGAGGTCGCATCCCACCCCATAAATCGTATCGGTCGGATATCCGATCACACCCCCACCCTCTAGGACCTCCACAACCCTTCGAATCAATCTTGATTGTGGATTTTTGGAATTGATAGCGATGATCATGACTCACACGCCTCCTTTGATATCAATGATCAAATGACAAAGATCCCGTCCCCCGCAGGCAAGTGCCGACGGAAAGCTGGGATCTGAAGGTTCTTTGTGAAATTTGTCATTTGAGGTTTTATTTGAACTCGATTCGCCTTCGGCTCATCACTTCCTGCGAGCTTTGGCATTTGACATGCCCTTAACTTTCCCTCTCCAGTTCTTTTACCCGAATTCCTCTGAGAAAGCGTTTGCTGTAATAAGGCGTATTCAGATGATCTATCTTCACCTCTCTGCTGTAAGAAGAGGCGTGGACAAATTGATTGTCACCCACGTAAATTCCCACGTGAGCGCGATTTCCCCGCTCTTTAAAAAAGACAAGATCCCCTTCCTCCAATTGGTTTTTTTCAACCCTTCTCCCTATCGAGAACTGTTCTCGGGTAGTCCTTGGAAGTTGAATGTTAAAAATCTCATAGATCTTTTTTACAAAAGCGGAACAATCCATCCCTTTGAGTGTGGAGCCTCCCAATTTATAGGGCACCCCTAAGAAGGTCTTGACAACCCTCACCAGAAGGCTTCTTTCTTCTGAATTGTTCCATTTTCCAAGGGGGGTGGAGACGACGGGCTCCCCTTGCTCCCCTCCTCCCTGCGAAGATCCGGCAATCTCCTCTCCAATCTCTGGCTCGTCTGCATTCTCATCCAGCCGGCCTTCGCCCTTTGAGAGAAGAAGGATCTGGCCAATCTTCAGCGCTGAAGTTTGGAGATGGTTCACCCTCTTGATTTCCTCTGCCGGAAGACCCGCTTTCTTTGAAATAGCGGAAAGGCTGTCTCCCCGCTGTACAACATAGGAATCCATTTCTCCCGAAGCTCGTTTAACCGTCTCCGCCGAGAGTTTCTTAGAGGGGCGACTCGAAGGGGTTCCGGCGGCCTCATCCCACTTCTTTTTTCCTAGAGGTGGAATGGTAAGGACCTGTCTGGGGCTGATCGAATCTCCCTCCAAAGCATTCGCTTTTTTCAACGCCTCGATGCTGACGCCAAAGGATTTTGATATCCGATAGAGTGTATCCCCCGGCTTGACCGTATATTTCTCTTCTGTCCATCCCTTCTGGCAAACGCCAAACAACAGGGTTAGGACGATCAATCCCATTCTTATGATTTTCGATGGCCTGATCATGGAATCCCTCCTCCTTTGACGAAGGAAAGCTCTTCCCTTTTCAAAACACTGAGGAATTGTGGAGAAAAATGGAGCCCCACGGGCAAAGCTCGTGGCACCTCCACGAAAATACCCTCCTCCGCCAAGGCTTCGGAGGGTTATCCGCCGGTGGCGAAATCCGCCGAAGCAGCGCAGCACATCGACATAGAATGTTTTGGGCACGACTTACGCATTCCTCCACGGGCAAAGCCCGTGATCTTCTGCGTAGGCGGATAAAATTGGATAAGTGACAGGATTTATTTATACAAAACTTAAGTTCAGAAGTCAATCTCAATAGTCCGCACCCTCATCCGCAAGGGTCGCCCTAAACCAAGTTCAGGGTCTACGATTTCAGGGAAAGGTCAGGGTGTAATGGTTATGAGCAAAGAGAGATGTCGAAAAAATTTCAGCATGACAGGGAAATGGCTAGGTTTCGAGCAGTCTCCCACAAAGGGGAATTGTCAAAGGAAGATCACTCCGGAACGAGGCGGATGCGAACGATTGATCGATTTCCAGAATCCGCTGCAAGTCTTGCCGGCTCTTTTCTTTTCTCTCCATCCTCTTCTCTCTTCGCTCCTCCTTCGAATCTCAAACTTCCGGCGGCCTGTTTCTTCGCCATGAGCAGATCTGTCTTGCCGGAAGAACTTAATCCTGCCAATTCTTTTTCAAACTCTGAAAATGAACCCGCTGGAAGAGAAGCGAGGAAGATATCCCCCTCCGCAGCAACCACCTCCCCTCCAAATTGTTTAACCAGTTCGTTAAGTTGGGAAATCACTTTTCCCCGATCTGAGATTCTCAAGATAATTTCTTGAGGAGGTTTCGAAGCCGCCACGGACTTCTCGGCAGCGACCAATCCTTTCTCAATTTTTCCCGGCTCTGGGGGTGGGGTTTTCACCTTCGCTGCCCTATTCGAATCAACCGCCTTATACCCAATCGCCCCCGTGCTCGGAGCACGGGCCTCCGTCTTTTTCGCTTCTGCCTTTCCCTGTGGAACAGGTGCCTCTTCTAATTTCCCCTCTTGGGGAAGAGGGGCTCTGGCCTGTTCAACATCCTTTGGACGAGGCGTCTCCGTCGGCGTTTTCACCGCGCTTCGCTCTCTCTCCGCTTCATTTTGAGCCAACGCTGTTTCAGACTTTTTCTCCATCGAAAGAGGGGAGGATCTCTGTTTGGCCTCTTTCAGGCGATACCCATCGATCGGCACCATCTTAGTAAGGTAGAGCACCAAGAAAACGACGGCCACCATGGCCACCGCTTGGGCCGGAAGTTTAAAGGAGACCGGGAAGTGGAACCCTCTCCCTCCGGGCTTCCCGCCCGGGGCGGCCCTTTTTCTCTCTTCTATCTTTTTATAAAGATCGTCCAGAAATTCCTCCGGCACCTCTACTTCTCCAACAGAATGAAGCCATCGCATCGTCTTCTCAAATCCTTCGAATTCCCTCCGGCACTTCGGGCACGAAGAAAGATGCTCATCGAGGATCTTCTCCTCAAGGGGCGACAGATCCTTTTCCCACAAGGAGGAAAACCGATCTCGCACCGTTTCACAATCCATAGACTCTCCTCCTTTCTCTAATGACTGAACCTCTCCAATACCTCTTTCAGATCCATTCTTGCCCTGTGGAGTTTCGATTTAATCGTCCCCTCGGGAAGGCCGAGGGACTCCCCGATCTCTTCATAAGAGAATCCCTGGAGGTCTCTGAGCACAATTAATTCCCTCTGATCCTCTTTCAGTTTCAGGAGGCCTCTCTGAATGAGTTGCTGGATCATCTTCTTTTCGAAGTGGATTTCAGGATTATCAGAAGGATCATAAATGGCTCTTGGCACGCTTCCGTCTTCTGTCTCGATCGGGTCGTCCAGTGAATCAGTGCTGAAATACTGCCTTCGCTTCAGATATTTCCAACGGTTCCGGCAGTGGTTTAAAGTAATCTGTGTGAGCCAGGCATTGAATTTAGCCTCTTCCTTCAGATCTTTGACCGACTCAAAAACGGAGAGAAAGACCTCCTGGGCTAAATCCTTCGCCTCTTCCGCATTGCCCAGCATTCGGTAAGCGATGTTGAACACCTTCTTCTGGCAGTGGAGGACGATCTCTTCAAAAGCCTTTTCATCCCCTGCTTTGCAGCTTTCGATCACTTCTTTCTGAATCCTGGGAGAAGTCTTCATCAAAAACCTATTCTTCCCCTGGTTCTATAGACAACCAAAGATCCATTTTTGTTCCATTTCCATCTCGCCTCACTTTGCGACAACGGTGGGAATGAAAGAAGAAGGAGGGGGGGCGATTTGAACAAAATTTTCTTAAGTATCATTATAAATCGGAAGGGTTGTCAAGTTCAAAAAATTATTTGATTTTTTCAGGGCAGGTATCTATAATTTGAGGGAAAGAGGCGATCAACTTTTAAAAAAGGAGGTAAGGAAAAGATGAAGAAGGGTGCTTCTGTGATTCTATCATTGTTCTTGATTGGAATGTTTCTTACAGTCTTCGCGGGATGTGGGGCCGATATCAAGGCTGAAAATGAGAAATTAAAGACCGAGAATACCAGCCTCAAATCGGAAAACGCAAAATTGAAACTCGATGTGCAGAAATTGAAGGAGGATGTCCAGAAGGCGGCGGCTGACAAAGAGGCGGCCGTCGAGAGTTTGAAGGCAGACAACGAGGCCCTAAAAAAACAGGTAGATGACCTGAATGCCAAAATGCCAAAAAAGAAAAAATAGTCACACGATGATAAAGTCCTGAGAAAGGGAGGACCCTGTACAAAGGGTTTTCCCTTTTTTGGTTCATGCTTTCTCGTCATGGAAGAACAAAATTCTATTCAAAAGAGAGGGAAAAAGGGATGGGCGTTTTATGCCGTGTACTTCTTTACCCTCGCTGTCCTTTTACTTCTCCTCTTTGGAGGCTTGCTCTTTTTCTATTACTCCCATCGCCTACCTGATTTTGCACCCCTGAAGGAACGAAACCTCAATGCTTACTCTATCATCTACTCCGAAGAAGATGAAGTGATCGGAAAATTCTTGATGGACAATCGGATCCCCATCTCCTACGAACGGATTCCTAAACCGTTGATCAATGCGTTCATCGCCGCAGAGGATGCGGATTTTTTCCAGCACAAAGGGGTCGACTACAAGGGAATCCTGCGTGCGATGCTTAAAAACTTCCTCGCCGTAAGGATTGTCCAGGGAGGAAGCACCATCACTCAGCAGGTGACCAAGACTTTCTTCCTCACGCCAAAGAGAAGTTTAGGCCGGAAGTTGAAGGAGGTCGCCTATGCCTTTGGCCTAGAGCAGAATTTAACCAAAGAGGAAATCCTCACCCTTTACCTCAATAACATCTATTTGGGGAACGGAGCCTATGGCGTGGAGGCCGCCGCCGACAGTTACTTCAATAAGCGGGTTGAACAACTCAATTTGGCGGAGATGGCGATGCTGGCCGGTCTGGTAAAGGCCCCCAGCCGCTATTCGCCGGTGAACAATTTAAAGAGGGCGAAAGATCGTCAGGCCTACGTTCTCACCCGCATGACTGAATTGGGCTTCGTCTCCCGAGAGCAGAAGGAAAAGGCCCTTCAGATTCCTCTTAAGATTCAATCGAGGGAAAGCGCCTATTTCAGCAAGGCCCCCTACTTCACCGAGTTCATTCGGCACCAGGTGGAGAGGAAGTATGGAAAGGAAAAACTATATCAGGAGGGGCTGAGGATTTACACCACCCTTGATCTATCCCTCCAGAGAAATGCTCAAAAATCGGTGGAGGCGGGGTTAAGGGAGTTGGATAAGAGAGAGGGATTCCGAGGCCCTCTTCAGACCCTTTCTCCAAAGGAGGCGAACGAACTTCCCAATAAAAAGAAAGGGGCATTATCCCCCCTCCCCCAAAAAGAGATCTTCGAAGGGGTGATCCTCTCTAAAGATGATTCGAAAAAGTCCTATACCGTCTGGATAGAAGATCGAAAAGGGATTCTACCCTTTTCCGAAATTTCCTGGGCCCTCAATATCAAGCCCACACTGAGGTACAAACCACAAAAAGTGAAAACCCCCGGAGATCTTCTCAACCCGGGAGATGTGATCTCTGTTCGTGTGAAAGAATCTTCTAAGAAAGATCAGGCCCTTCTCCTCAGCCTGGAACAAGAACCTCTCGTTCAGGGCGCCTTGCTCAGCCTCGATCCAAAGACCGGATACGTCAGGGCCATGGTGGGAGGCCGTGATTTCAGTGAAAGCCAATTCAACCGTTCGATCTCTTCTCGAAGGCAACCCGGTTCCGCCTTCAAGCCCATGATCTACGCAGCCGCTCTGGAGAAGGGCTATACCCCTTCTACCGTTATTATGGATTCCCCGGTAGAATATTCAGACCCCGATGGAGGAACCTATTGGGCTCCGAAGAATTATGATGAAGAATTCATGGGGCCCATCACTTTCCGGAACGCGTTGGCACATTCCAGAAATGTCGTCACCGTTAAAATCCTCGAAGATATCGGCGTGGGTTACGCCCTCCAATTCATCAAAAGGCTAGGGATTGAATCTTCCATCAAAAGGGACCTCTCCATTGCCCTGGGCTCGTCGGGGGTTTCCATGATGGAATTGGCCTCTGCCTTCGCCGTCTTTGCAAACGGAGGGGAACGGATCAAACCCATCTTCATCAAAAAGATTGTCACCATGAAGGGTGAAGTCCTTGAGGAAAACACTCCCTATATTGAAATGGAGGAAAAAGAAGAAGAAGAGGAAACGCCGAAAACTCATTCGCCCGCTTTAAAGGAACAGGTGATCTCTCCGCAAAATGCCTTTATCATGACCCATCTCCTCCAGGGAGTTGTCCAGCATGGGACGGGCCAGAGAGCAAAAGTTCTCGGACGGCCGGTCGCCGGGAAAACGGGAACCTCCAGCGATTATTCCGATGCTTGGTTCATCGGTTACACCCCTTCCCTTCTCGCAGAAGTCTGGGTGGGATTTGATGATAAGACTTCCCTGGGAAAAAATGA
>Ga0326726_10005830_pt1 | contig 11128 bp, 10 predicted proteins | sample MHFenrmetagenome_2_FD_207603 | JGI IMG/M metagenome (GOLD analysis project Ga0326726, IMG submission 207603) | Lab enriched peat soil microbial communities from Michigan Hollow, Ithaca, NY, United States - MHF15MN | ecosystem: Environmental > Terrestrial > Soil > Wetlands > Peat | place: USA...
GAGCACTGACGACGGGTAGCAGGCCTTGCCGCCCGGAACGTAAACCCCGACGCTCCTAATAGGCCGCGCCAGCTGGCCGAGGATGACGCCGTCCGCCTCCTGACTGACCCAGGAACTCGACTTCTGTTTCTCGTGGAAGGCACGGATGTTCTGTGCAGCAAGTTTGAGCGCCTTGACCTTGTTAACGTCCACCTTTGTATAGGCTTCCTTGATCTCCTCCTGCGAAACCCTGACGTCCTTGAGCGTGAGAATCGTGCGGTCGAACTTCTCCGTGTATTCGAGCACGGCCGGGTCGCCCTGCTTGCGTACCTGCTCGACTACTTCGCGGACTGCTGTGGCGACTTCCTCAGTCGCGGTTTCGCCGCGGTTGATGATCCGCTTGAGCTCGGTGATGATTTCTTCCTGCTGCGAGTCGATGATCTTCATAAATATTCCTTAATAATAAAATGTTAACCACGGAGTCCCTGAGGCTCGGGAAAAAATCTTGAATCTATTTCTTGATTTGAGCCTCTACTGAGACTCCGGTCTCTGTGGTTTGCATGGAATATTATACCCTTTTTATATCCGCGCCGAGTGCTGAAAGCTTCTCCTCAATATGCTCATAACCCCGGTCAAGGTGGTAAATGCGAGAAACAACGGTCTGGCCTTCAGCCGCAAGGCCCGCGAGGATAAGTGAGGCGCTCGCGCGGAGGTCTGTTGCCATAACGGGTGCTGCAGAAAGTTTAGGCACGCCCTTAACAATGGCGCTCCGGCCTTCGGTCTGAATGTTCGCCCCCATCCTGCGGAGCTCGGCCACGTGCGTGAAGCGGTTCTCGAAGATGGTCTCGTTGATCACGCTCGTACCCTCTGCCAAGGCCATGAGACTCATGAACTGCGCCTGCATGTCAGTGGGGAACCCCGGATACTCAAGCGTCTTGATGTCCACAGGTTTGATTCTGCGCTGTCCATTAACGCGGATTGTTCCGTCGTCCGTATTTATTTCGGCACCCGCCTCGGCAACCTTTGACAAGACAGCATCGAGGTGTCCGGGAAAGCAGTTCTTGATTGTAAGTGTACCGGCTGTGATGGCCGCCGCGATCACGAACGTTCCTGTCTCTATCCTGTCGGGCATCACAGTGTAGCTCATGGGCACTAGGCTCTCGACACCCTGGATCCTGATGATGTCCGTACCCGCGCCTTCGATCTTTGCGCCCATTTGCATAAGGGCGTTGGCAAGGTCGATGACTTCAGGCTCGCGCGCAGCGTTCTCGATCATGGTCTCCCCCTTCGCGAGAACGGCTGCCATCAGGATATTCTCAGTTCCGGTCACGGTCACCGTGTCGAAATAGACATGCGCCCCTCGGAGCCTTTTTGCTTTTGCGATCACATATCCGTGTTCGATCTCAACTGCGGCGCCGAGCTTAGCGAGTCCCATGAGGTGGAGATTGATGGGGCGGGCGCCGATGGCGCAACCGCCCGGCAGCGAAACCCGCGCTTTGCCCATGCGCGCCACGAGCGGCCCGAGCACGAGCACTGACGCTCGCATGGTCCTCACAAGATCATAAGGCGCCTCGGGGTTTGTGAGTCCGCTCGAGTCGAGGAGGATGTCGTGACCCCGCCGTTCGAACGTTGTCCCCATATTCTGGAGGATTTTCCCGAGCGTGGTAACGTCAGCCAGGTGAGGGACATTGGCTATTGTGTGTGCGCCTTCGCACAACAGTCCCGCGGCGATGATCGGAAGTGCAGCATTCTTTGCACCACTGATCACGACCTCGCCTATCAGTTTTATGCCGCCTTGAATTACAATCGTTTTCATAACGGTTTAGGCTGTTTACAGTGTTTCGATTTCAGCCACTAAACTCTAAGTTCGAAATACTAGGCAAATACGAATATTGTTATATCGAAACTAGTTTAAACATATCTGACTTTGATGATTTCGATATTATGTTGTTACCAAAGAATCAAATTCTTCTCAAATTGGCACGAAAATTTTACCGCAAAGACGATAGAAACGCGGAAAAAACCTCAGGCTTACTTGTTTATAGCATTAAAAAACCTTCGCGCCTTGGCCGTTCTAAGGTCCGTTTTGGATCCGGCCTGTCAGGGCTAGAATTGAGAGTTTAGAAATCCTGATTTGCTCGATTCATTTTTTTCTTGCCACAATCACACGCTCGATTCCCGCGAGGTCTTTCATTATCTCCGGTAGCTCATATCGGCCGGCGTCATTCACCATCCTCATGAGTGCGCCTGACTGTCCCTGTCCCATCTCCATGATGAGCGCTCCATGTTTTTTCAGAAACTCCGGCGCCGTGCCGATTATCCGCTGCTGAATTTCTGTCCCTTTCGGGCCCGCGATGAGCGCCAGCTCGGGTTCAAAGTCCCTTACCTCGGGTTGAAGCGCAGGAAGGTCTTCGGAGCGCACATAGGGCGGATTCGAAACGATAATGTCAACCATCCCGTGAAGATCGAGTTCAGCGAGCGGTTCGAATAGGTCACCTTCGAGGAACCGAATGCGGTCCGACACGTCATGCTTCCGCGCGTTCTCTCTGGCAATGGCCAGTGCTCGATCGGACTTATCCGTTGCAAAGATGCACGCGGCGTCGGCCTCCTTTGCCAGGCTCACCGCGATACATCCCGAGCCGACACAGAGATCGACGATCGTAACCTGCCCGCCCCCCGTCTGAATGATCTTGAGCGCCGCTTCTACAACCAGTTCCGTTTCCGGCCTCGGGATCAACACGTCTGGCGTGACGCTGAAATCAAGACCCCAGAATTCCTGCTCGCCGGTGATGTACTGGAGCGGCTCCCGCTGTGCCCTGCGGTTGACCGCGTCTTCAAAGAGCGTCCGCTGTGCCTCGTCAAGAGATTCGTCGCGATGGATAATGAGCCACGCGCGGTCTCTCATGAAAGTGCGAGAAAGAAGTATTTCAGCGTCGAGCCTGGCATTGCTTATCCCGTGCACTGATAATCTTTGTGCTGCTTGGTATATCGCTTCAGCGAGAGTCACCGTGATAAATTGCGAATTGCGGAATGCGGATTTCGGAATTTGGTTTTCCATCTACAGGCCGCAATCCGAATTCTGCAATGGCCTTACAGGTTCTTCAATCGTTCGGCGTTTACCGCTGAGGTCAACGCATCTATGAACTCGTCGAGGTCGCCGTCCAGTACAGACTCGAGACGGTAGAGAGAAAGCCCGATGCGGTGATCGGTCACCCTACTCTGCGGGAAATTATACGTCCTGATCTTCTCGCTGCGCTCCCCCGTCCCTACCTGCGCTTTGCGGTCCTGGGCGGTATCGGCTTCCTGTTTTTCACGCTCCCGTTCAAGCAGGCGGGAACGGAGGATCTTCATCGCCTTTTCGCGGTTCTTGAGCTGTGAGCGTTCGTCCTGGCACGCGACCACTTCACCGGTGGGGATGTGGGTGATCCTGACTGCCGAATAGGTCGTGTTCACACTCTGTCCGCCGGGCCCGGAAGAACAGTAGGTGTCTATCCTGAGGTCCTTTGATTCGATCTGCACATCCACATCGTCGGCCTCTGGCAGCACAGCTACGGTCACGGTGGACGTATGGATCCGGCCGCTCGCCTCGGTTGCCGGGACGCGCTGTACGCGATGTACGCCGCTCTCATATTTGAGCCTGCTGTAGACGCCCTTGCCCTGGATCTGGGCTATGACTTCCTTCACGCCGCCTACACCCGTGGTGCTCATGTCAAGCAGGGTGACTTTCCATCGTTTCTTCTCGGCATAGCGCGAGTACATGCGGAAGAGCTCGGCGGCAAAGAGGCCTGCCTCATCTCCGCCCGCGCCTGCACGGATCTCGATGAAGATATTTTTTTCGTCCCGGATGTCCTTGGGTACGAGCATGAGCCGGAGTTCCTGTCCCATCTGCTCGCTCCTGGGCAGAAGCTCCTTGAGCTCGGTTTCAGCCATTGCACGCAGCTCGGGGTCCGACTTTTTGTCCTCAGTGATCTCCTCGGTCTCTCGTATCTGCTTCAAAATGTCCTGATACGCCCGGTAATGGTTCACCACGTCCTCGATGTCCGACCGCTCCTTCGAGTACTTTTGGTACTGCTGGTGATCGGCTGCAACCGCCGGATCGGACAGGAGCCTGGTCAGCTCATCATATTTTTCTGCTACTGCATCTAATTTCTTTAACATAGGGAAAAATCTACCACAGAGGCACGGAGACAACCATTGAATGAGGCTGAACTAACGGGATTAAAAAAAAGGATTGAAATCCGATCTTATCCTGTTCATCATGTAAAGAACGAACTTTATAATTTCTCTGTACCTCAGTGCCTCCGCGGTTAGCGTGATTGTTTTGTCCAACAAAAAAACCCCGCGTCAGCGGGGTTCCATCGCAAGAGCTTCCTTTAACGCCCTGATGGCGACCTCTATTTGGTCATCCGACGGTTCTCGCGTCGTGAGGCGTTGAAGCCAGAGTCCCGGAAGTATCAGAGCCTCGATAAGGGGATGTCCGCGCTTCTTCGCGCTGTACTTGATGAATTCGTACCCCAGTCCGGCGATCACCGGTAGCAGTATAATCCGCGAAAGGCCTTTTGCCCAGAGGGGCCAGCTGCCCGGGATGAGCGAAAACAGGATGATGGAAAGCGCTATCACCGTGAGCAGGAAGCTAGTTCCGCAGCGCGGGTGGATGCAGGAGTAGGGTCTCGCATTCTGCACCGTAAGCTCGACTCCGGCCTCGTGGGCTGCGATGGCCTTGTGCTCGGCCCCGTGGTACTCAAAGACACGGCGGATGTCCTTCATGAAAGAGATGCCGGATACATATCCCAGGAACAGCGCAACCCTGAGGGCACCGTCCGTGAGATTAAAGAGGATGCTGTTCCTGCTGACGGTATCGTATTTTGCGCCGAGCAAGTTGGTGAGCAGGAGAGGGAGCGCCAGGAAGAGTCCCAAAGCGAAGGCGAGCGCCAGAATGATGGTCCCCGCCATGGCGAGAGGGCTGATCTCTTCTTTCTTTCCGTCGTCGCCATCGAGCGCTTCGTTCGCCGAGAAATTGAGCGCTCGTATTCCGAGCCACATCGCTTCGAAGAGCGCTGCTGAGCCGCGGATGATTTTTTTCTTCAGCAGGGGAAACCGTTCTCCGAGCGGCGTGAGCAGTTGCGTGAGTACTGCGATCTCTGCGCCGGGTTTGCCGCCTTTGCGCACGGCTACGGTGAAAGAGTGCGGTGAGCGCATCATCACGCCTTCGAGCACTGCCTGGCCACCTATGGTTAATTTTTCTGACAAGACAGGAACCTCGCTTCAGGCTTGTTTAAGACCACCATACAATTTGCGCCGGCGGATTAAGCCTTCTTGTACTTTTTCCTAAACTTGTCCACGCGGCCTTCGGTGTCGATGAGTTTCTGCTTGCCGGTGAAGAAGGGGTGGCAGTTCGAACAAATGTCGAGCTTCACGTCCTGCTTGGTGGAGCGGGTCTGGAACGATTCACCGCAGGCGCAGTGAACGGTCGTAACCTTGTAGTCGGGATGAATTCCTTGCTTCATAGTGCTATCCTCCTGAAATAAAACCATAGCCACAGCGGTCGGCTGTGGCTAATTTTGTTGAGACAGAGATATTATACCAAACTATGGAAAATTACAAGAGAAAAATTTTACCCTGATGAATGAAACTAGCTGCCGACGCAGGTGACGAACATCATTTCCCTGCGATGTCGGTTGTAGCCGTAACCGATGTTCATGAGTGAGCATTGCTCATCAGCGAAATCTATTTGTTCATGGAATCCAGGAAATCCCTGTTCGTTTTTGCCTGCTTAAGCTTCTCGAGCAGAAACTCCATGCTCTCCACAGTGGAGAGGGGGTTTAGGACCTTGCGGAGCACCCACATCCGGTTCAGATCGTCCTTGTCCACAAGCAGCTCTTCCTTACGAGTACCAGACGCGTTGATATCAATGGCCGGGAACACGCGTTTGTCTACGAGCTTCCGGTCGAGGTGTAGCTCCATATTACCCGTGCCCTTGAATTCTTCGAAGATCACGTCGTCCATGCGGCTGCCGGTGTCGACGAGCGCAGTCGCGAGGATGGTGAGGCTGCCTCCATCCTCGATGCTCCGCGCGGCGCCAAAGAACCGTTTGGGTCGCTGGAGCGCATTGGCGTCCAGACCGCCGGAGAGCACCTTGCCCGAGGCGGGAATGATGGCGTTGTGCGCCCGTGCAAGGCGGGTGATGCTGTCGAGCAGGATTACCACGTCCTTCTTGTGCTCTACGAGGCGCTTGGCCCGCTCGCTCACCATGTCGGCGACCTGCACGTGCCGCTGCGGCGGTTCATCGAAGGTCGAACTGATGATCTCTGCCTTGACCTGGCGCTGCCAGTCAGTTACTTCTTCGGGACGTTCGTCAATGAGCAGAACAATGAGCTTGATATCTTTATGGTTCTTCAGGATAGCCTTGGCGATGGCCTGGAGCAGCATGGTCTTTCCCGTCCGCGGCGGGGCAACGATCATGCCGCGCTGACCCATACCGATGGGCGTGATGAGGTCCATGGCGCGGGTCGTGTAGTCGGTCGGTGAATGTTCGAGCTTGATCTTCTTTTCGGGATAGTAGGGCGTGAGGTTGTCGAAGAGGATCTTGGTCCGGGAGATCTCTGGGTCCTCATAATTGATGGCGTCCACTTTCAGGAGCGCGAAATAGCGCTCGCCTTCCTTCGGAGGCCGTATCTGTCCGGAAACCGTATCGCCGGTGCGGATGTTGAACCGTCTTATCTGGGAAGGGGATACGTAGATATCGTCTGGGCCGGGGAGGTAGTTGTAATCTGGGGCTCTCAGAAAGCCGAATCCGTCGGGTAGGATCTCGAGAACGCCTTCACCGAAGATCATGCCGTTTTTCTCGGTTTGTGCCTGCAGGATGGCGAAGATGAGTTCCTGCTTCCGCATGCCGCTGACACCTTCGACTTTCAACTCATCCGCCATTGTGGTAAGCTCGGCGATGCTTTTTCCTTTAAGTTCTACTAAGTTCATGATTCTACTCCTTGGCCGTGGTCTGCAAGGGCAGACGTGGTCTGTACCTGAGAGGTGGGTTGATAGTTATGCCACTCCTGTAGCAGGTGTAATAGTTGCGTAAATAGTGATGATGGTTGTTACCGGGGGAGCGAGTTCCATCAGATTGTCAGCTTGTGTGAGTAACGTGAGTAATCAGCAATGGTGCTGTGTGACTGCGGTTTACCTACGGATGAAAATGCCTTTCTGTGCTAAGCGGAATGCTCTCATTTAACCTGGTTATTATGCTGGGTTAGGTAATAACAGGGGTTTTTGGTTAGGTTTACTTGATTTACAAAAAAAATATACCCTAGAAAGGAGGGTTTGTCAATATTTTATTTAACGTTGTTGCGGAACTACCGCTTTTATTTTTCCCCTTCTCAGGAGGCGAGTACCCGGCACGGGATACCCACCTTGTCTCCGAGTTGCGACTGGGTGGACCCGCGGCTTCCCGCGAATTCAGGTTGACACCCATTCTCCGCTGTCGTAGTATCTCCATCATGGTAACAGACCGAAGAGATTTTATCATAAAAGCGCTTGCCGGAGTGCTCGTCATACTCGGGCTTGGTTTCCTGTTACCGGGTCTCAGGATTTTCTCCCCTGCCGGCAACCGCGATAAAGTGCTCGTCTTTTTCCCCCTCATCCTGGAGGAAGAGGTTCCGAGGTCAGGCGTCAAGAAGAGCGAACTCGTCTATGCTATATCCGGCAAGGAACGCAAGGTGAGGGTCTTTATCGTATCAACCCCGAACGGGCTGAGCGTATTTTCGGCAACATGCACACACCTGGGATGTCTCGTCAATTACAACAAGGAAAAGCATGAGTTCGTCTGCCCTTGCCACGGCGGACGATATGATCTGACCGGAAAGAATATTGCGGGACCTCCGCCCGCCCCTCTTACACGTTTTTCCATCCAGACGCAGAACGGCATGATATCTGTCGGGATCAAGGTGTGATTGCAAATGTGGCTCCTCGATTACCTGAACACACGCATGGTATTTACGGGCAGGCACCGCAGGGTGATGGACAAGCCGGTACCGGGATGGCTCAATTACTTTTACTGTTTCGGCGGCATAACCTTTACCCTGTTCATCGTGCAACTCCTGACCGGTCTTCTTCTGTCCGTCCATTATACGCCGTCGGAGGCTGAGGCATACAAGAGCATCCAGCGCTTGCACCTAATCGTTCCGCTCGGCCACCTTCTCCGTTCGGTACACCACTGGGCAGCGAACCTCATGGTCGTGATGGTGACGCTCCACATGCTCAGGGTATTCATTGCCGGGTCTTACAAGAACCCGAGAGAATTGAATTGGATCGCGGGCGCCGTGCTGCTCTTGATGACATTAGGGTTCGGTTTTACCGGCTACCTTCTGCCCTGGGACCAGAAGGCATACTGGGCAACGGTGATTGGAACGAATATGCTCGGTTCGGTGCCGTTCATCGGGCCCATCCTCGCTGCGTTCGTCCGCGGTGGTGCTGAGGTGACCGGCCAGACGCTTCTCCGGTTTTACAGCATGCATATTCTCTGGTTCCCGGTCATCACTGCCTTTTTTCTCTGGATTCATTTCCACATCCTCCGAAGACTGGGGATTTCGGGGGGGATGTAACGAGTGCCAAATGGAGAATGCTGAGCACTGAATAAGGAGAGAGAGACATCTATCGTTCTAGTGGAACGTATCGAATGATGATTCCCCTCCTAATGTCGGAGTAACGGTGAACCAAAGCGGCGAAAAAAAGTTCTATCCATATTATCTATTCGAGATCACGCTCATAACCCTCTTCACGGTGGAGGCGGTTCTGCTGCTCGCTATTCTGTTTCCCTCTGCCCTCGGACGGGAAATAGATTTTTCCGCGCAGTACAGCCCGAGGCCCGAATGGTACTTCCTCTTCTTATATCAGCTTACCAAATACTTCCCCGGCCGGTGGACATTCGTCGGAGCCGTTCTTCTGCCGGGACTTGCGTTCAGCGTTATTCTCCTGGCGCCTTTCTTGGACAGCGGATCGGCTGTCTCGCTGCGGCGGAGGAAAGCTGCTGCGCTTTTCGGATTCGGTCTACTGGCAGCAGTAGTGGGTTTGACGATTGCATCCCTGATATGAGTAAAATTAATGCGTATTTCGAATCGCATGAATCGGTTCCGAGGGTAATGGCTTCTCCCGATGGACCAGAACCGACACGGTGATCTGTGAAACATTTCATATCAATTATCATCCCCAATTACAACGGCAGTCAAACAATCGGAAAGTGCCTGGACTCCATCTTTGCAATGAACGATCATGATCGAGAAGCCATCGTCGTTGATGACTGTTCTGATGACAGCTCACTCGACATCATCAAGAAATACCCCTGCAGACTTATTCAGTTGGAGAGACACGCAGGCGCTTCAGCTGCGAGGAATGCAGGAGCATTCAACAGCAGAGGCGATGTCCTGTTTTTCATTGATGCAGACTGCCTCCTGCAACAAGACACCCTTGCCATCATTCGGAGGAATCTTTCAGCGTATCCGCCGGATGTGGTGTTTGGCGGCACCTACACGCCCATGCCGCACGATCCCGTCTTCTTCAGTCACTTTCAATCTGCTTTTATCAATTACTTTGAGACTAAAAACAGAGGCAACCCTGATTACCTCGCCACGCATGCCCTGGTTATTCACACCGAAACCTTCAGGAAGCTTGGTGGATTTACGGAAAACTTTCTGCCTATTCTCGAAGATGTCGAGTTCTGTCACCGTCTGCGCAGGGCCGGCTTTCGGCTCATTATGGACCCTGATCTGCAGGTCCGGCACATATTCAACCTTTCATTTTTGAGGTCGATCCGGAATGCCATCAGAAAAACACGGTACTGGATCGTGTATTCCCTGTCGAACAAGGATCTCTTTACCGATTCGGGAACGGCATCGAGAGAAATCAAGATCAATGGTGTCACCTGGCTTGCGACCGTCCTGCTAACACTTCTTTCCCTTGTATCCGGACAACGAGGATTTCTGATGCCCTTGCCCCTTCTGTGGGCAGCCGGCATTTTTGTCAGCAGATATTTATTCAAAGCATTGTATAAATCAGGCGGTGTTTTATTCGCCGTTATGTCGGGGATGTATTATATGATGGTATATCCTGCGGCTGTTTGGATCGGGGCATTTAGGGGGGGTATCCAATATCTGACCCGGAAGAAGAGGCAACCGGATGAGGGCGATCCGTGCCGGTTGACCTCATCAGGATCAATGAAGGAATAGACGCTATGTACTCGCCATTCAGATATATAAGGGACATAGTCTGGAAGGGAAGGCCGATTCATCTTACGTTCTTTGTGACCAGACGATGTAATTCCAAATGTCCCTTCTGTTTCTACCTCAGGTCGGATGATATTCCCGGCGAAACCCGGCCCGAGCTGTCGTTGGAAGAGATCGAGAAGATTTCCTCTTCTCTGGGCAGTCTCCTGTGGCTTGCGTTTTCCGGCGGGGAGATCTTTCTGAGAGACGATCTCGTCGAGATCGCCAGAACCTTTTACCGGAATAACAAGCCGATGATCATGCTTTTCCCTACGAACGGACTGCTGCCTGACGTGATCCGTGACAGGATCGCGATGATTGTGCGGTCCTGTCCGCAGAGCGTCGTGGCGCTCAAGCTGACTGTTGACGGTCTGGGCGAGGCGCATGATGCGCTCCACGATACGCCGGGAAGCTTTGACAAGACCCTGCAGACGTACCAGGCTGTTGCCGATCTGATAGACAGGTATCCGAATTTCGAGCTCGGAGTGAACACGGTATTCTGTTCAGAAAATCAGAACGCCATGGACGGGATCATCGACTATGTGCGGGGATTGCCGTATATCAAAACGCACACGATATCTCTTGTCCGGGGCAGCCTTGCAGATAAACGATACGGTAACGTGGATGCTCATAAATATTTTGATGCCGTGCGAACGCTTGAACAGAATTTAAAAGAAGGGAAGTCTCCTGTTTATCGTTTCAGGGGAGCGCGCATCAAGGCGGCACAGGATATTCTCCAGCGCCGTCTCATCCACCAGACGATGAGCGAACACAAAAGGATTATCCCCTGTTACGCCGGCAGGCTCAATCTGGTTCTCACGGAAGGGGGCGATGTTTTTCCCTGCGAACTGCTCACGGAATCATTTGGGAATGTACGGGATTTTGGATACAACATG
>Ga0326726_10005831_pt1 | contig 11127 bp, 10 predicted proteins | sample MHFenrmetagenome_2_FD_207603 | JGI IMG/M metagenome (GOLD analysis project Ga0326726, IMG submission 207603) | Lab enriched peat soil microbial communities from Michigan Hollow, Ithaca, NY, United States - MHF15MN | ecosystem: Environmental > Terrestrial > Soil > Wetlands > Peat | place: USA...
CTCGGCCGTCTCGACGTGCCTGACCCGTACTACGGCGGCAGCACGGGCTTCGAGTACGTGCTGGACCTCGTCGAGGAGGCCGGCGCCGGGCTGCTCGAGCATCTAAAAACCACGCCACCACCCAATCGCGAATAGCAGCTCTTCACCGCAAGGCACTGAGATTTGGCGAGAGAACTTTTCTTCGAATCAGCGGTTGCGCGCGGCGTGGCGGCGAATCGTTTCTGCGACGCAACACGTCAGCCGCTGCGCTGTCGGGATGTGCAGGAACTCGTTCGGTCCGTGCGCGTTCGACTCGGGGCCAAGCACGCCAGTGATCAGGAACTGCGCGGCCGGGAACCGCTCGCCCAGCATGGCCATGAATGGAATCGTGCCGCCTTCGCCCATGTAGCCGGCGGGCGCACCGAAGTATGTCTGCGAGGACTCGGTCAGCGCGGCCTCGAGCCAAGGCGCGAGCGCGGGCGCGCTCCAACCGTCGTTGGCTTCCGCCTGCTCGAAACGTACGTCGGCGCCGTACGGCGGATCTTCGGTCAGCAATCTGATCAGGCGCTGTTTCGCGCGCTCGGCGTTCACGCCGGGCGGCAGACGAACGCTGACGCGCACGGCCGTACTTGGCCGCAGCACGTTGCCGGCCAGCCCAAGCTCGGGTAAGCCGGCCGCACCGGTGATCGCGAGCTGCGGGCGCCAGCCGCGGTTCAGGATCATCTGCACCGGGTCCAAAGTGACGGGCTGCATCTTGCCGAGCCACGGGTAGTGGTCCCACGCGGCCGCGCCGAGCGCGCTCGCCATCGCGCGCGCCTGTGCGACGCGTTGCTCGGGGATTTCGGCGTACAGCCAGTCGGGAAGGATCTCGCCGGTGGTCTCGTCCTCGAGGCGGCTGAGCAGCGTGCGGATGATCCGAAAACTCGACGGCACGATGCCACTGGCTTCGCCCGAGTGCACGCCTTCGCGCAGCACGCCGACGTGCAGATTGCCGATGACCATGCCGCGCAGTGACGTCGTGCACCAGAGCCGTTCGTAGTCCGCGGCGCCCGAGTCGAGGCACACGACGAGCGACGGCGTGCCGATGCGCTCGCGCAAATGTTCGATGTAGTGCGGCAGGTCGCCGCTGCCGCTCTCCTCGCAGCCCTCGATGATCACGACGCAGCGCGCGTGCGGAACGCCCTGGTCTTCCAGCACTTTAAGCGCCGCGAGTGAGGCGAACGTCGAATAACCGTCGTCGGCGCCGCCGCGGCCATACAGCCGGTCGCCTCGCAACACGGGTTGCCACGGCCCCAAGCCTTCACTCCAGCCCGTCATCGCCGGCTGCTTGTCCATGTGGCCGTACAGCAGCACGGTGTCGTCGAGCTGCCCTGGTACTTCGATGAACAGCAGCGGCGTGCGGCCCGGCAGTTGCAGCACTTCGAGCTGCATGCCAGCGACGGCCTGGGTGCGGCACCACGCGACGATCAGGTCCATCGCGCGCCGCATGTGGCCCGCTCGCTCCCAGTCGGGATCGAACGCCGGCGACTGATTCGGAATGCGGATGTAGTCCGTCAGCGCCGGCACGATCGACGCGGCGAACAGCCGCTCGACGAGTGCAGCGGCACGGCGGGCGTCGATGGCACGTGGCTCGGCCATCGACGCGCGCTAGCTCGGTCCGCGCTCGTCGGTGTTCGCGGCTCCAGGAGCGCTGTCGCCGCCGGTCGCGGGTGACGACGGAGGTGCGGGGCGCTCCGCCGGTTCAGGCCTGAAGGTCGGTTCCGCTGGCGGCGGCGACCAATCGTTGGTCGACGTATGCTGTTCGAACCGCTCTACGACGGGCTGCGCTTCCCGCGGCGCCTCGGGGCGTTGGTCGCGCTCATAGGCAGAGGACTCCGGCGCGTGCTGGTGGTCATGCTCGTGCGCGTGCTGGTGCTCGTGCTCCGCGTCGGCGGGCCGCGGCGCTTGCGCATCCGGATGCTCGCGCTCTGCGGGCGGGCCGCCGGCGTTGCCGCCGCCGTTGCGTTGTTGACCTTGCGCGTCCTGGCGCTGGCGATTCTCGCCGCCCCCGCCACCACCACGACCGCGTCGGTTGCGCCCGCGACGACTGCGGCCGCCGCCTTCGCCACCACCGGCGGCCTGCGCCTGTCCCGGACCTTGGCCCTGCCCTGGAGCACCTTGGCCTGCACTTTGGCCTTGTGCCGGGTTTTGGGCTTCGCCCTGTTCCGGACCACGCTGTTGCTCCGGACCGCGCGGTTGACGCTGCTGCTGTCCGTCGCCGCCGTGCGGCCGTTGGCCGCGGCCGCGGTTACGATCTCGATCGCGATCGCCGCCGCGGTCACGGTCACCGCCGCGGTCCGCGCGATCACGGTCACCACGATCACCGCGTTCGCCACGCTCACCGCGGGGCCGATCTCTGTCCCTGTCTCGATCTCGGCCGTGGCGGTCACGGCCCCTATCGCGGCGGAAGTCTCCGCGACCCCCTCGATCACGATCTCGGTGGCCGTGCCGGTGGCGCTCGCCGTCCTCGTTACTCCTCGGCGGAGCCGCCGGCGCCTCTGGCGTCGGTGACAGCCAGCCGAACAGTCGCGCCCAGAGCGACCGTCGCGGTGCGGCAGCCTTCGGTGCCTCCTCCACGACGGGAGCGGGCGGAGGCGTGGGCGGCGTCGGCACCGGCGTGGCCGGCACGATATTCGAGACTGCGGCTTCCTCGGGCTTCGGTTGCCGCTTGATCTCTTCGTACGCGACGCTGGGATCGGGCTTCGGCTGCACGAGCTTGTAGCTCGTGCCCGCATTCTCTGGTAGCTGAACCTCGTCGTCGCGCACGCGGCGCAGCATGTAGTTCGGCGTCTCGAGATCCGGGTTGCCGATCAGCACGACGCCGACGCTGTTGGCTTCCTGCAGCGTCTGCACCCAGTCACGCTTCTCGTTCAACACGTAATTGGCGACGTCCATGGGCAACTGGCAGATGACCTTGGCGGTGCGCTCCTTGCGGGCTTCCTCGCCGACGAGGCGAAGCACCGCGAGCGCCAACGATTCGACGCTGCGGATATTGCCGGCGCCGCTGCAACGTGGGCACACCGACTGCGTCGATTCCTCGAGCGAGGGACGCAGGCGTTGCCGCGACATTTCGAGCAAGCCAAAGCGCGAGATCTTGCCGATCTGAATTCGCGCGCGATCGTGGCGCACCGCAGCCCGTAGCCGTTCCTCGACTTCGCGCTGGTTGCGCTGCGGGCCCATGTCGATGAAGTCCACGACCACGAGGCCGCCCAGGTCGCGAATCCGCAGTTGGCGAGCCACTTCGTCGGCCGCCTCGAGGTTCGTGTTGAGCGCCGTCTCTTCGATGTCCTCGCCCTTTGTCGAACGGGCAGAGTTGATGTCGATGGCCGTCAGCGCTTCGGTGCGGTCGATGACGATGCTGCCGCCCGACGGCAGCTGCACCTTGTGGTTGTAGGCCGATTCGATCTGGCTCTCGATCTGATACCGCGTGAACAGCGGCACCGTGTCTTCGTAGAGCTTCAGCTTCTTGATGTTCTGTGGAAGCACGCGCTCCATGAACTCGACGGCTTCCTGATAGACGTTCGGGTTGTCGATCAGGATTTCGCCGATGTCGTTCGAGAAGTAGTCGCGTAGCGCGCGAACGATCGCGTTGCCTTCCTGGTAGATCAGGAACGGCGACGGCCGCGTGACGACGACTTGCTTGATGGCCTCCCAGACGCGCAGCAGGTAATCGAGGTCCCAGCGCAGCTCTTCCGTGCTGCGGCCGATGCCCGCCGTGCGGACGATGCAGCCCATGCCGTCGGGGACTTGCAGGTCCTCGAGCGACTGGCGCACAGAGTCGCGTTCTTCACCCTGGATCCGGCGCGACACGCCGCCGGCGCCGGGGTTGTTCGGCATCAGCACGATGAACCGGCCGGCCAGGCTGATGAACGTCGTTAGAGCGGCGCCCTTCGTGCCGCGCTCGTCTTTTTCGACCTGAACGACGATTTCCTGACCTTCGCGCAGAACCTCGCGGATCTGGACGCGGTCGCCTGACTCAGGCTGTTTGACGAAGTACTCGCTCGAGACTTCCTTCAGCGGCAGGAAACCGTGGCGTTGGACGCCATAGTCGACAAAGCACGCCTCGAGACTCGGTTCTACCCGAGTGATGCGGCCTTTGTAGATGTTCGATTTACGTTGTTCTCGTGACGGAGTCTCGACGTCGAGGTCATAGAGCTTCTGGCCATCCACCATGGCCACGCGCAACTCTTCCCGTTGAGTTGCGTTCACCAACATGCGTTTCATAATTCCTCAGTGCAAACGAGGCGTGCACGGAGAGTCGGTGTGCGATCTGCGCGGAGGTGCGACCGGCATGACTGCCGGTGGCGTAGGCGAGTGGAAGCAGCGGCGTTGCTCGATCCGTGAATCGACTTCGGTCGTGTTGTTCGCTACGGAGAGCCATCGCCTTACGCAGATTGCGGGTCCGAGTCCGGTCCGCCAACAGTGATGTTCCCAACGCTGGCAGCTCGCTTTGATGAGCTACCGCCAGAATAAGGTTTCGGGTGCGCCTGGTAGTCACCGGGTTAACCGCATCCCGCACAGCTACTATAACATAGGAGTGTTCGCGCTCAATTCGTACCCCATTGAATCCGCCGCAAAAACCCTCCGCATCCGCACCCGACAAGCCCAAGGTTCGCCAGGAGCAGATCGACGCCGAGACCGCGGGCCAGCGCCTCGATAACTTTCTGCTCGGCGCCTTGAAGGGGGTACCGCGGAGTCACGTCTACCGGCTGATTCGCTCGGGGCAGGTGCGCGTGAACTCGGGGCGCGTGAATCCCAAGCACCGGCTGCAGGCCGGCGACGTGGTCCGGGTGCCGCCAGTGGCTTCGAAGCCCGTAACGCCGCCGTCCGCCGCGCCAGACACTCTGGCTTGGCTCGCGGAGCGGGTGATTTTCGAGGATTCGCGGATTCTCGTCATCGACAAGCCCGCGGGCCTCGCAGTGCACGGCGGCAGCAACGTGAGTTTGGGCTGCATCGAGGCGCTACGACAGCTCCGGCCCGAGGCGAAGGATCTCGAGCTCGCGCATCGGCTCGACCGCGGCACGTCGGGCGTGCTGCTGCTCGCGAAGCGGCGCAGCGCGCTGCGCGTGCTGCACGAGTTGCTGCGCGAGGGCCGCGTCGACAAGCAGTATCTGGCGCTCGTGAAGGGGCGGTGGCCCGAGGCGACAATCGAGGTCGACGCTCCGCTCCTGACGCGACGAGTGAGCGGCGAAGCGCGGGTCAAAGTGGACCCCGAGGGCAAGCCCGCGCAGAGCACGTTCCGGGTGCTCGAGCGCTACGGCAAGACCGCATCACTGCTCGAAGTCGCTATCGCGACCGGCCGCACGCACCAGATTCGCGTGCATGCGAACCACGTCGGCCACCCCGTGGCCGGTGACGACCGCTACGGCGACGAGGACTTCAACACCTACCTCGAGACTTTCGGGTTGCGGAGGATGTTCCTGCACGCGCACTCCGTGTCGTTCGAATGGCCGGAGACCGGTGAGCCGTTTTCGGCGAGCGCGCCGCTGCCGGAGGATCTGCGCGCCGTGCTGACGGCGCTCGAGGTCAAGAATCAGTCGGCCCCAACGGATCGACGCCGAGCTCCCTGAGCGCGCGCGCGAGCCAGATCAGGGGCAAGCCGATCAGCGCCGTCGGATCGCTCGAGTCGATGCGCTCGAACAGGGCCACACCGAGCCCCTCGGCTTTGAAGCTACCGGCGCAGTCGAGAGGCTGCTCGCGCTGCACGTAGCGATAGAGCGCCGCGGATTCGAGCGACGCGAAGCGCACTTCGGTCCGATCCACGTGTTGGAGAGCCACGCCGGTCCGCGTATCGATCACCGCCACGGCCGTGTCGAAGATCACCGTCCTGCCCTGACACGCTTCGAGCTGCCGCAGCGCCGTGGCAGGGTCACCAGGCTTGCGGAGCGGCTGGCCGTCCAGCGAGGCGACCTGGTCGGAGCCGATCACGAGTGCATCGGGGGTGCCGATGCTGCGCGCTTTTGCCAGGGCCAGGCGGGCAGCCATCGCGGCGGGCGGCTCGCCCTCGATCGCCAGTTCGGGCGCATCCGGGGCCTTGGTTTCGAACGGCAAGCCCAGCCGGGACAACAGCTCCCGGCGGTACCGGGAGGTCGAAGCGAGGATCAGGCGGCGTGGACGTAGGACAGCGTGGCTCACGTGTCGTAACTTGCGGTTTTGACGTCAGAAACCCGGTCACATATCATGCGCGGCCTATGTCGGGCTCGCTGCACGCTTGGTACAGTCAGCGCGATCTGGAATCGCTCGCTGACCGAGAAGGTGTGCTCAGCGGTGAGCTTCAGCTCAGCAAGCTAACGCGACTCGTCGGCATGCTGCATTCCGACGCCGGCAGTGTAAGAGCGTCGCTGAAGTTTGGCCAACAGCGCGACGGCTGGCTGAAAGTGGAGCTTACGTACGCGACGGCCGTGGAGCTCACGTGCCAGCGCTGCCTCGAGCCGTTTCGTCATGAGCTCGCGGGTCGCGCGAACGTGGTGCTGGCGGATGCCGAGTCGGCGCCGGCCGCGGTTCCGGAAGGGTACGAGCCCTTCGAGCTTGCGGATGGCCGGTTGTCGCCGGCGGAGCTGATCGAGGACGAGCTGATCGTTTCGATGCCGTTGGCGCCGAAGCACGAGCGGCTCGCAGACTGTGGTAGCGTGGCGCGCAGTCTGGTGGCGGTCACCGAGGGGTCGGGCGCCGCAGCAGGGTCCGCCGAGCAATAGGATTCTTTTCGAGGAGTATCGCAATGGCAGTTCAGAAGAGCCGCAAGACGCCCTCCCGGCGTGGCATGCGCCGTGCGCACGATAAGCTGACCGGCCCGACCTTGTCCGCGGATGCCACGACGGGCGTGACGCACCGCCGGCACCACGTGACGGCCGACGGCTTCTATCGCGGCAAGAAGATCTTCGAAGTTCCGCAAGAAACCGAGCAAGAGTAGGTCGCTCGGCCTCGGTGCCGCGAGCCCTAGCTCCTCCGGTCTCACCTAAGCCGGATCCTCATTCCAGTCGCCGATGAGTCGCAAGGTGACAATTGCCTTGGACGCCATGGGCGGCGACCGTGGTCCCGAAGCCGTTGTCCCGGCGGCGCTCGCGACGCTCGAGCGCGACGATTCCGTGAGCCTGACGCTGGTCGGCCTGCCCGACGTGCTCGAGCAGGCGCGGCGTGACGCCAAGGATCGCTACGGCTCACGACTCGGATTCAAGCCGGCTACCGAAGTCGTGACGATGGACGAGCCGCCCGCAGACGCATTGCGGCGCAAGAAGGATTCGTCGCTGCGCGGCGCGATCGAGCTCGTGAAGGAAGGCGCGGCCGACGCGTGCGTGAGCTCGGGCAACACGGGCGCGCTGATGGCGACCGCGCGCTACGTCCTCAAGATGCTGCCGGGCATCGACCGGCCAGCGATCATCTCTGCCGTTCCTGGCCGCGAGCGACCGACGTACATGCTCGACCTCGGCGCCAACGTCGGTTGCACGCCTCAGCACCTCCTGCAGTTCGCGCTCATGGGCTCCGTCGTGGCGAGCGACATGCTCGACGTCGCACGGCCGCGCGTCGGCCTGCTGAACATCGGCGTCGAGGACATCAAGGGCAACGAAGTCGTCCGCGAGGCCGGCGAGCTGCTATCGAAGAGTGGTCTCAACTACATCGGTTTCGTCGAGGGAGACGGAATCTTCCATGCGGACGTGGACGTCGTCGTCAGCGACGGCTTCGTCGGTAACGTGGCGCTCAAGACTATGGAGGGCGTGGCGAAACTGATCGCCGCGTTCCTCAAAGAGGAATTCCAGCGCAACGCTCTGCGCGGTTTGCAGGGACTCATCGCGAAGTCAGCGCTCGAGGCCCTGAAAGAGCGCCTCGATGCGCGGCGCTACAACGGTGCTAGTCTCGTGGGCCTGAACGGCATCGTCATCAAGAGCCACGGATCCGCGGATCAGTTCGCGTTCGAGAACGCCGTGAAAACGGCAATCGTGGAGGCCCGCAAGGGCATTCTGGTCCAGATCGGCCAACTCATAGAAAGCCAGCCGCACTAATGTATTCGCGCATCATCGGCACCGGCAAATATCTGCCAGAGAGGATCCTGACCAACTTCGATCTAGAGAAGATGGTCGATACGACGGACGAATGGATCCGCACGCGGACCGGCATCGAGCACAGGCACATCGCGGCCGACGACGAAGCGACGAGCGACCTCGCGTACAAAGCAGCGCTCGCAGCGCTCGAAGACGCCGGGCTCACGCCCGCCGACATCGACTTCGTGCTCGTCGGCACCACGACGCCGGATCTGATCTTCCCGAATGTGGGCTGCCTCGTGCAGGAGAAGCTCGGGATCCGCGGCACTCCGGCGTTCAGTGTCGAAGCCGCGTGCTCCGGATTCCTGTACGCGCTCGTCGTGGCCGATCAATTCATTCGCACCGGTCAGATACGGCGTGCGCTCGTGATCGGCGCCGAGACGATGTCGCGGATCATGGACTGGACCGATCGCGAGACCTGTGTGCTGTTCGGTGACGGCGCGGGCGCCGTGATTCTCGAGGCTGCCGACGAGCCGGGCATCATCTACTCGACGCTCGGCGCCGACGGGCGTTATCGCGAGCTGCTGTACGCATCGAGCGGCGTGTCGACGCGCCACCGCGAGAAGAGCGATATCGCGGCATTGCGCATGAAGGGCAACGAGGTCTTCAAGGTGGCCGTCAAGACGCTCGAGAACCTCGTCGACGACGTCATCGCCAAGAACAATCTCGAGAAGGGCCAAATCGACTGGTTGATTCCGCACCAGGCCAACGTCCGCATCATCAATGCCATGGCCAAGCGCCTAGAGATGCCGATGGAGCGGGTTGTGCTGACGGTCCGCACCCACGGCAACACCTCGGCCGCCTCGGTGCCGATGGCGCTCGATACGGCGATCCGCGATGGCCGCATCAAACGCGGCGATCTGCTGCTGCTCGAGGCCTTCGGCGGCGGCTTCACGTGGGGTGCGAGCCTGATCCGCTACTGAGCCTTACTTACGATTGCCCACCCGTGCTCTGCCCTCGAGGCCGGCGATCCGTATAATGCTTCAGATGGCCCGCTGGTTCCTCTCCGTTCTGGTGCTGCTGACGCTGGGTACGACGGCCCGGGCAGCCGAATATTGGGTGGCCGATAACGAGGAAGTCGTCGGCGAGCTCCAGCACGTCAAAGCGCGTTACGAAGATACGTTCGTCGCGCTCGCCAGAACGTACAACGTCGGCTTCGAATCGCTGCGCCGCGCCAACCCTGGCGTCGATGCCTGGGTGCCCGGTGAGGGCACCGAGATCACGATCCCGACGCGGTTCGTCCTGCCGCATGCGCCGCGTCGCGGCATCGTCGTCAACGTCGCCGAGCTCAGGCTTTACTACTTCCCGGAGGATTCGGGCCCGCCGCCGAGCGGTGTCGCACCGGGTGCGCGACGAGTCGTAACGCATCCGATCAGCGTCGGCCGGATGGACTGGCACACTCCGCTCGGCGTCACGAAGGTGACGGGCCGCGTCGCGAATCCGAGCTGGTACCCGCCGGAGTCCATTCGCGCCGAGCACGCTGAGCGCAACGACATCCTGCCGAAGATCGTGCCGCCGGGCCCGGACAATCCGCTCGGCAGCCACGCGTTGCGCCTCGGTTTGCCGGGCTACCTGATCCACGGTACGAATTTGCCGTCCGGCGTCGGCATGCGCGTCACGCACGGCTGCATCCGCATGTTCCCCGAGGACATCGAGGTGATGTTCAAGACGGTACCGATCGGCACCGTCGTGCAGATCGTGAATCAGTCGGTAAAGCTAGGCTTCACGGCGGAAGGCGGCTTGTACGTCGAGGCGCACCCGCCGTTGCCGGAGAGCAATGTCGATGGCGAGAAGGTCGACGCGGCCAACGCGGCCCTCGAAGCCAATCAGGAATCGCCGCTGACGAGTCTCACGCGCGCATACGTGGCGGCGTCGGAGCAGCGACGCATCGATCTGCACTGGGATGTGGCAGAGCGGATCGCGCAACGCGGTCTCGGTATCCCCGAGTTCGTGCCGGTCGCGGGCAGTGCGCCCATCGCCGGCAACTAGTACCCAAGACAGACGGGCGAAAAAAAGCCGCCAAGGCGTGGCGGCTCTTGAAAAACCAGATGCAGCCTAAGTAGGCAGCATCCGAGCGTTTTTCCTACTTCTTCTGGCGCTGCTCAAACATGCGATCGAGCTTCTGATTCGTCGCGTCGCAGCACGCCTGAGCCGCCTGCGCAGCCGCGAGAGCCTGATTCGCCGTGCTCTGGGCGCCCGAGGCAGCTTGCTGTGCCTGAGTCGCCGTGCGTTGCGCAGCATTCGCCGCGTTCTGCGCAGCTTCAGCAGTAGCACGTACGGCGTCGAGATCTCCCTTGGTGACTTGCGGTGCACAGCCGGTCACCATCGCGAAGCCGCCGACGAGCAGCGCTGCCCGCATAGCAACTTGGATTTTTGTGGCCATTGAATACCCCTGACTTATTAGTAGTGACAAACCGTTGGCATTATTTCCTAAAGTGCGCGTCACTGCAATTTCAAAATGTTGCGCACGTTTGGTGCGCGTCGTCGTTTGCAGACAACGGAGATTCCAAGCGAATTTTCGCTTCGCGAGCCGAGCGCGCGATCGGTTTTTCGAGTGCCGAAATCGATGACTTGACCCGATGCCACGTCAGGCTGTATATAGGCACAGACTGGCTTTATATACAGGTATCGAGGCATGCGCGAGCTTACTCCCAGGCAAAAGCAAATTCTGACGCTACTTCAAAAAGTTATGCACGAAACCGGCATGCCGCCGACGCGTGCGGAGATCGCCAGGACTTTGAGGTTCCGTTCGGTCAATGCGGCCGAAGAGCATCTGCGGGCGCTCGAGCGGAAGGGTGTGCTCGAGCTCTTGCCCGGTACCTCGCGAGGCATTCGCCTCAAAGATTCCCTGCGCGAGCAGATGGGGTTGCCCTTGGTGGGGCGTGTTGCCGCGGGCCAACCGATCTTGGCCGAGGAGCACATCGAAGCTCGTTATCAGATCGATCCGGATTTGTTCAAAAAGCCACCGCATTTCCTGTTGCGGGTTCACGGCATGAGCATGCGGGACGCGGGGATTCTGGATGGCGATCTCGTGGCTGTGCATCGAACACCGGACGTGCGTGCTAGGCAAATC
>Ga0326726_10005832_pt1 | contig 11126 bp, 10 predicted proteins | sample MHFenrmetagenome_2_FD_207603 | JGI IMG/M metagenome (GOLD analysis project Ga0326726, IMG submission 207603) | Lab enriched peat soil microbial communities from Michigan Hollow, Ithaca, NY, United States - MHF15MN | ecosystem: Environmental > Terrestrial > Soil > Wetlands > Peat | place: USA...
TCCGGTGGCTCGACGCGGAAGGCGTCGCGCAATTGAGCCCGGAACTCCTGCCGGGGCCGATTTCTGCGGCGCTTTATTCGTCGATCGATGGACATCTCGACCCCGTCGCCGTCACGCGGCGCTTCCTTGACCGGGCGGTGGAGACCGGAACCGAACTGCGCATGCCGGCCGAAGTGCAGGCGCTCGATTTCAGCCATGGGCGCCTCAAGGCCGCGGTCACGACGAAAGGCCGCGTGCCGCTCGACCGGCTGGTCGTCGCCGCGGGCGTCGACACGCCATCCGTGCTCGCGCTTGCGGGCTTTACGCTCCGGCTGAAGCATGCACCCGGCATCCTCGCGCACAGCGCACCGATGCCTGCGCTGACGCGCATCATCCACGAGGGCCCATCGGAGCTGAGCTTCAAGCAGATGGCGGACGGCAGCATCGTCGGAACCGATGCGCCCAATCCGCCGGACCTTCCGGAGCACGCCGCGATCCGCGTCGGGCCCGGCGACTTTCCCAGCGAGGCGCTGCGCGAGATGCATGGCAATCGCATCCTGAGCCGCATCGCAAAGGTATTGCCCGCCGCAAAGGACGCGCGTCTCGAGCGCCTGACGCTCGGCTTCCGCCCGATGCCGCTCGACGATCGCCCGATCATGGGCCCGGTTCCGGGGGCGCCCGACATCTACGTGAGCGTCACGCACAGCGGCATCACGCTTGCGCCGATCCTGGGGCGTTATGCGACCCGCGAAATCGTCGATGGCGATCAGGTTGAGGCTTTCGCGCCCTACAGGCCGGAGCGTTTCGCGCGCTTGACGTACCGGTCCAGAAATTCGAATACATCGTCTTCCCATACGGGAATCGCCGTGTAGAGCATGTTGTGGCCGCTATCCGGTGTCTGCCCGACAGGCGGATAGATCTTCAGGACATGCGGTCTGCGCAGGCGCTCGAGCTCGTCGGCGAGCGCATGACCGGCTGACGTCGAGTAGTCGTTTTCGGCGTGAATCAGCATGATCGGGGCGGCAGTCCTGCGAACGGCCGCAAGCAAGCGCTCGCGAAGTTCGGGCGAGCGATCCCAGGAAGCGGCGGCCGCACCAAATGTGACCGCGGCGAGCACGTTGCTGTCGCGTTCCGCGGCAAGCAGTGCAATCTGGCCACCGAACGAATGCCCCACCAGGCCTATACGGCGAGCGTCGATTCCGGGCGCAGCCTTGAGGAAGGAGAGAGCGGCGATGACATCATCCAGATGATCCGTCGTCACAAGAATGAACTGCAGGTGCTGACGGGCTTCCTTTCCCCGGGCTGCTTCTTCGCGCTGCAGGAGATCCTGCATGAATGGCCCCTGATCCGCAGACGGACCATGGCCGCGCCGGAACAGATAAAGGAACGCGTAGCCGTGCCTGGCAAAGAGCGGGCCCAGAACTTCGGCCGACTCTGTCATCGTGAGTCCGGCGGTATGGTCGGAGTCGGCTCCGCCTGAGCCATGACAGAACAGCACGACGGGAAATGGGCCTGTGCCGTTGGGCATCCAAAGCGCCGCTTTCAGCCGCAGGTCGCCGCTCGGAATCACCACGATCTGCGGCGGGAGAAGTGCCTCGCGAGTCGCGCCCGCGCCCAGTCGCGTGGTGCCGAGCGCGGCGGTCGTGAGTGCGCCGCCAATCAGCTGCATGGATGTTCGGCGATCCAACACAGACCTCCTCTGCGGCCCGGCGGGCGCCCTATAGGCTGAACGCGCCGCGAATCAGCTGACAGTCGAGTGAATCGGCAGGGCCGGATACCTCGACGACGTCGAATCGCGCTGGCAGCCGGGCAAGCAGCGGCTGCGTTGCGAGCAGGGCGCGTGCCGCGCGCACGATGCAGCGGCGCTTGCCATGCGTGATGCTCGCCGCGCCGCCGCCGAATTGATCGCTCGCCCGGTAGCGGACCTCGACGATCGCGAGTGCCGCGCCATCCATCGCGACGACGTCGAGCTCGCCGCCGCGGGCGCGGAAGTTGCTCTGCAGGATCCGGTAGCCGCTGCGCTCGAGATGGCGCGCCGCGGCTGCCTCGGCCGCGCGCCCGATTTCGAGGTGCGGCGCCGCGCTCACGACGGGGGGATGACCGCCCCGGGGGCCGGCAGCAGCGCGGGCTTGCCGTCGACGACCTGGGCCCAGTCGAGTTCGCGGTGGACGCGCCCCTCTGCGTCAATGTCGAGCCGGCCGGTCAGCCCGGGCAAGGGCGTCGAGGAATGTCCGCGCACGCGGCGCAATTCGCCGACCAGGCGGAATGCGTCGTAGCCGAAAGCATGCAGCCGGCCGCGCGGCCCGGCCCGGTCGGGCCAGGCGCGTTCGGCAGCCTCGCGCGCCGCCGCAGGCGGCCCGTAGGGATCGAGCACCCAGGGCATGTCGGGAAAGATCACGCCGTCCAGGTCCACGTTGCTGGTGCCGGCGGGATCGTAGATGTCCGAGGTCGCATAGACTGGCAGCGAGCTAGCGTAGTTGAAGCTCAGCTGCGTGCGGATCAGCCTGCCGGCCAACGGCTGTCCGGCGATGAAGATGAACTTTGCGTCATCGCGCGGCGTGCTGCCGCGTTTCCCGTCCGTGCGCAGCAGTCTCTGGATCAGCAGGTTGAAATCTGCCGTGTCCGGCGCGTAGTCGGCCTGGTCCACGACCTGGCCACCGGCATCGGCGAATTCCGCGGCGAACGCCGCCTGCACGCGCCGTCCCCAATCGGACTGCGGCACGAGCGTCACTCCCGCGGTCATGCCGTCGGCGACCACGCGGCGCGCGACCAGCCGCGCCTCGTCCTCGGGCGACAGGGCGTATTGATAAAAGCGGTCGGGGACGACGACGCCATCCGGCAGGAAATTGAGGGCTAGCGTCGTCGCACGCCCGTCGGCGAGCGCCGCGAGGCCGGCGACTTCCTCGCGCGTCAACGGGCCGACCACGAAATCGCTGCCGTCCGCGATTGCCTGGAGATAGGCGGACGGCGCGTCCTGGGCCGCAACGTCGTAGATGCGCAGCCGCGGACGCGAGCCCGCGGCCTGCTCGTAGTAGGCGCCGAGAAAGCCGTCGCGCACGGCGACGCCCGCGGCTTCGGCGCGCCCGGACAGCGGCAGCAGCAATGCGATTTGCCGCGGCATGTCGGCGCTGGCGGCGGGATTCTCCAGCAGATCGCGCCAGAGTGAATCGGAGGCGGGATGTGCCGGGTAACGCGCGCGCCAGGTCTGCACGCGCCGCGAAACGCCGAGGGCGCCCGCCCTCGCATCGGCGACGATGCGTCCCAGTTCGAGCCAGCCGGCCAGCAAGGCATCCGCACCCGCGGGCGGACGGATATCCGCGCCATGGCCGAGTGCCTCGCGGATGCCGTCAAGGATCAGGCGCTGGTTCGCCTCGCGCCCTGCCGCATCGGTCATCAGGCGGTCGCGCGCGATCAGCGTCGTGACGGCGTCCGGCACGTGATTGGTGTTGAACTGGATCCGCGCGCGGGTCGCGAGCGCCGCGGCATCGTTGGCGTCTGGGATCTCGCGCATCAGCGTCTGTGCGCGCTGTGCGTCGCCGCGCGCAATCGCGATCTCCGCCTGGATGCGCACTTGCTCCTGCGCATCCGCGGTCGCAATCGGCGGCGCGAGCTGGCCGACTGCGGTCTCCGCGGCCGTCGCGTCCCCGGCGGCCAGCCATTCGCGTGCGGCGGACAGCCACAGGCCGTTCTGCGCGGCCGCAGCCGCGTTGTGCGCGGCGCTCTCGTAGGTCCTGGCTGCAGCGGCGTGATCGCCCTGCCGCGACTGCCGTTCCGCGCTGGCCTGGGTTCCCTCTGACCGGCCGAGGCCGGGGATCTGGCAGGCGCCGGCGAGCATGCCGAGCACGCAGGCCGCGAGGAGATTCCTGAGGACGATGACATTCACTTGCATCGGCGGCAGCCCTTGGCGAGGATCACCCGGCCGCACCCCTGCGGTAGTAGCAGGTGCGGTCGGGGAGGGACATTATAGTGTCGCAGGCGGGCGTGCTTTACGTGGTCGCGACGCCGATCGGCAACATGGGCGACATTTCGGCTCGAGCGCGTGAAATACTCGCTGCCGTCAGCGTCGTCGCCGCCGAGGACACACGGCACAGCGGGCAACTATTGCGGGGGCTGGGCCTCGACCGTCCCCTGCTGTCCCTGCACGAACACAATGAACGCGCGCGCGCGGCCGAGCTGGTCGAGCGCCTGCGCGCCGGCGAGAGCGTCGCGCTCGTCAGCGACGCCGGCACGCCGCTGGTCAGCGATCCGGGCTACCACCTGCTGCGCGCGGCGCTCGCCGCTGGCATTGCCGTGTCGCCCGTTCCGGGGCCTTGTGCGGCAATCGCCGCGCTTTCCGCGGCCGGGCTGCCGAGCGAGCGGTTCTGCTTCGAGGGCTTCCTGCCGGCGCGCGCGGGCGCCAGGCGCAAGCGGCTTTCCGAGCTGGCGGCCGAGTCCCGCACGCTCGTGATCTACGAAGCGCCGCACCGCATCGCCGCAAGCCTGGCGGACATCGCGGCAGCCTGCGGCGGCGCGCGCCGTGCCTGCATTGCCCGCGAATTGACCAAGAAGTTCGAGACGTTCTATCGCGGCAGCCTCGACGAGCTCGCCGCGCGCGCGAAGAACGACGAGGACCTGCGCCGCGGCGAGGCCGTGATCATCGTCGAAGGCGCACAGGCCGAGCCGGTCAACAAGGGGCGCCTCGATGAAATGCTCGCGGTCCTGCTGCGCTTCCTGCCGCCGTCCGCTGCGGCCGAGGCGGCCGCGGAACTGGCCGGCGTGCGCAAGAACGAGGCCTACGCGCGCGCGCTCGAACTTGGCGCGGCGAAGCGCGGCGATTCCGCTTGAGGCGCACCGCCGTTGCCACTATGTTGGTGCCGGGAGTCGGCCAGGCAACCGCCGTTTTCGCAAGAAAACGGAGGAAAGTCCGGGCTCCGAAGGGTAAGGCGCCAGGTAACGCCTGGGGGGCGTGAGCCCACGGAAAGTGCAACAGAGAGCAAACCGCCCAAGCGTGCGCAAGCACGACGGCAAGGGTGAAACGGTGCGGTAAGAGCGCACCGCGTCGACGGCAACGGCGACGGCACGGCAAACCCCGCCTGGAGCAAGGCCAAATAGGGAAGCATGCGGCGCAAGCCGCAGCGCGCGACCCGCGCGTGCTTCCGGGTAGGCCGCTCGAGGTGCACGGCGACGTGCATCCCAGATGAATGGTTGCCCGCGACAGAACCCGGCTTATCGGCCGACTCCCATTTCTTCGCTGAAAAAAACACCAAGCTGATATTTCGCACGAAATGCGACTCGTAAGTCGCTGATTTCTGTGTGCTCCGGTGAGTCGAGAATGGGACGCGACGATCGTCGCTAAGTCTCTGAGCCGTCACACTATTTTTCGTTGATTGTTGTTGACCGACCTGCCTTGCCTCCCTATAGTGGCAGCGAGTGGGAAAAAGTGGGAGGAAATGGGACCTCGTCCCGTTTTGAACCGTGTTTCGCGGCGCAACCAAAGTCACCCTCGATGCGAAGGGCCGGATGGTCATTCCGACGCGCTATCGCGAAGAGCTGCAGCAGCGCGGCGAATCACGGCTGGTCGTGACGATCGATCGCGACCAGTGCCTGTTGATTTATCCGCTGCCCGACTGGGAAGAAATCGAACGCAAGTTGATGCGCCTGCCGACGCTCAATGAGCACGCGCGGCGCCTGCAGCGCCTGATGGTCGGCCACGCGACGGATGTCGAGCTCGACGGACACGGCCGGATGCTGCTGCCGCCGAAGCTGCGCGAATTCGCGCACCTGGATCGCGCGGCGATCCTGATCGGCCAGGGCAATCGTTTCGAATTGTGGGACGAGCAGCGCTGGGACGAGCGCCGCGAGCAATGGTTGAACGGAGAAGAGCCGTCGGTCTCGCTGCCGGCGGAACTGGGATCGCTTTCGTTGTGAACGGTGCGCCGTGAGCGGCGCGCCGGACGCGGAAGCGGGGAGTGGGCGACACGCGCCGGTGCTGCTGGACGCCGCGCTCGATGCGCTCGCAATCCGCGCCGACGGTCGCTATGTGGACGCGACCTACGGACGCGGTGGCCATGCCGGGGCAATTCTCGGCCGGCTCGGGGAAAAGGGGACCTTGCTTGCCATCGATCGCGATCCGGATGCCAGCACCGCGGCGGCGATTCAATTCGGCTCGGATCCGCGCGCGAAATTCAGGCAGGCCCGATTTTCAGAACTGTCGCAATTCGTCCCCGCCGGTTCGGTGGACGGAATCCTGTTCGACCTCGGCGTCTCGTCGCCGCAGCTCGATGAGGCGCGCCGCGGCTTCAGCTTCCTTCGCGACGGCCCGCTCGACATGCGCATGGATCCGCGGCACGGCGAATCCGCGGCGCAATGGCTCGCGCGGGCGGGCGAGCGGGAGATTGCCATGGTGATCTCGCGCTTCGGCGAGGAGCGCCATGCGCGGCGGATCGCGGCTGCAATCGTCGCGGCGCGCGGCGCGGCGCCGCTCGCGACGACCGGCGAGCTGGCGGCCGTGATTGCGGCGGCGATGCCGCGCAGGCAGCCTGGCATGCATCCGGCGACCCGCAGTTTCCAGGCATTGCGCATCCACGTGAATGACGAACTCGGCGAGATCGAACGCGCATTGCCGCAGGCCGTCGCAGCGCTCGCGCCGGGCGGCCGGCTGGTCGTGATCAGCTTCCATTCCCTCGAGGACCGCATCGTCAAGCGCTTCCTGCGCGCGGCATCGCGCGAGGACCCGGCATTCGCCGGCCTGCCGGTGGTCCCGCCGGGAGCCGGGCCGAGGCTCAGGCTCGTGGGCCGCGCGGTATTCGCGGATGCGGGCGAAGTGGCGCGCAACCCGCGCGCGCGCAGCGCAGTGTTGCGCGCCGCCGAGAGGCTCGCCGCATGAGCCGCCGCTGGATGCTCGCGCTGCTGCCGGTGCTGTGGGTCGCGGTGCTCGCTTCCGCGGTCGCCGTCGTGCGCGCGCGGTATGAGGCGCGCACGCTGTTCGTGCAGCTCGAGCAGCTGTCCGCGGAGCGCGACCGGCTCAACATCGAATGGAGCCAGTTGCAGCTCGAACAGAGCGCCTGGTCCAACCACGGATTCGTCGAGCGGGTCGCCAGCGACAAGCTGCAGATGACGTTCGCGGCACCGAACGAAGTGCGGATCGTCTCCAAATGAAGTGGCGCGAGGCCGGCGCGGAATTCGAAGCCGGGCAGTTTCGCCTGCGCGCGCGGCTCCTGGTCGCCATGCTCGGGCTGTTTGCGATCGCGCTGCTCGGCCGCGCATTGCAGCTGCAGGTCCTCGACCAGCAGTTCCTCGCCGAACAGGGCGACATGCGCTACGCGCGGGTCGCGAAGATGCCGGCGCACCGCGGCTCGGTGCTGGACCGCTTCGGCGAGCCGCTCGCCGTCAGTTCCCCGGTGGACACCGTCTGGGTCAATCCGCCGGAACTCGCGCAGGCGACCGACGACATCCCGCGCCTGGCGCGCGCGCTGCATCGCGACCCGCAATGGCTCGCGCAGCGCGTCACCAGCAATCTCGACCGCCAGTTCCTGTACGTCGCGCGGCACATGGACCCGGCGGAAGCCGCGAAGATCAAGGCGCTCGACATCCCCGGCGTGTACCTGTTGCGCGAGTACCGCCGCTACTTCCCGAATGGCGAAGTCACCGGCCACCTGCTCGGGTTCACGAATCTCGACGAGGCGGGCCAGGAGGGCCTCGAGCTCGAGTACGACCAGTCGCTCGCGGGCATGGACGGCGCCAAGCGCGTGATCCAGGACGGGCGCGGCCGCGTCATCCAGAACGTCGAAAGCATCCGCGCGCCGCGGCCGGGCGAGGACCTCTACACGAGCATCGACCTGCGCATCCAGTACCTCGCTTATCGCGAGTTGAAGTCTGCGATCAGCCGCTATCGCGCACGCGCGGGCTCGATCATCGTGATCGACGTGACGACCGGCGAAGTGCTCGCGATGGTCAACCAGCCATCCTTCAATCCGAATGACCGCGAGCAGTACGAAGTCGGCCGCTACCGCAATCGCGCCGCGACCGACATCTACGAGCCGGGCTCCAGCATCAAGCCGTTCGTGATCGCCGCGGCGCTCGCCTCGGGACGCTACCAGCCGGGCTCGATGATCGACACTTCGGCGTTCAAGGTCGGGCCAAGGACATTCGAGGAGCAGCACAATCTCGGCGTCATCGACATTGGCGAGGTGCTGTCGCGTTCGAGCAATGTCGCGATGGCGAAGATCGCGCTGTCGCTCGAGCCCGAGCAGATGCACGACACGCTGAGCTCGTTCGGCTTCGGCGACGTCACGGCGAGCGGCTTTCCCGGCGAGTCGGCGGGCCTCCTGAGCGGCACCGCGCACTGGCGGCCGATCAACATCGCGACCATGGCCTTCGGCTATGGCCTGTCGGTCACGCCGATCCAGCTCGCGCAGGGCTACGCGACGATCGGCGCGCTGGGTCTGCACCGGCCGATCACGTTCCGTCGCGTGCAGGAACCGCCGCCGGCGACCCGCGTGCTGGACGAGAAGGTGACGCGCGACCTGATCGGCCTGCTCGAGGGCGTCGTGAGCCCGGGCGGCACGGGCGCCAAGGCGGCCGTTCCGGGTTATCGCGTCGCCGGCAAGACCGGCACGGCCTGGAAAGCGGTCCCGGGCGGCTACTCGAAGGATCGCTATCTCAGCGTGTTCGCCGGCGTCGTGCCGGCCTCGCATCCACGGCTCGCCACGGTCGTGATGATCGACGAGCCGAGCGGCGTGCTGTACTACGGCGGCGATGTCGCGGCGCCGGTGTTCTCGGCCGTGATGTCGGGGGCGCTCAGGCTGATGTCGGTCGCCCCGGACGACCTGGAGCGCGTTGCGCCGGCCCTCGTCGCCGGGAACGCGCAATGAATTCCGTCGCAGGCGCAAGGACGCTCGATGCGCTGCTCGCGGGTATCGCGGCCGCGCCGCCACTCGCGATCGCTGGCCTCACGCTCGACTCGCGTGCCGTCCGGAAGGGCGATGCCTTCATCGCGCTGAAGGGCGGCAGCCGCCACGGCCTCGAACACCAGGCGCAGGCCGTCGCGGCCGGCGCCTCTGCGCTCTTGTGGGACCCGGGCGAGGGCAGGACGCCCGATGCCACGCCCGCTCATGTCGCCCGCGTGCCGGTGACCGGCCTGCGGAACCGGCTGGGTGAAATCGCAGATCGCTATTACGGCGCGCCTTCGGCGCGTCTCGCGGTCGCCGGCGTGACCGGCACCAACGGCAAGACCACCTGCGCCTGGCTGCTCGCAGGCGCCGCGAACGGCGCCCTGCGCCGCGGCGCCTATCTCGGCACGCTCGGCTCCGGCTTCCCGCCCGACCTCGAGAGCGCCGCGCTGACGACGCCCGACGTGGTGACGCTGCACCGGCAGCTGCGCGCGCTCTCCGATGCCGGCGCGACCCACGTCGCGATGGAAGTCTCCTCGCACGCGCTCGACCAGGGGCGCATCGACGGCGTGCGCCTGCGCGTCGCCGCGTTCTGCAACCTGAGCCACGATCACCTCGACTATCACGTCAGCATCGAGCGTTACGCATTCGCGAAGCAGCGCCTGTTCCGCCTGCCGGGACTGGAACATGCGGTCATCAACACCGGCGACCCGGTCGGCGCGCGCTTTGCCTCGGCGCTCGCGAGCGGCGTCACGCTGACCGCCGTCGCGGTGGGCGGAGAGCGTCCCGCCGCCGAGCGCTTCATCCACGTGACGCGGGTGGACGCCGCCGCCACCGGGCTGAAGCTCGAGATCGATGGCCACTTCGGCCGCCGCCGGCTGCAGTCGTGCCTGGTCGGGGACTTCAACGCCGAGAACCTCGCGATCACGCTCGGCATGCTGCTGGCCTGGAACGTCGGGGTCGACGAGGCGCTTGCCGCGCTCTCCGCAGGCACGCCGCCGCCGGGTCGCATGGAAGGATTCCGGCTGCCGAACGGCGCGCTTGCGATCGTGGATTACGCGCACACGCCCGACGCGCTCGCCAAGGCGCTGAAGGCGCTGCGCGCGCACGCGGGCGGGCGGGTGCTGGTCGTGTTCGGCTGCGGCGGCGATCGCGACACCGGCAAGCGCGCGCTGATGGGCAGGGCGGCGGAACAGCTCGCGGACCGCGTCATCGTGACCGACGACAATCCGCGCAGCGAAGACCCGGACCGCATCGTAGGGATGATCCTGTCGGGCCTGGGTTCCCCTGCGCGCGTGCTCGTCGAGCGCGACCGCGCGCGCGCGATCCGCATCGCCATCTCCGAGGCCGGTCCGCGGGATGTCGTGCTGGTCGCGGGCAAGGGCCACGAGGACTACCAGCTGGTCGGCGCCGAGCGGCGGCACTGGAGCGACCGCGAATTCCTGCAGGCGCAGGCCGGGAGCGCGCGATGAACGGCCGCCTATCGGGCGTCGCCGCGGTGACCGCTGGCCGCCTCGCGGGCGCGGACGCCGCTTTCGACGGGATATCGATCGACTCGCGCACACTGAAGCGCGGCGAACTTTTCTTCGCGCTCCGCGGCTCGCACTTCGACGGCCATGCCTTCGTCTCGACGGTGGCAGGGCAGGGCGCGGCGGGCGCGGTCGTCGAGCGGGCACTCGATGCGCCGCTTCCGCAGGTCGTGGTCAGGGACTCGGTCGCGGCGCTGGCGGCGCTCGCGCGCGACTGGCGCGGACGCTGCGGCGCGACGGTGATCGGCGTCGGCGGCAGCAACGGCAAGACCACCACCAAGGAACTGCTTGCGAGCATCCTGTCGGGCGCCGGCCCGACGCTCGCGACGCGCGGCAACCTCAACAATCACCTGGGCGTGCCGCTGACGCTCGCACGGCTCGAGACCGGCCATCGCTTCGCGGTCATCGAGATGGGCGCGAATCACCCGGGAGAGATCGCGGCGCTTGCGGCGATCGCGCGGCCGGCGATCGGGCTCGTCACGAATGCGGGCGACGAGCATCTCGAGGGCTTCGGCGACCTCGAGGGGGTCGCAAGAGCCGAGGGCGAGATGTTCGCGGCGCTCGGCGACGAGGGTGTCGCCGTGATCAACGCGGACGATCCCTTTCACGGACTGTGGGAACGGATGAGACGCGGCTCGAGTCAGGTCCGCTTCGGCATCGAGGCGCCGGCCGACGTGCGCGCCACCGACATCAAGGGCCGCATCGAGTCCGGCGCGTTCGTCACGGTGTTCACGCTCGCTGTCGCGGG
>Ga0326726_10005833_pt1 | contig 11125 bp, 7 predicted proteins | sample MHFenrmetagenome_2_FD_207603 | JGI IMG/M metagenome (GOLD analysis project Ga0326726, IMG submission 207603) | Lab enriched peat soil microbial communities from Michigan Hollow, Ithaca, NY, United States - MHF15MN | ecosystem: Environmental > Terrestrial > Soil > Wetlands > Peat | place: USA...
CAACGCGGGCGCCATCACCGCCCTCACCTCCCACGAACGCGCCAGCAGCCTCCTCCCCGTCGGCATCACCGCCGTCGAAGGCTCCTTCTCCCGGGGCGACGTCATCCGAGTCTGCTCTGAGGACGGCACCGTCATCGCCTACGGCATGGCCACCTGCAGCGACGAAAAAGCCCGCTCCGCCATGGGCCAGAAGGGCGAGAAGCCCGTCATCCACTACGATTACCTCTACATCGTGCCGTAAGGGAACGGTTGTGGAAATTGCCCTCAGCAGATCTGATCTTGCCTGCCTTGCAAGCCGCAGGCAGCAACCCTTCCGTTATTGAATGCGTAACCGAAACCGGGCAAACCGGAAAAGCACGGGCAAAACGTTTCCGCCCAGGAATTTGTTCTCTTAGATCTGTTTTCATCATCCAGCGATCGAGGAGGCAGAACCATGGCAACTCAAATTTTCGTCAATCTTCCGGTAAAAGACCTCAACAGGTCCAAGGAGTTTTTCTCGGCTTTAGGCTTCGGTATTGACGCACAGTATACCGACGAGACCGCAGCTGCCGTGATCGTGAGCGACACCATCTACCTCATGCTCATGACCGAAGAGAAGTTCAGGGGCTTCACGCCGAAAGAGATCTGCGATGCCCGGCGGTATACCGAAGTACTCAACTGCCTCTCCTGCGAAAGCCGGGAGCAGTTGGACGATATGGTACGCAAGGCCGTAGCGGCGGGAGGAACCACCTACAATGAAGCAAAGGAGTACGGCTTCATGTACGGCCACGGATTCCAGGATCCCGACAGTCACATCTGGGAGCTGGTCTGCATGACGCCGGCAGCTTCCGAGAACAAAGCGACCACAGGAAATACATGACCTGCTTGAGCCCGGAGTACAGCGTAGATCCGGCTTGATCGCCTCACCCACAGTACGACGGTGACGCCTCATGATGTCATGAAAACATGCCACTATGTCGGCAAGATGACATGACGGCATGCAAAAGAGGCTGCCTCAGAAGAGCAGTGAGACAGCGTATTGCTGACACTTCAATAGCGTGTCATCCTGAACGAAGCAAAGCGACGAGAAGGATCCAGGATTGTCAAGACTCGCACTTATTGATGAGATCAGAATATTCAGCGAGTGTTATTCTGGATTCGAAAAGTTCTTCATCTCCGGCATCTACACCTCATCCTGTGACGGGTAATAACAGGCGCATCTACCACCCTACCGAGTCGCCGTCAAAGGCGTCTTCTCAAGGGGGCGATGTCATCCGCGTCAACTCAGAGGATGGCAGAGTCATCGCCTGCAAAATGGCCACCCGTAGCGACCTGTCTGTTATTGAATGCGTAACTGATGGTGGGCGCAACGTCCAGTCAATACCACAAATCTGCTCTTTTATTTCGCTTACTGTACAACGTCCCCTACTTTCCCACTCGCGATCCAGCCGGGTCTCATGACCGGTACTGTGCGCGAGTTCGTGGAACAGTGTGCTGTAAAACTCCTCGCCGTCAATGAAGCTCTGCATCTCCGGCATCTGCACCTCATCCCGTGACGGGAAATAGCAGGCACCTCTGCCGCCCTACCTGATCGCCGGAGGATTCGGCATGGTGCGGACAACATCTTCTGCCGCATCGATCGGCGCAACTGTCTCGGTGTTTGTGGCTGGCACTTCAAGCCCATCAACGCCGCTCACCGGATAGACCTTGTAGTAGCGCAGCAGCGGAATCCGCTCGATCTCGCCGCTCTTCTGGTTTTCCCGTTCGAGCATCTTCCAGAAAACGACCGGAAAACCTTTGCAGCGAATCCTGCCGCCCAGCTCTTCAGCCTGCTTTCTGGTGACGAAATGCTCCTCATTCACCATAGAGAGAAGAAACAGGTTGATGCCAAGGTACACCTTGCCGGATATCAGGTTTTTCGGAAATCCGGTACGCCATGGAACGACACCCTTTTCAAGCTGGGCGATGATCTGAGCGGTGATGATTTCATAGACGGTAGTAGACATGACAGCCTCCAGAGGTTAATGTTGATGCAATGCGAACGTGCACTACAGCAACAGGGCACCAGCGACGACGGCAGGAGTGCATGATCTGAACGCCGGGCTGCCCATCAGGCTCCGCGCCCCAGCGACAGCGGGTGAAGGAGCCTCGGGCAGCCTTATGTATGGGAAAGGATCGCCAAGCCATTTTTCCCCAAGGAAAAAAGGAAGAACCACTGACAACAGATCTTCGCCACTGTGAAGCGCTCATGACCCCGCAGCGGAACTTTAAGGATGCTGTACGTGAAGCGGTATGACTTACGATAGACCCGCCGACAGGCTGGCATAAATGGCCTGGCGGGCGGATTCCAACCGGAGGCACTCCGGGTATGATTGAAAAAGGAGTTGAGGTGAGAAAAAAGGGAAGGTGGATCGTGTAATTCACATTTTGGATGAACACTTTACATATAGGACATTATGCAACAATGATTACATAAAAAGATTCATCAGATACTGAACGCCAAGCATCACCGTACGCAAAAAGCAGAGCGACGAAGGAGCGGCGCTTTTTTCGGTCCGAGTGCATGCGATTGTTATACGTGATCTGCACCATCATCACCATGCCCAAACCCAGCCAAAACCGGACATTCTAATTCTACTTACCTTGACCCGACATCTCATTTTTAAGCTCGTTTAGTTTTGCACATAACTTATCAATAAAATCACATACGCTGTTGGTAGCATTTTCAACCTCTGTTCTATCTGACGATGCCCCTTCTGATGAGCGAAAATCCAATTCATCTTCAGCCCAAGAAATCAAAAATTTATATATCTTCTGCTCTTCATCAGACAACACAGAAGGAGGCACGCTTTTATCTCTAACCGATTTTAGTGATACAAATTCAATAAAATGCAATGTTCTGTATAAATCAACAAGCATGGAGAAGGTATCTGCTGCAAGTGATTCATATTTACCAAGCCTATTTCTCTCCCATACATTTGCCTCTGGAGATAGTATACTCAATGAGTCGATAATCCCTCTGAATCGGGCTAATGGGTAAGCATCCGCTTCTAAGGAGGTTCTGTGTTTCCATACTTTCAGAATTAACTCGACAGCTTGCAGCTGGTACTCTTCTTTCTTTTCAGGGTTACCCTCCTGTTCAGCGCTATCCATTACTTCTGCCAAATGATGGGACATCCATTTTCCGAGAGTGTCACAACTATCCGAGAAACCCAGCTCAGTCGCCAGATGGTGCCCAAGCACCAACACATCCTTCAGTGGTAAAGATTTCTCCAGTTCTTCTGAGAAGATAGATTCTTGCGTACCGCGCTTCTTTTTCGGAGTCTTCGTTATACTCTGTAATTCCATCTTTACTTGCTCCTCGTGTTATTTCGATTTCAAGAATCAAATCTAAATCTACTTCGCTTAGGTATTTTTTAAGGTAACGTGATGATATCTTCAGGCGATGCCCATCCGAAATAACATCTTCATCATATATGTATTCCTTTTGTCTGGAATCGTCTCTGACGTCACCCCATGCCTCATAATCAAATACTGAATTCGTTCCACTGGAATCAGCCCAGCTAACCGGATAACTACTGGATCGGCGCAATCCTAGTATCTTAACGACCTCTTCAGAGGGCATACTTTCAATCATACGAACACCATGATTAAACGTATCTTTCTCATCCAATCGCGAATCACCAGAATGCTCACTGATCCAGCCACGCAATAGATATGGGCCATCGTCTATCTCAAACTCATTATTCGCGGGTGGCAGGCGATAATCATGTGAATCATCAGATGTTTGAAGAGCCCTAACCAAGGATAGACCCGTATCAGGGTTAACTAGAGAAGATGATATTCTCACGGTAGAACGATGCTTACTGGTGCGTATACTGTGATAAGAATCAACAGTTAGACTTCTATCATCGGAGGATAAGCCGAGTTCCAACTCAAAATCATCAGCCTTAATTTCGGCTATCCAGTTCTCTACCGCAACAGAAGGAGGTTTGTGAAAGCGGCTTTCCAGCGGAGTCGGACACCGAAGATCACTCGACCAGTGTGGAGGTTGAGTTAACCCCTCCTGCCTTAAAAAACCATTTAACGTTCCGTAATCGTCATCATTATATTCAGCTTCAGCCAGCGATTTTTTAACCATTAGACACCCGATGCTACACCACATAGCATGCCACTCCAGATAATAACGATATCGCTCAATCGTCGGCATAGAACCGTGACTATGACTGTAAAGATTATAGTTAGCCCGTTCGAATTTATATTTTCTTGGTTCGTTTTCCCATCCTGACAAATGTGAGCCGCTCTTCCATCGATCTATTATCCAAGCTTCCGCCTCGTCAAGAAACATCTCTTGGTCTAAATCAGAGAAACACCTTATCGCCCCCGGATATACATAACTTAGAGTATCTAGCGAATCAAAACGAAACCGTCTTTCTTTACCTTCTTTGTTAAATCCATCACGGGAATATTTACGCTTCGATTTTTCTGTAACTAAGTCAGTGATATTAATACTACGTGCCGCGGCAATTTCATGTTCATTGAAATCCAAGAAACCGCCTGAAATCAGCTTGATCAAACAAGATTTAGCGAAATGGCGTATCAATACGTGCGGAAATTCTTGGTCGATAGCAATACTCAACAACCAACGCGCAACAGATGCAACTGCTTCTGGCTTTTCGGATGCAATTCGATCAAATGTAACGATTAGCCAAAGGCGTGCTGACAACCAATAAAAAGGCACGTTATCTTCACGATAGCCGGGCATAGACTTACGGTTATATAGAGCGGTCAAAGCAACTATTGTATCAAAATCTCCCATTCTGGCAGATGCTCTAATACTATGCGCCGCCCGCCATCTAACTCTTGTATCTACATCACCTAAGAATGAATAGAGTTGACATGCTAACGCTGATTCAACTGAGAATTTAGAATCAATCGCTTTCGCTGGTATTTTTAAGCGGGTAGTTAACCGATGAATGTACCGAGTAGTGACATCTGCAATTTGTTTATCGCTACAATAGTCAGTCAGCAGTCTGATCACAGAGTATAGCTTGGTTAAGGGCATAAATTCGGCATTTCTTTCCAGACCATCTAGCAGCAAGCTAACCGTCTCTTCCTTACTTAAATCAAGGCTATGGATTACGCCTTTTAGCATCCCCTTATCGTAGCCATAATTTTCATTGAAAGAAAATTCGCCCAAGTGATTAGCAATTATAATTGGTAGGTTTTCCTCACGCCATGAAGAAATAGCATGAGATGATCCTGCCCATAGGTTAATACAGTCTGTTAACGTTTTAGCCCATGTATAGCCAACTTCATGAATTACTTGCTCATCTGTTAGTAAATTTAGGAAAGCAATGCGATCTATTGGCTCCAAACGATTACTGACAACTTTCAAGATATCATCGCTTGCGATATAAATCCCTTCATCTCTAGCCTCCTTACGTTTGGCAACTATCGAACTTATAAAATAACTAGGAGAGGCAAAGGAAATTTCCGTAAGATCTATACTTTCAAGGAAGTCTTTTTCCGTTAACTTCTTGGCTTTAGAATCGTGCTTATGGGTGTCAACGCTAGGCTTAACAATTTTCCTATTCTGTTCTTTAAAAATAATTAGCTGATTAAATGCCGAATGCCAGTATCCACTACTATCACTAAATGGAACAAGATCATTTAATATTTGACACACTTTGGAACTACCGCTCCTATTAAACCGTAACAACTCTGCTCTTGCGACTTCCTCTATTAATTGAATGGCATCTTGAGTGCTTGAAATCGACACCAACTTGGTAAGAAAATCGCCATTCAGGTCATCACAGAAATTAAGCAAAGATACTGCCTGTGCAGAGCTTATAGTTCCCTCTGATACACCAGTTGACATCAATGCTGGAAAGGTTTCAGTGGCTGAAACTAAATCACAATCTTCCCAGTACCCGATAAGACTGATTGCTTTAGCCATATCTAATATGGCAACAGCAGAAATCGCATCACCCCATGGAAAGTGGTCATAACCATCAAGAAGGGTACCGTACTCCGTTATTATCGACGCCATCTGATTCGCTGTTTGTTGCGAAAGTTCTGTAGAAAAGTGGTTTTTGGAGTTTTTAGACAACACTGAAAAAAGAGATACATCATGCATAGCATCGACATCAACATCACTAGCGATATCAACTGCAATTTTGAATACCTCTCTAGCTTCATCCTTATCCACAAAGAGCAATATTCTAGATAAGTCCAGAAGAATACTGATTTTTTCGCTTGCTGCTACTTTTAGATCTTTGACTTCAATTGATCGATCGTAAATATCTTTAACAACCAACAATCTCAGCTCAGGTATTTTTATTAGGTTTGAAATAACTTTTCGCTGACCAAAAGAATACACAGATGGCCACTCTTTAAAAGATGCCTTAGATAATGTTAGTACTGTATTAATATCGATATATGGTATAATAGATAACTCTGCTACAGAAAGAGATAGTCGACTACATATAGATTCAAAATAGAGCTCTCTAGACATTCTCCAGGAATTATTAAACAAAGTACCTAGTGCAGACTTAACTTTATCTTCAGCATCTTTCGGCGAGATATTGGACAGCAATATGTCCGCTCGAACAGCATAAACAGACATTAAATTTGACAGGCTTTCCTTTATCTCCTTGTGTTTTTCCGATAGTTTTTGCTTCTTCCTATTTTTTTCAGACTCATCAAGGTCTTCAGGTATAGCTGAATCAATCCAATAAGATTCTATTGTGACATCGAGACCACGATAACGCATCAACAAAGCGTAAGCCCTAAAAGCAATATCGTTTTTAAGAATATCATGAATGTAGATGTTATTGACTAAACGCCATTTATCTGGGCATAGATATTCAAGGATTGGCTCAACAGGGGACAAATCCACTCCGTTGGCAGCCAAAATTTCACAGCCACTAAGTATCATTTCTGCGTAGCTGAGATCGACTGCATCTTCAGAGGTGTGCCGCTCCAACTCTTTTAGATCGCAATACTTCAATATATCCTTGTTACACAATGACTTTTTAAGAGCGGCACAATTAATATCATGGCCGACAATTGCTAAAGGTATGCTGAAAAGTGATGACCAAGGTTCTGGGACGCAGCCACTACCCAAAAACTCTTGAATTGTAGCTACCTTTCCTGATGACAATAGGCGATCCACCAGTATAAGCGCGATCTTGTAATGAATACTTCTCGGCTTCCAGCCACAAATAAAATTATATGCAGCCTGATAACCCTCCATATCCAGAACTGAATGAGCAATAGCAGCAATATCTTCAAGCTCTATTGGCCACGGCTCTGTATGACGGTGCCAATGTTCGCTTTGCTCGGATTTTTGTCGCTCAATGTCCTCACTTCGTCGATTCATCCATTCACGAAGAATGCGTTTTTTTTCACGTGCAGCAATGAAGTCTCTGTCGGCTGCATCACGGGCGACAATATGCGATAAGAACCTACCATGACTTTCATATGTTTTTGACGAATAAAGTATATTTCGTCCTACCGTGTCAGATGCAAAATGGACTGATAAATCAGGGTTTTCAGCGATAATTTTGTCTACGGCATGATCTGTTTTAATAGCCTCAGCACCAACCAACAAGGTAAATATCGCATCTGCTGGCTCGCCTGCTGAGCGACACACTTTCATTGCTAGTTGTAACCGCTTACGCTGGACCTCTCGACGAATTATTTGGTCTTTTATGGTTAATGGTGCTTCACTTGCCTGAATGATTTCTATGATTTTTTGCCCTTGCCCTGCTGAAAATAGCGCTGGAGCAAGATGTATTGCCGAATATTCATCGCTTTCATGATTAGCGTAGAAATGTGCAGCCGAAAGCTGATACGCCGCTAGCAGTTTTGGTTGCGCCTTTTTCCTGACAAAAAATTCAACGTCCTCATCAAGAAATCCAACCGTATCTTCTAAAACACGCATTCCAGGAAGGTCAGAGACAATATCATTAATTCTCTCTATTGAGATGCCTACAACACTTGCCAAATGTCGCTTTGGAACTGGCCGAGGCAATGCAATTAACGATGAGCAAACAAGGGACAAGGCATCTGTATCACCTTCTTTCAAAATTGCTTCTTCAAAGCGGGCTTCAAAAATTTGATCTAAATCCTTGCCATTTGGTCTTAAAAAATCGATAGCTTTACTTGGATCAGAACCTGCGTAATCGAATGCGTAACTTTGCACTCGTGGATTCTGGTTAGACAAATTATGAAAATCCTCTATCCACGTCTTCGTTGCTCTGGGGTATTGGCGAGACACATTGAGTGCAGTTTCTTCCAGTGAAAAGTTAGAAATTTCTACCGAGTTGTATTTAGCAGGAATAGATAAAGAATCTAAACGCCCAGTTCTTGCAGTGATCATCAGCCTAACATTACTCGGTAGATTACCGATTTTAATTAGCTCATGAACAAAACTGGTTTCTTCTGGTTTACACTGCCTGGCACCCGCTACTGTATTATCCGCTGCATCAATAACGACGACCAACAAAGCATCGTCGGCTTGCGCCTTTAAAACTTTGCTTGCACTTTCGACTCTTAAAGAAAAGGCTTTGAGAAAATCAATGGAAGAATCCGGACTAATCAACAGTGGCAATCGCAAATGCGCTGAGATTTCATTGATTATTTGCAAGTAGGCATCTTTCTGCCTATGACGATAAGCCTCACTATCCACGTAAGTACCCGCACCATAACAGTCATAGATAATCGTGACTGAGCCGTCGGGTAATAGATTTTCAACCTGTTTTAGTAAGGTCGTCTTACCGCTACCGCCCTCGCCATGCAGACAGATAAATTGATCTCCATTGACCATGGCAGCTTGTATCGCTACAGCAGCATTTCTATTGACTGGATTTTCTACTGGTTTAAGTCTTGGGGGACATGGGAATAGAGCAAGAGGGTCTGACACATTCATCCATGTCAGCACTGTTTCTCTAGTGATATGACTTCCTGTAGCCTCCGGTAGCATCAGCTTGTGAACACGGTCTTTCAAATCCAGCAGAAACCCTCGGTCAGCACTATGTGTTAGATTTAAAATTTCATTAATCGCGTTTTCTTCTTGCTCAAAGCGAGACCCCGTACCACAATCAGAAAAATCGAAGAGAGTAATAAATTTCTTGAAATTTCTTTTATTCAGGCCACTGGCGACTCTCAGAGTTTCATGTTTCTTGTTAGCGGCATTGGAAAGTGATTTCTCAAGGTCTGAACCAATATGTCGATTACTGACTAGCTTGATGGTTAAAGCACCAGCACCGATCAAATCTGGCCTAATTTTTAGTATGGCGCTATATGAATCAGCGAGACCTTTAATAATACTGTTATTTGAAGATTTTGACTTGGAGCTTTTTAGTTCTGAAACAGTCCAATTTTTTTTGGGCATTGACGAGGAATACTTTAATTGTTCAATGACAATTTTTTTAGCTCGCTCAACCGTATGGCCACCATAAAATAAGCCACAATCAACGGAATCCCATTCTGTTAACTCTTGCTTATTTTTATCATCGAGATTTACACCCTCAACTGTTACAGCAGCTAATGAAGTATCTGGATCTAGTAATTGTAATGCTAAACGAAGAGCCCACCACTCATGAAAATCATCACCAGTATTGGAGCCTCTGGCACCTAGATATTCTGCTTTCATGTCCTAGTAATTGATTCAGGATTAATATTTTTTGTTCGCTTTGGGTCAAAAGCAGACTTATTACGCCCACCGCATAACAATGTTTAGACTGATCTGCTTAATCCAGAAAAAGCAGAAAGCCTCTTTCTGTATAAGACAACTTCATAATCACACCAACAGACCAGTTAATTAATTATTTTTAAACATATTATAAATATTAACAGACATTCAAACCAAGCGATTTATACTGATCAGTCTAACCCGGCATTAAACATGTAACCAATGCCTTTTCTTTCACTCAATCATTCGTGGCTATCGGTATCTGCAAATCTGATCATGGTGCCGTCGCGGAAGGGGGAATGAATAAGCCGACGGCAAGGCTTACAGCTCTTATTTCAGCAAAATAAAGCGGATTATCAAGTTTTTGGGACGCTGGCATAATCGATCACTCCCCGATCTTCAGGAACCGGTAGTACGTCGCCCGTGAAATCTTCAGGGTGCTACAGATCTCGCCGACGCTGATGCTGAGGTTTTTGCTCATCTTTCTGGCCATCTGGACTTTTGGATTATCTGGAGAGATTTTCGGTCGTCCGCCCTTCTTCCCTCTCGCCCGGGCGGCTTTAAGGCCCGCCTGAGTCCGCTCCTGAATCAGTCGGCGCTCGAACTGTGCAAGCGTGGCGAAGATGTTGAAGACCATTTCACCGGATGTAGTGGTGGTGTCGATTCCGCCGTCACTGATCGAGCGGAAGCCCACTCCCCTTTTCTGCAACTGTTCGACAATATCAATCAGGTTCCGGAGTGAGCGGCCAAGCCGGTCAAGACGCCAGATGATGAGGGTGTCGCCTTTTTTCAGTTCTTTCAGGCATTCGGCAAGCCCCGGTCGTTCAGCTTTCGAACCGCTTATCTGGTCGGTAAAGATATGCTGCTTTTTGCACCCAGCCTCCTTGAGTGCATCAAGCTGCAGGTTCAGTTCCTGAGCTGAAGTTGAGACCCGAGCATAACCGATCAATCGTCCTTCCATAAATTCTCTTGCTAATCTTAAAAAGCACTCATTATAACGGATTTATGAAATATAGAATTACGAAATGGTTTTATAAGACAATAAAAGCCCAAAAAGAGGGGTGTTTCGCACCCCTTTTCAGTGTCTCATCAAACGACCGTTAAATAGGACTATCGATATGGGGAGGGGAGGAGGGATTCAGAAATTTTAACGCTAGGGACCAGTAATCATGGGACGTGCCCCCGTCTATTAGACCACTTCTTCTTGGCAAAAATCCGTTTGCTGAACCAGAAATTCTTCAGGTGTCAGCCGTCCTAATGAACTGTGTGGCCGGATGAAATTGTAATCCTCCTGCCATTGCTCGATAACCTCACTAGCATGATCCAGACTCATAAACCAGTTAATGTTCAAACATTCATCCCGAAGTCTGCCGTTGAAGCTTTCAATGTAGGTGTTGTCGACGGGTTTGCCTGGTCGGTTGAACACCAGTTTCACTCCGTGACGAT
>Ga0326726_10005834_pt1 | contig 11121 bp, 10 predicted proteins | sample MHFenrmetagenome_2_FD_207603 | JGI IMG/M metagenome (GOLD analysis project Ga0326726, IMG submission 207603) | Lab enriched peat soil microbial communities from Michigan Hollow, Ithaca, NY, United States - MHF15MN | ecosystem: Environmental > Terrestrial > Soil > Wetlands > Peat | place: USA...
CAAGACGAACCGGGAACCAGTGACCGGTGCTCGCCCACCAAGTCGGGCGCGTCGTCGTCGTCCGCATGACCCGGGAGGGCACCCGATTGACAACTCACGTCCGCCCACCTCGCTCGCAATTCGTGCGCTTAGTGCCGCAATCCTGCGCCGCTCAGCGCCGGTCCCTAGGTGGGCTAGTGCCCGTTGGACCAGTGACGGTGCTTGATGTACTCTTCCCATGTCCATTCCAAAACGTCCGCGCCCCGGCGCAGCTCCGTAGCTCGCGAGTCTCTGCGTTTGGTCGGGTTCGGGCTGAGTCTGTGGCAGTCCCTAGCAGGTCCTTTTCGGAGCGCATCTATGAACGCCAAATACCAGGTCGTCTTACTCGTCTTGAGTCTCGGTGTTGCGGTTCAGGGCTGCATGCTGAAATCCGAGACTGTCCACTTCGCGCCGAAGCTCGAAGCTCGCCAAACCGACGTCGGGAAGGGAACCGTCCTCGGATTGGAAGTGGCTGACACTCGGGCCGACAAGAAAGTGGGGATCGTTGGAGACCCGAAGATGAAGTTCATCACCGTGACGGCGGAGGACGATTCGCCGTCGGCTGTCTATAAGGAAGCGGCCAACGCTCTTACGAAGCTGGGCTTCAAGGTTGAACCTGCGCCTGATGCAACCGACCGGGTGCTCCGGCTCGAGCTGCGTGAGCTCCAATACGAGTCGATCAAACAGCCCTTTACCTTTGACAGCAAGGCCAAGGTGTTGGTCGGCGCTGTCGCTCGAAATGGCGGCGATCGCTACGAACGCACCTATGAGACGGAGGAAACGAGCACCACTGGAGCCCCTCCCAGTCAAAGCGAAATCAGCCAAACGATCAACCGCCTGCTATCCGCCTCCCTGAATGATGTGCTCGCTGACAAACAGCTGATGGCAATCCTCGCGAAGTAAATCGAACCGCCACCGGGGTGGTTAAACAGTAGCCCGGATAAAGCGCAGGCGGAATCCGGGAATCCCTGGGTTGCGCTGCGCTCCACCCAGGCTACGCGATCTCCGGCATCAGGACATCAGGTCGAAATCCCCTCCGAGCACCTGATCTAGCCGCCCCGTGCGCCAGCCCGCGACGCCGTCGCGCACCAGCGGCGAGGGCTGCTCACGATAGCGGCGGACGATGTTGTTCCCGCCCGGGGGCGCACCCGTCACGCGGGCGCGGGCGTAGTCCACCTCGGTCTGCGCCGCCGCGCGAGGCTTGAAGGGCTGCGGCACAACACGCACGCGCGCTGACTGCCGCAGGAAAGAACCGTCGGTGTCGGGTGTCTCGAAGACGTGCAGTCCAGCTTCGCGCTGCAGGATCGCGTGTGCGCCCAACCCGCCGAACGCCATCAGGATGGTACCCGGACCGCTTTTCTGCGCGCCGTCGGCCAGCATCTGCGAGCGCATCTGCCGTTTGTGTCCCCACTTCTCGTACATTTGCGCCAGGCGAACCGGCCACGCCCTGGCGTCTTCAGGCGGCGCGTCTCCCGCCATCGGCTCGACGGCCAGGAACACGTCCGACGCGACGCCGGCATCCAAGTCGTCCAGCGCTGCGTTGAGCAGGTAAAGCTGCTGCGCCAACGCGCACAGGAGAGCGCGGGGGGCACCCGACTTTGCCGTGGCGCGCGACAGGAGCCGACCGGACAGAGAGCGCGCTCCACCCGCTCCACCTTCGATGCGATCTGCGAGCTCGATGTGCGCGAGCACTTCGAAGCGCTCGTCGCTGTTCCAAAACCCGGCAGCGCCCATCTGCTTCAACCACTGCTGCTTGCGCTCGATCCACGGCTCACCGTCGAGCCGGGCGGTGAGGCTCATCAGCCGCTGTTGCAGGAACTGCCGCTCATCGTGTCGGCCGGACGCGGCGAGCACCAAGGGCGGCAGAGACAGCTCCGCGGCTGGTGCCGCCGGCTCCGCTGCTCCCGCGGTCTCCGCATCGGGGTCGACAAACTCCACTTGAATTGCAGCGCCGTCGCTGCGCACGAACAGAAATTGATCGCCTTGCGGGAAGCGGTGTTCGACGATCGTCATCGCGATGGGCGCCAGCAGATGCTGCTCGATGGCCCGTCGCAGCGGCCGTGCGCCCATGTCCGGGGTGAAGCCCTTGTCGAGTAGAAACTCCAGCGCCGATTCCTCCCACTCCACGGCCCACTCCCGATTGCGGAAGCCGCGCCTCTGCAGCACGTTGCGCAGTTCCTTCTTTAGGATCTCGCGCATCACCGTCCGGCTCAAGGGGCGAAACACCACCACGCGGTCGAGACGATTGATGAACTCGGGCCGGAAGGTGTCGCCGATGACGCGCAGGATCTGCTGCTCGGAGAACTCGCCGCCTGCAGGGTTGAAGCCGAGGCTGGCGGTGCGGTGCTGCGTCGCACCTAGATTTGAGGTGAGCACGATGATGCTGTACCGGAAGTCCGCCACGTTGCCTTGAGCATCGGTCAGCCGCCCGTCGTCAAAAACCTGTAGGAACAGATCCCACACGCGCGAGTTGGCCTTCTCGAACTCGTCCAGCAGCACCACCGAGAAAGGTTGCTTGCGGATGCGGCTGATCAGCGACTCGACCTCGCGGTTCTCGCCGCTTTCTCCCACGATGCGTGCCAGCGACGAGGGGTCCTGGAACTCGCTCATGTCGAGCCGGATCATGCGGTCCTGCGAGCCGAACAGGAACTCGGCCAGTGTCTTCGCGACCTCCGTCTTGCCAGTGCCCGTGGGGCCTGCGAACAGGAACACGCCGATTGGACGATGCGGATCGGTGAGCCCTGCCTTGAGCATTGCAACCCGGTCCACCAGGCAGTTCACCGCCTCAGGCTGTCCCATCACGCGCTGCTGGAAGAAGTCGCGCAGGCCCGCCGCGTCAAGACCCTCATGCTCATCCAGCACGCTGCGCGGTAGCCCGGTCAGCTGCGCCAGCGTCAGGAGCAGATCATCGCGGCCGAGCAAGATCGTGCCGCCCTCGTCCGAGGCCAGCCGGGACTTGGTTGCGCGCAGCAGCCCGATGACGTTGCCCGGCTGCGCCTGGCTGCTCAGGTAGTGCCGCGCCAGATCGAGCGCCTCGCGCAACACATCCGGCGCGAGGGCCACATGGGCAGGAGCGAACTCGCGCTCAGCGAGCTCCTCGACCAGCTCCAGAGTCTCCGCCGGCGCCATCGGCTCCAACTTCATTTGCTTAAAGGCCAGGCGCACGCGCGGCCGCTCCTGCAGCAGCTTCTGCAATGCGCCAGGCAGTACCTCGCCTACCATGCAGATGCGACCTGCCTCGATCGCGGGCAGGAACAGGTCGAGCGCTCCGTTTGGACTGAAGCGGTGCCGTCCCGCGTAGTACAGCTCGTGAAAGTTGGGCACGTACCAGAGCACGCGCCGCGCCGCAGCTAGGTTGTCCAACATACGCTTGACGCGCCCCTCCAGCTCGCCGACATAGATCTGGCCGGACAGGACATCGGCCGCCGACGCCTCGAATACGGTCCAACCGCGTTTCATCAACTCGCTAGCGAGCAACCGGAACAATGCGGTTTTGCCGGTTCCGGATTCTCCGACGATGAGGAAGGACTGCGGCGGGTCTCGCTCCAGGGCCTGAAGGCTGAGCTTGATAGCTCCGGCTAGCAACTCGTGCTCGACGATGGCGGGCCCCAGTCGGGCTTCATCCCAGATCTTGCCCACCGACTGGAGAGACTTGGCGTCGACATGCGTCCGGCGCCAGTGCACAAAGGCTTCGCGCAACTGCCCTGCACTGGACGTTGTCAGCGCGTCGAGCAAGGCCTCGATGCTGTCCGCCTCCGATTCTTGGGCAGCATCCAACGCCTCACCCAGCTGCGGCTGTTCGCCCTTCGCGATCCGGGCATCGATGAAGTCGCTCAGCATCTTGGGAAAGAGAGGGTTGCGTGCCCACCACTGCTGCGCGCTCGCCAACGTCAAGCCAATGACGGGCCGATCGGCACGGGCAACGAGGAAACGCAGCATGAAGAACCCCACCCAGACGTTTCCGGACCGTATCCGGCTCGCGACGCGCAGCGCGGCGGAAGCGCTGTCCTCTCGACGGGCCAAGGCCTCGGCCGCAAGCGCAGCGAGGTGCTCGTTCGCGCCAATGCAGTAGTTCACCACCTGGTCCAGCGGTATGCCGGGGTCCATCAGCCGCGTGACGCCCGCCTCGAACTCGGCATTACCGAGCAGATCGCCGGGATGGGAGACAGCGACGTAGGCCTCCTCAATTTGTTTGCCCAGTGCGATCGGGTTGAACGGCTCCGCCTTTCGCTCGGTTGCTGTCGGGGTCTGCGCTTGACTGGGCGCGCCAGGGCCTGGCTGCAGCGGAGGGGCCTTAGGCTGGCGTGCCGGCGCGTTGCGTCGGAAGCCGCGCACTCCTCCCACTCCCACGAAGGCGATGACGATCACCCAGAACAAGACGAGCAGCCAGTTCTCGAGCATGCCTCGGTCCGTATGCAATATGCGATTGGAAAACGAGCCGATGACAAGGGTACGCCTACGGCGGCGGGAGGAGAACAGGCAGCCCGCCCTTATGCTCGCCTTGAAACGTCCGGAGCACACCGAGAGTATGATCAAATTCTGAAATTCGTCCGTCATCGGCCAATAGTTGTCCTGGCTATGACCGACGCGCAACCTGCACTCACCGCCTTTCCGCTGTTGGAGAGATCTTGATAATGGACGCCTCTATTCCCGGAATAATCGCCGTCTTCTTCGCGCTTCTTCTTGCCGCTCTGGTGGCGGCGTTGATCGTGTCTCGAGATTTTCGGACGGCCGTATTGGGGGGTCCGGGTGAGGCAACCATTCTCAATCTCATCACGGTCAAAGGCGTAGTGATCGTGCTTCTGTGCGGCTTGTTCATCGGGGGGCTGCTGTTCGCTCTGACCAAATTGCCTTCCCAGGTCTCGGGCGCTGCTCAGAAGGGACCGGTGACGATGCGGCTCAACGTTCATTTCGAGCCCGACGAAGTGAACCCGCGCAATCCGCAGTTCAGCGCAAAGGCGTTCCTCAAGACGGCAAGAGGCGTCGAGCCCATCGAGATCGTGCCCACGCTGAGCGAAGGCGCGCTGTCGGTCCAGGTCAAATTGCCCGACATGGAGACGCCGTTCTTCGTGATCTTTGAAACGCCGAAGGGGGTGTGGAAGACGGACGATCACAGCATCCGAGAGACAGCGGCCACCGCGCGCAAGCAGGAAGGGGGGTGACCGACCGATGCTCAAGATCCGGCAGAAGCTCGCTATCGCCTTAACCGCAGCGGCGCTGGGTTTGGTTGCGGGGCCCGGCAGCGCGGCGGTCGCGGTCAAGAATACATCCACGTATGTGGGCGGCGGCCGATGGGACTGGACGATATTCGTCGAAGCCGATCCCGATACCTTGAAGCAGATCCAGTGCGTCGAGTACGTTCTGCATCCGACCTTCCCGGATCCAGTGCACAAGGTGTGCAACGAGGTGAAGACGAAGTTTTCCTATTCCGCGAATGGGTGGGGTGTCTTCACCGTCAAAGTGAATGTCCAATTCAAGGACGGGCATGTCCAGGCGCTGGAGCATTTGCTGGTCTTCAGCAATGAGCCCCCTGCAAGCCCGCTCAACGTGAGCATAAAGAATCGGTCGAAGCAGATCGAGCCGGGTTGGTGGGAATGGGGTGTTTATGTCGACGGTCCGAAGAACGAACTAGACCGGATCCGTTGCGTCGAGTACACCCTGCATCCCACATTCCCGAACCCCGTGCGCGTGGTCTGCGACCGCCCGAGCCGGTTCGAGCTCGTGGCACGAGGTTGGGGCACGTTTACCATAGGGGTCAAGCTGATGCTGAAAGACGGCTCGGTGCGTCAGCTGGCCCATTCGCTGGAGCTTCGTTGACGCGGGATGCTGGCGGAGTCCGAAATCGCGCAGCACTGACCACTAGAGACACAACATGACCAGGCTATCATGGCTTGCGCGGGTTGCCTGTCTTGCTCTCGTCACGTTGCTCGTTGCGTGCTCCGATTTTCTGACGGATGGCGCCACGCGCATCGCTAACGAAATCGAATCCGGCGCAGCAACCCTCAAGGGCTCCACCGCAGCGAGCTACTCCCTGAAGCATGTACCGAAGCCTTCGCCGGAGGGGTGCGCCGGACCCTACAAGCTACAGCTCAGCGAGCGTTCCTCGCTGGTCATCTGGTGTAAGGACTCCAGTGGCTCTAAGGTCGTATCGAGTCACACCACCACCTATCATCTCAATTTCGTGGACGTTCCCCAGACGTATAAAGTAGACAAGAGCGCCAGTGAGCCCTCCTTCATCGAACTCGAGAAGCAGGGTGGGAAGATTGTCGTCGTCGGCTTGAAATAGTCCGCTGGCGCGAGATGTTTGACGCAGCACGATCTGGTTTATAGGAGATGCATGGCTACAGTTGACGTGTATCGAATCACGGACCAGCTCGACGATCCTACTCTGGCCGCAGTGGCGGCGCGCTTGGAGGCGCGCGGAAAGCACCCTCGCTTCATCGAGATGATGCACGAATACCTCGAGGCCATGGGCATCGACTCCGCTGCGAGCGTGCTCGATCTGGGCTGTGGTACGGGCGTCACCTCACGCGCAATCGCGCACAGGAAAGGGTTCGCCGGGCGCGTAACGGGAATCGACCGCAGCCCCTATCTGACCGCCGCAGCAAAGCGCTTCGCCACGGATGAGGGAGTGACGGGTCGCGTCGAATTTCGCACCGGCGATTCGCAGAGTTTGAAGCTGCCGGACGCGACGTTCGACGCGGTGGTGGCGCACACCCTGATCAGCCACGTTGAGGACCCGCGCGCCGTCATGCGGGAGATCGCGCGCATCGTGAGACCGGGCGGCAGGATCGGCATCTTCGACGGCGACTACGCTTCGCTCACCTACGGAACCGACGATCCGGCGCAGGGCAAGGCCACGGACGAACTGATCGTCAACGCTTTGGTGACCAACCCAAGAGTGATGCGAGAGATGCCGCAACTGCTGAAGGATGCCGGTTTGGTGCTCGAAGCCGCGTTTGCGCACGTCGTGGCCGATATCGGCAAGGCGGATTTCTTCGCGCCCGGGCTCCAGTCTCTGCTCAGAGTTCTGCCGAGGTCGGGCGCGATGAGCGAGAGCGAAGCCCGAGGCTGGGTGAATGCCATGCTGAGGCGATCCGAGGAAGGCACCTATTTCGGAGCCAGCAACTTCTACAGCTACGTTGCGAAACGGCGCTGAGCGCTGCTAGCCATGTCCGAGCGCGGCGAAGGTCATCAGCTTGGTTGGCAGGCGCGCGGCGCGCACCGCATCCGTTCCCCTCGAGGGGGGAGCGAGGGAGTGAGCTCCCGGGGGACTCATGCCTGACAGGAGAGCGGTTCTGCGAGCGGCTGCCGCCGTAGCCACAGTCCTCGGTGCCGGGCTCGCGTGGCGGGCATGGGATCAGGGTGTGTTCAGCACTGGCGAGGGACCCGCGTACGAACCCTGGCGAACATGGAAGGACGGCGACGCTGGATCGGCTGAGCGCCTGGTGCGCGCAGCCATATTGGCTGCGAACCCTCACAACAGCCAACCTTGGCGCTTCCACATCCAACCTGCGAGCATCGACCTGTTTGCTGATCGAGCCCGCAACATCGGCAGGATCGATCCGCTGCTGCGGGAGATGCACATCGGCTTGGGATGCGCGTTGGAGAACCTCCTGATCGCCGCTTCGGCCCAGGGCTTCGAATATCAACTCACGCTATTTCCAAATCTTTCCGACATCACGCATGTCGCTCGAGTGAACCTTGCACCTGGACGCGAGCTCAACATGAGTTTACCGCTGTACGGTGCGATTCCCCGCCGCCACACGAACCGCGGTGCCTATGACACGACCCGGACACTCGATCCCGTCGTGTTCGACGAGATGCAGGCACTCGGCCAAGACCTCCCGTTGGTTTCCGTGCGCTGGTTCACCAGCGCGGATTCGCGCCGGAACCTCGGAGAGTTGATCGTGCAAGCCAGCGAAGCGATCATCTCCGACCGGGAGCAGTCGCTAGACAGCGCCGCATGGTTCCGCGCCACCTGGCAAGAGATCCAGCAAAAGCGCGATGGACTCACCGTCGACGCTCAGGCGCTGCCGGCATGGATGCGCGCCGCGGCCAAGGTGCTGCCGCCTGTCAGTCAAGAGCAATCCGAGCAGATCTGGCTTAAGTTGACGCGGGAAGTGCAGGTCGCAACAGCTGCCGCCTTCGGGGTACTCTTGGCGCGCGACGCGGCGGACAATGCTAACCGGGTCCAGAGTGGGCGACTTTGGCAGAGAATGCACCTGTGGGCGGAAATCCAGGGCATCGCAATGCAGCCGCTGAACCAAATGCCGGAGCGGGCCGACCGGGAACACAACCTGGGCATCGAGCCTCGATTCGGCAGCGCGCTCAAGGAGCTCGCCGGCGGTCCCAGCTGGCAGGTGGTCATGCCGTTTCGGCTCGGCTATCCGACGGTCACCGCGTTGGCCAGCCCGCGGCGCAGCGTTGAACAGGTGGTGGTGGCGTAATCGTTATACTGATGCTGCTCAGCTACGGGAGGATGAGACGTGTTCGATCTGAAGGGCAAAGTTGCAATAGTGACCGGCGGGAATGGCGGCATCGGATTGGGGATGGCTCGAGGGCTGGCCAGAGCCGGGGCACGCGTCGTCGTTGCCGCCCGCAACAAGGAGAAGTCCAGCGCCGCGGTGCGCGAGCTCCAGGCGCTGAGTGCCGGGGCACTCGCCATCAGCGTCGACGTGACGGATGAGAAGTCGGTCGCTGCGCTCATCAGCGAGACGGCGGAGCGCTGCGATCGGCTCGACATCCTAGTCAACAATGCCGGGATCAATATCCGCAAGCCCGCACAGGACCTCAGTCTCGAAGAGTGGCGTCAGGTGCTCGACACCAACTTGACGAGCGCATTTTTGTGCTCGCGTAGCGCCTACGCGCACATGAAGCGGGCCGGCGGCGGCAAAATCATCAACGTAGGATCGATGCTGTCGATCTTCGGCGCGGCGTTCGCGCCCGCCTACGGCGCGAGCAAAGGCGGCATCGTGCAGCTCACGAAGTCGCTGGCGACGGCGTGGGCGCGCGACAACATCCAGGTCAACGCCGTGCTGCCGGGGTGGGTCGACACCGAGCTCACTCGCCAGGCCCGGAAAGAGATCCAGGGTCTGCACGAACGAGTGCTGGCCGGGACGCCTGCCGGGCGCTGGGGCGGCATCGACGACTTCGCCGGGATCGCGGTGTTCTTGGCCAGCGCCGCATCCGATTTCCTGACCGGCACGGCCATCCCGCTGGACGGTGGATATTCGACTCTTCTCTGATCGATGCCATGAGCAACGAAAGGACGTGGCTGGTCTTCGCGCTCGTTGCCGCATTGTCAGCCGGCTGCACGGACCAAGGCGTGAAGCAGATGGTAACCAAGCCCAGGCCCGGCACAAGCGAAGGAGCAGGTGCCGTCCAGCGCAGGGTCGTGCTGTTCAGGGCGCAGCTAGATGTCGACGGGGAGCCCATGGACGAGCCGTGGACGCTGCATTGGAGTGGCCTGAGGCTGTTCACGATCGTCGGCCCAAAGGATGCTCGACTGACTTCCCGGCGCAGCTTCCTTCCAGGCCGCCCCACTGCGGCCGCCAGTGACGAGGGCTGGGCATTCCTGGCGCTGCCCCCGGGCGCCTACCAGCTCGCGTTCGAGGGCATGGCCATCCGTTTTTCGATGGCCGGTGCTCAGTTCACCAGCACAGAGGCGGTACCGATCGGCCGATCGCCCGCCTCGGTCTTCGTTGTGCCTTCAGATGCGAGCTCGATCTACATCGGCACGTTCAGTTTCATGTGTCACGAGCCAACAAGCGGTTCGGACGCTCTAAAGCTCGAGTGCACGAGCCTGGAGATACGCGACGACGCGAAGCTTGCGCGCCAGATCGCGCAGACTTCCCTCAGCAAGTATGGGCCCATGCAGGAAGCACTGGCGTCGGCGCCGGAGGCGAAACTCACCCGCTAGCCGCGTATTCGCGTTTTGTCGGCTCGCTACGTGCACTCGGGCGCCCCAGTCGCAGCGCCCCGCACAACGCGATCCGAGCCTGAACGGGCCGCTCGACGGACGCTGATGAACACGAAGTCAAGAAGATGGATTCTGGTGGGAGTGCTGTTGGTTGTCGTGGCCGGAGCCGGCATCGCCTGGTGGCGGCTCCGCCCGGCACCCTTGCCTCCCGGATTTGCGGTCGGTAACGGCCGCATCGAAGCCACGCAAATCGACATCGCGACCAAGCAACCCGGCCGCATCAAAGAGGTGCTGGTCAACGAAGGCGACTTCGTCGAGGCCGGACAAGTCGTCGCGCGTATGGACACGCAGGTGCTGGAAGCCGAGCTGCGGCAGGCCGAAGCGCAGGTGGACCAAGCGCGCAACGCGGTAGAGACGGCGAAAGCCGTAGTCGCTCAACGGGAGAGCGAGCTGACCTTTGCCCAGAACACGCTGAAGCGGTCCGAGGATCTGGTGCAGAAGGGGTTCATCAGTCCGCAGAAGCTCGACGCCGATCGCACGGCGATGCTGACGGCGAAGGCGGGTCTGGTCGCGGCACGCTCGCAAGTCGTGCAGGCGCAATCCGCCATCGAAGCCGCGCAGGCGACTGTCCAGCGCATCAACGCCGATCTCGACGACAGCGTCCTCAAGGCGCCGCGCGCGGGCCGCGTGCAGTATCGTCTTGCCGAACCGGGCGAGGTGCTCCCGGCAGGCGGCAAGGTCGTGAGCATGCTGGATCTGAGTGACGTCTACATGACGGTGTTCCTGCCCGAGACCACGGCGGGCCGGTTGGCCATCGGGGCACCGGCGCGACTCGTCCTGGACTTGGCGCCGCAATATGTCATCCCGGCCAAGGTGAGCTTCGTCGCCGCCGAGGCGCAGTTCACACCGAAGACGGTGGAGACCGCGACGGAGAGGCAGAAACTCGTATTCCGGGTCAAGGCCCTAATCGACCCGGAACTGCTGCGCAAGTACCGCACGCGTGTGAAGGCAGGCCTGCCGGGTGTGGCTTACGTGCAAGTCGACCCGAACGCGCAATGGCTGCCGAACCTGGAAGTCAAGCTGCCTCCAGAATGAGTGCGCCGGCAGAGCCGGTTGTGAGCGTGGCCGGCGTCGGCCTGCGCTACAAGAAAACGGTGGCTCTGGACGGCATCGATCTCGAG
>Ga0326726_10005835_pt1 | contig 11121 bp, 6 predicted proteins | sample MHFenrmetagenome_2_FD_207603 | JGI IMG/M metagenome (GOLD analysis project Ga0326726, IMG submission 207603) | Lab enriched peat soil microbial communities from Michigan Hollow, Ithaca, NY, United States - MHF15MN | ecosystem: Environmental > Terrestrial > Soil > Wetlands > Peat | place: USA...
CGCGGCTTTTCCGGCTCCGGCCGCGGCATCACCTTCATCATCCCCCACTCGACCAGGCCCGGAAACAACTGATAGAGCTTCACTACCGGGTGCATCGTCCACGGCACCAGGACTTCGCGTTTTCTCCTCAGATAGCCGTGATACACCGCCCGAGCGACGCGTTCCGCCGAGATCCCCCGCACGGACTTGGGCCGCGTATTGCCCCGGCGGACCGCGAGCATGTTCTGGCCGAAATCAGTGGCCACATACCCCGGGCACACCGAAAGCACATGGATATTGTCCGCCTGCAATTCCAGCCGGGCGGCTTTTCCCATGGCGTTCATGGCGAACTTGCTGCCGGAGTAGGCCGCGCCAAAGACCAGCGGGATGTGTCCGGCCACGCTCGAAATGTTGATGATGCTGCCCCCGCCGGCTTCCCGCATCACTGGGACGACCGCCTGCATGCACGCGATCGCGCCGAATAGGTTGGTGTCGAACAGTTCGCGGCACGCCGACATCTCCATGTCCGCGACCGAGTCCCGCATGCCGACACCCGCATTGTTCACCCAGACGTCGACGCGGTCGAAATGATGCAGGGTCAGGCCAAGGGCGCGGTCGATTTCCTCCCGATGCCGCACGTCGCAGGCGAGGGCCACGGTACGCTCGGTGTGTCCGACGCGGTGGCGGGCGGCTTCGGCGCGGCTGGCATCGCGCGAAAGCAGCACCACGCCCGCTCCTTGCCCGGCAAAGATTTTGGCAACCGCCTCCCCAATGCCCATGGAAGCGCCCGTAACCACCACGACTTTCCCTGCCATTTCCATGGGGACCCTTGTATCTCTTCGGTGCAATCGAGTCAACCGCTGGCGTAAAATCGAATACGCCACAGGAGACCTCGTGAGTTTGCTGTTGCCGATTTTTCCGCTCGACTTGGTGCTGTTGCCGGGCGTTCCCCTGCCCTTACACGTTTTCGAGCCCCGCTATAAGGAAATGATCGGCGAGTGCTTGGACGAGAAGAAGCCCTTCGGCGTGGTGCGCGCTTCTTCCGAAGGTGTCGCCGAGATCGGCTGCACAGCCGAGATCCTCGAAGTTACCAAACGCTATGACGACGGCCGGATGGACATCCTGACCCGCGGAGTCGAGCGTTTCGAGGTGCTGCAGGTTCACGAGGACCGCTCTTTCCTGCAGGCGGAATTTACGGTGATCGAGGACGAGCCGGGCAGCCCTTCGTCGCAACAGGTGGAGCAGGCCGTCCGCCTGCACGCCGAGATTGTCAAACTGGCGGGCGCGCAAGTGGACGGACCCGAAGAAGGCGCCGAGCATCTTTCGTTCCTGCTGGCAGGCTCGCTGCCTCTTGATCTTGATTTCAAACAAAAGCTGCTCACGACCTTGTCGGAACCCAAACGCCTGCAGGCCGTCATCTCCTACCTCGAAGCCGTGTTGCCCGGTCTGCGGCGCGCGTCCAAAGCACGCTGGAATTAGCTGTCAGCTCTCAGCCATCAGGAAAACCCAGTACTCCGCTTTCAATGACGGCGATGGCTGACGGCTGATAGCGGGTATAATCCGCCTAAGGCCGTTTCCTTTAGGGGTGCCCACCATGAGTATCGCCCGGACGCTCGGCGAGTTGCGCCAAAGTCCTTTCTCTGAGCCGCGTCTCGCGTCCCGCAGGGTCAAAGACGAATTGCGTGAGAACTTGATGGCACGCCTGCGTCAGAACTGTCCTATTTTTCCGGGGATTGTCGGCTATGACGACACGGTGGTTCCCCAGATCGTGAACGCGATCTTGTCACGTCATAATTTCATTCTGCTGGGACTGCGCGGACAGGCAAAGAGCCGCATTCTTCGCGGGTTGACCGGCTTGCTTGATCCGCAGTTGCCCTATATTGCTGGATGCGAAATCCACGACAATCCCTATGCGCCGATCTGCCGCCGCTGCCGCGAACTGGTTGCGCGAGAGGGCGACGAGGCCCCAATCGCATGGCTGACACCCGAACAGCGCTACGTGGAAAAGCTGGCCACGCCCGACGTGACCATTGCCGACCTGATCGGTGACATCGATCCCATCAAAGCGGCGCGCGGCGGACACGAACTTTCCAGCGAGTTCACGGTGCACTACGGCCTGCTGCCTCGGGCCAACCGTGGCATCTTCGCCATCAACGAACTCCCCGACCTGGCCGGAAAGATTCAGGTCGGACTGTTCAACATCATGCAAGAGGGAGACGTCCAGATTAAGGGCTATCCCATCCGGCTGCCGCTCGACGTCGCGATCGTGTTCAGCGCAAATCCCGAAGACTACACCGCGCGCGGCAAGATCATCACACCTCTCAAAGACCGCATCGGGTCGGAAGTGCGCACGCACTACCCCACAACCGTCGAGGAAGGGATCGCCATCACGGCGCAGGAAGCCTGGATCCAGCGGGATGGCGTGCGCTTGCATCTTCCGAAATATGTCCACGAAGTGATTGAGCGCATCGCCTTCGTGGCCCGTGAAGACAAGAAAATCGACAAGCGCTCGGGCGTAAGTCAGCGCCTGCCCATCTCCGCCATGGAAAACGTAGTGTCCAACGCCGAACGCCGCGCACTCACTCATCAGGAGAGCGTTATTGTTCCGCGCATCAGTGACATTTATGCCGCCCTGCCGGCCATCACCGGCAAGCTCGAACTGGAATACGAAGGCGAAATGAAGGGCGCCGACTTCGTGAGTAAGGAACTGATTCGGACGGCAATCGCCAAAGCCTACGACGGATATTTCAAGAACACCGACATGCAGCAGATCGTGCAGTGGTTCGATCTGGGTGGCGAAGTCCAACTGGCCGATTCGGCAGGTGCGGGCGAGGCACTTTCGTCGCTGCGCAGCATCCAGGGTTTGATGGACAAGATTCTCAAAGTCAATGTCGGCCCGAAAGACCCCGCCGAAAAGCAGGTTTCCGCGGCCGAATTCATCCTGGAGGGCCTGCACGCCCACAAACGCATCGGCCGCAGCGAAGAACGCGTCTTCAGCGCCGGAGAGAAGCAGTCGCAGGTACGCAAACCGGAGAAGCCGATTCAGGACGAAGAAATGCCGTTTCGGCCGAGAAAACAATTCAACTAGTTCTCAGTTCCCGGTTCTCAGTTCTCAGTGGGAATCGGGTTTGCTGAGAACCGAGAACTGGGAACTGAGAACTGCCTTGCGCCGCATCCGCTATTCCAAATACGTCCCCGACCCGGCAGGCGAGATGAGCCTGGAGGACCTCCTGGGCGCGCTTTCGGACTACCTTCTGCGCAGCGGCTTCCACGAGAACATGTGGTACGAGTTGCCCGAAGGCGAGCAGACACTCGAGGCTCTGAAGCGCGCCATCGAGCAGGCGCTCCTCAACGGCGAGTTGTTCGACGAGGAAATGCGCGACCGTCTCGATCAGATGCAGATGGAAGGCGAACTCGACGAGTTGATTGAAAAGCTCATCAAGCGCATGCAGCAGGAAGACTATATTTCGATCGACCAGCCGCACGATCCGGCGAAGCGTTCGAGCGTCGGTGGACAAGTCGGCGAGGCCCAGCCGCAGGCCCGCTTCGAAATCACCGACAAGAGCCTCGACTTTCTGGGATTCAAAGCGTTGCGCGACCTGCTCGGATCGCTCGGCAAGTCCAGCTTCGGGCGCCACGACACGCGCGACATGGCTACCGGCATCGAGACCAGCGGGGCCTCGAAGCTCTATGAATTCGGCGACACACTCAACCTCGATATTACGGCAACGCTCTCGAATGCTATCCAACGCGAAGGCCTCGACCTCCCACTGAACATCGAATACCGCGACTTGCAGGTGCATCAGTGCGAATACCAATCGTCGTGCGCGACGGTGCTCATGCTCGACTGCTCGCACTCCATGATCCTCTACGGAGAAGACCGTTTCACGCCCGCCAAGAAAGTCGCGATGGCGCTCTCGCATCTCATCCGCACGCAATACCCGGGAGATTCGCTCTCGCTGGTGCTGTTCCACGATTCGGCGGAAGAAGTCCCGCTTTCTCAACTGGCGCGCGTAAAAGTCGGTCCCTACTACACCAACACTCGCGAAGGCCTGCGTGCAGCGCAGCGCATCCTCGAACGCCAGCGCAAGGACATGAAGCAGATCGTGATGATCACCGACGGCAAGCCCTCGGCGCTCACGCTCGACGACGGACGCATCTACAAGAACGCCTTCGGGCTGGACCCGCTGGTTGTCAGCCAGACCCTCGAAGAAGTCTCAAAGTGCAAACGCGCGGGAGTGCTGATCAACACGTTTATGCTGGCGTCTGATTATGGGCTGGTGCAGTTTGTCCAGAAAGTCACAGAGATGTGCCGCGGCAAGGCGTATTTCACTACGCCGTACACGCTCGGGCAGTACTTGCTGATGGACTACATGTCGAGGAAGACCAAGACGATTCACTGATGCTCGCAGTGTTCGCGGGCGGGGGCGCCCGCGCCACACAATCCCGATTCATCACAAATCCACAGTGATCGCCCGCACATCCCCTTGATTCCGAACGCGCTAGTCTAATTTCACTCCCAGGACCACTCTCGGTCCCATTCCCTCCAGAAAAGGTTTCCCCATGTCCGCATTCAAGGGAATGTTGGTCCTGGCGTTTGTGTGCCTTTCGGTTGTCAGTGCCGCGCAACCAGGGGATCATCTTGCGGCCGCGCGCATCTTCGGACCAAATTGGGCCCAGCTCTCCCGCTCTGCCGGGATGGTTTTTGCCGCCACCGTGCTCACCGTCGAAATGCAGCCCGCTGCCAAGGATCAGCCCCTGCCGACCATCGGGGTGAAATTCCGTGTGGATCGCGCGATCGCCGGCGTCCAGCAGGGACAGGTGCTCACCATTCGCGAATGGGCTGGCGCCTGGTCGAGTCACCGTCCGATGAGGAGCGGCCAGCGCATCCTGCTTTTCCTTTATCCGCCGAGTCGCCTCGGGCTGACCAGCCCGGTGGGCGGTCCCCTCGGACAGATCGCGCTCGACTCGCGGGGCGAAGTCGAACCCGCGCCGAACACCGAGTCCGCGAACGAAGGCAGTAATGCGCTGCAGCGGTCGCGCCCGGCTTCCGCCCCCCACGTCATCACCCTAAGTCAACTGGAGCGGGCCATCCGTAGTGCTCGCATAAAGAAAGACAAAGACAAGGAATGAACATGCTCCGCCGACTTCTGATCGTCAGTGTCCTCGTGCTCTGCAACACTCTCCCCGCCACCGCCGGAGGTCCCGCCTATGTTGCCGGTGCCGGTTTCGACCCATCTGTCAAAGGCCAGTCGCTCACCTGGGTCGGGGGAAACGTGCCGTACTTCACCGACCAGGGAGACCTGAGCCCGATCCTGAGCGGGGGACAAGCCGACGTCCTGGTAGCAGACGTCTTCATGCACTGGACGAGCATCCCCGGCGTCGCTCTCACCGTCACCCAAGCCGGCCATCTTGCCGAGGACGTAAGCGGCGCGAACGTGGTCGGCTTCCCGGACGGCACCTACTCCATTCCCGACGATATCCAGCCCGGCGCGATCGCGACTCCGGTCGGAATCGTGTACGACTTCGACGGCCAGGTCACCGACGCGCTGCTGGGTGCCGGCGCAGGCGGACTGGACTTCTGTTTCACCAACGCCGTCTATGGCGGCCCAGACAATTTCAGCTCTGATGCTCACCTGACTCACGCGCTCGTCGTGATCAACGGCATGTGCATTGCCGACACGTCAAAGCTGCCCGACGTCCGCTACCGGCTCACCCGCACGCTCGGCCGCGTGCTTGGGCTGGGCTGGTCGCAGGCCAATCCCAATGTGATCACGCGCAACCCTCCTCCCGGCGCGGACGATTTCGAAGGCTTCCCCCTGATGCATTTTCTCGATCCTGTTGGCTGTGTCCCGATCGCCGTCTGCTATCCCGATGCCGAAGTGCCCAAGATGGACGACCGCGCCTCGCTCGTCCGGATGTATCCGGCCTCGCCTGCTACCGCCAGAATTCACGGCAGTGTGTTCTTCACCGATAACAATGGAAATTCCGTGCAGCCCATGCAGGGAGTGAACGTGGTAGCGCGACGCATGGAGTCAGGCCAGCCCTCGCGGCAATCGGTAGTTGCTTCGGTTTCCGGGTTCGCCTTCCGCGGTAACGCCGGCAATCCGGTTAACGGCTTTGTCGATGCCAAGGGGCAGCCTTTCGACTATTTCGGCTCCGACGATCTCGCTCTCGAAGGTGCGTTCGATCTCGGCGGACTCGAGATTCCTGATGGAAGCAGCAGCGCGAAGTACCAGTTAAGCGTCGAAGCGCTCGATATCAACTGGTCCGAAGGCGTGGGGCCTTATGCCCCGTCGCAGGTCGCGCCTTCCGGCTCGTTTACTCCGGTGGTCATAACTGTGCAGAGCGGATCCGACGTAGCGCAGGACATCCTGATGCAAGGCAGCGCGGTTGCCCACGCCGACCCCGCCGCCGGTGGCACGTACGCAACCCCGGTCAACGTTCCCCAGGGCGGCGGCTGGGGCGCTTGGATTTCTGGGTACGGCGTCGCCGACTGGTTGCAATTTCAGGCCAAAGCGAACCGCACCGCTTCCGTCACCGCAACCGCGTGGGACGAGTCCGGTCAGCCAACCCAATCCAAACTCATGCCCGTGATCGGCATGTGGCAGTTAAGCGACCAGAGCGGCGCTCCCGCCCCGGCCGCAACGCCCACGGCATTCAACACGCTGGTTCCGGGGATGACCCGCCTGGATGCACAGTTCAGCGTGGATGATACCTTTCGCATCGGAGTGGCCGACCTCCGCGGCGACGGCCGCCCCGACTACTTCTATGTGGCCAGCGTGCTCTATTCCGATTCACTCACGCCCACCCGCTTGAGTTTGCAAGGCGGCCCCGCGGACTTGCACGGTCTGGGATTCCATCCCGGCCTTCAGGTCAGCGTGGACGCAGCCAGCGGCACAGTGCTCTCCGCCTCGGCGAACGATCTCCAAGTCGCGCTGCCACCCGGAGTTCAGGATGGCACCAGTTCACTGCTCATCACCGATCCCGCGAGCGGCGGTTTCTCGCAAATGACCGATGTCCTGACCTACGGCGCGGCGGCGACGGACCTGCTCGTCTTGTTACAGGGGGTGGAGCCCTCGACTGCCGTCGGCGCCGAAGCTGCCAACCCGATTCGCGTGCGTGTAGTGGCGGCCGACGGCGCAACGCCGGTGAGCGGTGCTACCGTGGCCTGGTCCACGACCAACGGCGCCACTCTCTCGGCATGCGGCGGCACCTCGAGTTGCTCCACGTTGAGCGACGGGGCCGGAATAGCGTCCACCCGAGTCACGCCCACCTTCACCGGATCAAGCGTCATTACCGCCGCGCTGGCTCCAGCCTCCTACCAGCCGCCGCAGTCCAAGCAAGCGACTATGGTCGCAAACGAGTCCACGCTCGACCTGGCGGCGGTTGATCCCAACAGGCGGATCGCGCAAGGCGCAACACTCGATGTTGCGTTAACCGTCCGGGTGCTGAACATGGGCGTGCCGCAAGGCGGCGTTGGCGTGAATTTCAGAGTGTCCAAGGGTACGGCTGGCCTGACTGAAAGCAGCGGAACCACCAGCGATGCGGGTTACGCCACGACCACCGTCCATCTCGCCAACCACAGCTCCGAGGTGCAGGTGACCGCCTGCGTGGCTCCCAACAATTCGCCTTGCCAGACGTTTACTCTGTTCGCTACCTCGTCATCGATATGGAAGCTGGAAAGTGTCAGCGGAGCAGTCCAAGTCATCCCCGCGGGCCAGTCCTTCCAACCGCTGGTGCTGCGAGTTACGGACGGCGCATCTCCCTCGAATCCCGTCATGGGCGTGAACCTCGTTTTCGACGTCACGCTGGCCCGCCTTCCGAAAGAGAACAGGCCGCCCGGCGGTGGTGACGACGGCGGTGGAGGGCGCGGCAATGGTATGCCGATCATCCTGGGAACGTATGAAGTGCAAGTCGCGACCGCCGAAGTCGGACTGGCCAGCATGGTACCTACGGTGGAAAACGTCCAGGGCTACTGCGACGTGCTGATTGCCGTCACCGGAGGGCCAGCGACAGCGCAGTTTCACCTGCAAGCGTTGCAATCGACCGGAGGCGGACATTGGGGAGGAAATCGCCAAGCCCCGTCTCGCCAGCGCCAGGACAACGGGCCGCGAGCCGGATCCCGCAGAGTAGTCGAGTAGCAGCCAGCGACGAACAGTGAATCGTGAACAACTGTCTTGCTCGCGACTCGCTACTCGCCGCTCGCTACTTTTTTGTCCACTGATCCACCCAGTCATTCACCGTCTTCCACCAAAGCTGCGAATTCTGCGGCTTCAGCACCCAGTGGCCTTCGTCGGGGAAGTAGAGCATCTTCGACGGCACACCCATCGTCTGCAGAGTGGTGAAGAGCTGGAGGCCTTCGCTCACGTCGAGGCGGTAGTCGAGTTGGCTGTGGATGACGAGCGTCGGCGTCTTGAAATTCTTCGCCGCGTTGTTGGGAGACCATTTTGCATACGTCTCCGGATTCGAGTACGGCGTGCCTTTGAACTCCCACTCGTTGAACCAGAGTTCTTCGGTCGTGCCCCACGCCGAAATGGAGTTGAACATGCCGTCGTGCGAGACGATGCATTTGAAGCGGTCGGTGTGGCCGAGCACCCAGTTGGCCATGTATCCGCCGTAGCTCGCGCCCAGCGCGCACTCCCGGTCTTTGTCGATGAACGGATACGTCTTCTCCGCGTAGTCGAGGCCCTTCATCAGGTCTTCAAACGGAGCGCCACCCCAGTCGCCGTTGATGGCGTCGATGAACTTCTGTCCGTAGCCGGTTGAGCCGTGGAAGTTGATCATGATGACCACGTATCCTGGGCCACCTGAAGTTGGTGCGGCAAAGAGTTCCGGATTCCAGCGATAGCTCCAGTCGTCTCCCCATGCGCCCTGCGGGCCGCCGTGAATGAGGAACTTCACGGGATATTTCTTGCTGGCGTCGAAGTTCGGTGGCTTGACGAGAAAACCTTGGACTTTGTCGCCGTTCGCGCCGGGGAACCAGAAAGATTCGAGCGGGGACATGGCGACTTGGGAGAGGACGGCTTCGTTAGTGTGCGTGAGTGGGCGTGACTGTGGTATCGCCCGCTGCGGCAGAGGTTCCTTGGACTCTCCGAGGAGCATCGCCTTCAATTTTTCGGAACCAATTGACCAAGAGCCGGGCGTAGCCACAAACAGCTCGTTCGGCGCTTGTACGGACATTCGGGTGAAAAGAAGAATGAGTTCCCAGACGTCGCCTGCTTTGTAACCTTCGGGTTTCGTCGCGCTAGTGGCAATGTCGTCGTTGAAACCATCGAGTAGTTTTATCGGATGGCAGCGCTCAAGGCAGATTTCAGGAGTGATCACATAAATTGGGGATTCGCCCTGATTCTCAGCGGTGAAGAGAACGTCGTGTCTATCCCAAGTAAACGACCCGACCCAACCGTCGAAATTCTCTGTCAGGTTGGTCGTTTTTACCGCCTTGCGGTTGTACAGCATCAGCCGAAAGCGGTCGCTCTCATATCCCGGACGCTGCTGGGCGCGGTAGGCGATGTACTTGCCGTCGGGTGAATAGAGCGGCGTCGAGTCGCTGGCGGGATTGTCGGCGGTGATGTTCCTGGCCGGCCCGCCCGTTACCGGGACGATCCAGAGATCGTTGTTGGTGGACGTAGCTTCGACCTTGTCGTGATTCGAGGTGTAGCAAATCTCCTGCCCGTCGGGCGAGAAGGCGTAGTTGTCCTGTCCGCCGAGCGAGAACACGGGCGAATCGTAGTCGCCGGGGGTGAGGTCGCGCGGAGGAGGTGGCGCACCGGCGGAAGTCGTGCCTGGCATCGAGCGTGCAGAAGCGAGCACATCCGGTACCACAAAGAGATGCGTGCGCTTGCCCGCTTTGTAGGCGTTCCAATGACGATAGAGCAGGCGGTCAAAAATGAGCGCCTTGACCTTCGATTCCTCAGCCTCTTTCAGCTTCTTGGCGTTGCACTCCTGTTCCTGAGCGGGCGGGCCGTCGCACTCGGGATAGACGTCCGAAGTAAACAGAATGTTCTTGCCATCCGGCGACCAGAGTTCGCCGCTCGCTTCCGTTGCAAGCGCAGTGTGTTTGTGGACGCCGGTTACCATTCCGGTGGAAGTCTCAAAGTCGGCGATCCAGATCTGCGAGCCACCTTCCTTGTTGGAAAGGAACGCAAACCGCTTTCCATCCGGCGCCCATCGCGGACGATCTCCATCTTGATCGGCGATCAGCACCCGCTCTTTGTTGTTCGAATCGCCACCGGCCAGCGGCACGATCCAGATGTGCGGCGTCTTCTTGTTGGCAGCCAGATCCACATCGACCGCGCTGAACAGCACCCACTTGCCGTCAGGAGAAGGCATGGGTTCGGCCACCCGCTTCAGCTTCATCATGTCTTCGAAAGTGAATGGATGCTTGGCTTGAGGAAAAGCAGGAAGAACTAAAAGAAGAACGGCAAAGATAAGACGGCGCACTTGCCACCTCCAGCGAACAGGAGAGTGTAGCACCAAGAATTGAAGAGGTCAGAGGTCAGATTGCAGAGGTGAAACACCCAAGAAAAAAATTGTCATCCTGAGCGAAGCGAAGGACCTGTTTTTCTTAGCGGCGGAAGAAATCAGGTCCTTCGCTTCGCTCAGGATGACAATTCATGAAAGTATGACGCGGTTGACATTGAGAGCTCTACCTCTGCAATCTGACCTCTAACCTCTGTCCTTCGCTTCGCTCAGGATGACAATTCAATAAGGGGGCGAGGAGCGCGCTGATATGTGAACAGCTACAACTTTTGCACTCTCACTTCTGACTTCTGCAATCGCTTCACCCCAGCCCTTCCAGCATAGCCGTCATCTCCGACTGGGCGTGGGCATTCCCGGTCCGGCGCGCGCTGGAGATCCCATCCACCAGCATTCTCTTGGCTTCATCGATTCGGCCTGCCTGCTCCAGGGTCTGCGCCGCCATGAAATATCCGGGTGTGTAATCGGGATTTTTCTCGAGCAGCGTTTTGAACTCCTGCAACGCCTGCTCGACCCGGCCCGCCTTGGAATACTCCATCGCTAGCCCGTAGCGCGCGAAGGCGTCGCCAGGATTCTGCGTCAGAATTTCGGAGAGCATCGCAATTCGATCCATAGACAAGCTCTTAGCTCTCAGCACAGGCTCCTCCAGGCAAAGCTGAGAGC
>Ga0326726_10005836_pt1 | contig 11121 bp, 13 predicted proteins | sample MHFenrmetagenome_2_FD_207603 | JGI IMG/M metagenome (GOLD analysis project Ga0326726, IMG submission 207603) | Lab enriched peat soil microbial communities from Michigan Hollow, Ithaca, NY, United States - MHF15MN | ecosystem: Environmental > Terrestrial > Soil > Wetlands > Peat | place: USA...
AAAAAGTGGTAGGTTCCGCCAATGAAGACGAGACTGACCTTGGTTGCGTGCGTGCTGGCGGCGGGCTGCGGTGGGACCCACGGCAAGCTCCGTGCGGACACGCCGGTCCTCGCGTATCAGAAGCCCGACATCAGCGAGATCACCGGCATCGAGGAGGACGAGTCGGGCGAAGAGTCGACCGAGCCGACCCCGGCCCCGGCGCCGACTCCGGCGCCCGCACCGCACGCGGCGGCCGAGCCGGCCCCGGCGGCGAAGACGCCCGCGCCGGCCGCGACGCCGGCCGCGAAGACGCCCGCGACGCCTGCGGCGAAGACGCCGGCACCGGCCGCGACGCCTGCGGCGAAGACGCCGGCACCGGCCGCGACGCCCGCGGCGAAGACGCCGGCACCGGCCGCGACGCCCGCGGCGAAGACGCCGGCCCCGGCCGCGACGCCCGCGGCGAAGACGCCCGCGCCCGCGCCGACGCCGGCTGCGCCCAAGAAGTAAGCGCCATGTGCGGCATCATCGGTTACATCGGCGGGCGCCAGGCCACGCCGCTCCTCGTCGGTGGGCTGCGCAAGCTCGAGTATCGCGGCTACGACTCGGCCGGCGTGAGCGTGATCGATCCGACGAACGGCACGTCGCGTGTCGTGCGATGCCGCGGCAAGCTCGCCAACCTCGAAGACAAGCTGACGCGCGAGCCGGCACCGGGCACGGTCGGCATCGGGCACACGCGCTGGGCCACGCACGGTCGGCCGTCCGACGAGAACTCGCACCCGCACAAGGTCGGGCCGGTCAGCGTCATCCACAACGGCATCATCGAGAACCACCTCGCGCTGCGCGCCGAGCTGCAGGCGGGCGGGTCGCAGTTCTCGTCCGAGACCGACACCGAGATCTTCGCGCACCTCGTCGAGCGCCAGCTCGCGGGCGGGGCGGAGAACCTGACGGTCGCGGTGCGCAAGGCGCTCGCGAAGGTGCGCGGCAGCTACGCGTTCGTGGTGATGAGCGACAAGGAGCCGGGCACGCTGGTCGCCGCGAAGAACAGCTCGCCGCTCGTGGTCGGGCTCGGCGAGCACGAGAACTTCGTCGCCTCGGATGTCACCGCGATCCTGTCGGAGACGCGCAAGGTGCTCTTCATCGACGAGGGCGAGGTCGTCACGGTGACCCGCGAGTCGGTCGTGATCACGGACTTCGATGGCAAGCCGCACGTACGCGAGCCGAAGATCATCACGTGGTCGGCGGTGCAGGCGGAGAAGGGCGGCTTCAAGCACTTCATGCTCAAGGAGATCCACGAGCAGCCGCGCGCGGTCGCGGACACGCTCGTCGGGCGCGTCGATCTCGAGGGTGATGACGTGCGGCTCGACGGCGTCGAGCTCGACGTCGCGAAGATCAAGCGCATCATCTTCATCGCGTGCGGCACCTCGTATCACGCGTCGCTGGTCGGCGAGTTCATGATCGAGGCGCTGGCGCGGATCCCCGTCGAGGTCGACCTGGCGTCGGAGTTTCGCTATCGCGATCCGATCGTCGGCCCGGGCGACCTCGTCATCGCGGTCAGCCAGTCGGGCGAGACGCTCGACACGATGGAGGCGGTGCGTGAGGCCAAGAAGAAGGGCGCGACCGTGCTGGCGATCTCGAACGTCCTCGAGTCGTCGATCCCGCGGCTCGCGGATCACTCGTTCTACACGCACGCGGGGCCGGAGATCGGCGTCGCGTCGACGAAGGCGTTCACCACGCAGCTGGTCGCGATCGCGCTCCTGGCGATCTACCTCGGCCGCCGCACGAACGCGCTGTCGCGCGAGCGCGCGCGCGTGCTGCTCGGCGAGCTGATGCAGCTGCCCCAGAAGATGCGCGACATCGTCGAGGGCGGCGCGCAACTTCAAGTCCTCGCGCGTCGCTACGGCAACGCGAGCGGGTTTCTGTTCCTCGGCCGCAGCTCGCAGTACCCGATCGCGCTCGAGGGCGCGCTCAAGCTCAAGGAGATCTCGTACATCCACGCCGAGGGCTACGCCGCCGGCGAGATGAAGCACGGCCCGATCGCGCTGATCGACGATCAGCTGCCGGTCGTGGTGCTCGTGCCGCGCGGGCCGCACTACGACAAGGTGATCTCGAACCTCGCCGAGGTCCGCGCGCGCGGAGGCAAGGTGCTCGCCATCGCGACCAAAGGCGACAACGAGATCGGCAGCGCCGCCGACGACATCGTGCTCGTGCCCGATACCGCGCTCGAGCTGCAGCCGATCCTTACCGTGCTGCCGCTCCAGATGCTGAGCTACTACGTCGCCGACGGGAAGGGCACCGACGTCGACCAGCCACGAAACCTCGCGAAGTCCGTCACGGTCGAGTAGTGAGCCGGTCCGGAGAAGCTTCGGGCGCTCGCAGCAAGCCGCGAAGCGGCGCGCGAAGAGGGCCGCGAAGCGGAGGACCGGCGAACGTTGTCGAGAGCCGGTCCGGAGAAGCTTCGGGCGCTCGCAGCAAGCCGCGAAGCGGCGCGCGAAGAGGGCCGCGAAGCGGAGGACCGGCGAACGTGGCCGACAAGCTCACGCACTTCGACGCCACCGGCGCCGCGCACATGGTCGAGGTCGGCGCGAAGCCGGAGACCGCACGCGTCGCGATCGCGAGCGGTCGCATCGCGATGGAGCCGGCGACCGCGGCGGCCGTGGCCGCGGGCACGATCGGCAAGGGCGACGTGCTCGGCATCGCACGCATCGCCGGCATCCAGGCCGCAAAACATGCGTCCGATCTGATCCCGCTGTGCCATCCGCTGCGGCTGACCGGGATCGAGCTCGCGCTCGAGGTGGTCGGCAACGCGGTGGAGATCACCGCCACCGTGAGCGCGTTCGACCGCAGCGGCGTCGAGATGGAGGCCCTCGCGGCGGTCTCGGCGGCCGCGTTGACGGTCTACGACATGTGCAAGGCCATCGATCGCGCGATGGTGATCGGGGACATCCGCCTCGACGAGAAGCGCGGCGGTAAGTCCGGGACATGGCTGCGGTCTTCGGGTCGCAGCGAGCAGATGCCCAGCTCTCGCAGGTCTGCCAAGAAGCGTTAGTCGGCAACAGGCCAGGTTTCGGCGGCGAGGTCCATGCTGCGCCGCATGAAGCGAACATTGCTGTTGTCCCTGTTCGTCGCGGCCCCTGCGGTCGCCGGTCCGATCGACGCCCCGATCATCGGTGGGACGCCAGCGACGGTCGGTCAATATCCGAACGTCGTCGCGATCGAGGTCGGCGGTGGGTTGTGCACGGGCACGTTGATCACGCCCGAGTGGGTGCTGACCGCCGCGCACTGCGTGACGGCGAGCGAGCTCGGCGTGTCGACGCAGGCCCAGGTCACCGCGATGGTGCAGGTGCACTACAACACCGTCAGCGCGTTCTCGGGCACCGCGGTCGGCGCCGTCGACTCGATGCCCGATCCGATGTTCAACATCAACAACCTCGGCTCGCACGACGCCGGCCTCATCAAGTTGAAGACGCCGATCACGACGATCACGCCGGTCCCGATCAACCTCGATCCGAAGGCGGCGCCGGTGGGCATCACGGTGACGATGGTCGGCTTCGGCGCCACCGCCACGGGCAACGGCGGCGGCGGCAACGTCGGCACCGAGTACGTCGTCCAGCAGACCTCGATCGCGTGCAGCAGCGACGTCGGCACCGATGCCAACCTCCTGTGCTTCAACCAGGTCAACGGCAAGGGCAAGTGCAACGGCGACTCCGGCGGGCCGTCGTTCACGATGATCGGCACGCGGCTCGTCGAGGTCGGCATCACGTCGTTCGGCGATCAGAACTGCGCGCAGTTCGGCGCCGACACGCGCATCGATGCCGAGCGCGAGTTCATCCTCGCGCACGTCCCCGAGCTCGAGTGCACCACCGACACCGATTGCCCGAACATGAAGGAGTGCTTCCTCCACAAGTGCATCGTCGCGCCGTTCGCGCCCGGCGGGCTCGGTTCGACGTGCACCACCGACGCCGAGTGCGACTCGAAGACGTGCGCCATGTCCAACGGCGGCGGCCAGTGCACGATGGCGTGCACCGTCGGCGCGGCCGACACGTGCCCGTCGGGCCTCGACTGCATCGACAGCGGCAACGGCACCGGCGTGTGCTGGACGCCGGATTCGGGCGGGTGCTGCGAGACGAGCAACAAGAGCGCGCCGACGATGCTGATCGGGATCGCGCTCGTCGGCCTCGTGACGCGCCGCCGCCGCCGGGCTCGCTAGGCTGAAAGCGCTGCAACCTAGCGGCGGCGCTCGAACACGAGCAGGTCGCCGAGGATGTCGTGGGACCGCACGCCGCACTGGGTCATGCCGCACTTGCGGATCACGCCGAGCGACGCGTGGTGCCACGGGAACGTGGTGGCCTGGACCGCGGTGATGCCGCGCTGATCGAGGGCCCACTCGACGCACGCAATCGTGGCCTCGCTGGCGAGCCCTTGGCCGCGCGAGCTGTCCTCGATGCCGTAGCCGACCTCGGCGATGCCGTCGTCGGGCTTGCCGTGGAACACCACGCTGCCGAGGACGCGCGGCGGGCCTTCGCGCGGCAGGATCATCGAGTCGCCCCACAGCCGGATGTCGGGCGCGCTGCGGATCGCGTCGAGCGAGTAGGGGAACGCGCGCGCGACGAGGTCATCGTTGGGCCAGCCCTCGGGGAACGAGGCTCCGGGCGCGTGACCGCCCGCGACGAGCGCCTTGTCGAGCTCGCGCTCCGCGCCGGCCGCGTCGCGGCGCAGCACGCTCTCGAACATCTCGAGCGTGATCGGGACCAGGCGCAGGCGGTTGGTCTCGAGCGCCGGCATCACGGCCCCGCGAAGGCGACGCCGATGATCAGGGCGAGCTCCGCAGGGCCGCTGGCGCCGATCATGCCGTAGCGCACGTCGATGTCGAACATCACGTTGCCGAGGTACTGGTCGAGGCCGATGCTCGCGACCCCGCCGAAGAACGCGCGGTGACCGGCATCCATCGGGTCGTTGCTGGTCGCGATCGGCTCGTTCGAGCGCAGGATCTCGGCGCCGCCGCGCAGCGTGAGGTAGCGCGTGACGGTGGACCACGGCCGCACGCGCACGCCGAGCGTCAGATCCATCTGCAGCGTGTGGAGCGCGGGCTCGATGTGCTGGGCGCTGCCGCCGTAGAGCGCGCCGAACATCGTGGCCCAGCGCAGCGTCCAGCCGATGCGCCGGTCGGTGGTCGTCGGCTGCCACGAGGCCTGCGCGCCGATCTGGTAGTAGCCGGCGCCGATCCGCTTGGCGTCGGCGCCGCTGCCGCTGATCGCGCCGGTGAAGATGCCGATCGCACCCGACGGCATGGGCTCCGCGTGGGCGGCAGCGCACCAGGTGACCACCACGGCGGCGACCAGGCGCCGCATCAGAACTTCGACGTGGTGGCGAGGAACGTCATCTTGTCGTTCGTCGCGCGCAGGCGGCGCGACAGCGTGCGGACCCAGTTCCACAACAGCTCGTACGCGAGGTCGCGATCGACGAACAACAGATCCTCGAGGTCGCGCCGGTTGACGACGAACAGCCGGCACTTCTCGTGGCACATCGCGGTCGCCGACCGCGGCGCGTCGTCGATGAGCGACATCTCGCCGAAGTACGCGCCGGGGCGCAGCACCGCGAGCGCCTCCTCGCCCATGCCGGGGACGAAGCGGCTGATGCGCACCGCGCCGTCGACGATGAGGTAGAACTTGTCGCCCGGCTCGCCCTCCGAAAAGATCGTGGCGCCGCCCTTGTACTGCTCCTCGAGCCCGATATCGACGACCCGGCGGAGGTGGCCCTGCGGCAGGCCGCTGAACAGGTCGATCTGGGCGAGGATCTCCAGCGTGGACTTGCCCTTGAGATCGAGCTCGCCCGGCTTCGGGTCCTTGTCCTCGGCCATGTACCGCGAGCGTCCCACGACCCCCCCGAAAACGCAAAAAGGCCCTGCGTTGCCGCAAGGCCTTCACGCGCGACCGTTTGGCTACTAGCCGACCTTGAGGACGAGCAAGAGCGAGATGATGAGCGCGTAGATGACGAGCGACTCGATGAGCGCGAGGCCGAGAATCATCGGGCCGCGGATCTGACCGGCAGCGCCGGGGTTACGCGCGATGCCTTCGAGCGCCGAGCCGGCAGCGCGGCCCTGGCCGATGCCACCGCCGAGCGCGGCGAGACCGATGCCGAGGCCGGCACCGAGCGCGATCAGACCGTAGTTGACCGAGAGGCCGTGGGCCTTCTCGTACGCGACGTTCAGCGTGTCGCCGCCGGACGGCTGCGCGAACACGGTGGTCGAGATGCCGATGATGAGGAAGAGGACGGCGAACGACAGAATGGGCTTGATGTAACGCTTCATCTTGTTTCTCCTTGGGGTCGCGCGAGGCAGTTTCTAAATCGGTTCGGGTCGGGGAATCAATGTTCCTCGTGCTCGATCGCCATGCCGATGTAGACCATCGTCAGCGAGCAGAACACCAGGGCCTGGATGAGACACACGAGCGTGCCGAGCAGCATGAACGGCAGTGGCACCAGGATCGGCACCAGGGCGAAGAACGACATCACGACCTTGTGGTCGGCGAACATGTTGCCCATCAGCCGGACCGCGAGCGACACGGGTCGCGCGACGTGGCTGATGATCTCGATCGGGAAGATGAGCGGCGCGAGCGCCGGCGTCGGGCCGAGGAAGTGCTTGAAGTAGTTCCACGCGCCGTGCTCGCGAATGCCGAGGTAGTGCGTGAGCAGGAAGACCATGATCGCGATGCCGACGTTGGTCTTCAGCGTGTCGTTCGGCGACATCAGGCCCGGGATGAGGCCGATCAGGTTGCCGAACAGGATGAACATCCACAGCGCGCCGATGAGCGGGAAGAACCGCGCGGCGTTGTGCTCGCCCATCGAGCCTTCGACCATGCCGTAGACGCTCTCGGCCGTGTACTCGAAGAAGTTGCGCAGGTTCATCTTGCGCGGCGGCACGATGCCCTTGTCGGGGCCCTTCAGGCCCTTGTAGAACGCGAGCGCGCCCCACAGGACGAACAGCACGACGAGGATCTCGACGAGCACGTGCGTGAGCGACCAGCCCGACTCCTGGAACACCAGGGCGAGGGGATGCTTGCGGCCCAGCTTGTCGTCGGCCCACGAGCTGAAGTGACGCCAACCGTCGATGCGGTTGAGGTAGTCGAACCAGGTTCCGTGTTCACCCATCGATATGCTCGGTGTGCTCGCTAGCGGTGGTGTCGGGGTCGTCGTGGCGGATCGCGGAGTGGATCGTCTCGATGACGATCGAGAGGATGAACGTCGAGTAGCCGATGGTGAACGCGATGGCGTCGATCGGCAGGAGCAGGATCGCGACGGCGACCAGGCCCATGAGGCCGACCATCTTCGGCAGCATCAGGTACGGCGCGTTGCCGGTCTTGCCCTGCGCGGCATCGGAGGTCCACTTGACCACGAGCTTGCGCAGCACGAAGAAGTTGGCGCACGTCAGCGCGACGCCGGCGGCGATGCCGAGCGCGATGCTGCGCGGCTGCGTGACCGCGGTGGCGACGACGAGGATCGCGCCGAGGATGTAGTTGAGCCGCTCGATGCGGTGGATGCTCGGCTTCACGACGCATCCTCCAGCGACTCGGCCGCGGCGGCGCGATCGGCGCGCGCGACGGCGCGCAGCACGTTGCGGAAACCCGCGACGAGCCCGAGGGCGAGGAACAGCAGCATGAGCCACGGCGTGGTGCCGGCCTTGGCATCGAGCCACATGCCGGCGGCGAGGCCGAGCACGACGGCGATGCCGAGCTCGAGCCCGACCGAGCTCGCGGACAGCGCGTTGTACGCGCGCTTCGAGCGCCTCGCGGCGGGGTCGATCGCCTGTCTACTCGGAGGCAGCACGCGGGTACGATGCAGGTTCGACATCCCGGAACCCTGCGACATTTCGCCGCTATGGGAAGGCACGGACTGCATCGACGGGGGCCCTCGTAGCACGGGGGTTTTTCGGCGTCAATGCGCCCCGACAGCCGACAGTGCCGTCCGTGCCGCGGCGATCACCTTGTCGAGATCGTCGTCGGAATGGGCCAGGGAAACGAACATCGCCTCGAACTGAGATGGCGGCAGAAAGACGCCGGATTCACGCATCGACCGGAAGAACGCCCCGAACTTCGCCGTGTCAGAGGTTTTCGCGGTCGCGTAGTCGGTCACGGGGCCCTTCGCGAAGAACATCGTGGCCATCGAGCCGAGCTGGTTCACGCACACGGGTACGCCGGCATCCGCGGCCGCCTTGGCGAGCCCGTCGCCGAGCCGCTTGCCGGTCTCGGCGAGGCGATTGTAGTAGCCCGGGCGGCCGAGGATCTCGATCGCCTTGAGGCCCGCGGCGAGCGCGAGCGGGTTCCCCGACAGCGTGCCGGCCTGGTAGACCGGGCCGAGCGGCGCGAGCTTCTGCATGATGTCGGCGCGGCCGCCGAAGCAAGCCGCGGGGAGCCCGCCGCCGACGATCTTGCCGAGGCAGGTGAGGTCCGGAGTGATGTTGTAGAGGCTCTGCGCGCCGCCGTACGCGACGCGGAACCCGGTGATGACCTCGTCGAAGATGAGCAGCGTGCCGTGCTTCGCGGTGATCGCGCGCAGGCCGTCGAGGTAGCCCGGCGCCGGCAGGACGAGCCCCATGTTGCCGGCGACCGGCTCGATGATCACGGCCGCGACATCGCCGGCGGCGCACGCGCGCTCGACGGACGGCAGGTCGTTGTACGGCACCACGATCGTGTCGCGCGCGGCACCCTCGGGGACACCGGCCGAGCCGGGGATGCCGAGCGTCGCGGCGCCGGAGCCGGCGGCGACCAGCAGGCAATCGGCGTGACCGTGATAGCCGCCGTCGGTCTTGACGAGCTTCGCGCGGCCGGTGAACCCGCGCGCGAGGCGCAGCGCGCTCATCGTGGCCTCGGTGCCCGACGACACCGCGCGGACCATCTGCATCGACGGGTAGATGTCGCGGATCGTCTCGGCGAACTGGACCTCGATCTCGGTCGGCGCGCCGAACGTGGTGCCGTCCGACATCGCCTCGCCGATCGCGTCGAGGATCTCGCGTTGCGCGTGGCCGAGGATCAGCGGGCCCCAGCTGCCGATGAGATCGATGTAGTTGTTGCCGTCGACGTCGGTGATCGTCGAGCCATCGCCCTGCGAGACGAACACCGGATCGACGCCGACCGAGCGACACGCGCGCACCGGTGAGTTGACGCCGCCGGGGATGACCTGTTTCGCGCGCTCGAAGATCGCCTGGCTGCGTTGGATCGACATCGCGCGAACCTAGCAGCTCTGTGCTAAGCCGGGGTGGTGCGGACCGTGATCGCAGCGATCGTGCTGGCCTCGGCCGTGGCCGGCGCCGAGCCCAAAGCGCCGATGTGCGCCCCGCAAGACCTCCAGCCGAGGCTCCACTACACGCACGGCACCGCGGTCGTATGCTGGGGCGCCGGCGATTGCCTGCAGCTCGGCGCGACCGAGGCCGAGCGGCTCGTCGTCTCGCATCCGACGATCGCCACGCCGACACCGCCACAGGTGAAGACCGTCAGCAACAAGCCGCTGATCTGCATGGCCGCGACGTGTAAGCCGCTCGGCAAGAAGCTCGCGGCCGCGCTCGGCACGAACCCCGCGGTTGCCACCACCGATGCGAGGACCGTGGTGATCGACGGCAACGTGATGTGGGATGTCGCGAAGGATCGGCTCGTCACCGTGAAGCCACCGAAGTCAGTCCCCGCGAAGCTCGCGCCGTTCCGGATCGAGGTGCTCGACACGTCGGTCGTCGCGGTGTGGAATCACTGCACCACGAAGACCGCGACGATCCCGGCCGACTGCTACGACGCGACGCTGCTCGAGACGACCGGCGCGCTCCGGGGCGAGGTGTTCCGCGGCGACGAGGTGGTCCGGATCGACGCCGAGCGCCTCGCGATCATCCCCGACAGCGCGCTCGGCAGCGTGACGATCGTGGCCGCCAAGACCGGCAAGCGCATCGCCGCGATCGAGCTGTCGACCAAGCCGGTCGCGGCTACCGGCGTGATGCTCGGCGCCACCGACCTCGGCGTGCTGTGGAGCGAGGACGAGAAGCGGGCGACGTTCACGCGAATCGCGATCGCGCCGGGCAAGCTCGCCGTCACCGACACCCAGCACATCGCCGAGTGTCGCTAGCGCGGCTTCTTGGGCGGCACGACGCCGGGTAGGGTCGTCGTCGGGAGGAACTTCGGCTTCGGCTTCGCCGGCCGCTGGTCGATGTGCGTCGCGTCGTCCTCGACGAGCTCGATCGGCTCGGTCGATTCGATCACCGGTGGCGGCGCGATCCGGGTCGCGCCGTCGAGGCTGTCGAGCTCGCCGTGCTGGGCCTCCATACGTGCGGTGACGGCGATGTTCGAGGTGTTGGTGTCGTCGGGGCCGAGTAGCTCGTCGAGCGCGGCGGCCAGGTCGCGGACGTCGGTGAACCGATCGTCGGGCTTGCGCGCCAGGCAGCGCAACAGGATCGCGTCGAGCTCGGGTGGCGCACCGCTGCGCAGCGCGATCGGCGCCGGCGTCTTCGAGAACAGCGCCGCGAGCATCGACGCCGCGGTCGGGGCATCGCCGAACGGCCGCTCGCCGCCGATCATCTCGTACATCACGACTCCCAGCGTGAAGATGTCGCTCTGGCCGGTGCACTCGCCGCCGACCATCTGCTCGGGCGGCATGTAATCGAACGTTCCGATCATCTGCCCGGCGTGGGTGAGGTCCGAGCTGTCGAGCTCGGGCGAGCCCTGGACGATCTTCGCGATGCCGAAATCGAGGACCTTCACGTGGTCCTCGCCGTTCTCGCCCGGCTCGAGGTGGATGTTCGCGGGCTTGAGATCGCGATGGACGATGCCGAGCGCGTGCGCCTCGGCGAGCGACTCGCAGACCTGGCGCGCGATCGCGATCACGCGTCGCCATGGCTGCGGGCCTTGTTCCTTGAACAGCGTGTACAGGCTCTGGCCCTCGAGCAGCTCCATCGCGATGTAGAGCAGGCCGTCGGATTCGCCGACGTCGTACGCGGTGACCGTGTGCGGATCGCGCAGCCGCTCGAGCGCGGCACCTTCGCGACGGAACCGGGCGATCACCGCGGCATCCTTCGCGAGCTTGGGATGCAGGACCTTGATCGCGACGTCGCGGCCGCTCTCGAGATCGAGCGCGCGAAAGATCGCGCCGAACCCGCCCGCCGCGATCTTG
>Ga0326726_10005837_pt1 | contig 11120 bp, 15 predicted proteins | sample MHFenrmetagenome_2_FD_207603 | JGI IMG/M metagenome (GOLD analysis project Ga0326726, IMG submission 207603) | Lab enriched peat soil microbial communities from Michigan Hollow, Ithaca, NY, United States - MHF15MN | ecosystem: Environmental > Terrestrial > Soil > Wetlands > Peat | place: USA...
AAAATTAAGACTACTCGGGAATTAATCATGGCCACGGCAAGACGCTATGGGTGGGAAAACTGGATAAGGATTCGGGAACCGGTCGAAGTGTCTCCGCGTTAAAGAGATGAACTCGCAATGCTGTTTAGCTCTTCCATCAAGCAGGCCAAAGACAATCTGGCGCGGGGGAGGAAGCTAAAGACCAATGATCAGCGACGAACGCCCCAAACGCGACACCATGTCTCTCGGAGAAGCGACCGTCTCCAACATATGGGAGATCGCGGCCATTGGAAAAATGTTCGAACGGAAGAGTCTGTGCGCGAAGCAGGATGGCTATGACATCATCGCCGAGTTCCGCCGTAAGAATCCCCTCTTTGAACTTGGCCCCGAGGTATGCAGATTATGGTACAGTCCCCTGGGTTGGCGCGATCGCATAAGGAGGAGGAGCATGACAAGACACGGGAAGCAGTATGGGGCGATTGTCATTGTGTTAGTCGGTCTCGTGGCGCTGCCGGGGGGTGGGCAAGCGCAGCAACAGGAGCTCACGGGTAAAGACGGGGCGCCAATGGTGCTGGTGCCGGCGGGGGAATTTACGATGGGGGGCAACGAGGCTGTGGAGGAAAAGCCCGTGCATCAGGTCTCCCTTGATGCCTATTACATGGACAAGTACGAAGTGACCGTGGAGCAGTACGCGAAGTTCCTGGACGCAACGAGACGGGGAGCGCCGCCAGAATGGAAGATCATGAATCAGCCGTCCCATCAGAAGCATCCGATCGTGATGGTGGATTGGGTGGATGCGGACGCGTATTGCCACTGGGCCGAGAAGCGGCTGCCGACCGAAGCGGAATGGGAGAAAGCGGCACGGGGGACGGATGGGCGGATATATCCGTGGGGCAATGATTTGCCCACTCCGCTACGGGCGAACTATGGGAAAAAGAAGTGGGACAAGAATGCGGCGTTGGTACCGGTGGGAACATTGGAAGATGGTAAGAGTCCCTATGGTATCTATGATATGGCCGGGAATGCCTGGGAATGGGTCAGCGACTGGTATGACAAAGTCTATTATAAGAATAGTCCGTCGCAGAACCCGAAGGGACCGGATCGAGGTGACTACAAAGCGTTGCGGGGTGGCTCGTGGCACAGCAAGCCGGGGCACCTCCATTCCGCGAACCGGAACTACAGCCCACCTGCGCACCACCCGAGCCACAACAACGGGTTTCGGTGCGCGAAAACTCCGTAGTTTGTGGTGCTTCGACCCTTGGGTCTTGGCTCTGCGTTCGAAGGACTCTGAGATCGCCCGCTCCCACGAAGAAGCGGGCGATCCGAGCCGCGCGAACAAGCTCCTGTAGTGATCCGATGCTTCCATTACTTTCCATTGTGACCAAGGCCCATTGTACGCCCCACTTAAATTCTGGACAGTATATTGAGAATTGGAAAATATCATTTCTGCGGAAAATTCAGCTCGTAGCGAGTTTCCTACACCCCAGCTGACTACGCCACCTGTCCAAATATTAAGTGGGGCACGACAGCCTTTCTGACAAACTCCACTGTTTCCCGTCGCATCGCTGGTAGCTCTTCGACAGTCTCATATACATGTAAAGCCCTATCGAGGATTGACTGTGAGAAAGTCTTTCACGAATGCTTTGACCTTTGGTTCAATTTCATTGGCAATAATGTCCCTCAGATTGTCTTTGCCGACCATTCCCACCGAAGACGTGTCCCATGTTCCCGCAAAAAACGTGTATTGGGGGAGATTGACTAACGACACTTGCTGGGTAAGTTGAATGTCTACATTGAAAGCATAGACAAGCCCTTGTTTGAGTAGGTTGACGTTCACGTAAAGATACGGTGAGGCGGGCATCATCGCTATTTCTGATTCTGGGAGAATTCGTATGCCGCCAGATCGGAGGATGAATTCAACGATTGTGCGAATCTTCTCTATCGACAGGCCATCCGCTCGGCTGTCTGAATCAATATTCTCGATGGTTAATCCTACGCCGGGAAGCCCCCGCAGCGTCTCACGCATATACGGGGCTACTGCGTGAGCCGCATTCAGGTGGAGGCAGGTCAGGACCATGATCATTGCCATCAGGACATATCGCATAGAACCTCCGTACTGATTGCCCGCGCCTATCGTCGCAGGAAGGCGATCCACCGCCACAGGTTCAGCAGACTTGCGAGGGAAGCCGCCACATAAGTCAGCGCTGCCGCGGTGAGGATGCGGCGGGCTCCCTGCTCGTCTTCAGGCGACAGGTAGTTTCCTTGCTTGAGCACCGGCAGGGCACGCCTGAAGCTTGCATCCCACTCCACCGGAAGGGTGAGGAGGTGCACAAGCGTGGAGATCCCCATTGTCGCCATCCCGGCAACCAGAACGAATACACCTGCCACAGGGGTCTGAGCCAACGCCGCCGCGACTGGAATACCCATCATCACCATCCCCCCGACCTTTTCCGCCCCGTGCGCGACCCGCACGAGCCGCGTGCGCTCCGCGAGCGGCTGGTAGCCCGTATGGTCTTGAATGGCATGCCCGACCTCGTGGGCGGCCACGGTGACAGCAGTGAGGGATTTCCCAGTGAATTTATCGGGCGTCAGACGGACAGTTTTGGTTTCAGGATCGTAATGGTCGCCCATCTCGGTCATTTCCACCTTGATGTGCTTCATGTCAAGCCGATCCAGTAAGTGCCGCGCTAACTCCGCCCCAGTTCCCGGATAGTCAGGACGAGGCACGCTATGCTGGGCAAACACTCGCCTGGTCCATAGTTGCGGCCCGAAAATGACGATACCGACAACGATCAACAGCAAGGCTATACGCACCACGTACTCCCTTCACTCCCTTCACTCCGACCCCACTTCTCGTGCGATGCACTTGGCCAAGGCCATCGGCACACACATGTGTGGAATCGACTCATTGCTCACTCCCGCTAATATAATCAACTATAATCAACGGATGGAAATGCCGGGTGGCGAAGGGTAGCCGCGCTTAGACCCTTGCGCCTTCGTTCAACTGCCTCCTAGAATACGCGCTCTCTTGCGAGGTCTCAACGCGCGTCACGAGGAGTCCCCTACGGCGCTTCCCCGCGTAATGCTTCGTCACAGACGCTCGGAGATACTGAACCGCTTGCCAACTATCCCGGGATGAGACGATGCAATAACGACGAGGACTCGTGTCCCAGCCGTATCTCAGTATGGCTGCGCCGAAACCGCCGCCAGCGTTTCAGTGCGCCAGTCCTTGCACGTGCGGTTTACCGAACGCCGTGGAATGTCGAATGAATTTATTCGGGGCCGAACCGCTGATTCGACTTCATGATCCATTCGCCCTCCCCAGTTGATATCGTTGACCGATTTGGTAGATGATAATCAATAGGACAACGGTATCGAACAAGGGAGGTGGATATTATGACGAAAGCGCAAGCTGCTGCGTTACGCGTGAAGTGGGCAGAGGGAGAGGACCTACCTTGCAGACATCTACACCTGGAATTGGAACACGGCAACGACGACTATATGACGGACAACTATCACTGTACTGCCTGTGGTGAATTGGTTGCCGCCAACACCCATGATCCCTTTCAAGTCATCTGACCCAAACCAATCCACCATCCCCACGTCTTCAGGATCCACACCCCCTGGTCTGTTCATGAGATCCCCATTCTGATCAGTTCCTGGAAGGAAGACGTTTGCTCACCGTTTGCTGGTCCATCTAGATACTGGAAAACACGACATAGTTAATCCGAGGCCGAACCGCGCGTTCGACTACAGCGGCCGATTGCACGAACGGCCTATCGACAAACGTCATGACTTTGATATTCTTTTCCTAGAAGAGAGCCAGGCCTGGCAGCTCTTGTCATTGAAGCCTCACCATTTGTATTCTGGGAGGTATTATGGCCAAAGTTCTCGTGATCGATGATGAGCAGGGCATACGGAGTCTCCTCGACACGCTCCTCAGTCGAAAGGGCTATGACGTGGTACTCGCCGATGGTGGTCGGAAGGGCCGGGAACTCTTTCGCCGCGAACGCCCGGATGTCGTTGTGCTTGATCTGAACATGCCGGAAATGGATGGGATCGCGGTCTTGCAACAGGTCCGCAGTCTCAATCCGGATCAGCCGGTCATCATTTTGACAGGGGCCGGAACGCCTGAAAAGGAACAGCGGGTGCATGCATTGAGAGTGAGCGAGTTCGTCGAGAAAGAATTTTCACTGCATCGCCTGGGAGACGCTCTCAAGCGCCTTCTCAGGGCTCCCGACCCTGCAACATCGCGAGCACTGCCACCACCGATCGGATAATGCGGGGACGTGGAATGTTCTCAGTTCAGTTGAGATGAAACCGCGTCCAGCAACGCTTGCAGACTAAATGGCTTCTTCAGTGTGTCGTCCGCCCCCAGCTGCTTTGCCGTGTCGAGATAGTCCCACTCCCATGAGCCGCCTGACATCGCAATGATCTTGCTGCTCGGTCTGGTCGTACGCAAGAGCGGGATAAGTTCCAAGCCGTCCATCTCCGGCATGAAGATATCCACGAGGGCCAGATCCACCTCCTGGTGCTGCAAGATACGTAGACCGTGTGACCCACTCTCGGCGGTCAGGACACGGTACCCCGCCTGTGCGAGCGCCATCTGGAAAAGCATTCGCACCTGTTCTTCGTCATCAATGAGCAGAATGGTCATCATCCGTTTTCGTACCGCTTCTCCGGGCTCCTCGCAGACTACAGTACCCACATCATGTTCTCTTGTAGCGTAACCAGGGAAGGACTACTACTGGCGGAATGGCCAGGGGTAAGCGCAGCCAACCGGGGTGTCACAAGCCCTTGGTGAGGTCAGAAGGAGATCAGGCCCAGGGTGTCTGTGCCAACATCAGCACCCTGAACGCGTTTGCCTCAGCGGCATCGACTGTCCGGGAAAGGCCAAACGAGCTCTTTATTAAGGACGAGCGGCGAGCATACGGGTTGAAAGAAGAATCGTCAGGCGGCTGTGGAGTGCGGTGAGATCATCGAGCAGTTCGATCTTGGTAGCACGAAGGCGGTCTCCAATGGCGAGGGCGCCCTGGCCACCCACGCCAACAGGCCAGCGGGTAGCAAGCTTCTCAAGTTCCTTGATTTGTTGGAGCGCGGCGGCCTCCGCCTTTATCTCAGTGAGGGAGAGAAGCACGAGGTCGGGCTTGATCTTCTCGCAGAAGGTCGCAAGGTCGGAGCTGGGAAGGTCTGAGCCGAGGTAATACACGTGGCAACCTTTGGTCGCTGCAATATATGCCACAGCCTGTGCGCCGATCTCATGTGTTTCGCCCTCCGGGCACGCGATTAGGACTCGTGGACCGAATTCATTAACCGGAAGTTGATTCATGACCGAAAACAACTTCTGTTGGATAATCTTCGTCACATAGTGCTCGACGGCAGTATTCAATCGACCTTGGTGCCACAGCTCGCCGATCCGTCGTTGCAATGGGAGCAGAATCCGCTGAACAGCTTCATCAAACGGAATGACGGCCACTGCACCGTTGAGTCTGCGCTCGAATCCTGCCTTATCGAGCGGGTCAAGCGACCCAATCAAATCATCTAACAGACGGTCATGAGGTTTTTGCTCCTCTGCAGAAACTGGAGCCGCGACACGCATGCGCGCGACTAGCGAATCGTGTCCCTCAGCTGCAAGTGAGCCGATCGTTGCCCCTTGCTCCATCTGGGCCTTTACAAAGCGGAGGAGGGCGACTTCTTCGTCGCTATATTCGCGATAGCGATTGGAGCTCCGTGAAGGTTTGACAAGCCCATATCGCCTCTCCCAGACACGAATCACATCCTTCGAGAGACCGGTCAGTTTTGCAACTCTATGAATTCTGTGAGTATTCATATTTACGCTTTGATTATATTAATATGTCTAATGTTTGTCAAATATATATTGCCATAACACTTGACACATTGGACAATATGGTTTATACATTGAACATACATGCTTCAAACATTGGACGTAAAACCTGTGGGATGGGAGAAAATCATGGCAAGAGCAATGACGGAGAAAACGAAAAATGAACAGCGCGGCAATCACACAGTCTCTTACGCAGCCCAACATGAATCGGCCTGCACCAGATGCGGCGGGCTTATGGTGCAGGACTTCTGCCTGGATGTGCTCGGCAACATCGGCGAGTCTGAGTTTGCCGCGAAACGCTGTGTGCAATGTGGTGAGGTTGTCGATCCCGTCATCCTGCACAATCGAGGAACCAGGCAAGAGCCGATGACAGTCCAGCGTCTAGGAAAAATTTTGTCGAACAATTGTGTGACGGAAAGTCCGTACTAAAAGTGCTTTCAACCAACCAGGGTCATCCTGGAGTTACTTAACCAAGGGGGTGTCCAATGCGGAGTCAAACAGTGCTTCAGATCGGATTGGGGGTGGCATTGATGACAGGAGCCATCTCCGTCGCAACAGCAGCGGACATGTCGAACAGCGACCAGGACATGGTGCTGATCCCCAAAGGTGAATTCACCATGGGGAGCAACGAACATTCAGATGAAGCCAAGCACCAGGTTGTGCTCGATGCGTATCTGATCGACAAGTTTGAAGCGTCGAACACACGCTACAAAGAGTTTATGAAAGCCACCGGTCACCCGGCCCCGGCCTATTGGGACGATCCTCGACTCAGCAAGGCCGATCGGCCGGTCGTCGGTGTGAGCTGGACTGACGCGAGCGCATTCTGCAAGTGGGATGGCAAGCGGCTTCCGACGGAAGCGGAATGGGAGCGGGCGGCCAAAGGCCCGCAAGGCGATAACCATTATCCCTGGGGCCATACACTCGACCTAAAGAAAGCCAACTATGGGCAGAATGTTGGCCATACCACGCCGGTGGATTCCTACCCCGAAGGGATCAGCGGGTTTGGGGTCTACAACATGGCCGGGAACGTCTTCGAATGGGTCGAGGATTGGTATGACCTGAAATACTATAAGGAGAGCCCTGCCCTGAATCCGCATGGTGCCGAGAAGGGTTACAACTTTGCCAATCAAGGGCCGGTGAAGGTCCTGCGAGGTGGTTCTTGGCTCGCGCCGGAAACCTCCCTCCACACAAGCCACCGGTTCTGGAATCAGCCGGAAAATAACTCCTATGGAGTCGGCCTCGGGTTCCGTTGCGCGAAATCGGCCCAGACGGTATCCGATGAAGCTGTGCAAGCAGGCCGCGATGCGTTCATGCAGGCCCTAGTCGCGATGGGGATGGAGAAGCACGCCGAGGCGATGGCCTCCATCGAGAAGGCGTTGGCTTCGGAGCCTGGCAACAAAGAATACCTGGCAACACGCGATCTGATCGAGAAGAGCATGAAGAAGAAATAGTTGAGGGACGGGTGGGGGCGGCATCGAGCCCCCACCAGGGGCCCAGGGCGTGAGAGGAGGTCTGAAGTGAATACGTCTGAAACCATGGTGGCGAGCAAATCGACAGCGAGCCCCGCGGCAGTTACGGAGAAGTCCCTCATTCTCCTCACAGGGGCCAGCGGGTACATCGGCGGGCGCCTCATGCCGTCGTTGGAAAATCAGGGGTACCGCTTGCGTTGCGTGGCCAGGCATCCAGAAATTCTTAAGCCTAAGGTCGGTCCATTAACGGAAGTGGTTGCGGGTGACGTCCTGGATCGACCGAGTCTCGACGCCGCATTGCGCGGAGTGGACGTGGCCTACTACCTGGTGCACTCCATGAGTTCAACTGGCTCGTTTGAAGAGACGGACCGGCAGGCGGCGCGGAACTTTAGCGAAGCGGCGAAGGCAGCGGGCGTCAAAGGCCTCATCTACGTGGGAGGCTTGGGTAGCGACGATGAGGAACTCTCTACACATCTGCGCAGTCGGCACGAGGTCGGAGATATCTTGCGCCAGTCGGGCCTACCCGTGTGTGAGTTTCGCGCATCGGCCGTGATTGGGTCCGGCAGCGCCTCGTTTGAGCTGATTCGCGCGCTGGTGGAGCGCCTGCCTGTCATGCTCACCCCGAGATGGGTCAAGGGGAAGGCCCAGCCAATCGCGATCGACGACTTGCTGGACTACCTGATGGAAGCGCTTCGGATTCCCACCTCCCAATTCCGCATATACGAGGTCGGCGGATCTGACCAAGTCTCCTACGCAGATATGATGCGTGCGTATGGGCGTCAACGCGGGCTAGCGCCGCGGATCATCCCTGTGCCGGTCCTCACCCCTTGGCTGTCTGCTCTGTGGCTTGGATTGGTCACGCCGCTATACGCTCGCATCGGGCGAGCGATTATTGAGAGCATCGTCCATGTCACGGTGGTGCGGGACAATTCCGCGCTCAGAACCTTCTCTGTGCGTCCGATGGGAGTCGATCAGGCAATTCACCGAGCCTTAGCCCATGAAGAAACGCATTTCGCGGCAACGCGCTGGTCCGATGCGCTCTCCTCATCGGGCAAGTTGCGGTCGTGGGGTGGCGTGCGGTTCGGCACGCGTCTTGTCGATTCGCGGACGTTGAGCATCGAAGCGCCGCCTGAAGTCGTCTTCAAATGCATTGAGAGAATCGGCGGTGACAATGGTTGGTATGCGTGTAACTGGCTCTGGCTGGTGCGCGGCTTAATCGACCTGCTCGAAGGGGGTGTGGGCATGAGACGAGGCCGTCCTTCTACCACGACCCTTCGCGTCGGGGATACGGTCGACTCGTTTCGCGTTGAGTCGATTGAGCCAAACCGCCGCCTGCGGCTCAAATCTGAAATGAATTTGCCCGGGAGGGCCTGGCTAGAGTTCGAAGTGACGAGAGCGGGCTCTTCAACAACGATCCGACAGACTGCGATCTTTGATCCGGTGGGACTGACCGGGCAGATGTACTGGTTTTCGCTCTACCTGCCGCACGAGTTTGTGTTTAGTGGGATGTTGCAGGGAATCGCACAAGCCGCGTTACGGGAGATGAAAGACCTCGATGCGGGTACGGTGCCTTACGAGCGGTTCAGCGACGGTGCGTCGGGGTCGTCTGCTGAACCGGGTGTGAGACCAGCCAACGGAAAACTCATGGCTCGCAATCCCGTGTCCTAGCGAATTCTCGGTGTCCTAGGAATATGCCAACGTGGCATCGATTCCAAGAACATCGAACGACTGGATTTCCGCTCTCTGATTGAACAGTCGATGAAGCGGCCATGAGGAATTTTGAAGCATTATCGATCAATGTATTGATCGTGACGGAGGCGCAACGATGATACACGACAAGATTCTTCTTCTAGGGATTGTTCTCATCACGCTCTTCGGGGCCTCAGCCCTCCAGGCTGGTCCCATCGATCCGACTCGGTATCCGCACCAGGAGAAGGCCCAGATGGTCCATCAGGCCAATCATGAGGTGGACCACGCGTGGGAGGTCTATCATCGCGCAGCGTTAGGCGGAACGGTCGCGTCCCCTGCCCTGCAGGCGGACATCGAGCAGCACCTGCACGAAGCCAGAACCCTCGTCACTCAGGCGCAAGAGGCAGCCGAGCGGGGAGACGAGCGTCAGGTGCAGCGTCTCGTAAGCCAAGTGAAAGTCCATACCACCATGGCCATCGAGGGGAGCAAGGAGCAAAAGAAATGACGAAAGGTCTGAGGAAAAGAGGGACTCGCTGGAGCACCATTGTTGCGATGATAGCCCTAGTCTATGCCGTTGCCATCGCGCCTGTTGTCGCAGCGCCGACGGTCTCCAAAGAGATCGATTTGGTCCCCATGGTGACGATTCCGGCAGGAGAATTCTTGAGAGGAAATCCGGAAGGAACAGGCCGGGCAGATGAGTGGCCACAGCGATCTGTGTACCTCGATGAGTTTGCCATCGATCAAGTCGAAGTGACGAATGCACGGTATCTGGCGTTCGTTGCGACCACTGGCCATCGAAGCCCTCCAAATCCGTATGGCACTGGCCCGCTCCTATCCATGAAGGGAATCGAACAGCTTCCGGTCGTGCAGACTACCTGGTACGACGCCAAGGCCTATTGCAGCTGGGCCAAGAAGCGGCTTCCGACGGAGGCAGAATGGGAGAAGGCCGCTCGCGGCACTGATAGTCGTCTCTATCCCTGGGGTCATGAACCAGCGACATCGAAGCGGGCGAACTTTGACCGTGAGTGGGATGAGGAGAAAACACTGCATCCGGTCGGGTCCTTGCCCGACGGCGACTCACCCTATGGGGTGAAGGACCTGTCCGGTAATGCTCGAGAGTGGGTGCAGGATTGGTATGACGCTGGGTACTACCAACATGCACCGGATCGGAATCCGCAAGGTCCTGAGAAGAAAGGTGTGGTCCGATCGATTCGCGGTGGATCTTGGCATAGCCCGGTCTCGGACATCACGACGACGGCTCGCGGGCGCGGCGGATTCGCGCTGCAAACCCATGGTACAGGCTTTCGTTGTGCACGGAGTCTCATGGGCCAGATCCAACCCAACTAGACGATCGACATGGTGAGGCGATGGGACCAGATGGCTACATGAAAGATATATGGAGTCGAGTTCTCCTCCCCTTCCAGGAAACGCCGCCACCAAGCACGGCGTCTCCCGCTGAGGTAGATGGGCCTCTCTTTACACCCCGGAGAGGCCTGTCTTCTCGGTGCGCAACAGAGACGGATGTCTAGAATGAAGGAACGGGACTGTCGGCAGTGATGAGGAGGACGGCATGGACCAGATGATCGTGTGTGCAATGGCAATGGTGGCACTATGCTGGTGGGCAAATGTCGCGTTCCATTCGACCAACCGGAGGCGGGGTTCGAGCAGGGTATACACAATAGTAAGCACTGGGATCGCTGAGCCGCACGGAGCGCCGCTATCGTGGGCGAAGCGAGCAGTGGCTCCGCGCAACATCCCACACAGGAGGGTTCGGCCATGATTAGGCACATGACATGGGCAGGCTCTATGGTACTCCTCCTTATTACCGCCATGTCCCATCCTGGAGTCGCTGCTGCCCATGGAGGCGCGAGTGGAGAAGACGACCCGTGTTTGCGCAAAGTCGGTGAGCGCGTGGTGCACTTCAGCACCTATCAGCCACAATACGAGTTGAAAGAGCAGTACTGCACGGACATTCCCCAGGAAGGTGACACCTTTCTGGTGGTGGACCTCGTAGACCCCGCGCTGCGCAACGAGCCGGTCGGGATGCGGGTCGTGAAGGGGAACGGGAGCAATGAAGCCGACGATCAGATTGTGGCCGATATTCGCCCAAGCACCCACCCGGACGGAATACTCCGGGG